>JACZCV010035512.1_pt1 | contig 26889 bp, 1 predicted proteins | sample 8641841 | NCBI WGS metagenome assembly JACZCV01 (sample SAMN15324606, study PRJNA640507) | soil metagenome | isolation source: monocropping sugarcane control | place: China: Luxin town, Laibin City, Guangxi Province | collected 2019-07-25 | depth 10cm m
CCGTTCACGTCGCCGGCGACGTTGATCTGGTTGCTGCCGAGGCCGCCGATGACACGGATGGCCACTCCGGGCGGCGTTGACAGCACGTCGATCGTGTCGTCTCCCTCGAGGGCGTTGATCTCGATCACCTGGATGTTGCGGAAGGTGACGAACATGCCGGCGCCGAAGATGCCGTGGTCGGTCACCACGATGTGGTCGGCGAACTCGGTGCCCAGGATGATCAGCTTGTTGAAGCCCGAGCCTCCGTCGACGGAGACCGGCGCGTTCATGTTGTATTCGACCTGGTTGCTGCCCGCGCCTGTCCGCACGTCGGTCTCGGCCGCGGTCGAGAACCCGTTCGTGAGGATCGGCAGCGGCAAGCAGTAAGGCGCCGAGATCGTCGAGCAGCCGCCCGGCAGCACGATGTTGCCGGCGCTGTCCGTCTGGGCCAGCGCGAAGCCGCGAACGATGAACAGGTTGTTGCCGCCGTCCCCCTCGAGGTGAAGCACCCCGTGATTGCTGTAGACGGTGAAGATGTTGTTGCCGGTGCCGCCCTGGGCGGTCAGCGGCTCGCTCGTGCCGCGTGACAGCCAGCCCCGGGTGGTGGCCACGGTGGCGATGTCGAACACGTTCTCGGGCTGCAGCAGCCCGGAACCGCCGAACTCGGGCGCCGGCGAGGCAACCACGTTCTGGGTGCGGCGCAGGCCGAAGATCTGGCCGATCTGGAAGCTGTTGTCGCCGGATCCGCCGTCCAGGTATGTCGGCGCCGCGTTGTCGTCGCTGACGAACGCGTCGTTGCCACCGACTCCGTACACGTGCAGGGCGTTCACCGACGCGTCGTAGTTGATGCGCTCGACACCGAACGTGCAGGTCTTGCCGGGCGTGGCGAACTCGGGCGTGCAGGCGATCGGGTTGCCGTTGGCGTCCACGCCCGCGGCCACGTCCATCGCGGTCTGGGGGCCGTTCGGCTGCGCGTGCAGCAGGGCGACGAAGCCTTCGTGCGCGGAGTTCGCGGTCTGGCCGGCCTTGGACAGCACGCCGTTGTAGATGGACGGCCGGGCCGCGGTCTCGCCGCCGGTCAACGCGCCGCTGATGATCGGCGTGCTGCGCAGCAGGAAGATGTCGTTGGTCGGGTACTCGCTGTTCTGCGGGCCCACGCAGCAGCCGGTCCCGTCGGGCAGACCCGCGGTGAACGTGTCATAGCCATAGATGTTCACCGTGTCGGTGCCGTCGTCCGGAGCGTGCGAGCCGAGCACGTTGACGACGTAGTTGTTCTGCCCGAACTGGCTGCCGTTCGTGTAGATGTTGTAGACGTTGCTGCCGCCCTGGCCATCCAGGGTCAGGGAGTGGCCGATCGAGCCGTCGAAAGCGGTCGCCGTCGGGATTTCGGTCGGCAGGTGGTTGACGATGAACGTGTCGTCGCACGTCACGCCGCCGCCGCACGGCGCCGCGAGGGTGCCCTTGACGGTGGCGTTGGCGTCGCCGTAGGCCCGCGCGTAGTCGCCAAGGATGGTGCGGTCGAAGATGATCGTGTCGGCCTCGCTGTTGCCGTACACGCGAGTCAGCCCGCCCAATGTGTTCGTCGCCCCGAGCTGGCCCGGCAGCCCGCCGGAGGCCGGCTGTCCGCTGCGCAGCACGATCACGGCGCCGTCGCCGCTGATCGCGTCGGAGCCGCTGATGGCGACGTTGCTGCCGATGCCTTCGGCTGTAGTCCAGCTGTTGGCGCCGCAACCGTTCACGTGGCAGTCGCCGTAGATGTCGATGCTGCCGGTCGTGTAGATCGGGATGTTCGGGTCGCTGGTGCCAGTACCGGGGTCGCCCGACCTCGTGTAGGCGAGAATCTCGCTGCTCGGGTCGGTGACGACGTCGTCCGCCGGGCGCAGCTCGATGTTGCCGTTGTCGGCCTGCACCAGGCCCTGCGGCACGAACTGAGGCGAGTTCTCGACCACGAGCGTCGTGCGACCGCCGTTAAGAACCAGGACGTCGTTGCACGTGACGCCCAGCGTCGCCGCGCAGTCCGAGCCGGTCTCGGTGGTGGACAGCCGGATGTTGTCCGGAGCCGCGACGGTGCCGGCGTGCATGCCGGCGTGGGCCAGGAGGACGTTGAGTGCCCGCTCGGTCTGGGTGATGAAGATGCTGCCGTCGGCCTGGGCAGCGACGTCGCAGCTCGCGGTGACTGAGCGGTTGCCGTCGCTCGTGTTCTGGTAGTTGGCGTCCTGGTACAGGAGCGTGTAGTAGCTCTGGCAGCCAGACCCCTTGCTCGAGTCGAGCTTGAGGTCGTTACCGCCGTTCGGGTTGCCGATGCTTCCGTTCAGCGCCTGCAGGTCGACGTTGTTGCCGATGACGTTGGGCGTCGTGCCGCCCGCGCCGGCGTTGTTGCCGTCGGTGATCGACCCGTTGTCGTTGACCAGACTGACGTCGTTGCACGTGGTCGCGCTCGACATGAAGCACGTCGTCACAGTGCCGACGTTCAGGTCGATGTGAGCGTTACCCGGGTCGATCGCGGTGCTGATCGGCGTGCCGAGCGTGTTGTCCGGCGTCTGGGCGACGCGGATGACACCCGGTGCCGAGGCGTTGAGCACACCGAACGAATCGATGGAGGAGATGATCTCCAGGAAGTTGTTGTTCTGGCCGATGCTGCCTGTGTCGGCGGTCAGCGTGATGTTGACGCCGACGACGTCGGGAACGCCGCTGACATCGGGGCTCACGGTCGGTGCAACGTGCCCGCTGGGCAGCGGGTCGCCAGTCACCGGCGGGTCGGCCGGGCAGGTGGTCGGCGACGTGCAGTCCGGCGTGTCGACGATCGAGTTCGGCGCCTCGAGGGTGACGTCGTCGTTCGTGGACAGGATGACGCCCACGCGCATGTTGCCGTTCTCTGCCGAGCCCTCGGTCAGGTTGATCGCGCCGTTGGTGTCGACATTCACGTTGCCCAGCTGGTGGACCTGGACCAGCGGGCTTGTGACGCCGATCTCGGTGGCATCGGCGGGACCGGTCGGAGGGCTGTCGTTGGCGTCGAACACGTCGATGCCGCCGTCGAGGTAGGCAGATCCCGCGTCGAGCTTGCTGAAGTTGTAGGTGCTGGGCACGCTGACGGCGCCCGAGCCGACCGCACCGGGGTTGTAGTTGCCGGGGCTGCCGGTGTCGTCGTGGTAGTAGTTGTAGAAGGTGCCGCTCGGCCCGTGGTTCGCGTTGACCTGGATGCCGGGCAGGGCCTGCGTGCCGATGCCGTACTGCGTTGCCTGGAGCCGCACGTTGATGCTGCGGCCCGCGACGAACGGGTCGATGCCGATCTGGTACGGCGAGCCGTCGGTGGGCTTCGAGATGCTCGAGTCACGGACCCATGTCTCTAGATCCAGGCCGATGTCGATGCCGGCGTTCGCGTCGAGCTTGACCAGCACTGTGGCGCCGCGCGCGAAGTACGGGACCAGGTCGACGTTGACGCACATGTTGCAGCCGTGCGGGAAGTTGGACGTGCCGATGCTGCCCGCCGTAGCCGTGATCTGCAGGTTGTTGGTGATGACCAGGCTGGTGTGACCGTCACCGGTGGTGGCGCCCCTGGTCGTGCTCGCCAGGATGTTGCCGCCGCTGTTGGTGATGTCGGTCTCGCCAAGCGGGTTGTTGATCGTGCCGTTGATCAGGATGTCGGCGCCGCTCATGCCGGTGATCCCGACGGTGGTCGGCGTCGCGTCCTGGAAGATCTTGAACCCGGGGTCCGGCCCGCCGAAGTTGATCGCGCCCGCGCTGAGGTTGACGGTCGGCTTGCCGTTGAAGTTGATGGCGTTGATGTCGTCGACCTGCATGGTCTCCGACGACTGATTGGTCAGCGTCACGTACTGGTAGTTCTGGTGGAACTCGAAGGTGCCCCAGTGGTGGCTGCTGATCGTCGTGCCGCCGTCGATGGTGCCGCCGCCCGACGTCATCTGGATGTCGCCGACGTCGGTGTTGGTGATGTCGGCCACGATGCCGTTGGTCGCGACGTGCGGCGCCGGGTTCGTGATGCAGCCAACGGTGAGCAGGCGTGCGCAGTTCACCGTGATGTTGACCGCGGTCTGGACCGTGCCATCGGGGGCGATGATCAGCAACGGGCTCGGCCCGTCGAAGATCACGACATCTGCGTTCCAGTGGACGGCGCGCGTCGTCACGTTGTCTATGTCGTTGTTGCTACTGGCTTCGGCCTGGACGTATAGGGCCAGGTGCTGGTCGCTGGTCTTCACCAGCTGGGTGTCCTTCGATGCGTCGTTCGTCGTGCAGTTCGGCGCCACGTGCGTGGCGTCGCAGAGGATGATCCGCGGGCCGGCGGTCACCACGGCGCCGGGGTGGGCTGACGTGGTCTCGTTGTAGGTCAGGTTGCGGCCGCCGTGCGGGATCGACGGTCCGATGCAGAAGCACTCGGGATCGTCGTTGTTCGAGCCGTGGTTGTTGTCGTGGTAGGCGCGGGCGTCGACGCCGTAGGTGCCCGAGACGGCCGTGTTGTCCCCAGCCTGCCCGTCGATCAGCGCGGTGTCGTTGCTGGTCATGTTGGACTCGGCGTCGGAGTCGGCTTCGCCGATGAAGGCGATGAAGACAGACCGGGCGTCGCTCGTTAGGTTCGAGTTAATGGTCGTCGCGAGCAGGTTCACGCTGCCGGCAGGGACCTGCGCGCCGGCGCCGATCACAGCAGCGGTGTTGTCTGTGAAGTCGATCGTCGCCTTGGCGTGCGAGACACCACCGAGGCCGCCGCTCTCCGTGTCGGAGGAAACGTCAGCCACCCGCGTGCTCGTCGCCGTGACCTTGACGTTGCCGACGGCCTGAACCTTCACGCCGCCAGCAGAGACCTGGGTCGAGCCTGAGTCGCCGCCGATTCCGTCCGGCCCGGTCCCGACGAACGCGCTGGTGTTGTTGGTGCCGTCGATGGTCGCTTCCGTGCTGACGCCCGAGATCAGGCCGCCGGAGCCGTTGCTCGTCGACGCGGTGGAGTTGGTCTGCACCTGGGCGGTGATCGACACGTCGCCGCCGACGTTGATCAGAGCCGCATCGTCGTATGCCTTGGCGGTCGGGTTGACGTGCGTCGCGGCGTCCTGCAGCGTGAAGCTCACGCCCCCACCGCTGCCACCGTGCGCCGACGCGCGGGTCACACCGTCGCCCAGGGGCGGAACGGCGGAGCGCAGAGAGCTGCCATCCGGCGCGAGCAGCTGCTGCGTCGTACCAGAAAGCGGGCCGATGCTCTCGTACAGCTGCTGGCCGCCGGTGGCGAGCTGCAGCACCGACCCGGCGAGGAACAGCTCCTGGTTCTGGTCATGGGCGTCGCCGAAGATGACGGTGTACGTGACACCGCTCGTCGGGTCGACCGTCGTGGGGTCGAGCGTGATGTCGGTGCTCGTCCCGGGGGCCTGCAGCGCGATGTCCGAGCTGCCGGTGCGGTCCACCACATAGGTGTTGCCGTTGGTGAGCCCGCCCATCGGGGCCGGCGCGATCGCGTAGTTGACCGTGTTGGCGGACGGCGCGCTGATCGGGAGGAAGTTCTGGCTGATCGGGTTGCTGCTGCCATCGACGCAGCTGTTGTCGTGGCCGAAGCCGACCGCCTCGCAGTAGGAGCTGGCCAGGTTGATCGTCCAGTCGCTGGTGACGTTGACGTAGTACGTGGCGCCGTTCGTCAGGCTGCCGACGTCCTGGCTCGATGAGCCGTTGGACTGGTAGATGACCGCCTGGCCCTCGTGCAGCCCGTGACCGAAGATGGTCGGCGGGTTGCCGGGGGAGGTGACGTAGCCCAGGTCGATGTTGTAGGCGCCGCCGTCGCTGCCGGTCGGCTTGCCGCTTCCGTCAATGTCGACGTCGACCGCGCTGTAGTTGAACGTCAGCGGGGCGGGCGCCATGTAGGTGACCCGGGTGGTGCTCGAGAAGTTGCTGTCGGAGTTGTTGATCTCCGTGCCGCTGTCGAGGCTCCCGGCGTTGAAGCCGTCGCTCCCGGAGGTGGCCGCCGCCTGCGTGGTGTAAAGCTCGATCACCGTCGGGTTGATGACCCGAACCCACAGGATCTGGCCGTCGACGAAATCGCTGCTGATCGAGCTGCCGCCCGTGCCGATGCGGTAGATGACCTCGTCGCCGGTGGAGAGGTCGTGCGGGGTGCCGAACCGGAGCATCGCGCGGTTGGTGTCCACGCCGATCACGCCTTGCGACAGGTTGAAGGCGTCGACCACGGCCCCCGTGAACGTGTCGCCGAAGCGAAGGTTGTTGGCGTCGACGACGATCACGTTGTACGGGTGCGGGCTGTGCAGGCCGGCGATGGTCGGGTTGCCGTTGCTGGCGTACAGCACCTCGTCACCGGTCACCAGGCCGTGGTTCGGGAAGGTCACCGAGTTGTCGCTGCTGCTGGTGTCCGGGCTGGTGCCGTTGCCCGGGGTGGCCCCGGTGAGGTAGTCCGTGGGCACCGGGCCGCTGGGCTCGGAGTTTGACTCGGCGTCGACGAGAACGCTCCCACCCGCCTTGACGGTCGTGCTGCCGTCGAGGTAGGCGTACACCTTGGGGTTGGATGTCGCGTTGGCTTGCGGCAGGCCCGCGCTGATCAGGCCACCGCCGGCGGACTTGGCATTGCCATCCGCTTCCGCCCGGTGCGAGATCGCCTGCACGGTCAAGCCGTTGTCCGTGGTGTCGCCGAGCCAAGCCTTCACGCCGGTGCCGAGGTAGGCCTTGGTCGTCGGATCGACCGTGGCGTCACCCTCGCTGTAGCCGGCGCTGATCGCGCCACCGGTGATGACCTCGGTGTCCCCACTGGCGACGGCCGCGTCGTTGGCCGTCACGGACAGCCCGCTCGGCTTGCCGGCGCTTGTGCCGACCGTGGCGTTGTTGTCTACGAAGGCGAGCACGCTGCCGTGCACGTTCGCCTGCGACACCATGCCCGCGGCCCCGATGAGCCCGCCGGCGCCGCCGGTCGTGTCGCCGATCGCCTGGGCGCTGCGGATGGCCTTGATCGAGATGGCGGTGCCGCCGCTGTGGATGTTCGTGTCGCTTCCGAGCGAGGCCTGGTCGGTGCCGTCGATCGTCGACGTGTCATACACGGCGCTCACTGAGATGCCGAAGCTGATCGAGACCACGAACAGCTTGGACAGCACGTTGTCGGTGGCGTCCGCCTTCACGTTCAACTGCGAGGCGCTGACCAGCTCGCCGTCGAAGGTCGCGGTGCTGCCGCCGCTGTCCTGGACGTTGGACGCGACCGCGCCCACGGAGAGGCCGCCGCTCGCGTTGAGGTCTCCTGTCGTCGAGGTGGCCTGGTTGAACGGCTGCGCCGTGACCTCCACCCCGCCACCTGTTATCGACACGGTGGAGTTCTCGGTGACCGCGGCGCCGGTACCCGCGTCGCCCGTGACCTCGGCGTCGGACGAGTCGGCCGCGATGCCGGCCAGGCCGCCGATGGAGACCAGCACCACGTCCGTGGTCGCGGTGTTGCCGCTGGTGGCCTTGACCGTCAGGCTCCCGGCTGAGCTCACCGTTCCAGAGGTGACGTCCGCGTCGACCGATGCGTTCGTGGCCCCCGCGACCTTCGAGCTCGGAATCGACACGCTCACGCCGGCCAGCCCGCCGCCGGAGCCCATCTGGTCGACGGTGTCGGCGGTGTTGGCCGACTGCGCCTGGAAGGTGACCGCGCCGCTGCTGACGATCGACTCGTCGTTGCTCGAGTCGTTCGACAACGCCTCGACCTTGGCGGCGGTGCCGATCTCAGAGTCGGCGATGCTGACCGACACGCCCACGAGCCCGGACGCGTCAACAATCAGCAGCTGTGACTGGGCGAAGTTCGCGCCCGTGGCCATGACGTTGACGCCGCTGGAGCCGGTCACGCTGCCGTCGAGCTCGGCTCGAACAGCCCCGCCGATGTAGGAGCGGACGGCGAACACGGACACGGCGGCAAACACGCCGAGAGTGAGCGCCCTGCCGGTAGCGATCGCCTCGTTTCGGGTGTTCGTGCCCTGCAGCTCGGAGGTCACCTGGACCAGGCCGGCGGAGGTGATGGATGCGCCGTCGGTCACGGTCGCTTGCACGTCGGCTCCGTCAGACACCGTCGCCCGCGCAACGCCGACCGAGACACCCACGCCGCCGATGCCGAGGATGTCGACCTCTGCGTCGGCGTGCTTCTCACCGAGCGCGTTCACGGTCGTCGAGCTGGAGCCGCCCACCGTGCCGGAGATCGCAGCCGTGGTGTGGCCCGACACGGTCGCGATCGGGATCATCGCGGCGATCGCGGCGGTGCCGATGGCCACGCCCGGGGTGGTGGCGCTGGCGACGTCGGTGGCGTGCGACTCGACGTCGACGCCGCCGCTGGTCGTGACATTGCCGCCCAGCTCGGCTTCCGTTGAGCGGGACTGCGTCGCAACGTCGACCGTGAAGCCCACTGAAACCCCGCCGCCGACGGCGATGTTGATCGCGAGGGGCGCCAGGTCATCGCGGGCGCCGGTGGCCGACACGTTGACACCCGTCGCGCCGATATCCACGGTGCCGTGGGCGAACGACTCCGCCCTGGTGAGGCCGCTGTAGCTGACCACGGCGACGATGCCGCTGATCGACAAACCGGCGCCGAAGACCACACCGACCACGACGACGGTCGGGTGGAAGTTGTCGGTGGCGCTCACGGTGATCCCGCCGACCGCCCCTCCGTCGCCGATCGCGACGTTTCCAATCTTCGCGTCCGTGTCACCGCTGATCGTGAGCACCACGATCGCCACGCCGACGCCGCCCGCGGCGACGGTGATGCCGACCGCGTACCCGCGAATCGTGCGGTTGGCAACCGTCGTCACGTCGATGCCGGTGCCGGCCATCGGGATGCTGGCCGTGCCGTCGATGTGGGCGGTCTGCTGGCTGGTGTCGGTGAGGACGACGACCTGCCCGGCGATCGCAACCGCGCCGATGGCGCCGGTCACGCCGATGTCGGTGACGTTCTCGTCGTACTCGGCGTGCACGCCGACCGTGCCCGCAGCGCTAACCGAAGCGCCGGCGAAGATGCCCGCGTCGGTGTTGCCACCGATCGTCATGATCGTGATGCCGGCGCCGATCGCCCCGGCGCCACCCGCCACGGCCCCGGCCAGGGCGAAGACGTCGAGGTGCTCGGTGGCCGTGACCTGGACGTCGGCGAGCTTCGAGTGGACGGTGCCGTAGATCCCTGCCGAGGTGCCTGCCGGCGGCGCCGGCTGCGTGAACTGGTCCTGGGTCGGGCTGGTCGCCGTGTAGGATCCGCCGACGTTCGAGGCCGAGTCCGAGCCGACGGCGTCCTCCCGGAACTGCGCCTGGCTGTCGGCGTTCGCCCAGTCGGACGAGTCGTGCGCCGGGTCGTTCGCAAGCGTCGTCGACGACGAGACGCCCTGCGTCGCCTGGTAGTGCACGCCGCCGAACAGGACGTAGTCGCCCTTGCTGTACGAGTTCCCGGCCACGAAGGCGGATGTGCTGTCCTTCGGCCGTCCGTTGAGGACCGACTTCCAGCCGTCGCTGACGGCGTACCAGTTGTTCCCGGCGGCCACCTTGTGAGTGATCGGGTCCAGGGCGTCGGGGTTGGGCCCGCCCGGAGCCACGTCGTCTGTGGCTTCGTAGGTCTGGCCGTTGAAGGTGACGTAGTCGCCCTTGTGGTAGCTCGCCGAGCTGTTGAACGGCGAGGCGCCGCTTCCGCTGCCGTTGCCGGAGGCGATCGTGTCCGCCTGCTGCTGGCCGTTGGTGCCCTGGCCGTTGGTCGCCGTGTTGGACTTGACGTACTTCCAGTCGGCCGGGAACTGGTCGGGCTGCTCGCCGCTGTTGGCGTTGATCGCCTGGTAGGTGGCGCCGTTGAACAGCGCGTAGTCGCCACTGGCGTAGCCGGCGGTGTTGTTCCACGGGCCCTTCCAGTCCTTCGGGTGCTGGTCGGGCTGCTCGCCGCTGTTGTTGTTGACGGCGACGTAGCTCTGGCCGCCGAACGACACGTGGTCGCCGCTCGTGTAGTTCGCAGTGTTGTCCCACGTCCCGCGATCGGGACCTCCTGCATCGTCCGAGTAGCTGGCGTTTGGCTTCGTACCCACCGACCACACCGAGACCGCGCCGGCGACACCGACGAAGCCGCCGCCGATGCTCACCGCGTAGGTCTGCACGTGCTTGATCGAGAGCGCGTTGACCGCGACGGTGCCCTTCGACCAGATGTCGGTGCCGGTCGCGAGGTATGCGGTGGTCGAGAGGGAGGCGACGCCGATGTCGATGCCACCGGAGGCTCCCACGAACCCGCCCGCCACGCCGCCGGCGAAGGTCAGCGAGAAGAAGTTGTCAGTGGAGTTGACCGCGACACCCTGTGCGTTGTTCACGCCGCTGGTGATGTCGCCGGCGTCCAGCCCGGTGCCCTTGTTCACCGTCGTGCCGAGATCGACGTAGGCCTGGGTCGTGACGGTGAAGATGGTCACGCCGACGTTGGCGGTGACGCCGACGAACCCGGCGCCCACACCGGCGACGATGCCAAACAGGGTCTCCTGGGAGTCCGCCTGGACCACCAGCCCGCTGGACGTGCCCTTGCTGAACGAGTTGTCGTTGACCGTGCCGTTGTCGACGTTGTTCAGCCCGCCGCCCTGCGCCAGCACGGTGACGGTGTTGTTCTGTCCGACGTAGGCCTTGGTCTCCTTGGTGACGACGGCCACGTCGACGCCCACGCCGACACCGACGTAGCCGGCGGCGATGGAAGCGGTGACCAGGATCAGCTTGGAGTTGGAGGTGGCGAACACGCCGATGTTGTTGTTCGCGCGCAGGATGTCGTGGTCGCCGGTGTAGGCGTGCGTGAAGTCCTTGATCACCGAAACCCCGACGGTGCCCGCCACGCCGACGGTGCCGCCGCCGGCGGCGGCGTTGACCGAGATCACCGAGTCGCTCGCGTCCGCGTGCAGCTCGATGTTGTTCATCGCGTTCACGACGTCGTGTGCGCCCAGGTACGCGTCGTCGTGGAGCTCCTCGACGCGCACGGCGGCGGAGGCACCGACCCCCGCGTCGCCGCCGACGGCGATGGAGGCGGCGATGCCGAGTGTCCTGAAGCTGTTCTCAGCCGACACCAGCACTGACTGGTTGGTCGATGCGAGGGGGTCGTTCAGGGCGCAGGTTGCGTCCTTGCAGTTGATCTTCGAGTTGTCGCCCACCGCTGCCGTGGTGTGGACCGTGACCACCGCCACAGAGCCGGACAGGCTGACCGCCGCGGTGCCCGCGCCGCCGGCCGCGATGCCGATGCTGGCGATGTAGTCGCTGTTCGACGCGGCCACCGCCACACCACTGAAGCCCGACTGGCTCGGGGCGGTGATGTCCTGCGGGCCGGTCTCAGAGGCGTTGGCCGCGGGCAGAACGCCCGAGGGGTTGAAGCTCTGGGAGCGGCCGCTGCCGGTCGACGTGAAGGTGATCGGCTGGGCCGATCCAGGGACGGCCTCCTTGTCGTTCTTGCAGTCCTGCGCGTTGAGCGTCGCATCGCACTTCGTCTTCGCGACCTGGAAGTGGTCGAGGCTCGGGTCGACGACGTAATACGTGGCGCCGTCGACCAGGCCGCCGATCGGCGTGCCGCCGCCGGCGCTGTAGACCACGGGGTCCCCGATCGCGGGCGGGTGATTGCTGCCGCCGCTCGTCCAGTCGTACGGGAGCACCACGTAGCTGGTGCCCACGCCGTAGCTCACGTCGAACTGGGCGGTGAAGCGCTTGGACACGTCGGACTTCACACCCGGGGAGTTGGTCGCGACGAAGCGCTGGTTCTCGCCCATTCGGCCGCCGGGCAGAGTGAGCCCGGTGATCGCGGTGAGGGGCGAGTTGGTGGCCGACAGCTGGATCTCGGTGTCGGAGACCGGGATGACCCAGTACGTCGCGCCGTCGGTCAGGCCGTTGATCGCCGCTCCGCCGCCGGCGTCGTACACGACCTCCTGGCCCGAAACGAAACCGTGCTTGTAGCCGAGGTCGATGGTGGAACCGTCAACCTCGAGCCCGACCGCGGGCACCGGGTTGCCGTCCGGGTTCGGCGGCGTCGTCGCGTAGCCGCCCTGGATGCCGCGTGGATCGAAGCGGATGTCGGTGCCCGTCGTCGAGTAGCTGCCCGCGTTGACCGTGTCGTGGGTGATGTTGGTGCCGTTGGCGAGCGCGGTCACGATCGCGTTGGAACCGATGAGGGCGCTCGTGTTCTTGGTGACCACGGGCACAGCGACTCCGGCGCCGACGGCGGCAGTGCCCGCAACCGAGATGTTGCCGGCCACCGCGAAGAGCGTCATCGACTCGTCGGCGGACACGATCACGTTGCCCCCGGCCCGGACCTTGCTGTAGTCGCCGAGGGATGCGGTCGTCGTCACGTCGATCACTGGAACCGCGACGTTCACGGAGACGGCTGCAGTCCCGCCGCCGCCGCCACCGACCGACACGGACTTGATGTTCTCTTTCGACCTGGCCTGGGCGACCACGTCGCCGTTCGCCTGGACCGTCGCGGCCTGGCCCAGCAGTCCGCCGGGCGTGGTGCCGACGTTGGTGGTCGTGTTCTTGTGGATGTCCTCCACGTCGACGCCCACGCCCACGCCGGCGGTCCCACCGACCGCGATTGCGCCCGCCAGGGCCAGGATGTTGGTCGTATCGCTGGAGTCGAGGACGACCGCCTGGGTTGCGTTCGTGCTGCCGTCGCTGCAGCCGGCGCCGCCCGAGCAGTTGACCGTGGCGCTGTTGCCGATGCTCGCGTTCGTGTGGTCGGTCAGGACGTCCACGACCACAGAGCCGCCGACCGCGGCGGAGTCCCCACCGGCGCCGCCGATGGCCAGCAGCGTGTAGTCCTCGGTCTGGGTCGCCTTCAGCGTCGTGCCGGTGCTGCCGTACGCCTGGATGTCGGCGCTCGGCGCGATGGCGGCGGAAACCCGGCCGAAGCGGACCACGACGACGATCGACACCGCGACTCCGGCCGAGGACGTGCTGATCGCGAGCCCACCGGCCAGGGCGAGCAGCGTCATCCCGTCCGAAGCCTCGACGTCGAGGTTGCCCTGGGTGTGCGTGGTGCCGCCGACCGACGCGCCCGCGACGGTGTCGTCACCGGGGTTGAACACGACGACGATGACCGAGCCGTCGACGGCGGCGCTGGAGCTCGATCCGGCGGCGTCAACGGCGAGCTCGGTCAGGTTCTCGGTCGAGGTAGCGGTGACCTTGATGTCCCCGGCGGCCGAGACCGTGGCGTTGCCGATCGAAGCCGAGACCTTCTTCGTGATGACGTCGACGACCAGGCCGATGCCCACGCCCGCGCCGCTGCTTGACAGGGACAGCGTGCCGGCGAGGTTGGTCATGTGGGTCGTGTCGTCCGCGGTCACGGTCACCTTCTGCGTGCCGTCCGGCGTCCAGGCCATCGGCGAGTGCTGGTTCACCTGGGTGCCATCGGCGATGGACGCGGTGGTGGTGATGAACAGCACGTCGACGATCACCGACCCGGTGACCGCGGCGCCGCCACTCGAAGCGCCGCCAGCCAGAGCGACGTTCGTCAGCTTGGGCAGCGTGATCAGGGGCACCTTGGGAGCCGGCGCCTCGACCAGGGCGAACGACGCGGACACGGTCAAGCCCTTCAGCACGTCGACATGTGTTGCGCTGCCGCCGGTGCCTGAGTCTATGAAGGCCTCTGTGGTCACGTCGGGGAAGACGTTGACGTCGATGGCGCCACCGACCGCGGCGCCGCCCTTGGAGCCGCCGCCCGCCAGGGCGAGGTTCTCCAGGCCGATCTTGTTCTGCGCCTTGACTTCCATGTCGCCCGACGACGTGAGGTGGGCGCCCTGTCCGATCGACGCCTCGGTGTGGTAGCTGAGCACCTGGACGCCGACTGAGCCGGCGACGCTCGGGTCCGACTTGCCGCCCGCGGCCGCCATGCCCCAGACGATGAAGTCGTTCTCGTTGCCGTCCTTGTTGAGGGCGTCGACGCTGATCCCGTTCGCGCTGACGGTCGACCCGCCGCCCACCGTCGCGTCGTTGGTCACGTCCTCGGCGTTGATGCCGACGGCGGCAGAGATGTGGGTGCTGTCGCTACTCATGTCGGCGGACAGACCGGTCGACTTGGCGCTCGCGCTCGCGGCCTCGGTCGCGCCCACGCTTACCGCGCCGGTCGTGGTGACGGTCGGCTTGTTGGTCCCGTTGCCGATCATGGCGTGGTTGGTGTGGCGTGCCCAGTTGAGGGCCACGGCCGCCGCAACGGCGACGCCGCCGCCGCTGTCGCCGTTGGAGTTGCTGCTCGCGCTGCTGTTGGCCGAGTTGGTGTTGTCCGAGCCGCTCGGCAGCGACCCGTCGGTCTTGCCCGTGGTGTTCGGGTTGTTGTTGACCTGGTCCTTGTTCTGGTCGTCGGCTTTCTTGCCACCGGAGCCGCTGTCGTTCTCACCGCTCGAGCTGGCCTCGGACTTCGCCTCGCTGCTGGCATCGGTCGAGGCGCTGACGGTCAGAGACCCCGCGGTCAGGTTGCGCTCGAGGTCCGCCGTCGTGAACGTCTCGATGACGTTGATGGCGACGGCCGCGCCGACAGCGACGCTGCTGCCGCCAGTCGACGCGTTCGAGTCAAGGCTCGAGCCGAGCTCCTCGCTCGCTGACAGCGAGGCATCGCTCGAGACGATGATCGCCGGCCCCGTGCCGACATAGGCGTCGACGTGGTCCTTGACGATCGCGATCGAGACCGACGGGCTGATGGCGATGGTGCCGCCGGCGCCGGCCTTGTCCTCGGTCTCGACGTCATGGTGGTAGGTGGCTGAAAGCGTCAGCTTGCCGCCGCCGTTGATGGTCGCGCCGTCCTCGATCGCCGCCCGCACCGTTTCGCCGGTGAGGATCTGAAGCCCGACGGACGCGCCGATTCCGACCTTGCCGCTCTTCGCGTCGGAGTCGGCCTTGGCGCCGTCCTCTTCGTTGCTCATCGCCTTGAGGGTGATGTCGCCGCTTCCGGCCGAGCAGGCCATGGCGACCATGGTTCCGATGCAGACGTGGGCGCCGCCGCCCACGGTCGCGGTGGTGGTGTCGTTCACGATGTTCAGAGCGAGGGCGCCCGCGACGCTGACCTTGCTGCCGTCACCCGAGGCGCCGGACGTGGCGTCGGAGGAGATGTCGTGCTCGGCCAGGCGGTAGAAGTCGCCGTTAGACGGGCTGGTCGGGAAGGAGATGCCGTCGCCCTTGAAAGTCCACGAACCGGTCCACTTGTAGATGCCCGGCGCGTGCCCGCCGTCCTGCTTCAGCAGCTGGAAGTACGGGTCAGAGGTCGTGCCCGTGGCCGGCAGCGTGTCCCCCGTCGGGATGTCGGTGATGATCGGCTGGAACGAGGTCGTGCCGTTGCCCCAGGCGTGTGACGAGTCCTTCCACTGGTAGATGCCCGGGCCCATGCTGACGCGCTTGAGCGCGGCGCCGTCCTTCGGAATGCCGGTGCACCCGGTGACACCGGTGAGGTTGCTGCCGCTGACGCCCGTGTAGGAGCAGGTCGCGTCGATGCCGTCGACCGTGAACTTGCCGCCGCCCGTGCTGAACCCGCTCGCCGACGCGACTACGAGCGTGTCCGGGCCGGTGCCGGTCAGGTTCTGGCCGCCACCGTGGACGGTGGTGGCGGTGGTCAGGGTCACGGTGCCCTTGTCCTTCACCGCGCCGGAGCAACCGTCACCAGACAGCGTGAAGTTGGTGCCGTCGACGATCGTGTAGTTGCACGGCTTGTCGACGTCGTCAACCGACAGCGTGCCGGTGTCGCCGGTGCCGCCGAAGGCCGCCGTCGACTTGACCTTGAGGTTGGTGCCCAGGGTCTGGTCGCCGTCGATCGTCGTCGTTCCGGGCTGGCCCTTCGTGAGCTGGAAGAAGTCCCCGTCCTTCGGCTGCTCGGGGAACGTGTCGCCCGAGTCGACGGTGCTCCAGTTGGTCCCGTCGTAGCGCTGGATGTGGTCCTGGCCGTTGACCAGCATGCCGACTTCGAGGTCGAGGCTGCCGGCGACAACGGTCGCGTTGTTCGTGGTGGCCGAGTTGGTGAGGTTGACAAGGTTGATGCCCACCGCGGCGCCGATGCCGACCGTGCCCGCCGAGTCCGCCTTGCCGCTGCCGGTCGCGCTGGCGTCGGTGTTGGCGAGCGACTTCAGGGTCAGGGCCCCGGTCGAGGTGACGTGTGCGCTGTCGGCCAGCGAGGCGAGCGAAACCGACTTCACGATGTTGATCGCGGCAGCCCCGGCGACGGTGACCGTGTTGCTCCCGGAGTCGCTGCTGCTCGAGCCGTTGCTGTCGGAGCTGGCGGCCTGCGCGCCCTCGGTGTTGTCCGAGCTCTTCTGGCCTGTGTTGTCCTTCTTCTCCGAGTCCGCGGTGCTGGCCTGGTCGTCCGCCTTGTGGTTGACGTCCTTGCCGGAACCGTCGGTGCCGGAGCTGTCCTTGCCCTTGGCGCCGGTCGCGCTCGCGTCACCCTCGGTCTCCGTGTCCGACGAAGCAGTCGAGGACAGCGTGATGATGCTGCCGCTGACCGTCCGGGTGATGGTCGAGGTCGCCTCGTCGTCGACGATCGCGAGGGCGAGCGCGAGACCGATGACCACCTTGCCGTTGACCGCGTCGGCCTTGGCGGTGGTGGTCGCCTTCGCAGTCTGGGTGGCGCTCAGGCTGATCGTGCCCGTGGCCACCAGCGTCTGCGAGGTCCCGCCGAAGATCGACGCCGTGGTGGTGATGGTGGGCAGGCTGATCGCGGCGTCCGCGGTGAGCGCGAGGGTAGAGCCCGAGGCCGCCTCCGTGCCGGCTTCCGCGTAGGTCGTCATGGTGTCGGTGTCCGTCGCCGTGACGCTCACGTTGTTCACGGCGGAGATCGCCGCGCCGTCGTCGATCGTGGCCCAGGTGTGGTCGTCGACGATGTTGATGGCCGCGCCGGCGCCGATGCCGACCTTGCCCGAGTCCTTGTCGCTCGCCATCGCCTTGGCCGTGCTCGACACGGACGAGGTCGCGGAGAGCGTGAGGTTCCCGCTGCCGAAGTTGTCGGACGAGGCGCCGGTCGGTCGAAGCTCGGCGCCGGTCTCGAAATTGGCGATCGTCAGCGCCAGCGACCCGGCGATGGCCACCTTGCCCTTGCCCGCTCCGGCGGTGGCCTCGGTGTCGAGCGTGTTCTTGCCGTCCGACTCCGAGCTGACCTGCGTCCAGTTGGTCGGGTCGGCGTGCGGCGCCGCGGCGCTCGTGAACGTGTTCTGCGCCATGTAGTAGTTGCCGTCGAACGAGTCGCGCACGACATCGCCCGTGGTGACCGCGCCTGCCGCCCAGTCGGGCACGACCTTCCAGTTGGTGGTGTCCGGAGTGCTGGGAGCCGTGGTGTCGTTGGTGACGTTGTTCAGCGCGACGTAGTGCTTGTGGTCCGTGTTGTCGGTGACGATGTCGCCGGTCACGTAGTTCGAGCCCGATGCCCACGTGCCGCGGAGGTGCGTGGTCTTGCTCATGCTCGAGCTCAGGGTCAGGCCGTTCGACGAGACTACAGAGCCCACCTCGCGCGCCCAGTTGGTGGCGTCCGCGTTGGGAGCGGTCACGTCGTTCGACACGTCGTGCTGCGCCGTATACACGTGGCCGTCGGTCGGGTCGGTGACCACGTCGCCCTGGTGGTAGTCGCTGCCTGAGGTCCAGTTGCCGCGGTCCGGTCCGCTGCCGGTGTTCGCGTCGTTGGAGACCTGGAGCAGGTTGATGGAGACGGCGGCGCCGATGTTCGCGGTGTCGCCGCCGGTGGCGCTGCCGTTGGACTTCGCCGTGGAGTCGGCGTCTTCGGTGGTCGTCAGGCTGACGGTGCCGGTCGTCGTCACGTGGGTGCCGTCGTTCAGCGTCGCCAGGGCCTTCGCGGTCACGATGGAGATCGCGACTGCGGCGGCGACGGTCACGGTCGTGCCTCCGTTCTCACCGCTCTTGGCCTTGGGCGTGGTGCTCTTGCCAGAGTCCTTGCCACCGTTGTTGCTCGCTTCCGAGTTCGCGCCGCCCAGCTCGCTGTCGGCCTTGCCGTTGACGTCTTTGCCTGTGCTGTCGGTGTCGGTGTCACCGGAGGACTTCTTGCCCTCCGCGCCGGCCGCGCTGGCCTTGGCCTCCGCGTCGTTGTTGGAGGACCCGTTCGCGGCGAAACCGACAGCGCCTCCCGCGGTGAGGTCGCGACTGAGCGTCGAGGTGACTATGTGGTTCGCCACGACCAGGGCCAGCGACACGCCGATGGCCGCGCTGCCACCGGTGGTCGAACCGGTCGAGGTGGTCTTGGTCGACGCGTTCTGCGTCGCGTTGGCGCTGAACGTCCCCGTGAGCGTCAGCGCGGTGCCGGTGCCGACCGAGGCGCTGGTGGTCACGTTCGAAATCGCGACCGCGACCTGAGCCGCCAGGGACAGAGTGCCGCTGCCTGCTGACGCGCCGCCGAAGGCGGTGGTCGTCATCGAGTCGGTGCTAGTGGCGTTCAGCGTGAGGTTGGTCGCATGCTGGAGGTCAGCGCCGTCCGCGATCGCGGATGTCGTGGTGTCGTCGACGACGTTCACCGCGATCGAGGCGCCGACGCCGCTGGTGCTCTTCTGCGGGTCGGTGGTGTTCTGCTTGGCTTCGGCGATCGCCTGGTTGTCCAGGTTCGACTTCGAGGTCAGCGTCACCGGGCTGCTCGAGCTCACGGTGGAGGGCGACTCGATGTCGGCCGTCGTGCTGTCGATGACGACGTTCACCGCCAGCGAACCGGCTACCGACAGCTTGTCGGTGCCGCCGGCGCCGGAGATCGAGTGCGCCGAGAACGGCGACTTGCCCGTGCCGGGGCCCAGCGCCTCGACCGTGAGGCCGGTGGTGCTGAAGCTCGTGTTGCCGGCGACGTACGCGTGGGTCGTGACCGTGGCCACGTTGACCGCGACGGCGATCGCGATGCCGGAGTTGGGCTGCGAGTCGGGCGGCTTGGTCGAGCCCGGCGTCTTGCTCCCGTCGTCGGTGTACGTGGTCACCCCCAGCGTCGTGACGCTGTCGAGCAGGGTTTCGCTGCCGGCGGTGTCAGAGTCGCTGCGGCGATAGATGTTGTACCCGGTCGCGTTCGGGACCGGGTCCCACGACAGCATGATCGAGTTGGTGTTCGAGCCTGTCTTCTGCGTCGTGCGGCTGGCCTCCGGGCCGGCCATGCTCTCGTTGGCCTGGGTGATGAGCTCGCCGTCCGCGGGCGAACCGGTGCAGTTGGTGACGGTGAGCGTGGTCGCGCTGGCGACCGTGTAGGAGCAGGTCCCAGTCGCACTTGGTGATGTGAAGGTGCCGCTCGTGCCGAACAGTGCGGTCGAGGCGACGGTGACGGTCCCCGGATAGGTCTGACTCGCCCCGTTCACGGTGGTGTGGTCGCCGGGGGTGATCGCCGTGACTCGATAGAGGTACGTCTTGCCGTCCTGCAGCGATCCGCTCGCCGCAGTGTCGGTGAGGGTCGGCGTGTCCGGCGAGAACTGGACGTTACCGGCGTCCGCCGTGGCAGTCGCGTTGTTCACCGCGCCGGCGTGCACCGTGGCGGTACCCGACGTGACGTTGATGTTGTGGACGGCGAGCGTCGTAGCGGGCGCGATGTAGGCCTTGGTCGTCTGCACGAGCACGGTGACGGCCAGCGCGCCGGTCAGGTTCTGCTTGCCGTCGCCCGAGGTCTGGTTGCCGGTGGCGGAGTTGCCGTTCGCTCGATCTGAGCTGTTCGCTGATTCGTCGTTGCCCTTGGTGCCACCCGGGCTTTCCTTGGCACTCGTGGGCGAGGTGTTGTTGGTGTCCGCGGCGACGTTGAGGCTCGTCCCCGTGACCGGCGTTCCGGCGGTGCTGTCGATGTAGGCCTCGGAATCCATGGTCAGCACCGCCACCGCGATGCCGGCGCCGGATCCGGAGAACGTCGAGTCACCGTTGGTGGTGATGTTGTTCGTCAGGTTTGACGTGATGGCGACCGCTCCGCCGGCATTGATCGAGCTGGTGCCGGTGAGGATGGTCTTGGCCTTCGTGTCGACCTGCGCGGCGGCCACCGAGAAGTCGGTCGCGTCGGCGCTCTTCCAGTTGGTCGAGTCCGCGTGCGGCTTCGACCCACCGGCTGACACGTCCTTCTGGGCCGCGTAGCGGTTGCTGTCGTCGGGGTCGGTGACGACATCGCCCTTGGAGTACGCGCTGAAAGAGCTCCAGGTCCCGAGATCGGGCCCGCCGACAGCGCTCACGGTCGCGACCACGTTGGTGGTGCTCGCAAGCGTGACGTTCCCGGCCGCGGTCAGCGTGGAAGCGCCCTCGACCGTCACCGTCGAGTGGTAGATCAGCTGCAGGCCGCCATGGTTGACGGCCTTGGCGCTGCCGTTCTCGTGGATGTTGCCGACGGTCGCTCCGGCACTGGGCGACCCGTTGCAGCCGGTGACTCCGGTGAACGACGTGGCCGTCGTGCCCTTGTAGGTGCACTCGCCACTCGCGCCGTCGACCGTGAACTTGCCAGAGGTGAACAGTGGGTCGTTGCTCGGGGCGTCGAATCCCGCCGTCGATACAACGTTGAGGGTCCCGGGGAGGGTGTTCGAGCCGGTCGTCGTCGTGGTGACCGTGCGAGCGACGGCCTCCAGATCGATCGTGTTGGCGTTCAGGGTGCCGCCGTTGATGTCGATGGAGCCGTCGACGCCGAGCAGCGTGCTGGTGATACCCAGCAGGCTGTGGCCGTTGTTGGCGTTGAGGGCGTTGAAGGTGATGTTGTTGCCGGAGGCCGAGCCGACATCGACGGTTATGCCGCTGTCGACGCTGATCGCGTTGCTGTTGACCGTCAGGCTCGTGCCGGTGTTGACGTAGTTGCCCGCGAACTCCACGGTCACACCGCCGATGAGCGGCGACGTGTTGATCGTCAGCGAGTGGCTCGCGGAGACGACCAGCGGCGAGAGCAGCAGCCCAAGGACCGAGCTGGCGAAGTCGAAGGAACCTGCGGTGGCATCAGGCGTGATCTTCAGGGTGTCGAACGGCACCGTGTCGGTCACTGTCGCGTCGGTCGTGATCCCGTCCCAGCACACATCCGGCGCGGACGGGATGCCGATGATGCAGGGGTCCGTGCCGACCACGAACACGCTGAAGTGCGTGACGGTGGCGGTCAGCCGGCGGTTTGGCCAGTCGAGCGTGGTCGGCTCGCGCACCCAGGTCCGGCTGGCCTCGTCGTAGTGGAACACGGCCAGGTTCTGGGCCTGCGTCTGGGTCATTCCGGCCGGCAGCGGGAAGGTCAGTGTCGCCGCCTGGTCGAGACGGTGGACGGGCTGCCCGCTGGCCAGGCTGGTCGCGTTCACGTCGTAGACCGGCCCGAACGCCGTCATACCCGAGGGCATCGCCGGCGCGTTGCCGTCCTTGCCGACGGTGATCGAGAGGTCCTGGCGGCTCGCGGGCTGGAGGGCGACGGCAAGGCCGCCATCGCTGGACGCGGTTCGGCCGTCAGTGCCAGTTGAAGAGACAGCTGTTGCCGGCTTGATCGCAGTGAACGCGATCGCGGGGCTGAGCCTGACGACCTGGTACTGGTAGGTCGATCCGGGCAGGACGTTGCTGTCGTTGAACTGGCTCAGAGCCGTGGTGCCGAGCGAGATGAAGCTCGAGCTGGCGCCGTATGAACGGCGAACCTGGAAGAGATCTCCGGCCGCCCCTGTCCAGGTCAGTTGGACGCCGGTGGGAGAGGCGATGGTTGTAAGAGCAAAGCCGTCGGTTGGGGGACCGCGAGCACCCGCCACCCCGACGAAGAAGTCGTCGAGTTGCTGCGAGGTGTTACCGGCCAGGTCAGTGGCCGTGACCTTCAATTCGTATTTGCCGGCTGCGAGGCCGGTGGTGTTGAAGGCGGTCGCCCAGGCGGCCAGTCCGACCGCGGCGAGCAGCGGGCCGCCGGGCGTGATCGGGGCGCCAGGGTTGACCGGATTCAAGCCCTGGATCGCCGACCACACGCTCCCGCCGAACGGCATGAACCAGAAGGAGACCTCGGCGAGGCCGATGCGCGACGAGATCGCAGCGGCGAGGTCGACGATCGTCTGATCCGGCCGCTCCGCGGCATTCGGGGTCAGCACGGTGATGCTCGGTGGCGCGTTATTCCAGGCCGCGGGCGTCGTGATCGAAACCGCCGGGCTGAACGCGCTCTCGTTTCCGTACACGTCGGTCTCGGTGACGACGTATCCGGTCTGCTGCGCGCCCGCGAGTGAAGAGTCGATGAAGTTGTTGCTGCTCAGGCCGGTGGCCGCCAGGTCGAAGCCCGATCCGATGGACCGGTAGACGTTGTAGGTGGAACCCGCGACCGCGGTCCAGCTGAGCTTCACCGAGTCACCCACGATGGCAACCGAGACGCCGGTCACAACCGGAGCCGTGTGAATCACGGTAAGGGTCGAGCTCGCGGTTGAACCTACCGCGCTACCGGTGTTCGTGAGCGCCACGGCACGGATCGCGTGGCTGCCCTCGGTGAGGCCCGACGTCATGACGCCGCCGATCGCCAGCCAGTTGTGGTTCGTCGCCGTGTACGCGGGGAGGTCGGCCAGGGGGTACCAGTGACCCTGCACCAAGGTCTGGACCTGCACGGAGGTGACCGGGGCGGTGGCCGTGCCAGACGCCGTCACGTCAAGGTTCGATCCCGCCGACGCGGTGGCCGCGGTCGTGTTGAGGGTTATCGAGCCAATGGTGGACTGGGCGGACGACGGCCCTGTCGCCACGACAAACGGCGAAGCAGTCCCGACCTGCGGGGCCGGCACGACCGCCGCGGAGATCGGGTCGGATGCCGGACCGTCGTGCTGGCCGGCAAATGCGATGACCCGATAGAACGCCACCGCGCCGACAGGAGCCGTGTCGCGGAACACTGTCTCGCCGGTGGTGCCGACCTGGTTGTAGGGGCCGTCGATCTGCCAGGCTCGTTCGACCGCGTAACCCGAAGCCCCTGGCACCGCCGTCCACAGCAGCGTCACGAATCCGGCGCCGGCCACAGCGTGCACGCCGGCCGGTGCGCTCAAAGCGCTGGCGGACGTCGCGGGAGCGGTGCGCTGAATAGACGGCACGATCACCGTCGTCACCGCCGAGGCAGTGCCGGCCGCGCCGTCTGTGCTGTACGCCTGGACGCGGTAGCTGTTCGACCCCGGCTGCGCGCTGCGGTCGGTGTAGCTCGTGACCGACACCTCGTCGAGCACCACCCAGTCGCTCCCCTGCAGCCTGCTGACCACGTAGTGGCTCGCGAGCTCGCCAGATGCGGGCGTCCAGTGCAGCGACACGCCCATCGGCGTCATCAGCGCGATTGGAGCCGCGGGCGCCGGCAGCACGCCATCCGACCGCAACGTGATGCCGACCGCGGGGCCCGCGCCGGCGGGCGACACCACGCGTACCGAGTAGTGGCCGCGTGGTAGCGATGAGACGTTCCAGTCAAGGACGCACTCCGGCGCACACGACATCGTCCCCACGGCGGGAGTCCACGTTGCTCCGTCCACCGAGTACTCGAACTGGACGCCGCTGCCGGCCTGAGCGTTCGAAACGAGAATGAGCCGGTCTTCGACCGCGCCGTCCGGCGCGAGCTGCTGGCCGTTGGGAAGCCTGACGCTGAGGGTCGGTACCGAGTCGGCTGAAGATCCAGTGCCGGCAACCGCGGTCGCCGCGGAAGCAGTGCTCGTGTTGCCGAATTGGTCCTCGAGCGTGACGGTGTAGGTGTGTCTGCCTGGAGCCGCGTCCTTGTCAGTCCACGTGAGCGAACCCGTCGCCACCGCGCCCACGGGCTCGATGTCGCTGTCCTTCTGCACGATGTAGGCAGCGCCGTTGGCGACCGCGGGTTGCCGCCACGTCAGCACGACCTGCGAGCCAGTGGACGTGGCACCCAGACTTGTCGGCGCTGCCGGCGCAGCATTCCCCACTCGAATCTGTGACGCGATTTGTGTGCTGTGACCCGAGCCGTCGGCGACAGTCACCGCCAACGTGTAGCTGCCGTCGGCTACTGCGCGCGAGTCCCACACCAACCGGGCACTCGACGACAGCGGGTCCGACGAGCTTGGAGTTGCTGCGACTGTCCCGAGCTGAATCGTTGCGCCCCCCGACAACGTCAGCGACCACGAGACGCTGGCCACGCCATCCGCGGTTCGCGCCGCCGCGGTGAGAACGACCGAGCCGCTGATGTTGCCCGACTGCGGCGTGACGCTCGATATGACCGGGCTCGACGTGGCGGCGACCCACAGCGCGCTGGCCGTCTCGGCCTTCGACTGGTCAGGACCCGACGACATCACTGGCACGATCTGGTACTGGTAGGTGCTGCCGACGGTGCCACCGACGTCGATCAGAGATGTAGCCGTCGTCGTCGCGACCAATGTCGGCGTCGCTGTGCCAGTCGACCGGCTGACCTGGTAGCTCTGAGCGTCGGTAACCGCGTTCCATGTGAGGACAACGTGACCATCAGTGGCCTGCGCGGTCATTGTCAGCGGCGCGGTCGTCGAGGGCGCGGGCGGAACGTCGGTGGTCGTCCAGGACGTGCCGGTGCCGGTTGTCGTCGCAGGCGGCGTGACTGTCGTCGGAGTCGTGCTGGAGGTCGATGGCTGCGCCCCTGGACAACCCGTCGACGACTGGCTTACGCAGCTGACCAGTGACGAAGAGCCCAACGATGCCTTGGCCTGCGTGACCTTCGATGTCGGAACACTGGCGACACCAAGCTCGGTGGCGCTGTTGAAGCTCGTGAGCTGACCGCCCGCCTGCTGGATCGCAGTCTGGGCATCGTTGAAAGTCGTGCCGGCCTTGAATGCGAGATACAGGTTGGTCGTTGACGGAGTGCTGACAGTCGTCTTGGTGACGGGAGTGCGGACATACCGTCGTGTGTAGACGGGCTGTGGTTTCGGACCCTGGATCAGCAGCACGCCGCTTGCCGGGTCATAGCCGATGAGCTGGATGCCGTTGTCCTTGGCCCACAGTGAGATCGTGGCGGGATCGATGTTGGGCGTGACTTGTGCGCGCCAGATGCCTCGCGAGGGGTCGTAGAGCACCGGCTTCACCTGCGGCAGCGCCACCACGGCCACGCGGCCCTGAGTGTCATCCGTGGACAACCAGCTGTTGACGACGAGGCCGTTCGACCTGATGAAGGACTGGATGTCGCTGAGCGACGCGTAGGGCGGGAAGTAGACAGTCGCCTCGTGCGGCTGGGGGCCGCCGCCGATACGGATCTGGGGCAGCGTGAATACGTAGCGGCCGAACGAGAGGTTGAAGGCGACCAGGTTCATCCCGTACTGAGCGCCAAACGCCGCCGCGAGCTTTTGCGACGTGAACGGGGTCATCGTGATGACGGCCACGTTGTTGGGGCGATCGATCGCGATGCCCGTGACCGTCGAGTGCGGCGTGTAGGACGATGCAGTCGAAGCCGGCGTTGACGGAATCGATACGAGCTCGCTGTACGTCGTGAAGTTCTGAACCGCGAGGGTGATGGCTAGGGCGCCCGCGAAGGCGCCGGTCCCGCCGACAACCTTGAGCAAAAGCGCCAACGGGCTACCGCTCAAAGGCAGAAAGCTCCGGCCGGCCCGGGAAAAAGAAGAAGACCGCGCGCGTGCGCACCCTTCGATACGAGGGGCCCTCTAAACGGCACCTACCACTCCCTGAGAACGTCGACCCGACTAGAAACCGCCGCTCAGCCCCCCGACTGCGACGCGGAATGTTACACGGGTCTGGGTTGTCGTCAAGGACCAGTTTGGGAAAGAGATCAGTTTTGTTGCATGAAGCCTTCGCAACACGTCGATGCGCGTTAGGACATCTGCACCAACGACCGATTTTTTAGCCGCGGCTCGACGCCGCGCGCGTCAGCCGGCGAGCTGGAGCCTGGCCGCTTGAATCGCAAGGGGGACAGGTCCCCCTTGCGCGAACCCCCTCGCCCCGCGGCGTGATGCAGCGACAGACGATGCGGAGTCATGGCTCGGCAAAGCCGCGCCATCCCGGCCACGATGCATTACCGCGCGCGTCAGCCGGCGAGCTGGAGCCTGGCTGCTTCCTTGACGTCGACCGGCACCGACGGACCCTGCGTCGCCGTCAGGTAGAACGTGCGCAGGTACTGCCCCTTCGACGCCGACGGCTTGTTGCGAATGAGCGCATCCACCAGCGCCACGAGGTTCTGATGGAGCTGGCCGTCGCCGAACGAGACCTTGCCGATGGGCGCATGCACGATGCCGAACTTGTCGGTGCGGAACTCGACCTTGCCGCCCTTCACCTCGCGCACGGCGCGCGCGACGTCGAACGTGACGGTGCCCGACTTGGGGTTGGGCATGAGGCCGCGCGGGCCGAGGATCTTGCCGAGCGGTCCGACCTTGGACATGATGTCCGGCGTCGCCACGGCGGCATCGAAGTCGGTCCAGCCATCTGAGACCCGCTTCACCAGGTCTTCGCCGCCGACGAAGTCGGCTCCGGCTTCCTGAGCCTCGCGCACCTTGTCGCCGGTCGCGAACACGGCCACGCGGACTTTCTTGCCGGTGCCGTTGGGCAGGACGACCGAGCCACGCACCATCTGCTCGGCGTGGCGGGGATCGACCCCAAGCCTGATGTGCGCTTCGACCGTCGCGTCGAACTTCGAGATCGACGCCTCTCTGACGACCTTGCAGGCCTCTTCGGGCGACAGACCGCCGTTGCCATTACCGGCCAGCGCGGCCTGGACTTTCTTCTCCGCCTCGACGTACTTCTTGCCTCGCTTCTTCGGCATCGCTCTCTTCCCTACTCCACGACCTCGAGGCCCATCGATCGCGCGGTGCCTTCGATCATCTTCACTGCCGCTTCGAGGTTGTAGGCGTTGAGGTCCTTCTGCTTCGCCTCGACGATGCTCCGAATCTGCTGGCGCGTGATGCGGCCGATCTTCTCGCGGTTCGGCTTCGACGATCCCTTCTCAACGCCTGCCGCCTTCTTCAGCAGGTTGACCGTCGGCGGGGTCTTGAGGATGAACGAGAAGCTGCGGTCCTCGAAGATCGTGATCTCCGCGGGCACGACATCACCGACCTGGCTCTGCGTGCGCTCGTTGTAGGCCTTGGTGAACTCCATGATGTTGATGCCGTGCGGGCC
>JACZCV010036072.1_pt1 | contig 26605 bp, 29 predicted proteins | sample 8641841 | NCBI WGS metagenome assembly JACZCV01 (sample SAMN15324606, study PRJNA640507) | soil metagenome | isolation source: monocropping sugarcane control | place: China: Luxin town, Laibin City, Guangxi Province | collected 2019-07-25 | depth 10cm m
GACCGGCTTCTGGTCAAGGGTCCGACGGTCACGGGCGTCATCGACAGCCTGTCGCGAGCGGGCCTGGTGCGTCGAACCAAGCACCCCGACGACCGCCGCCGGCAGCTCGTCAGCCTTACCGACAAGGGCCGCCGCCTGGCCGATGGCTTTCTGCCGGCGGTTCACACTGCGGAGCGCCCGTGGCTCGAGAGCCTGGACGAAGCAGAGCGACGACGTCTCCTTGCGCTTCTCGGCAAGGTGCAGGCGCATCTCCTGAAACCGCAGGGGTGAACCTCGGTTAGGTCGCTTCCCAATGAAGCGATCGCCAGCGATGAGTTGCAGTCGATGGTCCAGTCTGAATGGTCATGATCGAACCCACTGGTGAGCTCGACGCCCGCTTCAGCAGCCCAGAGGCGGCTGCCAGGCCGTGGTCCGAGGTGCGGCAGGTCCTCGAAAAGGCGGAGATCTTTTGGCTATCGACCGTGCGCAGGGATGGGCGGCCGCACGTGGTACCCCTGCCCGCGATGTGGCTGGATGGCGCCCTCCACTTCTGCACGGGGCCCCAGGAGCAAAAAGCGAGGAACCTCGCGGCCAACCCGCGGTGCGTGCTCACGACCGGGACCGACCGGTTCATGTCCGGGCTCGATGTGGTCGTCGAAGGGCAGGCCACCCGGGTCACGGACGACGACTTGCTGAACCGCCTGGCCGCCATGTGGCTGGACAAGCTGGGCTGGCACTTCGAGGTCGTCGACGGGGCGTTCCGCGAAAAGGGGGCGGAGGCCGCCGACGAGGCTCATGTCTTCGCGGTGGTTCCCACCAAGATCCTTGCCTTTGGCAAGGGCGAGCCGTTCAGCCAGACCCGCTACCGCTTTTAGAGGGATTGCGGCCAACGCTGGGGTTGATGGTTCGCGTTACGGAATGTGCGGCTCACCACTGAAATGCCATCAACGGCGGCTGCCGGCTATGCCTTGGATCGCGTAATTAAGATCGTCCGGTGAGCTCGGCCGGCCTGTCCTCATCACGCCTGCGGCGCATGCACGACGTGATGAACGGCTACGTCGAACGCGGTGAAGTGCCCGGCGTCGTGACGCTGGTGAGCCGGCGCGGCGAGGTGCACGTCGACTGCATCGGGTACCCGCGGGACACGATCTTCCGTATGGCTTCGATGACGAAGCCGGTCACCGCCGTCGCGGTGATGATCCTCGTCGAAGAGGGCGTCATCCGCCTCGACGACCCGGTGGGAAACGTGCTGCCAGAGCTGGCCAATCCGCGCGTACTGCGAGCGATCGATGCCGCCGTCGACGACACCGTGCCGATCAACCGCCCAATCACGCTGCGCGACCTGCTGACCAACACTCTCGGGACGGGCTTCGTCGTCGCCGAGCCCGGGACATACCCGATCCAAAAGGCTCTCGACGATGCGCATCTTGGTCCCCACCTCGGGGCGAAGCCACCAGAGGAGGAGTTCCTCCGCAGCCTGGCGTCCCTCCCTCTGGTCTATCAGCCGGGCGAGGTGTGGATGTACAACACGGGCTCTGAGATTCTCGGCATCCTCGTCGCGCGCGCCGCCGGCCGCGGCTTTGGTGAATTTCTGAGGGAGCGCGTCTTCGACCCGCTCGGGATGAAAGACTCAGGATTCAGCGTTCCTGGCGACCGCACCGCTCGCCTCCCCACGGCCTACAGCCCCGATGGCAGCGCCGGTCTGAAAGTCGAGGACGAGGGCGGCGCCGATTCGGTATTCAGCCGGCCGCCCACGTTCGAGTCCGGCGGCGGCGGCCTTGTCTCCACGATCGACGATTGGTTCGCGTTCGTCTCCATGCTTCTCAATCTCGGATCGACCGGGGGCACCCGGATCCTGTCGAGGCCTGCAGTCGAAACGATGACCATCGACCATCTGACTGCCGAGCAGAAGGGTAAGACCCCGTGGATCCCTGGCTGGTTCGATACCCGTGGCTGGGGATTCGGCGTCGGAGTGGTAACTCGCCGCTCCGACATAGCGTCGACGCCAGGAAAGTACGGCTGGGAAGGAGGCTACGGGACGTCCTGGTACAACGACCCCCGCGAGAACATGATCACCGTCGCCATGACCCAGCTCTCGAAGGGGCCACAGCCGGTCGTGCGCGACTTCTGGACGCTGGCTTACTCAGCCCTCGAGTAAGGCGGATCGGTTTTCGAACGCCGCGCCTGACATGCGGCCGTGATCGGTTCGCCGCCCGCCGCAACCGGTCAACTATCGCCCGATGGGCGCTGGCGATGGGACGGCACCACGACTTGCGTTCCGTCGTGATCGTGTTCTACAAGAGCAAATTGAGCCGAGGCAACTGGCGGGTCGTGTCCAGCTCCGACACCCAGGTCGCTTTCCAGCTCAAGAACGGCATACGAGTTGATGCTTCGGGCACAGTCACGGTTGGCCCGACTGCCAGACGGGCGCACTCAGATCACGATCGACTCATCTCCCTGATCGAGCTAGGTCTGCGAGCGACCGGCAGATGCAACTGACGGCGGCCGGGTCGCGACAGCCTACGATTCCCATCGTGAGAACTGATCAGAAAGCGACTGACGCGGTCGAGGACCTTGATGGCATCTCTGTCCTCCGCGGCGGCGGCAATCAGCGCGAGTGGAACAACATCACGTACCAGCAGGGGTTGTCCGCCAAGAACGTCGGCGCGACCAGCCTCTCGATCAACGTGGCGACCGTTCCTCCAGGTGGAATCGCGTACGCGCACATCCACGACGGCTTTGAGGTAATGCTCTTCATCGTCCGGGGACGCGTGAGGCACGCATTCGGCGATGGCTTGAAGCAATCAGTCGTCAACGAGGCAGGCGATTTCATCTACATCAAGCCAGGCGTGCCGCACGAGGTCTTCAACATCGGCGACGAACCGCTCGTCGCGTTCGTCGCCCGATCGGCCGCTGACGAATGGGATCGGATCGTTCCCTACCCCTCGAAGCACCGACCCGAGGATAAGTAGCCCGGAGCAACTGCCTAGCATCATGCAGGGCACGGCAATGTCATCTGTTCGCTTCAAAGCCACGGTCGACGCGATCGACAAGTCGATCATCGTGCGGCTCCCCGCGAACGCCAGCCAGAAGCTGCCTTCGCGCGGGCAGGTGGCCGTGCAAGGAAGAATCAATGGCCACGCGTTCGAGACCGTCCTCGAGCCGGATGGTCAACGCGGCCACTGGATGAGGCTGGATCAAGACCTTCAGCAGGCCACCGGCATCCGAGTCGGTGGCACCGCGTCCCTGGACATCGAGACCACCAAGACATGGCCTGAACCCAACGTCCCACGCGACTTGCAGGCAGCTTTGTCGTCCGCACCTCAAAGAATCCGGGACATCTGGGAAGACATCACCCCGATGGCGCGATGGGAGTGGGTTCGTTGGGTGAACGCGACTCCCAACCGCGAGACGCGCAAGCATCGCATCGAAGTGACCATCGCGAAGATGAATCACGGGAAAAGAAGGCCCTGCTGCTTCGACCTGGCCTCATGCACCGACCCGCAACTGGCCAGGAACGGCCGGCTGCGCGAGGCCTAGTCGACCAGGGGCTCCGCCTCCCTTACAAGCTAGTTCACAGGTGGCAGTTCGGCTGCTGGGCGCCCTCGGCGTGAGCGTTCGAATTGCTGGCTTGAATGGTGCCCGTTCCTATCGCTGGGGATGAGAGCAAGGGCGAGATCGTAGCCGTCACGTTCTCATTGTTGGTCTGCGTCAGACCACTGCTCTGGAGGCGATAGGTCAAGCAAGTCAGGCTGCCGTCGCTGTGCGTGGTGGCAACGGGCCCGGTGCCGGTCCAGACCACGTCAACTGTCAGCGGAAGGGCCAGCGTTACCTGGCTGCCGGGGAAGCAGAGCGGGCTGTCGGCGGTGAAGGTGGTGTTGAGCTCGGCGCTGAGAACCCCGTTGTTCGAAAACTGCGCCGGGGTGATATCGAAGCAGCCGAACGAGAACACGCCGCCGGCGTTCGAGAAGATGTTGGCCTGGAATTGTGTGGTCGTGGAAGGCGACCCGACTTTGGGTGTCGAGACCTGGGAGGTCTCGAAGATGGATACCTCGAGTGACGGCTGAAAGTCGCCTGGATTCTGCACGAAGAAGTCCGTAATGACGAAGGAGTTCTGGTAGTCGCCCGCCGGCGGCGGCCCGGCGCCTCCTGCAAGGGCGCCGAACGGCTGGCAGTTGTCGGGCTCGACACCCTGCGCATGCTGGCGAGTGTCGGTTGAGCTCACGTTGCCCTGCCCTGTGAAGGTGCCGGTAAGCGCCGGGGCCATGCTGGCCGTGGCGTTGGCACCGGTGTTCACGCCGGCGGTCGTCGTCTGCAGGCTGTACGGGCCGCAGACCAGCTGGGAACCGTTCCGGTTCTGGAACGTCGGGCCGTTGGCGGACCACGTCGCGTCGATCGTGACTGGCAGGGGCACGCCGCCATTCGGTCCATTGCACGTCACGCTATTGGTTGTCAAGGTCGTGTGCAGCGTTGCCGATGTTGGGCTGAACGTGAAGTCAGCGGGAGCAACGTTGAAGCAACCGTTGAAACCAGTGCCGTTCCCGAAGAACTCGATCTGCACCTGCGTGGTCTTGCTCGTGCTGGGCGAGCCACCGGCGGGCACAGACGTAGTAGTTGTGTCCGTGACGATGATGCTCAGATCGGTGAAGGCCGTTGGGTCGAACGAAAAGAAACCGGCCGAGTTGGCGACGGTGCGATAGTCTCCCGCGGCGACGGCGCCTGGTGGTTGCGCGAGCGCGACGCCGGGAGCCAAGATGAGTGAAGCCAACGCGGGCAAGACTGCCACCACCACTCGACCAGACTTCATTTCGACCCTCCCCAAACCCTGGACGCTAACGCCAATTCTGGGCGGGAAGTGGAGATATGCAAGTTAATTCTTTAAGAGCAACCGATTAGTCGTGACGGGCGTGGCAGTCTGAAGTTCAGGAGGTTGAAACTATGGAAACCAAGAACCTGGACATTTATGGCTCGGCACCGATTCCCTGGAGCCGCGCCGAGCACGCGCTGGACACCGTCGACCCCATGCAGACCTTCTGGCTTTCGACCACAGATCCCGATGGCAACCCGCATATGGCCGGGGTGGGAGCGATCTGGGAGGGCGGGAAGATCTACTTCGTCAGCGGACCCAGTCTGCGCAAGAGTCGCAACCTCGCCGCCAATCCCCACTGCGCGATCGGCGTCGGATTGCAGGGCCTTGACCTGGTTGTCGAAGGGACGGCGGCCAAGGTGACTGACCCCGCGACGATGGACCGAGCGGTGAAGCGTTTCGTGAAGGGCGGCTGGCCGGTCGAGGTCCGCGAGGGCGCCCTGTTTGCGCCGTACAGCGCGCCCAGCGCGGGGAGTCCACCGTGGGACCTCTACGAGGTGACGATGATCCGAGCCACGGCCGTCGCCGGCGCTGAACCACACGGCGCGACCCGCTGGCAATTCGCAAAGGCGTGACCGCCAGGGACAAGTCGGTTCGGCTCTTCGTTTCGCGCGCGACGCGCAAGGCCGCCGGCGGCGCCATCATCGCGGTGCCATTTGACGCCGTCGACGCCTGGGGCCCGCGGGGTCGCTACCGCATGACCGGTACGATCGAAGGCAGGCGCTTCCGCACCGAGCTGCTGCAACGCGAGGGCGAATGGGTGATCGACCTGGGACCGAGGTCGGGTTGCTCGGCTCTCCTGCAAGACGGTCAGGCCGTGACCGTCGAGATCTGGCCCGAGGGCCCGCAAAGCGCTGGCCTGGCCCCAGACATCGCCGCCGCTCTCGCGGCGCGCCCGCGCGCGCAGGCAGCGTTTGATGGGCTCGCGACCTTCTATCGCAAAGGCTGGCTGCGTTGGATCGACGCGACGAAACGCCGGCCCGAAGTCCGGGCCGAGCGGATCGCCGAGATGGTTAAGCTGGTCGAGGCGGGTCACAAAGAGCGACCCATCCGCTGAGCCTGGTACGCCAGACGGCGCGCCCGCCGTGTGATCCCCAACGTTGGCAACCGCGAGGTGCCAGCCGATCCGAACATCGAGCACCTCGACAGCCAGGCCGCGGACAGGCTGACCTGGAGCGGGCCGGGCCGGCCTGGGGTGACGCTGTACCGCCTTATCGGCGCCGGGCACGGCTGGCCCGGTTTTCGCCAGTACATGCCGGCATGGCTGATAGGGAGGATCCCGCAGGACTTCGACGCGACGGCGGTGGCGCTCGAGTTTGCGGGACAATCCGGCCGCAGGCAGGCGGTGGTATGACGATCGCCATCGAGACCGAGGAGCTGCGGCGGAAGTATCGCGACGAGCGCGACAAGCGCCTGCGCCCGGATGGGATCGACCAGTACATCCGAATCGCCGACCAGTTTCCCGAGTACCTTACCGATCCCTACATGCCGGTCGTGCCGCGCGAGCCGAAGACCGATCACGTCAGCTTCGCGTTCATCGGCGGCGGCCTGGCGGGGCTGGTTTCGGGCGCACGCCTCAAAGAGTCAGGCGTTTCCGGCGTGCGCATCGTCGACAAGGCCGGCGACTTCGGTGGCACCTGGTACTGGAATCGGTATCCCGGCGCGCAGTGCGACACGGCTTCGTTCGTCTACATGCCGCTGCTCGAAGAGACGGGGCACATGCCAACCGAGAAGTACGCGCACGCCCCCGAGATCCTGGAGCACTGCCGGCGCATCGGCAAGCAGTACGGCCTGTACGACAACGCGCTGTTCCATACCGAAGTGACAGCGCTCGAATGGGATGACATCCGATCGGTGTGGCTGATCAGCACGTCGCGCGGCGATCGGTTCACCGCCGCGTTTGTCGGCCTGGGCCTCGGGCCGCTGCACGTACCGAAGCTGCCAGGCATCCCGGGGATCGCGTCATTCACCGGCCGCTCTTTTCACACCAGCCGTTGGGACTACGAGAACGCCGGCGGCGACCCGGAGGGCGCGCCGATGAGCCGGCTGAGCGACAAACGCGTGGCCATCATCGGCACCGGCGCCACGGCGATCCAGTGCGTGCCACACCTCGCTCGCGCGTGCAAGCAGCTGTACGTCTTCCAGCGCACACCTTCGTCGGTCGACGTTCGCGACAATCGCCCGACAGACGCGGAATGGTTCTCGCGCATGGCCACGCCCGGCTGGCAGACGCGATGGCTCGAGAACTTTGCCGAGAACCAGTCGATCGGTTTTCCCGACGAGGACCTGGTGATGGACGGCTGGACCGACATCGGGCGCCGGATCCGCAGCCGCATGCGGGAGATGGACCCGAGCGACTGGACGCCGGAGAACATGATGGCGGCGTTCGAAGAGTCCGACCACGAGAAGATGTCCGAGATTCGCGCGCGGGTCGATGCGATTGTCGAGGACGCTGCGACCGCTCAGAAGCTCAAGGCCTGGTACCGCCAGCTCTGCAAACGGCCGTGCTTCCACGACGAGTACCTGCAGGCGTTCAACCGACCGAATGTGCGCCTGGTCGACACCGACGGCAAAGGCGTCGAGCGCATCACATCAACGGGCGTGGTGGTCGCGGGTGAGGAGTACGAGGTCGACTGCATCATCTACGCCTCGGGATTTGAAGTCGGGTCGGACTTCACACAGAGGGCCGGTTTCGAAATCACGGGGCGCGATGGGCATCGCCTATCCGAGGCATGGCGCAATGGCATGCGCACCATGCACGGCGTTCATGTCCACGGCTTCCCGAATCTCTTCATCGTGCAGCCGTTCCAGGGCGCGAACCTGATCTCGAACGTGCCGCACAACCTCTATGACTCGGCGCGGACGATCGCGAGCGTCGTCAAGCACGCGTCGGGCACTGACTCGACCAGGGTGGAGGTCACGGCGCAGGCAGAAGAAGACTGGATGCAGCTGCTCGCGACGGGACAGAGCATCCTCCAGGGCCCGGACTGCACCCCCGGCTACTACAACAACGAGGGCCATCCGGAGGATCCGCGGATTCGCTTCCTGGTCGGGTATCCGTTCGGGCCGAGCGCCTACTTCCAGTTCATCCAAGACTGGCGGACGAACGGCAGATTCGAGGGCCTGGAGTTCTCGCGCGCGTGAACCTGAGTCAGCTCACGTAGACGGCCACGTGCCAGCGGCAGCGGGGATCGATCGACGTGACCTTGATCTGGAAATTCCCGACGTGGGCCATGATGCCGCCACCGTTGTCCGTCCACGGGCCGGCGCCGGCCTGCGAGTCCGGGCCGAGGCTGCCGTCGAGCGCGCAGGCGACCCGTTTTAGAAGCCGCGGAGCTTCTCGGGCGTGATGCGCACAGCCACCGAGTACTGCTCCGCCATCTTGGCTGCCGACCCCATGCCGAGCCTCTCGATGTCGGCGCGGTACTTGGTCACGTAGTCCGAGTTCTCGTCGACCGGCGGAGCACTCGGGTCGATCGCCGCGGTGCCGGTCAGGATCACGATGCTGTCGCCCTTATCGCTGCTGTCGAGATTGATCGACACGCGCGGGTTGCGCGCGATGTTCTTGAGCTTGGCCTGGTTGGGGATGCTGTACATCAACACCGTGTCGCCGTCCCACAGGAACCACACGGCGTTCGGCTGAGGCGTGCCGTCGGCGGACGTCGTCGTCAGCCAGGCGATGTGTTCTTTGCGCAGGCGCCGATCGGCGACCTTGCCAAACGGATCGGCGGTGTCGACGACCTTGGCCATAGTCCGCTATAGAACCACGTCGACTATTCGGACTGCGGCTGTATGGGCCCGAGCACTTCGCCGTCGATGAGCGCCTTCGTCTCCACGACGATCGCCACCAGCCCGGTCTCGGTTCCGGTTTCGTGCATCTCGCCCTCAGACCAGAACACGGCGCCGCCCGCGGAGATCGGCGTTTTGGGTCCTTCTTCGCCGCGAATCCAGCCTTCGCCTTCGACCACCGCGAGCAGTTGCGGCGTCGCTGCCGGATGCATGCCGATCAGTCCGCCAGGTCCGAGTCGCATGCAGCCGACGTGCAGCTCCGACGAGTGGAAGAGACGCGAGATCGTGAAGTCGCTGCCGAACCGCGTGATGTGGCGGCCGAGGTCCCCATCGAACCGAAACGTGTGCGCCAAGGCTGTGAGAATATGGGCCACCATGGCTCAGGCGCAAGGCACGGTTGAAGCGATCTACATCGCCGCGACTCACGGCGAGCTGCCGCACGAGATCGAGGTCGCGGTCGCTCACGCAGGTCGCGGCATCGAAGGCGATCGCAACTTCGATGAAACCGATCCCTGCAACATCACGCTGATCGAGGCCGAGGCTTTCCAGGACCTGCAGGCAAAGCACGGCTTCTCGATCACGCCGCTCGAATCGCGCCGGCAGGTGCTCGTGCGCGGGATCGATCTCGGTGAGCTGATCGGCAAGCGATTCGCTGTCGGTGACGTCGAGTGCGAGGGCGAGGAGCGGTGCGAGCCGTGCAACGACCTGGTGAAGATGACCGGCACGCAGGGCGTCCTTCGCGGCCTGCTCCACACGGGACTCCGCGCCGGCATCGTCAAGGGCGGCACCATCCGCGCGGGGGACACGGTCCGCCTGGTCGTTCCATCTCCCCGGTAGAAGACCGAAACCCTTCGTCCCGGCCCGCCGGCATGCTGGTTAAACGGCGGGCCTCCTGTCGGGTGCTTTTGTGCTCGCCGCCCGCGGCTAGACCACTAGACCAGGGCTAGCCCGCCACCTCGCGCCGCGGATTCGGCGCCACCCGCTGCTGGCGCGGCCCAAGCATTTGGCCGAACGCTGCCCGGTACTGCAGCCGCACCTGGCGCATCGCTTCGGTCCTGTCATGCCCCCGGGCATTCACTGCAGCGGCGGCGTCATGGCGGGCACGCTGCATCTCACGCGGCAGATGCGCGTGATCGAGCGGGTGGCCGCGAGCATCCAGCAGCGATACCACCAGCGAGTCAGCCTCGCCGATCGCCCGTTGCGGGTCGTCAACGAAGTGCGAGGCAATGCGGTTCCAGCCCATCTCGAAGCGCTTCGCAACTGTTCCGGCAGCGGCTCCAGGCGCGGCGTTCGCGAGTTGATGGCACGCACGACGCCCATCAACACCGCCACGACCCAAAGCGCGATTACGACGTCGACGATCAGTGTCACTAAGTCCATAGCGGCACCTCCATCTATTGAAAACGCGTGTGTGGGCGCTGGAGGCTGGAGGAGCCTCCTGCGCCGCTACACGCTGGGATTTCGCGTGGCTAGGAGGCCATCTCCCTGCGCGGCTGGGTGTCGCGGTCCTCGGGACGCGCGTACTCCTCCATCACCGCGCGGTAGTGCAGCAAGGCCTGCCTCATGCCCTCGGTGCCGCCTTTGCCTTCCCTGCCGGCCGCCTCGCGACGCGCTTTGCGCATTTCGTTTGGCAGCTTCTCTTCGGACAGCGGATGCTGGCGTTCACCGAGCAGCGCCAGCAGCAATGCATCTGCCTCCCTCACCGACTCGCCTGGAGAGTCCACGAAATGGCTCTCAACTCTGTCCCACTGCGTCACATAGCGCTCCTGCGACTCGTGCGACAGCGGCTTCAACGCCGGGCGCCGCATGCGGCCGCCCATGCGTGATGCGGCGATCAGCCCGATCACGATCAGGGCGACGATGACGATCCCGACTACGAGGGCAACCGTGCTTGCATGCATGCGTTTTGAACCTCCAAAGGGTGAACGCGAGGCATCGGCAGGAGACCCATCCGAATTCGGGCCCAAGATCAAACCCGCGGCGGAATCAGATCGGTTTTGGAGCGGTTGAACTCTCACGTGAGCACTTGGGGCGACTTCAACCGCGGCCTGATCGAAGACATGCGCGCGCATGAAGGCAAGGCCACGTCGGGCCCGTTCGTGGGCCGCGACGTGCTGATCCTCACCACCAAGGGCGCGAAGTCGGGCGAGGTCCGCGAGACTCCGCTCGTCTACACGCGCGACGGCGACCGCTACGTGATCATCGCGTCAAAGGGCGGCGCGCCGACCAACCCGCACTGGTTTCACAACGTCGCCGCTCACCCCGACGTCACTCTCGAAGTCGGCGGCCAGAGGTTTTCAGCGCGCGCCATCGTCATCGATGGCGACGAGTACGAGCGGCTGTACCAGCACCACGCGTCGATCAATCCGAGCTTCCACGATTACCGCAAGAAGACTTCACGGAAGATCCCGGTGATCGTCCTGGAGAAGACGAACAGCTAGCTAGCTGTTTTCGCCCTCGCGTATCAGGCCGCGCAGGTCGAGCCGCCGGTTGCCCAGCGAGTAGTGACCGTTCTCGTCGCGATCCCATTCTTCGTTCGGCCGGTCCCAGCACAGCTCCAGCCCGTTCTCCTCCGGGTCGCGAAGGTAGATCGCCTCGTGCGTGCCGTGGTCGTTGAAACCGTCGATCGGATAGCCCGCGTCGCGCAGCCGCCGCAACGCGTCGCCGAGGGCCGCCCGCGTCGGATAGCGGATCGCCACGTGGTACAGGCCGGTGGTGCCTGGCGGTGGAGGGCTGCCGCCCTTCGACTCCCAGGTGTTGAAACCGAGGTGATGGTGGTAGCCGCCCGCGGCGAGGAACAGCATCGTCGGGCCTTCGGCCATCACGTCGAAGCCGAGGATGCCGACGTAAAAGGCTTTGATCCGGGCGAGGTCCGAGGCCCGGAGATGAACGTGTCCGATATCCACGCCGGCTGAGATCGGCCGCGGCGCGCGCTCGAAAGGCGCGACCCCGTTTTCAAGGCCCGGATTGCCGGCGTACGAGCCGGTTCCGCCCTCTTCAGCCGGAGCGTGGGCTTTCGCTTGCTCCTTCAGGTCCATGCTGCTTCAACCATACGGCCGCGGGCGCCATTCCGGCCGCAGCCGCCGGGACGCGCGTGGCGAACCACATCGTCCAGAGCAGCAAGAGGCCGAGCAGCACAAACATGGCTGCGCCCTCCGTCCGGACCTCGTCGATCGGCAGGTTTTGAGCCGCCCCGATCTCGGCGATCAAAACGTAGATCGACAGCGCCAGCGGTATGAGCACGAGCCGGATGACGCCGTACGCCATCCGCCACGTGCCGATCGACCAGATGGTGCCAAACACGAACATCTCGAACAGGTAGTAAGGCCAGACGGTTTTCGCCAGTAGAGCGAACGCGGCCGAGGTCGCGGTCATGGCCGCGAACAGGCGGGCTTCGTCGACGAGGCCACGCGCACCCGATAGCCACACGTTGGTCGCGATCACGAGCGCGACCACGGCGACCGTGTCCCAATGCTGGACGACGGGCTCCAGCGGCCCGCCGCGAACCAGGCTCCAGACCGAGCCCGCGCCGACGGGAAGGTTGCCTCGATACGTGAAGAGCGAGTGGATCACGTCCGACTGATCCGCCAGCAGGAAGGGAAGAAGGATGGCGATCCCCGCGCCGGCCGCGGCGGTGAAGAAGACGAGAAGCGTGCGCCAGCCGCGGGGCAGCGTGGCCAGCCCAAAGGTCACGCTCATCAGCACCGCCGAGCTGCGCGTGAGGATGGCGGCGCCGAAAGCGATTCCCGCCGGCAGCGCTTTTCGCTCATGCAGCCAGCGGACCGCGAGCAGCAACAGCCAGATCTCGATGGGTTGTTCGATGTGGCCGTAGCCCGCGACTGCGTCCCAGGTCACCGGGTTGAGGACGATGACTCCGTACGCGAGCAGCTTCAATCCCGGCGGCTGGAGCGGTCCGCCGCGCAAGCGCTCGACGGCCGCTATCGCCTCTCGCGCCATGAGCAGGATGAAGATGCTGAACAAGCCCATCGCGGCGCCTCGGCGCAGCTCGGTCGCGTCGAACTGGCCGAACGCGTTGAGCAGGTAGCCGAGGAGACTGAGGGGCAGCAGGGACACCGGTCCGTTGGCATTCGGGTAGAGAGCCAGGCCCCAGGACGAATAGATCTGCAGCGGCTGGCCGTCGACCGCCTGTCGCACCGAGGACCAGAAGAAGATGTCCAGGTCGGTCGGCTGGAACGGCATCAGCCCCACGCCGAACCAGAGCAGCACGGTGGGCACGATCCACGTTCGGGGCTTCACCAGAAACGCGACCACGGTGAGCCGAGATTAGCGTCCCCCACCTGACCTCCCCCGCGAGCGGGGAGGAATCAGTTGCTAGATCGTTGGGCCCGAGGTCAGCGTGACCGTCGCCGAGTGCGTCGCGCCCCCCGCGGTCCAGGTGACCTTCACCTGGTCGCCGGGCTTGTGCTGGTGCAGGGCATTGCCCAGGGACTCGACCGAATCGATCGGGCTCGAGTCGATCGCGGTGATCACTGCGCCGGCAGTGATCCCGGCGTGGTCGGCCGGTGATCCCGCCTGCACCGACCTCACCTGCACTCCAGAGCCATCGCTGGCGTCCATGACCGCGACGCCGAGGTAACCGACCGGGCCGATGAAGACGCCGTTGCCGGCGTCACCCGCGAGGATGCGGTTGGCGATGCCGATCGCCTTGCTCGAGGGGATCGCAAAGGCGACGGTCGTGGAGGTGCTGCGGAATCCCTGTGCCTCGCCGGCGGTGATGATGCCGATCACCTGGCCCGCGCTGTTGGCGAGAGCGCCGCCGGAGTCACCGGGGCTGATCTCGGCGTCGGACTGGATCATGCCGGTGAGCTGCTCTGCCTGCGCGCCGTTGTCGCTGGCAGTGATGGACTGGTCGAGCGCGGTGACGGTGCCCTGGGTGACGCGCGGGGCGCCGCCCTGACCGAGCGCGTTGCCGAGCGCGAAGACGGTGTCGCCAACCTGGACTTTGGACGAGTTGGCGAAGGTCGCGGTGGGCATATCCGACACGCCGCGAATGTGGATCACGGCGATGTCGTCGGCGGGGTCGACTCCGACGACGTCAGCCATGTAAGAGCCAGATCGGCCCTGGATCGTGACCTTGACGCTGGTCGAGCCTTCGACCACGTGGTTGTTGGTGAGCACATCGCCCGTCGAGGTCAGGATCAGGCCGGTGCCGGCGGCGGCGCCGGTGCCGCTCGCAGTCTCGATGGTGGTATTGATGTCGACCACCGCCGGCGAGACCTTGCGCGTGACGCCGTTGATGTCGAGGTTGCCGGTTGAGGACCCCTGCTGAGCCGGCTGAACAGTGGCGACGTGCGACTGCGTGGCGGCATGGGAGTGGCTGGTGATGAAATGGGCCAGGTTCCAGCCGATGCCGATGCCACCGCCGGTGGCGAGGATGACCGCCGCGACGATGCCCGCAACGAGGCTTCGTCCGAAGCTGGAACCAGACGCAGCGGCCGCTACCGGCCGCCCGATTTCCTGGGCAGGAAGTTCCGGTGACAGCTGCGGCTCGGGGGCCATCTCACTCATGTTGCCAAGATGAACGTCCCGGCTGTGGAAAGTGTCAGCGAATCCTTAAGGTTTGCTCAGATCCTGGCGCTCAGCCTTTCATCGCCGTCCAGGCCGTCTGCCACTGCGAATACGGCACGCAGCTGTTCGTGCCGTCGTCGCACATCGTCATCGGCGTCTTCCAGAACTTGATGTTCTTGAAGTAGGCTTCCGGCGCGTTCGCGTGGAACGCGGCGCAGGAGCCGGGGCTCAACGCTTCCATCTCGGCGCACGCCATCGAGTTGACCGGCGTCTCGCCGTAGTTGATGGCCTGTTCGGCCTGGACTTTCGCGGTGCTGATCCAGGCCGCCCACCGGTACGCGCAGTTCGGGTGCGGGGCATTGGTCGCCAGCATCCAGCTGTCGGCCCAACCCGTCGCGCCCTCTGACGGAATCGTGTCGGCCGTATGCGCGCCGGCGAGCTTCAAGTCACTGGTCATAAGCGGCCAGGCGGCACCGGCGACGACATCGCCGTTCTTGAAGAGCGTCTCCTCGTCCGACACGCCGGTCCAGTACTTCTTGACCAGCGGCTTCTGCTGCTTCAGCAGGCTGACGACCGCGTTGAACTGCTTCTGCGTCAGCTCGTAAGGGTCGGTGATCTTCAGGCTCGGATCGTGGACGCTGAGATAAAGAGCCGCGTCAGCGATCTGGATCGGATTGTCGGGCACCGTGACGAGGCCGTTGTACTGCCGGTCGTAAAGGACGCCCCACGTGGTCGGCGCGGTCGGAAACTTGTCGCTGCTGTAGAGCAGCGTGTTCGGGCCCCACTGCAGAGAAACTCCGTAGTGGATGGAGTTGATGGTGTTGAACGCCGGTGACTTGAAGGGAGCCGCGAAATTCTTCCAATCGGGAATGAGGTCCATGTTCATCGGCTTGACGTCGCCGTCATAAATGAGCTGCAGGCCGATGTCGCCGGAAGCGGAGACCATGTCCCAGTTGCCGCCACCGCCATTGGCCATCAGGCTCAGCATCTCGCCCGATGAGCCGGCGTCCTGGACATGGATCTTGCAGCCGGTGGCGTCCTGGAAAGGCTTCTGCCACAGCGTCGTCACGTAGCCGCCCCAGTCGACGAGGTTCAGTGCGCCTTCACCAGTCGGCGTGACCGACTGCGGCGGCTTGATGGCGGCGGTCGGTGGCTGCTTCGAGGTCACACCGGTATTGGTGGAAGAGCCACACGCGGTGATGACGACGATCGCGACTGCTGCCGCCGCGGCTGGACGAAGCGCACGATGCCCCTGGGGTCCCATGGTTAGCGGCCCGTCATTGTAGGGTTCGGATCCGCGAAGACGGCTATTTAGGGGAGCGGAACGCTGACCTCGCTCCAGTGCGCGCCGCCATCGAAAGTCACCGCCAGGGCCGTGAGCACTGAGCTCGCGCTCGAGATCAAGGTCCACCACGCATGGCTGCGATCGATCGCGCGTGCACCCGCGAAATTCCAGCCGTCAGGCAGTCCGCTGGCCTTGACGTAAAGCCACGAAGAGCCCGCATTGTCGGTCCTGTAGATGGCGCCCGAGTGAAAAAGCCACCAGTGTTCCGAGTCGAGGAAGGAGATGTTGTCCGCCGCCCCGACGGTCGTTGGAAATGCCAGCGGCCTCCAGGTGGTGCCGACATCGGGCGTGATGTACGCGCCGAGAAAGCGAGCGTTTTGATCCCGGACGAAAGCCACCACGCTGCCGTCGGGCAGCAGCCTCACCGTCGTCGCGAAGGAGCGGTCGCTGTAGCCGGTGCCTGCGGACGTGAGCAGGAGCGTCTGCCAGGTCGCACCTCCATCCTGGGTCAGATAGAGCGTCGGCACCTGCTGGCGATCCGAGCCGAGCCAGCCTTCACCCTTCTCGCGAAACGGCGATGCCTGGGCCTCGACCAACGGCTGCAGCACCGCTGCGGATGGGGGTACCGGCGCTTCCGGCTGCCAGCTCGTGCCGGCATCGGTAGTTCTGAGCAGACGCTCGGCGCCGCGGTTGAAAGCCTCTGCCCAGCCGTTGGTCGGGCTCGCGAACGTCACGTACGCGAAGGACTTGGGCAGGTCGAGGATCAGCCAATGAGCGCCGCCATCGACAGTCCGATACGAGCGGCCGGCGTAAGCGAAGCCATTGCGGGCGTCGAAGAAATGCAGGTACGTGCGATCGCCGACGGCCCTGCCGAAGTACTGCCGGTACCAGTGGGCCGCGCCGTCTTCGGTGTGAAAGAGCCAGAACCTCGTGTTGTACGCGCTGTAGTCGACGACGAGCGCCCAGCCTAGCTCTGGCGTCAGGAAGTCGAACGTGGCCGAGAACGGCCCGTTCATCGTTGGCACCGCGGACGGAGAAGTGCCGTCAGCCGCGGGATATGGGAGCGTAGGCCACACGTAGACAACTCCGGCGAGGATCACCGCCGCGACCGCGGCCGCGATGACGCTCAGGCGGCGCCTGGTCAGTCCGCTCCAGCCCGGATCGTCCTCCGGCATCTCGCCCCTACCGGCATTGTGCGCGCGCCACGTGGAAATGAGTAATTCCGGCTTCCCTCCCCAGCTCTCCTGGGGAGGCCAGGAGGGGCGTTCAGTCGGACCTATCCCCGCCAGGCATTGAGGAAAGCCTCTTCGCTTACGCATTCGCCGAGCCCCAACGACCTCGCCAGGACGGTGACGTGCGGCGGCTCGATGCCGGCCTCCCTCACCACCGCGTCATCGCGGAAGGCGGCGGCGGTCGGTCCCGAGTAAAGGACCTGCCCGTGCGACAGGACGATGGTGCTGGCGCACACCTCGCCGACGAAGTCCATGTCGTGCGTCACCACGAGCACGGTTCGGCCATCGGCGTCCAGCTGCCTGACGAGCGCCCTCAGCCGGTCACGCGAAGGCGAGTCCTGGCCGAGCGTCGGCTCGTCGAGGACGACCACCTTCGGCTCCACCGCCAGGGCGGAGGCGATGGCGATCCACTTGCGCTCCGATAGCCCCAGGTCGTGCGGATGCACATCCTCACGGCCGTTAAGCCCGCATGCCCGCAGCGCGGAAGCGACGCCGCGCTCGATCTCTTCGTGCGTCCTCTTCAGGACTCGCGGCCCAAACGAAACCTCCTGTTTGACCGTGCGCTCGAACAGCTGGTCGTCCGGGTTCTGAAAGCAGTACCCGACGGTGCGCGCCATCGTCGCCACGGTCACATCCGCAACGTTGATGCCGCTCACCGTCACGGTGCCGGCGCGCGGCCGCAGCAGTCCGTTCAGGAGCTTGGTGAGCGTCGTCTTGCCGGCTCCGTTCTCACCGACCAGCGCGGTCACCTCGCGTTCGAGCGCGAGCGTCAGGCCCGGCTCCGGATAGACGTCGACGCCGCCGGGGTACGCGAACAGCACGCCGTCGAGCTGGATCTCAGGCACGGGCGCGGCCGAAAGCGGTGACGGCGTCCTCGAGGCGCACAGGCAGCGGCCCGGGCAGGCCCGCGTCCTTGGCGAGACGCGTGAATATCGGCGGCCCGACCCGCGTCATCACCGCATCGCGATTGAAGACGTCGTCCGGCGGGCCGTCGGCGATGATCCGGCCACCGGCCATGGCCACGACTCGAGGGCACAGCCGGCAGAGCGCCTCGAGCCGGTGCTCGACCATCACGATCGTGATGCCGCGCTGATGCAGGTCAGAGAGCACGTCGAAGATGCCCCGCGTGCCCGCGGGATCGAGCTGCGAAGTCGGTTCGTCCAGCAAGAGGATGCGAGGACGCATGGCAAGCAGGGCCGCCAGCGCCAGGCGCTGGAGCTGGCCGCCGCTGAGGTCGAACGGGTTGCGCGCCGCCAGTTCGCCGATGCCGACCAGTTGCATGGCCTCCTCGACCCGCTCCACCACCTCGGCCTGGCTCACGCCGTGGCATTCGGGTCCGAACGCGACCTCGTCATCGACACGCTCGCGAGCTCCGGAGATCTGCGTGAACGGGTTCTGGAAAAGCAGGCCGATGTCGGACGAGCGCTCGATCACCTGCACTGCGCGCGAATCCCTCCCGAGGACGGTCACCGTGCCGCGCAAAGTGCCGCCAAAGAAGTGCGGGGCGAGGCCGATGGCGAGCAGGCACAGCGTCGACTTGCCGGCGTTGGTGGGTCCGGTCACGCCGACCCATTCGCCCTCGGTGACGGTCAGGTTGATGTCGCTGACGGCTTCGCGGGGCGCTTCCTCGTACGCGTAACCGACGCCGTCGAAGACGATCGCAGGCTCGCTCAATTCCAGCCCATGACCCTCGCCACGACCGCGACTGGGGGCGCCAGCGCGAGCACCCAGCGCACCACCACTTGCGGCGTGCTGTCGGTGAACTCGTAACGGCTATGGCGCTTGACTGGAAGGCCAAAGCCGCGCACCTCCAGGGCCATCGCTCGTTCCTGGGTGGCGACCAGCGACGATAGGACCAGCGGCAGCATCAGCGGCAGGTAGGCACGCGACCGCCGCAGCAATGATCCTTCGGTCTCGAGGCCGCGCGAGCGCTGCGCGTCCTGGATGCGGCCGGCCAGGTCGAGGGTCTGCGGAATGATCTGCAGCGCCGACTGCAGGACGTATCCCATGCGCGGCGACAGGCCGAGCTGCATCAGCGCTTCGGTGATGTCAGTGGGCCGCGTCGTGAAGCTGAAGAGAAAGGTCGCGGCGACCAGGCACGCGATGCGCAGCGACAGCATGGCGCCGTACGCCAGTCCCTCCTGGTAGAAGACGAACGGACCGCCGAGCGCGATAAGCACCGTGTGGTTCTGGGCGTAAACGAAGCTCTGGACCGGCAGCAGCAGGACCGTGAGCGGCAGCAGTATGGCCAGGGCGGCGGTGAGCATTCGTCGCAGGACGCCGGCGACGACGACGAGGACGACGAGCACCGCCAGGACGGCCAGCACCCACGGCGTCGATGGAGCGATGAAGGCGAGCGCGATGGAGCTGACCATCAGCAGGCCCTTGGTCAGCGGATGCGCGCGGTGGAGGAGGCTCTCACCCTCCGCATAGAGGCTGAGGCCTCCCGCCACCTGGATGCGCTTCGACTAGCTGCTGGGCGTGGGTGCGGGAGCAGGCTCCGCCGCGGCCGATGGCCGGCGCCAGACGGAGAACAGCGCGCGATAGCGGTTGGGAAGTCCGAGGAAGATGAGGATTGCGACCACGACCGTGATGAGCTTGTCGGGGATGTCGCCAGACGCCTCATCGGCCCACGCGGCGAACCAGCTGGGGAAGCCGGCTTTGGTGAGGCCGGGAAGGATCACCGTGTCGCCGAACGGCGTGCCGCTCTGTCCGCCGTAAAGGTGGATGTTGATCGGCGTCGAGCCGATCGACGCCACCAGCACGACCAGGACGTAGAGCGCAATGCGCCCGGGCCACGACTTGTGCCAGCCGTAGTAGCCGGCGATGCCGGCGGCGAACCCGATGGCCAGCGAGATGATCGAGTACGGCGCCGCGGTCGGGTCGACGGTGCCGGAGCTGATGAAGTTGGTGATGAGGCCAGCGATGCCTCCGACCCAGGGCCCGGCCAGGATTCCGCCGAGGACGGTGCCGATCGAGTCGAGGAACAGGCTCAGCTTCAGAGCGCTGGCCACGGCGTGGCCCGCGTAGTCGATCGCGATACATACCGGGATGAGCACGATGGCGAGCGTGTTCATCCGGAACTTGAACGCGTTGAGGATTCCCATAGGCATTCCCCTCCAGTGCCAACAGACGAGTCGCCGGCAGCTGCACATTCGTAATCCGGTTGCCGCGGGTTGTCAACCTCGGCCCGACCGGCGACGATTGCCCGCGTGGCGCGGGTCATCGTTCTCGGCAGCATCAACATGGACCTCGTCGTGCGCGTGCCGGAGCTGCCGCGACCGGGCGATACGGTGCTCGGCGACCGGCTGCTGACTGTTCCAGGAGGCAAAGGCGCCAACCAGGCGGTGGCCGCGGCGCGGCTTGGCGCCGAGGTGCGCATGATCGGGCGCGTGGGCGGCGACGCCTTCGGGGAAGAGCTCGTCAAAGGCCTGCGGGAGGATGGCGTCGACACCTCGGCGATCGCTGTTGACGCATCGGAGCCGAGCGGGGTGGCTCTGATCGTGGTTGCAAGCGGAGGCGAGAACCAGATCACGGTCGCGCCGGGCGCCAACGGCGCGATCGGCGCCGCGGAGATCGCTCGGCTCCGCGATGGCTTGACCCGCGAGGATGTCGTGGTGATGCAGCTGGAGATTCCCATCCCGGCGGTGCACGCGGCGATCGGCGCGGCGCGCGAGGCCGGCGCGCGGGTCATCCTCAACGCCGCGCCGAGCGGCGCGCTTGCCCACCGCGAGATGCCAAATGTGGACCTGTTGATCGTCAATGAAGGGGAGGCTGAGCAGCTTGGCGGAGTCGGCCTACTGAAATCAGTGGGCGCGCTGGTGGTCACGCTCGGGGCGGCGGGCTCGGCCCTGTATGAGAGCAATCGCGTGACGCAGATCGAGCCGCACAAGGTCGATGCCATCGATGCCACGGCCGCGGGCGACGCGTTCGTGGGCGCGGTCGCCTTCGCGTTGGCGCGCGGATCGAGCCTGGTCGAGGCCGTCAGGCTGGGCGGCGCTGCCGGCGCGGCCGCGGCGACGAAGGTTGGCGCGAGGCCGTCGCTGCCTACGGCGGCGGATCTGCAGAGCCTGTTCGGGCTGGCGGTGCCGTGACCCGCCGCATCATCCTGGACTGCGACCCGGGCCACGACGACGCCATGGCGATCCTGCTCGCCCGCGGGTGTCCGGACATCGAGCTGGCGGCGATCACGACCGTCGCGGGGAACCACCCGCTCGACATCACGACCCTCAACGCGCGACGCATCTGCACGCTGGCGGGCATCAACGACGTGCCGGTGGCGGCGGGTTGCGCCGCGCCGTTGCTGCGGCCGCTGCTGACCGCGCCCGAGATCCACGGCACGACCGGGCTCGAAGGCCATGAATGGGGCGAACCGACGGTGCAGCCGGTGCCCGACCACGGAGTCGACGTGATCATCGATCTCGTGATGGCCTCGTCCGGTGACCTCACGCTGGTGCCGGTCGGGCCGCTGACCAACATCGCGGTGGCGCTGCGCAAGGAGCCGCGGATCGCCGAGCGCGTGCAGGAAGTGGTCGTGATGGGCGGCGCCTACACGCGCGGCAACGTCACGCCGGCCGCGGAATTCAACATCTACGTCGACCCGGAAGCAGCCGCGATCGTTTTCAACGCAGGCTGGCCGCTCACGATGATCGGCCTCGAGGTCACGCACTTGGCGGGCGCGTCACGCGATGTGATGTCGCGGATCGCGGCGCTGAAGACACCCGTTAGCGAAGCGACGATCGGGATGCTCGAGTTCCTGCGCGAGCAGGTCATGCGCGAGCATGGCATCGACGCGCCGCACATCCATGACGCGTGCGCGGTCGCGCGGGTGGCGAAACCGGAGCTGGTGGATACGCAGGACGGCCGCGTGGATATCGAGGTGGAAGGCAAGTTCACCGCCGGGATGACGGTCACCGACTTCCGAACGAGCGACAACTTCAACGCCAAGGTGGGGACCAGCCTCGACGCGCCCGCGTTCTGGGACCTGTTCATCGACTCGCTCGGCCGCTTGCGTTGACCGGGGCTCGCGCGCGCGACCTTATAGATGTGGCGCCGATAATCTCAGCGTGAAGATCGAAGAAGAGCTCGCCCGCGCCAGCACGCTGCCCAAGGCGATGTACATCGACCCGGCGGTCCTCGAGCGCGAGAAGGACAGGATCTTCGCGCGCACGTGGCAGCTCGTCGCGCACATCAGCGAGCTTGCGCGACCCGGTGACTTCAAGCCGGCGACGATCATCGATGAACCGATCCTGCTGACACGCGACAAGGAAGGCGCGCTGCACGGCTTCTACAACGTGTGCCGGCATCGCGCGGCCCAGGTCGTGACGACGCGTGGTAACCGGCTGTCGCTGCAGTGCGGCTACCACGGTTGGGTTTACGGCCTCGACGGTCGCTTGCAGACGGCGCGCGAGATGGAGGGCACCGAGAGCTTCGACAAGGCCGACTTCTGCCTCGTGCCGATCCAGGTCGACGCGCTGGGACCGTTCATCTTCGCCAACCTCGATCCGAATGCAGCGCCGCTCGCCGATTGGATCGGCGCCGTGCCCGATGAGATCAAGGCCAAGGGCTACGACCTGAACACCATGCGGTCGATCGAACGCCGGGATTACACGATCGAGTGCAACTGGAAGGTGTACGTCGACAACTACCTCGAGGGCTATCACCTGCCCATCGCGCATCCAGGGCTCTTCAGAGAGCTCGAGTACGACAACTACCGCGTTGAAACGTTCCGCTACTACTCCAAGCAGCACGCTCCGATTCGCGAGCTGAAGCCGGGTGAGGTGCCGGGCCGCGACCGCCGCTACATCCGCATGCCGGGCGCCGAGGAAGACGCGCTCTATTACTGGGTCTTCCCGAACACGATGCTGAACATCTACCAGGACAATGTCAGCACCAACGTCATCCTCCCGCTGGGGCCGGACCGCACGCTGACGATCTTCGAGTGGTACTTCGCCGAGCCAGGCACCGGCGCCGGTTGGGAGTCGATGCAGCAGACGATCGCCTTCTCCGACGAGATCCAGCTGGAGGACATCGCGATCTGCGAGCAGGTGCAGCGCGGACTGCGCTCGCGGTCCTATGACCGCGGCCGGTTCTCAGCTCTTCGTGAGAACGGAGTCTTTCACTTCCAGTCGCTGGTCACTGAGTTTCTGAACCGGACGTGACCACGGCCGGCTGAGCACGACGGTTCGGGCAGCAGAGCCGAGCCACGCGCCTGATAGGCCGAGCAGCACACCGACCAGCACGGTCAGGACAATTGGTATCGCGGCGGCGCCTTTGAAGCCCATGATCGCGGCCAGTGCATTGGCGGCCGGTCCGATCCGGTAGGCGAACTCGATCACGACGAGCGGTGCACCCCAGCCGGCGAGTCCGGCGAGTCCGGCACTGGCGATCGCGATGCGGGCCCGTGGCCCCAGCGCGCCGATCGCAACGGCGCATGGGAAGGTCAGCCACCACAAGCCGGCGGTCACGCCGACGACCATCGCGAACCCGGCCAACACGGCGATTCCGCTTGTTACCTGCCGGCTCATGCCTGCAAGCTCCACGTCGCGGCGCTGGCGGTCGAGGCCGCCTGGTCGAACTGCATCATCGGTTCGTACCTGCCGTCCAGCCAGGTCGTCACGCCGGTTGAGTACCAGTCGGATGCGGGGTTCTCGGCCTGGCCGCCGGGATAGATGCCTTCGAACGTGTGGGCGCCCCAGTCGACGACCATGCGCCAGCTGGGTCCTTCCACCGAGGGGAAGCCGTGCGCCGCCAGGGGCGTGAAGGCGTCGCCGCGCTCGGGCACCGGTCCATAGTTCAGCGCCGTGATGTTGGCCAGGTTCTCGATCGTTCGCGTGTGAATGCGGCCCCAGGTCCAGTGGGCCGGGTCGCTGCCAAGCTGTGACCCCAGCGTTTTCACGGTGCTTCGAAACGCGGTCCGCATGACGTCATCGGCGTTCTGTGCCGAACCGATCAGCGTGAAGGCCGGGTTCGTCTGGTCGTTCGCAGTCCACGCTTCGAGGTCCTCGCCGAGGTAGTCGTCGACGATGGAGCGGTCGACCTTGACGTTATGAGTTCGCCACCACGGGTCAAACGTCGCCGACAGGTAGGACTGCCAGAACGTCCACCAGATCGTGGCCGCATTCGAGTCCTTCTCCATCCGGTAATCCCAGCTCGACAGGGCATCGGCCGCGGCCTTGTCGTTGCCGGTCAACGTCTCGCCCTGCAGCGCGTGCATGAGCAACGGCACCATCTCGGCGGCTAAGAAATCGCGGGTGTCGGTCTGCAGCGCTTCCATGTCGGCGACGGTGAACTTCTTGTCCTCGCTCAAGACGCGATGGATCTCGTCGGCGCGGTAGCCCGGGTCGAAGAAGTCCGACGCGGTGCCGATGTAGTACGGGTAGTCACCGGTCACCTGGCGCTGGTTCGCGGTCCACACGTATCCGGAAGGCGGGTCGTAGACCTGCGGAACCTGGTCGAACGGGATCGTGCCGGTGACGTCGTACTCACCGGTGCCGGGCATCGGCAGCCACGGCCGGCCCTTCGCCACTTGCGGGTAGAGGCCGGCGGAGATCATGCCGATGTTGCCCTGGTCGTCCGCGTAGACGAAGTTGTGAGCCGACCCGTGCCAGTCGCTCAGCGCCGTGCGGAACTGGTCCCAGTTGGCCGCCTGGTCGATGTCGAGGACGTTGCGCAGGTCGTGCGACGGCAGGCTGCCGGCCCACCACACCGACGTCGTCAGCCCACGCTGGCTCATCACCGGACCATGGACGCTGAGCTTCACAGTGAAGTGATCGGTCGCCGCGCCGAGGACGGGAATGTCGTACGCAACCGTCTCGTACTTCTTCCACGCGCCGTTCCAGAAGTACTGGCCAGGGTGCGCGGAGTCCTCCTTTTCTTCGTAATAGAAGGTCTGCTGGTTCTGGGCGTCGGTCAGGCTCCACGAGATGTTCTGGTTGTGGCCGAGGAGAATGACCGGCGTCCCCGGCACGCTCACGCCGCTCACGTGATAGCCGGGCGAATCGAGCGAGAGCTGGAACCAGATCGCGGGCAGGGTCAGGTGCAGGTGCGGGTCGCCGGCCATCAGCGCGCCGCCACTGGCGCTTTTCGAACCGGCGACGGCCCAGTTGTTGCTTTCACCCCGAATTGCGAGCGTGCCTTCGGGCATCGCGCTCAGGCGCGAGTACAGCGCGGCGTCGGTAGCGGCCTGCTCATCGGTGATAAGGGAGAAGTAAGTGGTGGGAGCCGGCTTTGACGCTCCCGCATATGGCCCCAGGTCGTATGGCGATTGCTGGTTCGGCGGCAGCACCGGGAACCATTCGGAGGTCAGGTCGGGACCGAGCGACTTGTTCAGCAGCGCCATCACCAGCGGGGTGTCGGTGAAGCTCTCCATCTCGGTCAGGTCGCCCTTGATGATCTCCGTGTCGAATGTCGTCCAGGGCTTCGGCTGGTAGCCGAGCAGCGAGAACATGGGATCCAGCTGGTGGGTGGCCTCGGCCTCGTCGATGCGGTCGTTGACGCCCTGGGTGTATGCATCGAGCACATCACGCGTCTTCTTGTCAGTCGCGAGCTGAGCCAACTCGGCCTGGGCCGTCCGCACCAGGCCCAGCTGTAGATGGAAGCGATCGAAGTTCAAAACGTCGTCGTTCTTGCCGGCTCCCAGCACCTCGGACAGCCGGCCTTCGCCCTGCCGGCGCTCGAGGTCCATCTGGAACAGCCGGAACTTCGCGTGCACGTAGCCCATGGCCAGGAAGAGGTCGTGATCGCTTGACGCGCTGATGTGCGCGGTGCCGTTCGATTCGAAGACCACCTTCGCGGGGTGCAGCAGCCCGTTCAGGTGCAGCGTCTGCGAGCCATATGACCCGGCGTCGGCGGCCATCGTCCAGGCGCCGGTCGACGGATTGAAGGCCGGGCCCAGCGCGGGCAACGGCCCCGCTCCGAAGAAGCAGGCGTAGAGAAGAGCCACAGAGACGATGAGGGCCGCTGCGAAGTTGGCGATTCGCACGGCCCTCACCCTACCCTAGGCGCCAGGCGCCGTTAGGACGCGTTACTCGCGATTAATTTGTGCTCCCAGAGGGAGAGGGGCAATGCCAATTATTCGGCTTTGCCGAACGCCTTGATCTCTTCCAACTCCTGGGCCGACAGCTCTTTCGGCTGCTGACCTCGCTTCAGCTTTTCTGACTGGACCTGGTGCTTGATGCCCTCCACCACCTCGGGGTTGGCGAGGGTGGTGATGTCGCCCGGGCTCGTGAAGTTCGAGATGCCCGCGATGACTCGCCGCATGATCTTGCCCGACCGCGTCTTGGGCATGTCGGCCACGATCCACACGTTCTTCGGCCGCGCGATCTTGCCGATCAGGTTGTCGATGGCGCCGGACACCTTGTCTTCGATCTGCTTGCTCGGCTTGAGGCCAGGCTTGAGCGAGATGTACATCTCGACCGCGCGACCTCTCGTGTCATCCACGACAGGTACAGCCGCGGCTTCGGCGATCTCGTCCACCGTCAGAGCCGCCGACTCGAGCTCCTTGGTGCCCAGCCGGTGGCCGGCAACGTTGATCACGTCGTCGACGCGGCCCAGGATCCTGAAGTAACCGTCGTCAGCGAGCAATGCTCCGTCGCCCGCAAAGTACGGCCAGTCCTTCGGGTCCTTGCTGTTCGGATTCTTGTTGTACTTCTTGAAGTAGGTTTCGACGAATCTCTCCGGGCTGCCCCAGATCGTCTGGAAGATGCCCGGCCACGGGTACTTGATGCAGATGTTGCCCGCTTTGCTGGTGCCCTTCGGAATCTCGTTGCCGTTCTCGTCGAGGATCACCGGGAAGATCCCGAGCACGCCAGGTCCGGCGCTGCCCGGCTTCATCTTGTCGAACGCCGGCAGGGTCGAGCAGAGGAAACCGCCGTTCTCGGTCTGCCACCAGGTGTCGACGATGACCGCCTCGCCCTTGCCGAC
>JACZCV010064700.1_pt1 | contig 26561 bp, 21 predicted proteins | sample 8641841 | NCBI WGS metagenome assembly JACZCV01 (sample SAMN15324606, study PRJNA640507) | soil metagenome | isolation source: monocropping sugarcane control | place: China: Luxin town, Laibin City, Guangxi Province | collected 2019-07-25 | depth 10cm m
CGACCGGCTCGGGGCTCGCGGCGCCTTCGGATTGCATCACCTCGATCTTGGCATCATTCGTTCGTGGATTTCCTGCGGTGGCTCGAGGTCTTTACCGGGGTCCTGATCATCCTGATCACGTTCTACGACCTCTTCCAGTCAGTCGTGCTGCCGCGGCCGGCAATCAACAAGTTCATCCTCATCCGGACCCTCTTCTTCACGCTCTGGAACTTCTGGCTGTGGGCCAGCGACCGGATGGCGGTCAACCGGCGCGAAGGGTGGCTGGCGACATTTGGCCCGGTCGCCGTCCTGCTGATGTTCGCCACGTGGGCTCTGATCTTCATGTTCGGCTACGCCTTCATCATCGATGGCTTGCGCGACGAGATTCATCCAGTGCCCGGCAACTTCTGGGAGTCGCTGTATTTCTCCGCGACCACGATCGTGCCGCTCAGTTACGGCGACCTCATTCCTGTGGGTCTGGGGGCGCGGCTCACGGTGATCTTCGAGAGCGCCACCGGCATTGGCATCGCCGCCCTGGTCATCACGCTGCTCTTCTCGCTCTACGAAGCGTTTCAACGCCGCGAAGAGCTCGTGGTTCAGCTCGACGCGCTTGCCGGCGCCCCGCCGTCAGGTGTGCAACTGCTGGAGACCGCTGCCGAGCGCAACATGCCCGAGCGCCTCAACCTCACCTTCGACGAGTGGCGCGCCTGGATGGCCGCCGTCCTCGAGAGTCACCTCGCCTATCCCGTACTTTTTTACTTCCGCTCTAGCCACGACAACGAAGCGTGGCTCAACTCTTTCGGCGCGGTGATGGACGCGGCGGCGCTCGTGATGAGCTCCGTGGACTCGCCTGCAGGAGGCGCGGCGAAGCTGACGCTGACGATCGGCGATCACCTGGTCGAGGACATGGTCTGGTACTTCGGCTTCGAGCGTTCGGATGACGTGGGGGTCGAGCGGGCGGAGTTCGACCAGGCGCTGGAACGTCTCGAAAAGGTCGGCTACAAGGTCCACGACGGCGAGCGAGCCTGGGCGTTCTTCTCGAGGATCCGCTCCAAGTACGCGTTCGGGCTCAATGCCATGGCGCGGCGATTCGCCATCATCCCGGCGCAGTGGATCGGCGATCGCTCATACGTGCCGCACCGATCGGGTCGGGTGCGCGTGCGCCGGACGTAGGTGCGCATCGTCTCACTGCTGCCGAGCGCCACCGAGACCCTGTTCGCGTTGGGCCTCGGCGACCAGCTCGTGGCGGTGACGCACGAGTGCGACTACCCGCCCGCGGCCGCGAAGCTGCCGGTGGTCACGCGCTCGACCTATGACTTCGCGAATCGATCCAGCGCCGAAATAGAGGATGCGGTGGCGATGGCTGCACGCGACGGCGCATCGCTGTACGAGGTGGACACGGCTGCCATCAGAGAGCTGCGCCCGGACCTGGTGGTCGCTCAGGACGTCTGTCGGGTGTGTGCGGTGCCGGCGTCGCAGGTGATGGACGACCTGAGCCCGATTCCTGTGTTGCGCCAGCATCCCCACACGCTGGATGACGTGCTGCGTGACATCGAAGACCTCGCCGCCGCTTGCGATACGGACGCGACCGCGCTGATGACTGCGCTGGACACGCGAATCTCCGCGGCCCGCCGGCGTGCACAAGCCCGACCAGCCGTGCGGGGCGTGTTCCTGGAATGGCTCGACCCGCCGTACCCGGCGGGGCACTGGACGCCCGACATCCTCCAGCTGGCCGGAGTCAACGATCCCCTGGCGAGACCCGGCACGCCGTCATCCGCACTCGCCTGGGGCGATGTCGAGGCCGCGCGTCCTGACGTGCTGGTGCTGGCGCCGTGCGGCTGGAACCTCGAGCGCGCGCAGCGGGAGGTCGCGAGCGTACACGCCCGAATCGATCGCGTCGGGGCCGAGCGCGTGGTGGTGATGGACGGCTCGGCCTACTTCAACCGCCCGGGGCCACGGCTGGTCGACTCACTCGAGGCCCTTGTGGAAAACCTGGCGACGAATTGAGGACAAATCAACCGCTATCCCAAGACAGAATTGATGCTGACATTGGTGCTCACAATTGCGCAACATGTGCGCGGGGTGAGCCGGTAGGGAGGGCCGTGGCACTGGTGGCGGCATTCTGGCTGCGGGCCGCCACCGTGCCCTTCTTTTTCTGAGCTAACCCTCAGACCGGCGCCTTGTCTTCCAGGTAGCGGTCGCGTGCCGCCTGGTCCCCAATCGCGCAACGCGGATACAGCCGCCATGTGTCGGCCGTCCCGACCCGCAAGTGGCTGCACGACACGAGCGGTTCGTTGCCTTCATCGCCGGCGGCGATGCTCAAGGGCAGGAACACGGAGCACCGACCGAACTCATGCCGTGAAGAAAACGGGCAGGAGTCCTGACGCGCGCCGGTGAGCGAGATGGCCTTGACGAGCTGGTCCAGGATTCCGCTCGATGCGAACGCTCGCGGCAGCCGGTGCTTGATGACATAGCCCGACGCGCCAAAGTCCAAGCCGCGCTGCACGATGTGGGCCGGCTCGCCCTCGTCTTTCAGCAGCAGCACGGGGACGTGGGACGCGCCGTCGCCGTTGGTATGCACCTGGCGCAAAACGCCAAGTCCCTCCCTGTCCGGAAGCTCCAGGTCCAGCAGGATCATGTCGTATCGGTCCAGCTTCTTGGCCAGGACCTCGGCTCCGGTGGCCGCCTGCGTGACCTCCGCGCCCTCGGCCTCAAGGCGCGCCGCCAGGTCAGCCGTGAATTGATCTGAACCTGCGATCAGCAGGATCCTCGCCCTCTCAGCCATCACGGCCGCCTACTCAGACGGGGAGGTGCTGTCGAAGGGCGACCCGGCTCGAGCCCCGGCTGCCGCTACCCCGCTCGACGCCCCCGTTTCCCTGCGCGAACCCACCGCTCATGGTAGGCGCGCCGGACGCACCAAAAGCTGCATCACTGTTAAGTTGCGGTGGTAAGCTCCAGCGCTGGGGGCTCTACGATCCCGCACTCTGCGAATCCAGATCGCTTGTTGGAAGGCGAAGATCCGAGGACGGTGTTTTCTCAGGACGCTCGCCACTGGATTGTCGTCTATCGCGAGATGATCGACTTCAAAGAGGGACTGCTGCGACGGATCCGCACCTTCATGAGCGGCCTGCCCCTAGCGGCGCGCCAGGGCGTCATGGAAAGCGACGTATCCATGCTCGAGGACCAGCTCCAGCGCTACATCCGCAGGCTCGAGTTCTGGTACGGACGGCAGTGGCACCTCGAGGGCTTGCAGATCGACGATGAGTCGCGGACGGTCACCTACCGCGACAAGTCGGTCAACCTGACCAAGCGCGAGCACCAGCTGCTGATGCTTCTGCTCACCCGGTCTCCGAGCTTCGTCACGCCCAACCAGCTCCTGGTGCAGGCATGGCACGACGCTCGGCTGCCCGAGGAGACGCTGCGCACCTACATCGGCAGAGTCCGCACCAAGCTGCACTCACTGGGCGTCGATGCAGAGATCCAGAACCGGCCTCGCCACGGGTACGCGCTCCTATTCAGGGAGAGGCAAGAGGAGCGCAGCGCACCGGACTGAGCCCAAAGCTGCCTGATGCAGTTATTGGTGCGACCCTCGTTCCAAACTTGGCGGCGCTTAGAAATTGAAAGCGCCTGCAACCAAAACGGACCGGCTCCTGGAAGGGGAAGACCCCAATTCGCAGTTTGGGCGGGATGCCAGGCACTGGATTTCCGTCTACCGCGAAATGATCGCCTTCAAAGAGGATCTGCTGGCGCGCGTGAGCGGGCAGCTGGAGCACCTGCCCAGGGCCGCCCGGCAGGACGTCCTGGAGAACGACATCGGAATGCTCGAGGAGCAGCTTCAGCGATACCGCCGGCGGCTGGATTACTGGTACGAGCGGCAGTGGGTGCTCGAGGGTCTGCACATCGATGCGTCCGATCGGACCGTCTCGTTCCGCGACAAATCGATCACCTTGACCAAGCGCGAGTACCAGTTGTTCGTGCTCCTGGCGACCCGGTCTCCGGAGTACATCGCCCCGCAACGATTGCTCGCTGAAGCCTGGCACGATGGGCACCTGCCTGAGGAGACGCTGCGGACGTACATCGCGAGGCTTCGCGGCAAGCTGACATCCCTGGGCGCACGTGCCGAGATCAAGAACCGGCCCCGCCGCGGGTACGCGGTGATTTTCAGCGAGCACCGGTAAGCTTTACGTCAGCCGCGTTGGGGTGGCGGGCGCGAAGCGTTCGGAATACCGATACCGGTGGGGCCGGGGGCTCAGGGGAGAGGTCGATGGGGAGCAGGGGATTGCGGCTCGAGGGCATCCATCACGTCACGTCCATCACGGGTGACGCTCAGGCGAACGTCGATTTTTACGCGGGCCGGCTCGGCCTGCGTCTGGTCAAGAAGACTGTCAACCAGGATGACCCGACGGTCTATCACCTGTTCTTTGGCGACGACAAAGGCAGTCCCGGCCTCGACCTGACCTTCTTCGAGTATCCGGGCGCTCGGCCGGGCCGCGCCGGCCACGGCATGATTCACCGGATCGTGATGCGCGTCGCGTCCGAGGCGGCGCTCGAGTTCTGGCAGGGCCGCGTCGGCGGGGAGGTGGTCGGCGGATCACTTCTCTTCAACGACCCGGAAGGACTCGGCCTGGAGCTGCGGCTGGTCGAGACCACCGACGAGCCGCTTACCGCCGCCCATCCCGAAGTTCCCGCCAAGTACGCGATCCAGGGCTTCGAGGAGGTGCGCGCGTACACGGCTGACCCGCAACGAAGCCGGGCCCTGTTCGAGAACGCCATGGCGTTCGAAAGAGACGGCGGCATGTCGTGGGTGACGCGAGGTGAATCTCGGGGCGGCCGGTACGTATTCGATCCGGCTCCCGCCGAGCCCGGCATCCCGGGCGCCGGCACGGTCCATCACGTGGCGTGGGCCTCTCTGGACGACGAGCAGCTCACGTGGCGCGAGCGGCTCATCAAGGGCGGGGCCAGCCCAACGCCGGTGATCGACCGCTACTGGTTCAAGTCGGTCTACTTCCGCGAGCCGAGCGGCGTGCTCTTCGAAATCGCCACCATGGGCCCGGGCTTTGCGGTCGACGAGCACCCAGACCACCTGGGCGAGCGGCTTATCCTGCCGCCGCGGTTCGAGCACCTGCGTGACCGGCTAGAGGTCACGTTGACCCCGATCCACGCACCCGCGTCGGCTAGGGCCTAAGGGCGCGCCTAAACGCGTCGCCGGGATGGCTCGGCTTTGCCGAGCCATGACTCCACGAGGCAGTTTGCTTCCACACGTCGCCAGGCGGGGGGTTCCCCACAAGGGAGGCCTGCCCCCCTTGTGAAACTACGCGGCCGGCGTAGGCGGCGGAATCTGGGGCCCGGCCGGCGCGGCCGGAGCTGACTGCTGGCGCTCGAACCAGGCGGCCACTGCCGCCTCGATCGAGAACGAGTAGATGATCGTGAAGAAGACGCCGATGCAGCAAGCGATGAGACCGAGCGCGCCGATGAGTCCGCCGACGAAGATGACGAGGCCGCCGATGACGCTGTTGGTGGGATTGCTCGTCGCGTACTTCCACACGTTGCCCAGGTCGAAGCCCGCGCCGAACCCGCGGTGGTAGACCATGACGATCAAGGTAGGTGTCAAGAAGAGGATGAATAGCTGCGCCAACAGCTGCCAGAGCGACCCCAGCGGCGAGCCGGCCGAGTAGGTGAAGCCGTTCGAGGTGGTCACGGTGTGTCCGCCGATGCTGTTGAGCACGTAAGTCGGGATGTTCAGGACAAGGCTGTAAATCACCAGGACGCCGAAGATTCCGATGCCCCGCCCCAGGTGGAAACCCGCGGCTGGAAGCTCGTTGCGACCCTGCCGGGCGTTCTCAAAAGCCAGCATCAGCCAGCCGGCGCCGGCGATCCAGCCGACGATCGGGATGATGAAGATCAAGCCCTGGACGACGATCTTGCCGAGCCACGCGGGGTCCCTGAAAGCCCATCCAAACGCATCACCGACGCTATTCATGTGCGGCAGTCTAACCGCAGACCGGCGGCTTGACCAGATCCCGGCGCCCGTAGCGGAGGCGACCCTCCCAGCGTTCTCTAAGAGTGGGGGACAACGCCCAGCCGAGGGTAGATTCGACCCGAATCCGGCATTTCTTCGGCGGCCTGCTGGCGGTGGTGGGGAGCCTGGACGTGGTCCAGGCCCTGATCGCCCAGCACCCGCTGCGCACCCAGATGCTGGACGCCTTCTTGCCCGCGACCGTCACCCTGACCGGCCGCACCGGGACGGTCATCGCCGGGCTTTCGCTGCTGCTCCTGGCCGGCGGCGTCGGCCGCGGCCGGCGGGTCGCCTGGCAGCTGACCCTGGTCGCCCTCGTCGCGTCGATCGTCCTGCACCTGGTGAAGGACCTCGACCTCGAAGAGGCGGTCCTCGCCGCCTGGGTGGTGGCCGGCTTGTGGTGGATGCGAGCTCACTTCCAGGTCGCGTCGGACATGGGGGTGGTGGCGCGAGGCACGGTGGTGCTCGCGCTCGGGCTCTTCCTGGTGATGGTCTACGGCGTGGTCGGGTTGTGGGTTCTGCGTTCGCAGCTCACGCCCGGCTTCGAGGTGCCGCGAGCGCTGAGCAACGTGCTGCTGGCCCTGGCCAGAGAAGCCGGGCCGTACGACGCGCTGACCGATCGCGCCGCGTGGTTCCTGCAATCGCTGCCGTGGATCGCTTACGGGCTGGTGATCGTCGGGCTGGTGATCTTGCTCCGGCCGGCGGTCGCGCCGGCGGCCGGACGGGCCGACCGTCAGCGCTTGCGGGACCTGTCGTCGCGTTGGGGTCACAACCCGATCAGCCACCTCGCGCAGTACGGACCGGGAAGCCATTTCTGGATGGACGGCGAGGCGTGCATCGCCTACTCGGTGCGCTCGTCGACGGCAATCGCGCTTGGTGATCCGATCTGCGCTCCCGAGGTGCGCGGTCGCGCCGCGCGGGAATTCAGGAAGTTCTGCGACGAACATGGGTGGACCTGCGCCTTCTACCAGGTCGAGGATCCCTCCGTTTATCGACAGCTCGGGTTCCGGCTCGTGCAGATCGGCTCGGAGGCGCTCGTCAACGTCGCCTCGTTCTCGCTGTCTGGCCGCCGGCGGGCGGACGTCAGGCACGCGGTCACTCGGTGCGCGCGAGAGGGCGTGACGCTCCGCTTTCTGCCGGGGCCGCGCGCGCTGGACGAGATCGGCGAGGAGATGTCGCAGCTCTCCGGCACCTGGCTGCGTGCGGGCAAGGGTCGCGAGATCAGCTTCGGGCTGGGCACGCTGGCGACGCTGCACGACCCCGAAATCACTGCCGGCCTCGCCATCGATGCCGACGGAGACTTGCTCGCCTTCGTTTCGTGGCTGCCGGTGCCGCGCCGCCAGGGTTGGACCCTCGACTTGATGCGGCGCCGTCCCGACGCTGTGCCGGGCGTGATGGAAGCGCTCATCGCCGCGTCGATCGAGCAGGCGAAGACAGCCGGCATCACGGATCTGAGCCTCGGCCTCGCGCCGGTGACCGTGAACGCACTGTCGCCTCTGCCGTGGTTCCGGCGGGCGCGCAGCCTCAGGCACTTCAAGGCCAAGTTCGCGACCTCGTGGGAGGAGCGGCACCTGGCGGTTCCCGCCACCGCGGCGCTGCCCGAGGTGCTGGTCGCGCTGCTGCGCGTCCATCTGCCGCCGATGTCGCTGCAGGCGATCAAGCTGCGCCTGCCGCGCCGGCGCCGGACCTCAGATGCGCGGCGCCGATGGATTGGCGCGGGCTGATTCGCGATTACGCTTATGGGGCTCACCCGATGAAGGCCTACATGTTCATCAACTCGATGCGCGGCCAGTCGCTTGGCCTGACCAAGGCGATCCGCGCGGTCGACGGCGTGCTCTCGGCCGACGCCATCACCGGCGACTACGACATCATCGCCTCGGTCGAGGTCAAGGACCTGACCGAGCTGCGGACGGCGATGGCCGGGGTCCAGGCCCTCGACGGGATCCTGAAGACCACCACCTGCATGGTGCTGTCCGAGTCCTAATTCGGGCGGCTTCCTTTTGTTGCCGGTCAACTGGACACTCGGCCGCGCGCGCGGTCAAGATTTCCCCACCGTGAAGTTCGTATCGAGCCTGCTCCTTACCTGAGCGAGCCCCTTCAAGGGCTCGCAAGACCTCCTGCGTCTCGGGGACCCAGGGGGTTTTTCATTTTCGGAGGCCTGCCATGAAGCCCAGAGGTAAATACCGGCCCTACCCGGCGGTCGACCTGCCGGACCGGCAGTGGCCCGAGCGCGCCATCGAGCGCACGCCGGCCTGGTGCAGCGTCGACCTGCGCGACGGCAACCAGGCGCTCATCGACCCGATGGACGTCACGCGGAAGCGGCGGCTGTTCGAGCTGCTGCTGCGGATGGGGTTCAAGGAGATCGAAGTCGGCTTCCCCTCGTCATCCCAGCCGGACTTCGACTTCGTGCGCCTGCTGATCGAAGAGAACCTGATTCCGAACGATGTCACCATCCAGGTGCTGACGCAGGCCCGCGACGAGCTCATCGAGCGGACTTTCGAGAGCATCGTCGGGGCGCGACGCGCGATCGTGCACCTGTACAACTCGACGTCGACGCTGCAGCGTCGCGTTGTGTTCGGCCTGGACCGTGAGGGCATCATCGGCATCGCGGTGCGTGGCGCCGAGCTGATCAAGTCGCTGGCATCCGAGGCCGCCGGCACCGAGCACGTCTTCGAGTACTCGCCAGAGAGCTTCACCGGCACGGAGCTGGACTTCGCGAAAGAGATCTGCGAGGCGGTGATGGACGTCTGGCGGCCGACGCCGTCGAACCGCGTGATCCTGAACCTGCCCGCGACGGTGGAGATGAGCACGCCGAACGTCTACGCGGACCAGATCGAGTGGTGCCATCGCAACTTCCGCCGCCGCGACAGCTTCATCCTCAGCGTCCATCCGCACAACGACCGGGGCAGCGCCGTCGCCGCGACGGAGCTGGCCCTGATGGCCGGCGCCGAGCGCGTCGAGGGCACGCTGTTCGGCAACGGCGAGCGGACCGGCAACGTCGACCTGGTCACGCTGGCGATGAACCTCTACAGCCAGGGCGTCGATCCCGCGCTCGACATCTCGAACATCGACGAGATCCGGCGCGAGGTCGAGGCGTGCAACCAGCTGCCGGTCCACCCGCGACATCCGTACGTCGGCGAGCTGGTTTACACCGCGTTTTCGGGATCTCACCAGGACGCGATCAAGAAAGGCATGGAGGCGCACGCCAGGTCGGGCGCCGAGCTGTGGGAGGTGCCCTACCTGCCCATCGACCCTCACGACGTAGGCCGCACGTACGAGGCGATCATCCGGGTCAACTCGCAGTCGGGGAAGGGCGGCGTCGCCTACATCCTCAAGCACGACTACCACCTGGACCTGCCGCGCCGGCTGCAGATCGAGTTCATGCGGGTGATCCAGGAGATCACCGACGTGACCGGCAAGGAGATCACGCCGCCGGAGATCTGGAACGCGTTCGAGTCGACGTACCTGACGCCGTCGGCGTCGCTGGAGCTGGTCGAGCACGAGACCAGCGACCACGCCGGAGCCAACGGGTCCGGCTCGACCACCCGGCTCGAGGCGTTGGTGCGCCTGGACGGCGAGGAGACCACCATCACCGGCCGCGGCAACGGACCGATCGCCGCGTTCGTCGACGCTCTTCAGGGCGACCTCGGCGTGCAGATGCAGGTGGTGGACTACGTCGAGCACGCGGTTGGCGCCGGATCCGACGCGACCGCCGTCGCCTACGTCGAGGCTTCGGTGCCTGGCGGTCGGGCGGTTTGGGGCGTGGGGATGAGCCCGAACATCCTGACCGCGTCGCTTAGGGCTGTGGTCAGTGCCGCGAACCGGCTGCATTTGTCGCCCATCCACAAGACTGAAGCCGTTTCTGAGTTGTAGGATTCGACCTCCAATGTCAATTTCGCGCACCTCCGTACTCGTAGGCCTGGGCCTTATTGGCCTCCTCAGGGGGGCGCGCGCGACCTAGTCAGTCAAAACCGGAAGCGAACGCCAAGCCCCTGCAGGACCCGCAGGGGCTTTTTGTTTAAGGAGAGAAAAGTGAGCACCGCCGCCAGAGCCATCGGCCGAACCCCGCTGGACACGTCCAGCGGCAACTTCGCGCTCATCGACACCCTGCGCAAGTGGGGAATCACGTTCTTCTCGGGGGTCAACGGCGGTGGCCTGATCCACGTAACCAAGCAGCTGGCGCCGTACTTCGGACTCGCCCATTCCGGCGATGCGGTGCCCCGGATGCAGACCATGAGCGAGTACGTTGCCGGCTTCGTGCCGCTCGGCTACTACCTCGCCTCAGGCAGGGTCGCCGGCTGTCTCACCACCACCGGCGCGGCCACCAAGCTCGGGTCGAGCGGCATCACCGACGCCAAGCTCCACAACATCCCGGCCGTCTACATCATCGCGTTGAACTCCACGCTCTCCATCGGACGCTCGCCTTTGCAAGACGTGTCGGAGCACGGGATGAACATCATTCCGCAGCTGCGCGCGGAGCTCGGCGATGGCTGCATTGTTTTGGACGACCTCGGGACGATGGCCGAGAAGCTGGAGCTGGCGCAGTCGATCCTGGCCGAGTCCAAGCCGGTGGCGATCGCGTTCCACCCGGACATCCTGTCGGGGGACGTCGAGATCGATGTGCCGCGGCGCGAGCGGCCGCGGATGCTGGACCAGGTCGACTCGGACCGCTTCGTGCACGAGTTTCCGGCTCTGTCTCGTGGACGCCGCGTGATCATCTACGCGGGCGCCGAGGCGGCGCGTTGCCCGGGCATCACCTCTTTGACGACGCAGCTGTCGGAGCTTTTGCAAGCACCGACGGTGTGGTCGGTGAACGGTGCGAATGCCGTCTCGCCCGACAACCGCTACGGCTACGGGTACATCTCGTTCGGCGGCAACGACGAGGCGATGAAGCTTTGGCGGTCGATCGGTCCGGATGACATCGTGCTCACGCTGGGCTTCGACTCGGGCGAGTACTCGCTAAACCTGGGCTCGATTCCGGCGGGCCACGTGTGGCATTTCACGGCGTGGAATGAGCCTTACGGTCATAAGGACGGGGACTTCCGGCATCGCGTCGACGGCGACTACCGCGTGGTGCGCGGGGACATCGAGCAGACGCTGGAGTACGTGTTGCCGCTGCTGGCGGGGAAGATCCATGACCGCCCGGCGGTGCGCATTCCTTCGGACCTGAACACGCGCACGATTTCGCGCGAGGTGCGGCCTGGTTGTGTCGACGCTTTTGCGTTCTATGGCGAGCTGCATCGTTCGTGGCGGCCGCAGTCGATCGGTTTCGACGACGTGTGCACGGCCTACAAGGATCGGCAGTACGTCGCGCAGCGGCCGCATCCGTCGATCCCGTTCCACACCGTTCATGACGGTTCGGCGATGGGCGGAGCGTTTGGCCTCGGCGTCGGCGCGCGGGCGGCGGACCCGTCGCTGCACACCTTTGTGTTTTCCGGCGACGGCTGCTGGCGGCTCTACGGCGGCTCGCTGGCAGAGGCCGCGAATTTGGGGATGAACCTTTTCATCGTCAACAACGAGCGCTACGCGATCGTCGACAAGGGGCTCGAGGTCGTGATTCCGGACTGGGAGAAGGAGCGCTACCACGGCGTCATTCCCAATGTCGACTATGTCGCCGCGGCGAAGGCCCACGGCTGGGACGGCTACCGCCTACGCCCGGACCTGGGCAACCTGGACGAGATCCTGGACGCCTGCTACGCGGCCTCCGGCAAGGGTCGTTCGGTGCTGGTCGACGTGCCAATCGATGCCGACCAGGTGATCGGCCTGAACCCGCGCCTGTACAACCTGACGACCGACACGTACCTGTAAGACCCTCTCTGCGCTTGTGCACAATTCCGCGCTGACGGGGCGCAATTGTGTGCTGCAACACACAATTTCGCGTTAACAGGCGGGGTAGCGCGCCGGCGTTGGAGGCGCGATCGTTTCGCTGTGCGACAATTCGAGGCGCTGCGTGCCGCCAGCGCGCGGCTGCCACCAGGTGCGGCTTTCTCCGGCCTGACCGCGGCCTGGGTTCACGGGCTTGATGTCGAGCCATGCAGTCCCATCGAGATCACCATCCCGTCACCGACCACGGTTTCGACGCGGGCCGGCATGAGGGTTCGGCGCCGGAAGCTGCGCGAGGACGAGGTCGTCATAGTCCGGGGCCTGCGTGTCACCTCGGTGCTCAGAACGCTTCGGGACCTCTGTGCTCGGCTGGCGTTGATCGAGTCTGTCGTGATCGTTGACATGGCGGTTCATGCGCGTCTCGTGAGCCTAGACGCCATGAAGTGCATACGAGGCCTGCAGCGAGTTGCCGCACATGCGGACGCAGCGAGCGAATCACCGATGGAGTCTCGTTTACGCATGATCCTTGTGCTGGCCGGCCTACCCAGGCCAGAAGCCCAGGCGTCAATTCGCGAGGGTGTCCGGTTCCTCGGCCGCGTCGACCTCTACTGCCGCGCGCAGCAGGTGGGACTCGAGTACGACGGCGGCACCCACCGGGACACACTCGCCCAGGACAACCGCCGCCAGAACCTGTTGATCAACGCGGGCGTGTGCCTGCTGCGATTCACAGCAGCGGACATTTACAGCGCGCCCGACCGATTGATATGTCAGGTCAGGACGGCTATCGGCAGCTAGCTGACGGAGATGTCTACCGCTGGGCGCATCTCGCTCAGCTGGTGCAGGACCTCGTGTACCGGATGCGTCAGGAATCCCTCGGGCGGCTCATCGGGCGTTTCCTCGCGCGGCGCCAGCGATGGAAACGCGATCTGCTCCAGCATCGCCTGAAACCGCGGACCCCACTTGCGCGTGCCGAGCCGCGCCGTGGTCGAGCAGTTGTCGACCATGTACGCCACCCCGCGCGCGTGCATGTACGGCAGCAGCGAGTCGACCGCCTCGATGATCGACTCGTTGGCGATCTCCGAGTACGGGTGGCCGTGCTCGATCAGCGTGTCGACCTGCGCCATCATCGCCCCGCAGTAGGTGCCCGCGGTGAAGCCGTCGATCCCCGGCTTGTGCGACGAGCGGTGCCGGCGCGCAACCGCGCCGGTCTGCCACATCGGCGAACCTTCGACGCGCGTCATCGGGTAGCGATCGAATCGCGACGCCGCCGCGACCACGCTGCGGATCTCGTTGCCGCTCGACACGTCCTCGTAGATCTCCTCCATCAACCCGCGAAACGCCGCGTAAGTCGCGTCGTATGCGCGACGAAACTCACGGCGGCCTTCGGCGTTCAGTTGCTCGTCGACAGCGATCAACCCCTGCTTGGAGATCGTCTCCCGGATCGGTCCGGTCAGGGACTCGCACGCGCGGTCGAATGCATCCTCCGGCGTGGCGCCATCGTCGAGGTATCGCCGGTACAGCGCCTCGACCACGCCATGGACCGCGCCCAGCAGGATCGACCGTTCGCCGAACAGGTCGGAAACAACCTCCGACTTCAGCGTCGTCTTGAAGGTGTACGGTGCGCCGAGCGCGACCGACCACGCCAGCGCGATGTCGGTGGCGCGGCCCTCGAGGTCCTGCTCGACCGCGAAACTCGTGTTGATGCCCGCGCCGTTGATCTCGCGGCCCTGCTCGTACAGCCGCCGCACCGACGGCCCCATCCCTTTGGGACAGACGGCGATCACGTTGACGTTCGACGGAAAACGCCCGCCCGTGGTCTCCAGGTAACCGAGCAGAAAGCCGTGCGACAGGCCGAGAGTCGCGCCGGGCTTGAGCGCAGAGAAGATCTGCTCGTGGAGGTTCGCCTGCGCGGCGTCGGATATCAAAAGGACGACGAGGTCGCTGCCGCGGATGACCTCGAACATCTCGCCCAGCGTCCCGTCTTTCTCGGAGAAACCGGCCGCGCGCGCGTCGCCGAAAGATTCGGAGCCCTCGCGCAGCCCGACCGCGACGCGGATATCGGTGCCGGCGAGCGACTCGCGCAGGTTCTGCGACTGCGCCGGTCCCTGCGAGCCCCAGCCGATCACGCCGACCTGCTTGATGCCCGCGAGCGCCTTGGGCAGCAGCGGAAACAGATGCCGGCCGCCGCGGAGAAAACTCTCGACCACGCCGTCGAGCTCGATCGTCTCGACGGGGAAGATCTTCGACTCGAACAGGTTGGGCCGGCGTCGCGAAGCCGCGCGTGTGGTCGTGCTCATTCCGCCGCCGGATAGCTGCCGAACAGCTTGATCTCGGTCGCCTCGTCCTCCAGCGCCTTCAGCGCCGCTGCGGCGGCATCCGGATCGCTGATCTCGAAGTCGACGTAGAAGCGGTACTGCCACGGCTGGTTCGGCACCGGCCGCGAATCCAATCGCGTGAGGTTGATGCTCCGGTCGCTGAAGCAGGTCAGCGCGTGCACGAGGCTGCCGGGCTTGTGCGCGCCGATGAACGCGAGCGAGGCCTTGGTCAGTCCCGCGGCGGGGCGGGCGGCGGCGCCGCGGTCGACGATGGCGAACCGGGTCTGGTTCGAGTCGTCGTCCTGGATGCCCTCGGCCAGGACCTTCAGCCCGTACCGCTTGGCCGCGGCCGCGCTGGCGATCGCCGCGCTGCCCATGACCATCCCTTCGGCCACCGCGCGGGCGGCGCCGGCGGTGTCGTGGAAGGACACGGCCTGGATGCCACGCGCCTCGAGGAATTTACGGCACTGGAGCAGGGCCTGCGGATGCGAAAGCGCGCGCACCACCGGCTCGCCGCGGCCGAGCAGGCAGTGGCGGACCGGGTGCACGACCTCGCCCGACACGCGCACGCCCGGGCGCTCCCACAGCAGGTCGTTGACCTCCTGGACGATGCCGCCGAGCGAGTTCTCGACAGGAAGGACCGCGGCGTCGATCTCGCGCGCGGCCAGGGCATCGAAGGCGCGAGTGAAGGTCGGGAAGCCGATGATGGTCGCGTTCGGCAGCACCGCCAGTGCGGCCTCCTCCGAGTACGCGCCTGGCTCGCCCTGGTAGCCGACGCGACCCCAGTTCGGGTGAGGGTCCATGGGAGGGAAATCCTACGTTTTGGCCGAGGCGGCCGGACTGTGTCCCGGCTACAACTCCGGGTGGGCGTGAAGGCTGTTCCGCAGGTCGTCGAGGTGCTGGCGCTGGTGATCCAGCATTTCAGCCATCGCGGCGGCGATCGTCTCGCCGGGCCATGCGCCGGTGGTGACCACTTTGTGGATGTCGATGTCGGTCAAAGCCTCGACCACCTGGTTGGTGCCGAGGTCGAACTCGTTGAGCAGCTCCTGCGGGTCGGCGTTGGTGCGGCGGCGGACCATCGCGGCGTTCCAGCGGTCGGCGTCAAATGCCGGAGCGTCCGGGTTCGGCGGTTCGTTAGCGGATGCGACCAGCCGGGCGAGCGACGCCTCGGAGCTGGACAGGTGCGCCAGCAGGTCCTTGCACGACCAGCCGTCGTAGCCGGTGGCGGGCGCGGACCAATCGCCATGCAGAGCACGGACGATACTGGCCAGCTCGATGAACCCCGCCTGCAGTGAGCTGGCCGAGACTCCCTCAGCCATGCATCGAGTGTAAAGCCAGTCGGCTACGCCGATTTGGGGGCTGCGGCGGCTTTGGCCGCGGCCTTCTTCAGAGCCGATTCGTGCTTGCGCGCCATCACCGAATAGCTGTCCTTCACCGCCTTGGCCGGATCAAGGCCGAGGCTGCGCGCGACCTCGGCCACCGACTCCAGCGGGCCCTCGACCTCCGCGAAATACCCAAAGTCGAGTTTGTCCAAAGTGATCGACGTCACTCCGAGCTTCCACACCGCGCGCTGCTTTCGATAGACGACGAGCACGCGAAACCCCAGCTGCTGGAGCAGGTCGAGCATCGCGTGCGCCTCGGTGACCGAAGCCTCGGTCTCCTCGCGCACCTTCACCCCGGCCACGAATTGGGCCGGTCCCTTGGCGGTGAGCACGCCGCGCGGCCCGCCGTCGAGCACGCGCAACCGCAGCGTGTTGCGGCGCGTGATCTTGCCCCGGCCTTCGAAGCGGAAGTTCTCCTCCGCGTAGCTCCCTTCCAGCTTCGCCCCCAGCTTGCGCAACGCGGCTCGCAGGCGCATGTGATCGCTTGCCCCGGCCAGGCGGAACTTCAGCTCGGACTCGATGCTCCGGTCTTTCGGCTGACGGTGGTGATGGCGCGGCGGCATCAGGCAGGCACCCGGGGCCTGACGATCCGAACCCCCGCCGGCACGTCGCCCACGCGCACCGAGTCGCCTTCGACGACGAAGTCGATGCGATGGCCGGCGAAATGCAGGCCGGTGACCTCGATGCGGCTGAACAGGGGCGTCGGCACCGGATCGATGCGCAACCGGCCACGCGCGGCGTCGGCGCCCAGCCCGAGCAGCGTCGTCAACAGCGAAAACACCGACGCTGCCGCCCAGTTCTGCGGGCTGCAGCTGCTGCGGTAGTCGTCCGGCAGCTCGCCCGGTTCGCGCGAGGTGCCGCACCAGAGCTCCGGCAAGCGTCGATCCGGGAAGTGCATGCCGGCCTCGAGGATGCCGCGCGCAACCTTCTCCGCATCGCGCGCCCGTCCGGACCGACGCATGCCCGCCGCGGCGAGCGTGCAGTCGTGCGGCCACACCGAGCCGTTGTGATAGCTGCACGGGTCGTAGTTGATGGCCAGGTCGGACAGCGTGCGGATGCCCCAGCCCGACCACATGTCCGGCTCGAGCATCCGGCCCGCGACGTCCCGAGAGCGCTCGCGGCCCAGGATGCCGGACCACAGGCAATGGCCGGGGTTGGAGGTGATCGCCCGCACCTGCTTGTGGTCGGCGTCGATGGCCTGGGCGACGAACTTCTCGCCGCGCATCCAGAAGTCCTGGTTGAAGCGCCGGCGGAGCTCCTCAGCGCGGGTCTTGAGCTCGGGACGCTTGCGCGCCATGGCGAGCAGCCCGCGGTAGTAGTACGCCTGCACCTCGCACAGCGCCGCCGGCCTCGGCGGGTCGCTGCCGTCGACATGCGTCAGCGAGTCGTCGGAATCCTTCCAGCCCTGGTTGCGGGCGCGCGCGCCGCGGTAGTCGATCCAGCCGTCGCCGTCGGAATCGCCAAACGTCTCGCACCAGCCGAGAGCCTTCTCCGCCACCGGCCAAAGCTCGTCGATGAGGTCGTCATTGCCGGTCCAGTTGTGAAGCTCCGCCAGCGCGACCAGGTACAGCGGCGTCGCGTCGACGGTGCCGAACAGGATGTGCGGCCAGATCCCCTGATCGACGACGGCGCCGGTCCGGACCTCGTGCAGGATCTTGCCCGGCTGCTCCTCGGTGTCCTGGTTTTCGGTTTTGCCCTGGTGCAAAGCCAGAAAGCGCATCGCTCCCCGCGCGATCTCCGGATTCAGCGGCAGCGCGAACATCGACGTGAACAGTGCGTCGCGGCCGAAAGGAACCGCGAACCATGGCAGCCCGCCGGTCGGATAGATACCCGTCGGGTAGAAGTCGCACAGCATCCGCATGTCGTCGCGGCTCTGCTCGATGAGCTCGTTCAGGGTCGGGTTGTCGGTCACGAACGCTGCGCACTCGTCCCGCCACCGGCGATACGCGCCGCGAATATGCACGACGCTCGAATCGAAGCTGGCAGGTTCGACATCGGACCGAGCGCCAACATCGACCTGCAGCGTGAATGACGCGCCGGGCTCGAGCTCGAGGCGGTGATGATTGCCTGAGGGACGGACTATGACGACGGGAGTTTGTTCATCCGTATGCGAATGCACGGGTGGTGTGATGCCCCTGACGCTGAGCATCGCGGCGAAATCGGTATCAAACGTGAGATCGATGTCGGCCGAGGCAAATGCCGATCCAGCGTTGGTGAAGGTGAACCGCTCGTGCAGCCCACCCAGGACAAAGCGCTCGCGCTTGATCCGAAACGGCCCCGACTCGAGCTCGAACTCTTCTTCGCCCGGACCCACGCGCAGTTCCACTGGCTTGGGCTCCTGGCCGTCGATCAGCACGTGATACTCGGAGAGGACTCGCGTGTCGCCGCGCCAAAGGCCCTGCCCGTCTGGGCTCGCAGCGGTCATGGAACCGTTGCGACCGGAGACGGCGAAGTAGCGGTCCTCCTTGAGGATCACGCGTTTGGCGGCGAGGAAGGATCTCAGGACGGTGCGCCCGCGGGACTGTGCTGCGCGGCCGTCTCGAATGCCGGGCGCGCGCCCATCGCGTAGTTGGTCCATTCGTTACGTGCGAGCAGCTCTGTCGCGAGCGCTTCGAGCTCGCGCACCCGCTGGTTGGCGCGAATCGCTTCGCGGATCGAAAGAATGCCGACCGCGGGATGCCGCTTCTCGATGATGTGCCGCAGCATGTTGAGGTGAGCGTTGTCCGGCACGCCGGGCTCACGGATGCGGCGAACGGCGCCGCGCACGGTCGCCTGGGTGCCGTCGATCGCCTCGCCGCGACCGAAATCAAACTTGTAGCTCGGGCTGCGGCCGGCAGCGCGGCGCTCGCCGCTGAGCCGGATCCATTTCGCGTCCTCCGCGCCCTTGCCGACGTCGATGACGAGGCGCACTGACCGGCCGTGGTACTGAAAACGCGAATTGACGCGCGCGTAGCTTTCGCGCTGGCCGGTGAATCCCTCGTGCTTGCCGATCATCAGCGGTGACGTCGCGTCGAGCTCGATGCGATCGATCGGCGTCAGCAGCGAGATGATCGCGAATGCATGCGGGATGAGGTCCGCGATGACGCCGATGTCCGCCGCCGCGCCGGTCAGCGGCTGTGCCTCGAGGATCTCGATGCGAATCTCCTCCACCGAGTCGAGGAACGTGCGCAAGGTGCGCTCTTCCTCGAGGAGCATTGCCAGCAGCCGGACCTCGAGCTTGAAGTAGTAGTGATCGGCGGCCACGATCTCGACGCCGCCGGGCGCCGTGTCGAGGAACTCGCGGTACTCCTCGGGCGGTGAACCCAGCGGTTTTTCGATCAGGACCACGTCGGTGAGGTCGTAATAGAGACGCAGCGTCGACAGGTGCGTCGCGGCCGGCGTCGCGATGTACGTGATGACGTAAGAGCTCGACTCCAGCTCACGTTCGAGCTGCTCGTGCGCCGGATCTGACGGGCTGTCCCAGTAGAAGGCGTCGCCGTGCTGGCGCACCTCTTCGTCTTTGCCGGCCAGCCTCTCTCGCGCGCCCGGCGCCTCGTGCTCGACGACGTGCGTGCGGAAGTTGAAGAACTGCTTGAGCGTGAGCAGGTGGCCATAGGCCTTCTGGCCCCACTGGCCGAAGCCGATCAGGACGAAGTCCTTCTGCAGGTGGCGCTCCTCTTCGGCGAGGGCGTGCAGCCGCGCGTTCTTGATCGCGACCGCGGCCTGCAGCGCAAGGCCTTGCGCGCGCTGCACCTCGTCCGGCGTGTATATGTGCATGCGCTCGCGTTCGGCGAGGATCGCCGCGCCGATGGGCTGGCCGTCCGCGACGAGCGGCAGCGCCAGCAGCGAGCGCACAGCAAAAGTTTTCACGTAGGTGTGTGGCACCCGATCGCTGGCCGCGGCATCTTCGATGACCAGCGGCTCCGCGTTTTCCAGCAGGTCGAAAAGGAACGACGGTTCGGTCCGCTCGCCGCGCTGACGGCGCCACAGCTCCTCCTGGTCGGACGCGGCGGCGCCGTACCAGCCCTCGCGGTCTTCCTCGTACAGGGCGATCTGGCACATCGACGCATCGACGAGCCGCGCCAGGTTGTGCGCGACGAGGGTGAGCGTCTGGTCGAGGTCGATGGACGAAGCGATGGCGCGGCTGACGTCGGCGCTGAGCTCCAGCTGCTCGGCGTGGCGCTGTGCCTCCTCGTAGAGCCGCGCCGTCTCGACGGCCGACGCGACCTGGCCCGCCGCTGCGCGCAGGGCTTCGATCTGGCCCCAGTCCGGCCGCCGTTCGTACGTGCGGTGATAGCCGACCTCGAGCACGCCCGAGGCGCGGACGCGAGGGTCGGAGCCAAAGGGCAGGAAGATGCGGATCAGGTCGGCGTGGCCGCCTGCCTCGAACACTTCGCCCGCGAGCGTGAACGGCGGATGCGACGAGTCGCGGTCGGCCTCGGCCTCGCCGAGTAGACAGGCCGCGACGCGCGCGATCTCGCCGCCGTGCGCGCGGATCACCGGCACCTGGACCCATGTGGCCGGGCCGAGGATCGGACCGCTCACGACCTCGCTGCGCTGCGACTGGCCGCGCGGCTCGAGCGGCCCGACGAGGGCGGTGCGCCAGGTGCGCGCGACGTAGACCAGGACGTCGTCGGGCGCCAGCAGTCGATTCTCTTCGAGCGCCCAGCGCGGCACGCGCCTGACCGCGTGCGTGCCCGCGCCGGTTTCGGAAGCCTCGATGGCCGCGGCCGTGGCGGCGCCGGCGGCGAGCCTCACCACGACCGAGTCGTCCGGCTGCTGGTCGAGCAGGTAGACGGTGGCGAAGTTGAAATCGAACTCCGGCACCGAGGCGTCGGTCAGGTGGCCCACCACCGACTCGATGACCTCTTTGCGGCTCGAGCCCGGCCGCAGCATCGCGGTGGTCATGCTTCCGAGCGCGCCGAGCAACCGGTTGCCGTGCTCGAGGCCGTCGATGAGTCGCTGATTGGCAAGCGCGCCGCCAATGAGCTCGGCGCCCGCGCGCAGCAGCACGTCGGTCGCGGGCGCTCGCCGGACGGTGGCCAGCCGGTCACGGCTGAGCACGACGAGATAGCCATGCGGCTCGTTGTGGCTGCCGAGTGCGGATACCGCAACCGGGTGCAGGTCCGAGGGCGCCGTGACCTTCGCCACCGCTGCGCTCAGCGCCGATTCCCAGCTGTCGTGATCGCCGCGCTCGACGCGCACGGGCGCGGCTACTGGCGCGTGCGCGGTCACCAGGTCGAGGCTAGTGCGATGCGGCGCGAACTGATAGATCGCCGCGGCGTCGAGCTCGCTGGCCAGGAGCAGGTCGGCAAGCGCGATGGAAAGGACGCGACGGAGCTCTTTAATGTCGGCCTGCCTGTCGCCGGCGGGCTCGCTCAGCAGTGACGTGAGGCGGCCGAGGCCCTCGAGCGCAGACCTGCTCGCTGCGGCCAGCGCCGCCTCGATTGCCTCGCCCGCGGTCGCGGCCATGCGCTCGAGCTCGTCGATGCGCGCGTCGTCGGGCGCCTTCTGGCGATCGCGGTAGTTGAGGTAGATCAAGCCCAGCATCCTTTCGCCCGAAGTGATGGGCAGCCCGATCGTCGACTGCACCTGGTAGCGGCGGATGAAAGTGCTGTCGACCTGCGATGGCGCATCACGCGCCACCAGGCGACGCCGCATGACCGTCAGCCAGACTGTCGAGCCGTAGTTGTGCACGCCCAGGTCGTCCGGAACTTTGCCGTGGCTTGCGTCTTCCGCGTAGCGGGCCAACTGTTCGCTCATGTCGGCCAGTGAATCGAGCAGGCTTTCTTGCGGCTGGCCGGTGGCGAAGGGCGCGTAATAGCGACGGGTCGATTCCTCGTACAGATAAATGGACACGATGTCCGCCACCGAGGCCGACTGCATGTCGGCGACGACGGCGCGCAGGACACCCGCCAGGCCGGTGGCCCTTTGCAGGGGCTGTCGCATCCCCCCGCATGATAGGTCTCGCTATGGGCACGACACCTACGAGGACCACGCCACGTGAGGAGTACCCGCGGCCGATGCTGCGGCGACGCCACTGGCTGAACCTGAACGGGCAGTGGGAGTTCGGCGCGGGCGAGCAGCGCCTGTTCGACCGCACGATCACCGTGCCTTACTGCCCGCAGTCGGAGCTGTCAGGCGTGCACGACGTGTCTGTCGGCGACGTTGTCTGGTATCGCCGCGACTTCGAAGCGCCTAAGGCCGAGCGCTTGCTGCTGCATTTCGGCGCTGTCGACTACCGGGCGACGGTCTGGGTCAACGGCCGCGAGGTCGCATTTCACGAAGGCGGGCACACGCCGTTCAGCGCGGACATCACTGGGATCGTCCGTGACGGGGACAACGAGCTCATCGTGCGCGCCGAGGATCCGCTCGCCGACCGCACGATCCCGCGCGGCAAGCAGTACTGGAGCGAGAAGCCGGAGTCGATCTTCTACACCGCCACGTCCGGCATCTGGCAGACCGTCTGGCTGGAGCCGCTGCCCGAGCGATCGATTGACGACCTGCGGATCGAGCCCGATCCGCAGGCGGGCGCGGTGACGCTGCACATGCAAGGCGAGGGGCGCAAGCACGTCACCGTCACGCTGGCCGGCGACGAGGTAGGCCACTGGTCCGGCAAACAGGATTCGTGCCGCATCGAGCTGTCACGTACCGCGATGTGGAGTCCCGAAACGCCGCATCTCTACGCGGTGGAGGTGACCCTTTTCGACCGCGCGGGCCGCGAGAGCGACCATGTCAGCAGCCAGTTCGGACTGCGCACGCTGGAGACGCGTGCGGGCAAGTTCTTGCTCAACGGCGAGCCGTACTTCCAGCGACTGGTCCTCGACCAAGGCTACTTTCCCGGCGGCCTGCTCACCGCTGCCCGCGATAGCGACCTTCGCCGCGACATCGAGCTCGCCAAAGCGCTTGGCTTCAACGGCGCGCGCAAGCACCAGAAGATCGAGGACCCGCGCTGGCTCTACTGGGCCGACCGGCTCGGCTTTCTCGTCTGGGAGGAGATGCCGAGCTTTCACCAGCACTCGCCAGAGGCCGAGCGCCGCTTGGCGAATGAGTGGGAGCAAGCAGTGCTTCGGGACGCCGGCCACCCGTGCATCGTCGCGTGGGTGCCCGTGAACGAGAGCTTCGGCCTGCAGTCGGTCGAGCCCGCGGTGGCGGCGCGGTTTCTCGAAGGCATCTACCACTTCACACACGACCTCGACCGCTCGCGACCGGTCATATCCAACGACGGCTGGGAGCACACACACACCGACCTCTGCACGCTGCACGACTACAACCCCGCGCATGCGCTGAAGCGCCGCTACTCGCGCCTGTACACGGCGCTGGATCCGAGCGCCCACCCCAAGCCGCTGTTCCTGCCCGGTTACGAGTACCGCGGCGAGCCGCTGCTCATCACCGAGTTCGGAGGCATCGCGCTGGCCCGTTCGGGTGGTTTCGGCTGGTCAGAGGTCGAGACCGTCGACGAGTTCGTCCGGACGTACCGGGAGATGGTCGAGGCGCTGACCCAGCCCGGGCCGGTGGAAGGGTTCGGCTACACCCAGCTCACCGATGTCGAGCAGGAGCGCAACGGCCTGCTCACGTCGGACCGCAAGCCCAAGGCCGATATCGAGACGCTGCGCGAGATCACCGAGACGCCGAAACGGTAGGCAGTCGCCGGTTGCGCGCGACGGCGCCCAGCCAGTGCGCGCTCGGCTTCGGCTTGCGTTCGAATGTCGATCGGTCGATCGCCACCAGGCCGAATCGCGGTCCGTAGCCGAAGGCCCACTCAAAGTTGTCGAGCAGGGACCAGTGGATGTAGCTGCGCACGTCAATGCCGTCGCCGATGCATTTCCGCACTTCATCCAGGGCCTCGGCCATGAACGCGATTCGCTTTTCATCGTGCTGGGTCGCGATGCCGTTCTCGGTGACCAGGATCGGAATCCCGCCAGTGCTCCTCCACGCGCGCCGGATCGCGCCGCCCAGCGCGCGCGGGTAGTTCTCGTAACCCATCTGCGTGACCTCGTCGGTCTCAACTAGATCGCGGCTGACCGCGCTCCAGTCGGAGCCTGGGCTCCGCGGCCCTTCAGGGCCGATGCGGATCCGCGTGTAGGTCTGCACGCCGATGAAATCGTCCTCGCGCGCCAGCTCGAAGAACTCGTCGTTGATTGCCGACTCCACCTCGAGGCCACCGTGTCCTGGCGTCGCGCCGTCTTCGTACTGGATGTCGGGAATCGCCAGGGTTACGCCGACGGGCGCTTTGGTGTGCGCGCGGATGGCCGGCGCCGCGCGCCGGTGCGCCTCCAGCAGATGCTCGGCCGCGCGCCTGGCCGCGACCTCGTCGCCCTTGACACCCGGCGGATTGATGCCGACCACGTAACCGCTCCAACCCAGACCCTGCGGCTCGTTGATGGTGCACACGTAGCCGATCGCATCGCCCAGCGCGCGAGCTGCGCTGTCGCAGTAGCGCTCGAACAGCTCGGGGAAGCGTGACGACGCGAAGCCGCCCAGGTCCTGCACCCACCTGGGCAGCGTGAAGTGGTGGAAGGTCAGGATCGGCAGCACCGAATGCTCGTGGCACGCGTCGAGCATCCGGCGGTAGTGGTCGAGCTCCGCGATCGAGAACTCGCCTTCAGCCGGCTCGATCCGCGCCCACTCGATGCCGAAGCGAAAGGCGCTCAAGCCCAGGCCGGCGAGCATTGCGATGTCTTCGCGATAACGGTGATAGAAGTCGCACGCGTCGCCCGAAGGCTCGACGCAGGGCGTTCCCGCCGCGTGCTCCCACCACCACCAGTCCGAATTCGTGTTGCCGCCTTCGACCTGGTGGGCGCCCACCGCCGCGCCGAAAAGAAAGCCCTCGGGAAACTCTGCCGCCATCTTGGAGAGCAGTTTTCCACACCGGCGGGGCGACGAACGCGGCGCTTGACACGAACGCCAGGCGGACCTAGGATGCCGCTAAACCGTTTTAGTAAAACGGTTTAACGCCGTCCGAACGCGCGGCAGGCGCGCCATGCGACCTGGCAAGGGATGAAGGAGGTGAGGCCTGGCGTGACCTGGAGCCCTCCCACGGCGCAGAGGTCGCCGAAGCGGCGCTTCTCCCGATGAGCCGCGTCACCATCTCCGACGTCGCCATGGCGGCGGGCGTGTCCAAGACCGCCGTCTCGTTCGCCTTCAACAATCCCGAGAAGCTCGGCCACGCCACTGTGGAGCGCGTGCTGCAGGTGGCTGATGGCCTCGGCTACGCGCCGCACCCGGCCGCGCGCGCGCTGTCGCTGCGGCGGAGCGGCACCATCGGCGTGCTAATCCCGCAGCGCCTGAGCGCTGTCTTCGCCAACGCGTTCATCGGCGAGCTGCTTCAAGGCCTCGGCGAGCTGTGCGAGAAGCACGACCTGAGCGTGCTGCTGGTGCCGCCGCTCGACGGATCGCTGGAAGGCGCGATCCGCGCCGCCTCCGTCGACGGGTTCGTGAGCCTCGGCCTCACCCCCGACGACCGCGCGCTCGAAACGCTTGACCGCCTCGGCATCCCGACAGTCCTGGTCGACTCGGACGGGTCGGTGAATCACCCGGTGGTGAACGTCGACGACGCGAGCGGGGCAGAGGCCGCGGCGCGACACCTGCTCAAACTTGGTCATCGCGACGTCGCGGTGATCGGCCTGCCGCCCACCCGGGCACAGGTCGGACTGACGCCTACGGCCGCGCGCAGGCTCGCCGGTTACCAGGCAGCGTTTCAAGAGGCCGGCCTGCCGGCCCCGCTGCTGGTCACGGCCGGCATCTCGCAGGCGGCGGGCGCGCAGGCGTTTGCGGCGCTGCCGGCGGGCAAGAAGCGACCAACCGCGGTGCTCGCGATGAGCGACATGGTTGCCATCGGCGTGATGACAGCGGCGTCGGCGGCCGGCGTCGTGGTGCCGCAGGATCTTTCGGTCGTCGGCTTCGACGATGTGCCGATAGCCGCCTGGACCAATCCGGCGCTGACCACAGTGCGGCAACCCATCGTCGACAAAGGCCGCATCGCGGCTCGACTGTTGATCCAAAGGCTGCAGGGTAAACAGGTGCAGTCTCCGCCTGCTCTCAGCACTCGACTGATCGTTCGCGCCTCGACCTCAAGAGTGCCCGGAGATTGAGGAGGTGATCGGGAAGAACACGTAGCGGGCCCGTTGACCGGATTTGCCAAATGGAGAGTGGCCCATCAGAATGGAAAATCGATCGGACCGGTGGTTCGGAGGCCGCAAGGCCATCCGTAATTGGGGGTTTGGACTATGAGAGTTTTGGCCCGGGTCCGTGCCCTGGTCTTTGCGTTGAGCGCCATCCTCGTGGCCGTGGCATGCGGAACCGGGGGCAGCACCAATGCCGGGACAGTGCACGTCATCGCGGTCTGGTCTGGTCAGGAGCAGGCCTCGTTCATGGCCGTGCTCAAACCGTTCGAAGACCAGACCGGCATCAAGGTTCAGTACGAGTCCACACGCGATGAGGACGCGATCCTCAGGACTCGTGTCTCGGCGGGCAACCCGCCGGACCTCGCGGCCGCGCCCAGCCCGCAGCTGCTGACGCAGTTCGCGCAGCAGGGCAAGGTCAAGCCGCTCAACAACGCGGTCGACATGAGCGCGCTGCAGTCCAGCACGTCGCAAGGCTGGATCAAGCTCGGTGAGCCGCTCAGCGACGGCAAGCTGTACCAGATCTTCTCCTGGGCCGCTGTCAAGGGACTCATCTGGTACGACCCGAAGAACTTCTCGGCGAAGGGCTACAAGCCGCCGTCGTCGTGGGACGACTTGATGAACCTGCAGACGCAGATCAAGGCGAGCGGCACCACGCCATGGTGTATCGCAGTGGCCAGCGGTGGCGCAGCCGACGGCTGGCCCGCCAGCGACTGGCTGAAGGAAATCGTTCTGAGCCAGGCCGGCCCGGACGTCTACGACAAGTGGGTCGCCGGCAAGCAGACCTGGTCATCGCCTGAGATCAAGCAGGCATTCCAGACGTTCGGCACCATCCTCGGGCCGAACGACAGCAACGTTTACGGTGGCAAGAACACGATCCTGGCGACGCAGTTCGGCGACGTCGGCACGCCGATGTTCGCGAACCCGCCGAAGTGCTACATGC
>JACZCV010010979.1_pt1 | contig 26051 bp, 26 predicted proteins | sample 8641841 | NCBI WGS metagenome assembly JACZCV01 (sample SAMN15324606, study PRJNA640507) | soil metagenome | isolation source: monocropping sugarcane control | place: China: Luxin town, Laibin City, Guangxi Province | collected 2019-07-25 | depth 10cm m
GCACCTGGCTGGGGGCCAGGGGGTCGCGGGTTCAAATCCCGCCTCCCCGACCATAACCACGGCTGAATGGGGAGTCGCATGACCACCAACACGCTCGAGTCGAACAAGGCCGACATCGTCTACGACGTTGACGGCCCGATCCCGAGCGCTGACGGGCGTCCGCTGCTGTTCATGATCGGCCAGCCGATGGACGCCGGCGGGTTCAAGACTCTGGCTTCGTATTTTCCGGACCGCACGGTCGTCAGGTACGACCCGCGCGGCCTGGGGCGCAGCGTCCGTAACGACGGTGCCGTCGCCAACGTGCCTGACGTGCAGGCGCGCGACCTGCACGCGATCATCGAAGAGCTCGGCGCCGGGCCGGTGGAGATGTTTGCCAGCAGCGGCGGCGCGGTGACATCGCTCGCGCTGGTGGCGGCGTATCCCAAAGACGTGACCACGCTGGTGGCGCACGAGCCGCCGATGTTCACAGTGCTTCCGGACGCGGATGCAGCCAGGCAGGCGCGCGCGGATGTCGTCGGGGCATATGAAGCAGGCGGCTGGGGCGTCGGCATGGCGGCCTTCATCGCGATGACCTCGTGGCGGGGAGAGTTCACGGACGACTATTTCGCTCAGCCCACTCCAGACCCGGCGCAGTTCGGGATGCCTGTTGACGACAACGGGGCGCGCGACGACCCGCTGCTGTCGGACAGATCGGACCCCGTTATCAGCTATGCGCCTGACTTCGAGGCGTTGAGAGCCGCGCCGACGCGGATCGTCATTGCAGTCGGTGAGGAGTCGAAGGACCTGTTCACCTGGCGCGCGTCAGAAGCCACCGCCGAAAAGCTCAGCCAGAAGGTGACCGTTTTCCCCAGCCATCACGGCGGCTTCAATGGCGGCGACGGACCGTACGCCGGAAAACCAGAAGAGTTCGCAAAGAAGCTCCGCGAGGTGCTCGACAGCAACAGGGCCTGAGGCGGCGGCTGGGTGATGCGCAAGCTCCGCGTGAAGTAGCGTTACAAGCCTCGTCGAGCCTGCATCAAGCTCTGCACAAGAGGTACGCAGCCATGCCAAAGGTGACCATGGTCGGAGCGGGCAGCGCGGTTTTCGCGCGGCAGATCATCACCGACATCCTTGCCGTCGATGATCTCGATGGCGGCGAGTTCGCCCTGGTCGACATCGACCCCACGCGACTCGACCTGGCGCGCCGGATCGCGGAGAAGTTGGTCGAGCGCTCAGGCAAGCACTGGAAGGTGGTGGCGTCGACCGATCGCACCGAGGTGCTTGCCGGCACCGACTACGTCGTCAACTCGATCGAAGTCGCGGGCCTGCAGAACGTGCGCGCCGACTACGACATTCCGATGAAGTTCGGCGTCGATCAGTGCATAGGCGACACCATCGGGCCGGGAGGCATTTTCAAAGCGCTCCGCACCGGCCCGGCGTGGCTGGACATCGTCGCCGACGTCGAGCGGCTCGCGCCGAAGGCGATGATCCTCAACTACACCAACCCGATGTCGATCCTGACGCTCGCCGCCGCGCGATCGACGTCGCTGCCGGTGGTGGGCCTATGTCACAGCGTGCAGGGCACGTCGCGCCAGATCGCCGGCTACCTGAGCATCCCTTACGAAGAGCTCGAATGGGAATGCGCGGGCATCAACCACAACGCGTGGTTCACGAAGCTCGAGCAGGGGGGTGTCGATCTATACCCGCGATTGCGCGAGCTGGCTGCCAACAACGCCGACGTCTATGAAAAAGATCCAGTCCGCTTCGAGGTCATGCTCAGCCTGGGCGCCTTTGTCACTGAATCCAGCGGTCACTTCTCCGAATACGTGCCGTACTTCCGCAAGCGCCCGGACTTGATTCAGAGATACGCGCGAGCCGGTTATCTCGGTGAAAGCGGTTTTTACGCCAACAACTGGCCCGACTGGCGGCGGGCCAACGACGAGCGCATCGAGGCGATGCTCGAAGGCGAGACCGAGATCCCGATGGCGCGCAGCCTCGAGTACGGCGCCGACATCGTCGAGGCGGCCGAAAAAGACAAGCCGCTGAGCATCTGGGGCAACGTCGTCAACGACGGCGCGATCACGAACCTGCCCGAAGGCGGCTGCGTGGAGGTCGAGTGCAAGGTGGACCGCAAGGGCTTCCATCCGGTGAAGTTCGGCAGCCTGCCCGAGCAGCTGGCCGCGCTCAACCGCGCGCACATGGCGGTGCATGAGCTGGTCGTCGACGCGCTGCTGCACCACAACCGGCAGAGCGCGCTCTACGCGCTCATGATCGATCCGCTCACTGCCGCGGTCTGCTCGCTGGCAGAGATCGAGAAAATGTTCAGCGAGATGTGGGAGGCTCAGCGCCAGTTCCTGGCGCCGTTCGAGGAGCCGGTCCGAGCCTGATGGCAAGCGGCGACTTTCGCGGTTGGCCCGAGGATTTCCAGCGGTTCTTCATCGGCCTCGAGCTGGACAACTCGAAGCAGTACTTCGAGGCGAATCGCAAGACCTACGAGGAGTCGGTGAAGGCGCCGATGCTGGCGCTCATCTCATCGCTGGAAGCCGACTTTGGCGAAGGCAAAGTGTTCCGCATCAACCGCGACATCCGGTTCAGCAAGGACAAGTCGCCTTACAAGACCAACATCGCCGGCACTGTGGGCATGGGGCACAAGGGTGGGTATCTGTCGCTCGACGCGAGAGGCTTCATGGTCGCTACGGGCAGATACGAGATGAGCCCGGAGGACATCGCGAAGTTTCGAAAGAAGGTCGCGGCGGAGGCGACTGGCGAGCAGCTCGCCGGCATCGTGAAAAAGCTGCGGAAGTCGGGCTACGAGCTCGGCGGGGAGGAGCTCAAGCGAGTGCCGTCGCCGTGGCAGCAGGATCATCCGCGCGCGGAGCTGCTCCGGCGCAAGAGCCTCTACGTCTACAAGAACTTCGGCCTGCAGCCGTGGCTTGGCAGCACGGCATGCCGCAAGCAGGTGGTGAAGGTTCTGAACGACGCGCAGCCGCTGAATGACTGGTTCGCGAAAAACCTGAAGTAGTTCCTCGTCCCCTCTCCCTATGGGAGCACAACTCAAGCGCGAGCAATGCGTCCGCGCCGCCCTGGCGCGCAGGGCTAGGGTGCGGGCGTCGCTGCGCCCTTGACCAGGTGCTTCCAGAAAGCCTCGAGCGTCGGACCGCCCTGCGCCGCGCGCCGGACGGCCCGGATCGGCCGCTCCACCGACGGAATCGGCAGCTTCTTGAGCAAGCCGGCGTCCAGGTCGTCCTGCACCGCAAGCAGCGGCAGCGCCGCGTAGCCGAGACCGGCGAGCGCGGCCGCCCGAACGTATTCCGGGTGGCCCAGGTTCATGACCTCGGAGTTGTCGTACGCGTCGCCGATCATCGATCGCACCGTCGTCTCGACGCCCCACTCGCGTCCTCGCCCGAGGTAGCGGTGGCGCGACAGCTGCGCCGAGGTGACGTGCTTCATCCCAGCCAGAGGGTGGTTGGCGCTGACGACCATCACCAGCGAGTCGTGAGCCACTGCGACGGCGACGAGCTCGGGCTGGACCGCTCCCTCGACGAGTCCGCAGTCGAGAGCGCCCGCGCGAACCTGGGTGCTGATGTCGAGCGACGGCTCGACGGTGACGCGAAGCGTGATGTTGGGAAAGCGCCGAGTGAACAGCGCCAGATGCTGGGGCAAGTAGACGGTGGCGCATGTGGGGCTCGCGCCGACGTGGAGCGAACCCGCCTCGAGCTCCTTGAGTGCGCGGGCGGAGTCTTCGACCACCTCGAATGCCCGGAGGGCCGCCCGGCAGCTGATGGCCAGGCCGCGGCCGGCGTCGGTCAGGCGGACGCCGCGCCCATCGCGCTCGAGGAGCCGGACGCCGACCGCGCGTTCGAAGTTGTGGATCTGTTGGGTCACCGCGCCCTGGGTCAGGTGAAGGGATGCGGCGGCTCGCGAGACGTGCTCGTGCTCGGCCACGGCGAGGAATGACCGCACCTGTTCGACGGTGAAGGCAGGCTTCACGCCGACATATTAGCGCGACTAATGAGATTAATTACAACTTCTGATCGAGCAGCAACTCAAAAGAGCCGTGGCGCTTCGTTGTAAAGGTACGGTTTCGACCGAGAGAAAGGGGGATCAAGGAGGTGATAAATCGCATGATCTGCAAGATGCTCGACCGCGCCGATCAGCGCGGCCAGGGCATGGTGGAGTACGCGCTGATCCTGGTGCTCGTTTCGATCGTGGTCATTGTGATTCTCCTGACGATGGGCAACCAGATCGCGAACGTGTTCTCCAACGTGGTAGCAGCCCTGGGCTGAAAGAGAGGGGAACTCGGACGCCGGACGGCCGCACAGCCGCCCGGCGTTTTGTTTTCTAAGCGTGCCGGTTGCGGCTAATGTGGCGGCCGGTGCGGACGTCATGGTGGCGCAACGCGGTCTTCTACCAGGTCTATGTCCGCAGCTTCAGCGACTCCGACAACGACGGCATCGGCGACCTGCCTGGGATCACGTCCAGGCTCGACTACCTCGAGTCGCTCGGCGTCGACGGCGTGTGGCTCACTCCCTTTTATCCATCACCGCAAAAAGACCATGGCTATGACGTCGCCGACTACTACGGCGTCGAGCCGCGGTACGGCATGCTCGACGACTTCGACGACCTGATCGCGCAGGCGCACCAGCGCGGCCTAAAGGTGTTGATCGACATCGTTCCCAACCACACGTCCGACCATCACCCCTGGTTCGAAGCAGCCCTGAGCTCTCCGGACGATCCACACCGCGACCTCTACCACTTCGCCAAAGGCAAGGACGGAGCACCGCCTAACAACTGGATGTCGGCCTTCGGCGGCCCGGCCTGGACTCAAGCCGGCGCCGCGGGCGACTGGTACCTGCATCTCTTCGCCCCCCAGCAGCCCGACCTCAACTGGCGAAACCGGGCAGTGCCGGCCGAGTTCCACAAGATCCTGAAGTACTGGCTCGACCGCGGCGCTGACGGCTTTCGCATCGACGTCGCGGTCGCGCTCTTCAAGCGGGAGGATCTCGCCGACCGGCCGCTGGTACCGCACCGCATCACGGGCGAGCCCGTCACCGCGCCCGGATTCGACATCATCGACCAGGCCGAGGTGCACGGCGTCTACCGAGGCTGGCGAAAGCTCGCCGGCGAGTACGAGCCGGAACGCGTCTTGCTCGGCGAGATCTTCGATCCTGCGCGCCAGCCGCGCTACATCAAGCCTGACGAGCTGCACATGGCGTTCGCGCTGATCGACAGGTGGTGGAATGCTGCTCTGTGGAAGTCGGCGATCGACGTCTTTCGCCACGCCGTGTCGCGCGGCACATCGCTGCCGAGCTGGACTTTGTCGAACCACGATGTCGTGCGGCACGTGACGCGTCTCGGCGGCAATGGCACCGGCCGGGATCGCGCCAAAGCGGCCGCACTCTTGTTGTTCGGGCTGCCGGGACAGTGCTTCGTCTACCAGGGCGACGAGCTTGGGCTCGAGGAGGCCTACGTCCCGCCCGAGCGGCGCCAAGATCCGCTCGTCATCCGCACCAAGGGCGCAAACCAGGGACGCGACGGCTGTCGCGTGCCGATGCCCTGGCGCGAGCACGAGCCGAATGCGGGTTTCTCGACGGCGCCGCCGTGGTTGCCGATGCCGCCCGGGTGGGGTCGCAGCGCCGTCGACGCCCAGGCACGCTCGACCACTTCGATGCTCAGTCTCTACCGGCGCCTGCTCGCCACCCGGCGCGGGCTGGCTCGCCGCCTGCCGGCAACCATGCGCTGGGCGCCGGCCCCGAAGGACTGCCTCGTCTACGGCCGCGGTCCGCTGACGGTCGCGTGCAACTTCAGCCGCCGGCCGCAGAAGCTCGAGCTGGCGGGCCGGTTGCTGCTGGCGAGCTCGCCCGGCGTTACGGCGCATGGCGAGACGCTCAAGCTGCCGCCCAACTCAGCCGCCTGGCTGGAGACTCGCCGCTCCGCCGGCTCTTAACCTCTCCACGAAGGCCCGTTAACTGGGCGGGCGTAGGTTCGGCCTGCAGTGGAGTCGATCACCACCGACCCCAAGGATCCGGGCGGCAACCTGGTCGTCCGGGTGCTCCAGATCCTGCGGCCCGAAGCGGCGAGAGCCGACATGCTGCGCTCGATGGCCCTCTTCGGTGACCTGCGCTGGCCGGAGCTGGAAGAATTCGGCGCCCAGTTCGACGAGGTAATGGTGCCGAGAGGCACCAGGCTGACGGTCCAGGGCCAGGCTGATACCCACCTGCGCCTGCTCGTCAGCGGTGAGGCGCTGGTCTCGGCCGACGCCCGGCCGCTGCGGGTGATCGGCCACGGCGACCCGGTAGGCCTTGCCAGCATGCTGTACCGCATCAAGTCGCCCGAAACCACGATCGCGCTGAGCCCGATACGGGCCCTCTCGGCAGGACCTGAACAGTTGCGGACGCTTCTGCGCCAGGCAACGATTCGTCGCCGGCTTACCGCCCTGGCGGCAGGCCAGCTGCGCCGCCGCCGCCCGTTCAGGGGGCGCTGAAGAGACGGCTCAGCCGAGCCCGAAATCCAGTCGCGGGGAGGCGTACAGGCAGTCGCCAACCGGTAATCTTGCGGGCGTGGCTGTGGGTGCCCGAGCTGAGGATGAAGCAGCCCTACTTCCAGGTCCGGACGTACCCCGCTACCTCAACCGCGAGCTTTCCCGGCTCGACTTCGACGAACGGGTGCTCGCCATGGCTGAAGACTCCAAGCTGCCGCTCCTGGAACGCGTCCGCTTCCTCGCCATCTTCAGCGCCAACCTCGACGATTTCTTCCAGGTCCGCGTCGCCGGCCTGAAGGAACAGGTCCTGGCCGCCGTGGCGGTGGCCTCTCCCGACGGCATGACTCCGCTCGAGCAGCTCCGCGCCATCCGCCTGCGGGTGGAGGGCCTCATCGATCGCCAGACGGGCATTTTCAACTCGGAGATCGTGCCGGCGCTGGCCGCGTCGGGCATCACGCTCGTGCGCCGCGAAGACGTTACGAAGAAGGAGCTTAGCCAGCTGCACTCGGTGTTCCGGCAGCAGATCTTCCCTGTGCTCACGCCGCTCGCGGTCGACCCGGCCCACCCGTTCCCGTACATCTCGCACCTCTCACTCAACCTGGCGGTGATCGTCCGCGACCCGCAGCGTCACCAGCAAAGGTTTGCGCGGGTCAAGGTGCCGCCGGTCCTGCCGCGCCTGATCCCGCTGGTCGAGGGTGAGCGTTACGTCCCGCTCGAGGACGTGATCGCGCTGCACCTGCAGTCGCTGTTCCCAGGGATGGAGGTCGTGGACCACCATCCGTTCCGCCTCACTCGCGACGGCGACCTCGACGACGTCGACAGCGACGCCGAGGACCTGCTGGCAGCAATCCAGACCGAGCTCCGGCGTCGCCGGCGTCACGCTCGAGTGGTTCGCCTCGAGGTCAACCCCGGCATGTCCGCCGAGGTGCTTGAGCTGCTCACGCGTGAGCTCGAGCTGCAGCCATCCGACGTGTACCAGGTGGATGGCCCGCTTGACCTGTCGGCTCTGCACTCGCTCGCGCAGCTGGACCGCCCCGACTTGAAAGAGGAGCCCTGGACGCCGACGACGCAGCCGCGCCTGCAGGGACTTGGCGCCGAAGTGCCCGACCTGTTCGTCGTGCTGCGGTCCGGCGATCTACTTGCTCAGCACCCGTATGACTCATTCGCCACTTCGGTGGAAGCGTTCATCGACCACGCGGCGAGCGATCCCAACGTGCTTGCCATCAAGCAGACGCTGTACCGGACCTCAGGCCCTGCGAGCCCAATCGTGCGCGCCCTCATTCGCGCCGCCGAGGCCGGCAAGCAGGTGGTGGCGCTCGTGGAGCTGAAAGCGCGCGGCGACGAGCAAGCCAACATCGCGTGGGCCCGCGCCCTTGAAGAGGCGAACGTGCACGTCGTGTACGGCCTCGTCGGCTTGAAGACTCACGCCAAGGTGACCTCGGTCGTGCGCCGCGAGGGACGTCACATCCAGCACTACGTGCACGTCGGCACCGGCAACTACAACCCGAGCACCGCGCATCAGTACGAGGACGTGAGCTTGCTCTCCGCCGACCCCGACCTTGGCGCGGACGTCACGGAGCTCTTCAATCTGCTCACCGGCTACAGCCGGCAGAACAAGTACCGCAAGCTGCTCGTCGCGCCCACCAACCTGCGGCCGGACCTCGCCCAGCTGATCGAGCGCGAGGCGAAGCTAGGCGGCCGAGTCGTCATCAAGGTCAACAACCTGGTCGACCCGGAGCTCATCGACGCGCTGTATCGCGCTTCGCAGGCGGGTGCTGACGTCGACCTGATCGTGCGCAGCATGTGCTCTCTGCGGCCCGGTGTGGCCGGTCTCTCGGATCGCATTCGCGTGCGCTCGATCGTCGGCCGGTTCCTCGAGCACTCGCGCATCTTCGCGTTCGGTCGCGGCGAGGATGCCGAGTACTACCTCGGCTCGTCCGACCTGATGCCGCGCAACCTCGACCGCCGCGTAGAGGTGGTTGTGCCCGTCGGCGATTCGCTGCTGCGCAGCCGCCTGCAGAGCATCTTCGACGTGTGCCTCGCGGACGACGTGCTCGCGTGGGAGCTCGGCGCCGACGGCAGCTGGAATCGCGTGCCGACCAAGGTGGGCTTGAACTCTCAACGTCGCTTCCAGGAGCTGGCGCTGGAGAGGGCGCGATCAAACGGCGCGGCTTCCCGCGTCACCCATGGGTAGCGGACCTCCGAAAGAACGAGAGGTCAAGCTAGGAGCCGGGCCGGCGTTCCACCTGCCCAGCCTCGATGGCGTGGTCGAAGGCGCTGTCGTGCAGTCGCCCGAAGTGATGCGCCTCGAAACGGTCTATCACGACACGCCGGACCTGCGGCTGGCGCGATGGGGAGTCTCGCTGCGGCATCGAGGCGGTGAAGGCTGGACGTTGAAGCTGGCGGACCCACCGGCCAGTCAGGTGGTGGCGTCAGGTGCGCTGCTCGAGCGCACGGAGCTGAGCTACACCGGCGGCCCGAAGAAACCGCCAGAGGCGGCGGTGGCGGTGGTGCGCGCTTACGTCCGGCATTCGGAGCTCGTCCCGGTGGCGCGGCTTTCGACCATCAGGCGTCGCGTCCGGCTGACTGACGCCACCGGCTCGCGCGTGGCTGAGGTCGTCGACGACGAGGTGTCGGTGCGCGACGGAAGGCGGGTCGCGGCACGGTTCCGCGAGATCGAGGTAGAGGTGCCCGACGCGAACGGCGCTGCCAATGGCGCAGCGGTGATAGACCCGCTGGTCAACCGGCTGCGCGTGGCCGGCGCTGGCGCACCGGATCCGACGCCCAAGCACGTGCGGGCGCTCGGACCTCGCGCGCTGGAACCGCCGGAGGTGGCGCCGCTGCCTGTGCTGCCAGACGCACCTGCATCCGCGTTGATTCGCAGCGTGCTGGCCAGGTCGGTCGCCGGCTTGCTGCGACACGACCCGCTCGTGCGGACAGGTGGTGATCCCGAGGCCGTGCACCAGGCGCGCGTCTCCATCCGCACGCTGCGATCGAACCTCCGAACCTTTGGACCGTTGCTCGATCCCGAGTGGACCGATCCGCTGCGCACCGAACTGGGCTGGCTCGGGCTGGCGCTGGGCGCGGTTCGCGATCGCGAGGTCCTGCTGGACCGGCTGCGGGAGCGCGCAAAGTCGTTGCCCGCAAGCGATCAGCGGTCTGCAGCTTCTCTCCTCGCCGTGCTCGAGCACGAGATCGCTGACCTGCGCAAGAAACTTCTGGTCGACCTCGACTCAGCACGCTACATCGACTTGATCGACCGCCTGGTCGCCGCCGCGCTCGGGCCGGTCACCCTTCCCGACGCGGACCAGCCGGCCAGTGCCGTGTTGCCGAAGCTCGCAGCGGGTCCCTGGCGCCGCTTGCGTTCGGCGGTCCGGCAGCTGCCCGACAACCCGACCGATCCGGAGCTCCACCGCATCCGCATCCTGGCCAAGCGAGCGCGTTACGCGGCCGAAGCCGTGGAAGCGGTATCCGGTCCCGAGGCGGCGAGGTTCGCGCGCGCCGCGGCCAAGCTGCAGACCGTGCTGGGCGAGCACCAGGACAGCGTCACCTCGCAGGCCTGGCTGCGTGGTTCCAAGGCGACCGGGCGACGGGCGTTCGTGTCCGGAGAGCTGATCACCCTCGAGCACATCGCCGCCGGGGACGCACGTTCCAAGTGGCCGAAAGCGTGGAGCGCGCTCGAGCGCAAGCGCCTTCGATCCTGGATGGGCAGCTGAGTACTTTCTACGTCGTGCGGCATGCCAAAGCGGGTAGCCGGAGCCAGTGGACCGGCGATGACCGCCAGCGCCCGCTCACCAAGAAAGGCCTCAAGCAAGCGGAGGCTCTGGTCGAGGTTTTCGCGAAGTTCGACATCAGCGCCGTGTACAGCAGCCCGTTCGTGCGCTGCATGCAAACGGTCGAACCGCTGGCCGAGGCGCGCAAGTTGAAGGTGCGAGCCGAATCAGGGTTGGCCGAGGGTCACGGCCTCGTTGCCGCGTACGAGTTCTTCAAGGACCCGAAGCTCGACGGCGCCGTCATGTGCACGCACGGCGACATCGTGTGGGAGCTCGTCCGCGACCTGATCAAGAAGGGGGCCGCACCGGCCTTTCATCTCGAGGCCGACGATTTCGACAAGGGATCGACGTGGGTCGTCGACGTCAAATCCGGTGCGCCGGTGAAGGCGCGATACATCCCCGCGCCCTAAAAAAATGCGAAAGCGGCTCTGCGCTAGATTTTCGAAGTTGTGACGGTCACCCTTCGCGGCGGAGGCCTGGCCGAGGAGCAGGTAGTGGCCGTCGCGAGGCAGGGCGAGAAGGTGGCGCTCAGCCCCGCCGCCAGGGCTCGTATGGAGCGCAGCCGCACGCGCGCCGAGCGTGCATCGACCTCGCGCGAGCCGGTCTACGGCGTGTCCACCGGATTCGGCGCCCTCGCCGGCACGCGGGTCGCGCCGCTGCGCCAGCCTGAGCTGCAGCTGGCCCTCATCCGTTCGCACGCCGCCGGCGTCGGGCCTCCGGTTGATGTCGAAGTCGTGCGAGCGATGATGCTGCTGCGCGCGCGCACCCTGTCGATGGGTCTCTCAGGCGTCCGGCCGCTGGTGGCCGAGGCCTTGCTCGGTGCGCTCAATGCCGGGGTTACGCCGGTCGTCCCGAGATATGGATCGGTCGGCTGCAGCGGCGACCTCGCGCCGCTGGCGCACGTCGCCCTGACGCTGGTGGGCGAGGGCGAAGCGGTGGTCGCTGACGGAGATGCCAGGCCCGCCGCCCAGGCGCTGAAGTCGGCCGGGCTCAAGCCGCTGAAGCTCGAGACGAAAGAAGGTCTGTCGCTCATCAACGGCACCGACGGCATGCTCGGGATGCTTACGCTCGCCTGCGCGGACGCAGAGCTGTTGTTCCGCACGGCCGACGTGACCGCCGCGATGTCGATCGAGGCGTTGCTCGGCACGGACCGCCCGTTTCAAGCGCACCTCCACGAGATACGCCCGCATGCCGGCCAGATGGCGAGCGCGGCCAATCTCGCGGCGCTGCTCGGCAACTCGGACATCGTGGCTTCGCACCGCCACTCGCGCCACGCCGTCCAGGACTCGTACTCGATGCGCTGCAGCCCGCAGGTCGCGGGCGCGGCCAGGGACACGCTCGACTTCGTTCGCCGCACCGTTGCGGTCGAGCTCACATCCGCGATCGACAACCCGGTGGTGCTCGAGAACGGATCGGTGGAGTCGACCGGGAACTTTCACGGCGAGCCACTGGCTTTCGCCGCGGACTTTCTCGCCATCGCTGCGGCCGAGGTCGGTGCCATCGCCGAGCGCCGCATCGACCGCATGCTCGACCCTCATCGTTCGGAAGGGCTGCCGCCGTTTCTCGCCGAGGAACCCGGCGTGAACTCCGGGATGATGGTCGCCCAGTACACCGCCGCGGCGCTGGTCGCGGAGAACCGCCGCCTGGCCGCGCCGGCGAGCGTGGACTCCATCCCGACGTCGGGCATGCAGGAGGACCACGTGTCGATGGGCTGGGGCGCGGGCCTGAAGCTGCGCTCGGTGATCGACAACGTGGCGGCGATCCTCGCGGTCGAACTGGTGGCGTCCGCGCGCGCGCTCGACCTGCGCGCACCGCTGAAACCGTCGCCCGCGACCGGCGCCGTGCGCGAGCTCCTGCGCAAGCACGTGAAGGGCATGGGTCCGGACCGCGTGATGGCGCCGGAGCTGGCGGCGGCGATGGCGCTGGTACGAGATGGCGACGTGATCGCGGCCGCCGAGAGCGCAGTGGGTCGCTTGCAGTGACGCGAACAATCCACGCGCCGCGAGGCAGTCAGCGGACCTGCCTCGGCTGGTCGCAGGAAGCAGCGATGCGGATGCTGATGAACAACCTCGACCCGGAGGTCGCGGAGCGTCCTGAAGATCTCGTCGTCTATGGCGGTACTGGTCGCGCGGCGCGCTCGTGGGAAGCGTTCGACGCGATCGTGCGCGAGCTCAAGGTGCTGCGCGACGACCAGACTCTGCTGGTGCAGTCTGGCAAGCCGGTCGGCATTTTCGAAACTCATGAATGGGCGCCGCGCGTCCTGATCTCGAACGCGATGCTCGTGCCCGAGTGGGCGACCTGGGAGGAGTTCCGCCGGCTCGAGGCGCTCGGTTTGACGATGTACGGGCAGATGACCGCGGGCTCCTGGATCTACATCGGCACGCAGGGAATCCTCCAGGGCACGTACGAGACGTTCGCCGCCATCGCTCGCAAGCGATTCGGCGGCTCGCTCGCGGGCACGATCACGCTCACGGCCGGGCTTGGCGGCATGGGGGGTGCGCAGCCGCTGGCGGTCACGCTCAACGGCGGCGTGGCGCTGTGCATCGAGGTCGACGAGCAGCGGATCGCACGGCGGCTCGAGCATGGATATCTCGACGTGCGCGCGGACGACATAGAGCAAGCGTTGTCCCTTGCCGCCGACGCGAAGAAGAATCGCAAAGCGGTCTCGATCGCGCTGCACGGCAACGCGGCCGATGTCCTGCCCGCGCTCGCCTCGCGCGATTTCGAAGTCGACATCGTCACCGACCAGACACCCGCGCACGACCCACTGAGCTACATCCCGGCAGGCCTCGACCCCGACGATGCGCAAGAGCTGCGTCTCGATGAGCCCGAAACGTACGTGCGGCGCGCGCGGGAGAGCATGGCGCACCACGTCGAGGCGATGGTCGCTTTCCTCGACCGCGGCGCCGAGGTGTTCGACTACGGCAACAGCCTGCGCGCGGAGGCGAAGCTCGGCGGCTACGAGCGCGCTTTCGACTATCCGGGCTTCGTGCCCGCTTACATCCGTCCCCTGTTCTGCGAGGGCAAGGGGCCGTTTCGTTGGGTTGCGCTGTCGGGCGATCCCGCCGACATCGCGGCCACCGACAAGGCGATGGTCGATGAGTTCTCCGACGATGAAGCGCTCGTGCGCTGGCTCAAGGCCGCGGGCGAACGCGTCCACTATCAAGGATTGCCGGCGCGCATCTGCTGGCTCGGTTATGGCGAGCGCGCACGCGCGGGCCGGCGCTTCAACGAGCTGGTTCGCAGCGGGGCTGTCAAGGCGCCGATCGTCATCGGCCGCGATCACCTCGATTCAGGCTCAGTGGCGTCGCCGTACCGCGAGACCGAGGCGATGCGTGATGGGTCGGACGCGATCGCGGACTGGCCAATCCTCAACGCGCTGCTCAACACGTCCAGCGGCGCATCGTGGGTGAGCGTGCATCATGGCGGCGGCGTCGGCATCGGCCGCTCCATCCACGCCGGCATGGTCGTGGTCGCCGATGGCAGCGATGTGGCAGAGAAGAAGTTGCAGCGAGTTCTCACCAACGACCCGGGGACTGGCGTGATGCGTCACGCCGATGCCGGCTACGAGCGCGCGATTGAAGTTGCCAACGAGCGCGGTGTCCAGTTGCCAATGCACATATAGAAAGGGCGAGGGATGAAGGGTTCAGGTCTCTGGCATGCCGAACAGGCGTGGTTGGGTCACGTAGCGACGAATGTGCTGATCGAAGTCGAGAACGGCCGCATCAAGGCCGTGACCGAGGACGTGGCGGCGCCGGATCGCGCCATCAAGCTCGAAGGCTTCACGTTCCCCGGACTCGCGAACGTTCACAGCCACGCATTTCAGGAAGCACTGCGCGGCCGCACCGAGGCGGGTGGCGGCGATTTCTGGGAGTGGCGGCGCCAGATGTTCGACGCAGCGCAAGGTTGGGATCGTCCGACCTACGCCGCGTACGCGCGCACCGTGTTTCGCGAGATGCTGCACGCTGGCATCACAGCGGTCGGCGAGTTCCACTATCTGCACCGCTACGGCAACGAGCTTGGCGAGGCACTGATCGAAGCCGCGCGCATCGAGGGGATCAGGATCACGTTGCTCGACGCGTGCTACCTGCGGGGCGGGCTCGACAACCGGCCGCTCGAGGGTGTGCAGCGCTCGTTCTCAGATGGCGACGTCGATCGCTGGGTGGCGCGTGTCGACGAGCTGCGTGGCGGCGACGGCGTGAAGATCGGCGCGGCCATCCACAGCGTTCGCGCGGTCGACCCGGCATCCATGCGGGTGGTGGCGTCGTGGGCGCGGCGGCAACGGGCGCCGCTGCACATCCACCTCGCGGAGCAGCCGGCGGAGGTCGACGAATGCCTGGCGATCGAGGGCTGCACGCCCGCGCAGCTGCTCGAGCGCGAAGGCATCATGGGCCCCGACCTGACGGCCATTCACGCGATACACGTCACCGACAAAGACGTGACCATGCTCGGCACGTACCACGTACGCATCTGCGCCGGGCCCACCACCGAGCGCGATCTCGGCGACCGCGTCGGACCGCTGAGAGCCCTGGCCGAGGCCGGCAGCGAGCTGTGTCTTGGCTCGGACTCCAACTCCGTGATCGACATCCTCGAGGAGGCCCGGGCACTCGAGCTTGACCAGCGCCGGGCGACCGGGAAGCGGGTGATCCATCCGCCGGAAGCCCTGCTGGAGGCAGCTACGGTCTCCGGCATGCGCGCCCTGGGTTGGGAAGCCGGGGAAATAAGGCCGGGAATGCTGGCAGACTTTGCCACCGTGCAACCGCCGCGGATGGACTGGAGAGGCCTGGGAGTCGGTTACCTGATCTTCTGCTGCTCCGCGCGGGACGTCACTCACGTCGTGGTCGGCGGCAAGACCGTCGTCGGTAAATGATGGTGTCCGGCGCTCGCTCATCGCGCCTGTTCAGATGCGCTCCTCGTCGCGCCACCCCTTCCTTGGCACCGGCCGCCTGTGCCGCGAATCTGCGCAGGCCGCCCAGGGCCGGACACCAGTGAGGCGCCTGTACAACATCGGGCGCCTGTTCACGGGCTCCGAGCCAGGCGTAATACCGGGCGCGGCGATCGTGTTCGAGGGCGACCGCATCGCGTGGTGCGGCCATGAAGGCAGTGAGCCGCGCGTGCTCATGGACTCGGTGACGGAGGACTACGACTGCGGCGGCGGGCTCGTGACGGCCGGGCTGATCGACGCGCATACGCATCCGCTGTACGCGGGCGATCGCATGGCCGAGGTCGCGATGCGCAGTGAGGGCCGCTCCTACACGGAGATCGCCAAAGCAGGCGGTGGCATCGGAGCAACTGTCAAAGCCACACGCGCCCAGAAGGACTCTGCGCTCGAGGACGCCGCAGCGAGCCGTTTGTCGCAGTGGTTCGACGGCGGCGCCACCACTGTCGAAGCCAAAACCGGCTATCACCTGAATCGGGACGGCGAGCTCGATGCCGTGCGCATTCTCAAGCGATTGAGTGAGCGCGACGACTTACCGCGCATCGAGGTCACGTTTCTTGCCGCGCACTCGCTGCCTCCGGACCGCGGTGCGAGCCTGGCCGCGTACGCGACTCAGGTGGCGAGCTGGTGCCGCGATGCTCATGACGCGGGCGCACGTTTCTGCGACGTCTTCTGCGATCGCGGCTATTTCACGGTCGCGCAGTCACGCAAGATCCTCGAGGCTGCCGTCGACGCCAAGCTCATCCCGCGCATACACGCCGACGAGCTCGCGCGCACGGGCGGCTCGCGCCTGGCCGCTGAGCTGCACGCCGCGTCGGCGGATCACCTGCTGTGCGCGGACTTAAACGACGCCAAGGCGCTCGCGCGCGCGGGGGTCGTGGCCACTCTTTGCCCGGTCACGGCGCTGTCGATGGGAAAGATGCCGCCGGTGAAGCAATTCATCGACGCGGGCACCATGATCGCGCTCGGCACCGATCACAATCCCGGCACGAGCGGGATGACGAGCATGAGCCAGGCCGTCGCGCTTGCGGTCGGTTTGTTCAAGATGTCGGCCACGCAGGCGCTGCTTGCGGCCACCGTGGGCAGCGCTCAGTCGCTCGACCTGTCAGATCGCGGCACGATCAAGCGCTCGATGCTGGCCGATGTCGTGCTCTGGGATGCCGAGCACGAGGGCGGATTCGCCTGGGCGTTCGGCCTCGCGCCGCGGCAGGTCTGGAAGGGCGGCACCCCGGTCGAGTAACCCGCCACGCTAAGTTCGGCGGGCAAGAAACTGCACCACATTCTGTTGCAAGATGCGTGCACAACGTGTACAAGTGCACTTGCGATGACCGCTGACGCAACGATGAACGAATTATTTGAAGCGGTCGAGAGGAGGACTGCTTTTCGTGGCTAAGTGGAATCCGCTGGCGTTGAAGCTTCTGATGTGGGTGATGGGCGTGCTGCTCGTGATGGGCTCGGGTCTGGGCTTCATCGGCAACAGCTTCTTCCCGTTCGACTCATGGGCCGGCGTCTCGGCATCGGTGGCTGGCGTCGCGTTTGGCGCCGGCGTGATGATCGCGGGCTTCGACCCCGAAGGGAACGTGAGCTGGGTGCGCGCTCTGATCCTCTACGCGATCCTGCAGGTCGTGTACCAGGTCATCAACCAGATCACGCTGGCTCGGTTTGACATCGTCGCGTTCATCATCGCGATCCTCGTCGCGGTGCTGCTCATCGTGCTCTACCCGAACAAGAGCGAGCTGATGCTGCAGGGCGGCGCCAAGTCATCAGGAGCTCGCGCGTAAGAATCGGCAGTTAGTTCACCGAGATTCAAACAAGGGCAGCCTTCGGGCTGCCCTTCTCTTTTAGTGCGAGTGCCGGCACTGGCACCCTTGAATGGCTCTAGATCGCGGCGAGTGCCGGCACCGGCACCCTGTTACGCCGTCCCCGGCTCGTCGCCGCTGACGATCCAGCGCCCGCCGCCGTTGTCGGCCAATAAGTCGTCGGCGGCCTGTGGTCCCCACGATCCCGGCGGATAGGGCTCGGGGTGTCCGTCCTGCTCCCACGACTTGATAAGGGGATCGACGATCTCCCATGAGAGCTCGATCTCCTCACCGCCGGGAAATGCCGAGTGCCCGCCGGCCAGCACCTCGGCGAGCACGTTCTCGTACGCATCGGGCAGCGCGGTGCGCGTGAGGTGCGCGTAGTCGAGCCGCATCCCAGCGGGCACCATCTCGAACCGAACGCCCGGGCGCTTGGCGCCGATGCGCAGGGTGATTCCCTCGTCGGGCTGGATGCGGATCACGATCAGCGTCGCGATGCCGCGCTGGCGCCGGCCGCCGACTCGAAGCGACGGCGCGTCGCGCAGCTTGATCACGATCTCCGTTGCGCGGCGCTTGAGCGCCTTCCCTGTGCGGATGAAGATCGGCACGCCGTCCCACCGCCAGTTGTCGATGTGAACGCGCGCCGCGGCGTAGGTCTCCCGCCGCGAATCCGGGGCAACACCAGGCTCATCGAGGTAGCCCTCGTACTGGCCGCGCACCGCCTGCGTGGGATCGAGCGGCAGCACCGCGCGCAGCGCGCCACGCTTGGCGCGGCGGATGTAGTCGGAGTCGAACGTGGTCGGCGGCTCCATCGTCACGAGCGCGAGGAGCTGCAGGACGTGGTTCTGGATCATGTCGCGCACCGCGCCGATGTGGTCGTAGTAGCCGGCGCGCAGGCCGATGCCTTCCTCTTCGGCCGCGGTGATCATGATCGTCTCAACCAGGTTGCGGTTCCACACCGGCTCGAATAGCGAGTTCGAGAACCGCAGCGCGAGCACGTTCTGCACCGTGTCCTTCGCGAGGTAGTGATCGATGCGAAAGATCTGCTCTTCGTCGAACGACGCGGCGAGCTGCGAGTTGAGCCGGCGCGCCGAGGCGAGGTCGTGGCCGAGCGGCTTCTCGACGACGATTCGCCTTGACGGATCGCCCTTGGTCACCATGCCGGAGTTGCCGACAGTGCTCAGGATGTCGGAGAACGTTGCCGGGGGCGTCGCCAGGTAGAAGATCGCGGTTTTCGTGCCGTCCAACAGCTCCTTGACCGGCGTGAAGGACTCGGGATCCTTGTAGCGCAGCCGGACCCACTCCGCGCCGGCGGCCAGCTCCGCGCTGCCGCTCGATTCGCTCACCAGGTCACGAAACTCCGACTGCGTGTGCTCGCTGCGGCCCGCGCCGATCACGCGGAGCGCGGTCCCGTTGCGCCGGGCGAGATGCTTCAGCGACGGCAGGATCTTGGTCCGCGCGAGATCGCCGGATGCTCCAAAGATCACGAGGTCGACGCTGGAGGCCATGCCTGAAATGCTAGGGCGGGTCAGTCGTTGACCACTGTCGTGGCCGAAACGTCGTCGCGGAACGCCGAGACGAGTCGCAGCGCTGCCTGCATCAGGCCAACTCGCGACCCATCGCGCGAAACCACGCGCTGGCGCATCAGGCGGTTGCCCGGCGTGCGGCCCGTGGTGGTCCAGGAAACCACGTGATACGCAACCGCGAGCTGGAGGAAGGCTCCGATCCGGCGGCGCCGCGCCAGCACCACCGAGAATGCGGCACAAGCGGCGATGTCGATGGCGGCGGCGGCGATAACCGAGCCGAGGCTCGCGGGCTCGCCGGGTGGCGCGAGCTCGGCCAGGCGCAGCAGCTGCACGCGCACGAGGGCGTGGTGCAGCCGCAGCTGGGTCTGTTCGTAGATCGCGCGGGGCAGCATCGGCCGGTAGCCTTCGACTCGCGCTCTCAGCTCGGTGCCGGTGGATTCGATTGTGATCGTGCCCCCCGCCGACGCCGACAACAGGCCGCCGGTAATCGGCCACGTCACTGAATTCTTCGTGACCTTCGGTGGCCCGAATGCGTGGACGACGAGTGGGCCGAGGTACTGGGTTCGATCCCGCATCCGGACAATGCCAAGGGTGACGGTCGAGATGCTCGGCATGAACTCAGCCAGCAGGTCACCGCTGACCGGGGCGGATGTGGGCACCGCGTCCTCGACAGTGACCGCACCGCCGTTCCAGGAATACATCCTCCTAATCTTCGTGCGTATTGGCTGAGCTCGAACTGTCGGTTCCCATCACTGTCAAAACGACGCCGGAGCAGGCTTTCGACTACTTCGCCGATCACCGCCACGTCGCCCAGGTGCTCGAGGGCGTGAGCCGTTGGGATCCGATCGGCGCCCAGACGCAAGGAGTGGGCGCTCGCTACGCGGTGGAGATGCAGGCGCTCGGGTTTCCGCTCCGCAGTGTCCTGCGTTTGAACCGGTGGCAGCGGCCGCGCGAGATCGGGTGGGCGTCCGAATCTGGGCTGATCAAACAGGGGGGCGCCTTCACGTTCACGCCGGTGAAGGGCGGAACGCGGATCGAGCTGCGCATCACGTACCAACCGCCGGCATCGGTCCTGGGAGCGGCGGTGGCCAGGCGCCTCGACGGCTTCGTGCGGGCGCGCCTGGTCGCGGCGATGGAGCGGATTCGCACGAACCTGGAGTCCTAAAGTCATACAAGTGCGGCTGAACCAGGAGGCCAATTCGATCCTCGGCCGGGCGCGCATCGGCATGCTCGCGCTGAAGTCGGGCCGCATGCCGCTGGTCAACCCGGCTGCGTTCAGCTTCGCATCCGGCTCGCTGTGGATGACGACTTCGCGCTTCGCGGTGAAAACAGTGCTCGCGCGCCGAGATCCGCGAGCCGCGTTCTTCGTCGACGGAGGCTCGCGCGCGCTGCTGCTCCGCGGCGTGCTGGAGATCTTCGACCCACTCTCGGTCGGGGCGCAGGTCCGCGCGCTGCTCGGCGGCCCCGCCGTGTACATGGGCATGGCGGGGTACGCGCTCAAGAACGCGCCGTTCGTGGCCGGCTATCTGCTGGACATCGCGCGCATCCCACGAGAATGGTTGCCGTACAACCGCGTAGTGCTGCGGCTGGTCGTGAGCGAGGCGGAGCTCGTAAACGTCGTCGATTTTCCGGAGACGCAGGCTGCGCGAGTTCCGGCGGTGCCGGCCGAGATCGGCCGTCGGTTGGCCGGCGTCACTCGCGGCTACGCGTGCTGGTTCGAAGGCGGCAAGCCGGTGATCGAGCCCGCGTTGTGGGATGCCGAGCGCGGCCATATCACTGTGGCGCCGGTGGGTGGCCGGCATCCGCGCGCAGGCAGCGGCGGAGCTCTGGTAGTTGAGTCGCATCACAGGTACCGGCCGTCGCTGATGGTCGGCGCGTGCCTGCGCGGCATCTTCGGCGCCGCCGAGGACGGCGAGGCCATCGCGGAGCGATACAACCTCGCGCGCGGCGACGTGCCATCGACTCGCGAGCTGCGGCCAGAGCGCGTGACCGCGTGGCGCGGATTCGCGGTCACCAGCTCGATCCCGAAGGGCGCGCGTCAACTGCACGTGGCCGAAGGATGAGTAACAGGGCCCGGCCGGCCGCGCCCGACCTTCGCATCAAACGCTGGACGGCAGGTCAGTGGTCCGACACGCCTGACGCAGTCGTGATGGAAGAGCCGCTGCAGCTGATGCTCAATGGCGAGCCGCTTTCAGTGGTGATGCGCACGCCTGGCCATGACATCGAGCTGGCGTTGGGACTGCTGTTCGCGGAAGGCGTCGTGCACTCGGCCAAAGACGCGAAGGTGGTGCGAATCAGCGCTGAGGCAGGCGAAAGCGACCGGGCGGCGCACGTCGACGCGAACCTCATCGAGTCGAATCACATCGACGTCCACCTGGCTGCGCCGCCGGATCGCCGGCCGCAGCGGACGATGCTCGCGAGCTCCGCGTGTGGCGTGTGCGGGAGCTTGATGATCGAAGACCTTCGGCACGGCCTCGCGACACTTGGTGACGGTCCAAAGGTCAAAGCCTCTTTGCTGCCGGGGCTGGTCGATGCGCTGCGCGCGGGACAGGGAGTATTCGACCGCACCGGCGGGCTGCACGCGTCTGGCCTGTTTGCCGCGGACGGCGAGCTTCAGTGCGTGCGCGAAGACGTCGGCCGTCACAACGCGCTCGACAAGTTAGTCGGCCGCGCGCTGCTTGATGGAAGGCTGCCGCTGACCAACGCGGTCCTGGTCGTCAGCGGGCGTGCCGGTTACGAGATCGTGCAGAAGTCGGTAGCCGCCGGGATCCCGATCCTGGCCGCGGTCGGGGCGCCGTCAAGCCTGGCGGTGGCGCTGGCGCGGGAGTTCAACCAGACGCTCGTCGGCTTCCTGCGCAACGAACGGTTCAACGTGTATTCGGCACCGGAGCGTTTGACGTAATCCGTACACATCGATGACCGGATATCGGCAACTGCTGGACTAGGCTCCTCTCGTGCCGCGAATTGCAGTCGGTGTTCTCGTGCTCGTGGTGATGACCGCTTGCGGAGGAAGCAGCAGCTCTATTCCGCCTGTCCAGCAAGTCGGCGGGATTCACAAGATTCAGCACGTGATCGTGATCATGCAAGAGAACCGAAGTTTTGATCAGTACTTCGGCACGTATCCAGGCGCGGACGGCCTGCCGGTGCAGAACGGGAAGTTCACCACCTGCGTGCAAGACTCGCTCGCCGGAACGTGCGTCTATCCATACCACGACCCTTCCGACCGCAACGGCGGCGGGCCGCACGGCAGCACCAACGCCACCGCCGACATCGACGGCGGCAAGATGGACGGTTTCATCGCCCAGGCTGAGAAAGGCAAGAAGGGCTGCGTGGCCGCAGTTGATCCGTCGTGCACGAACGCCGACACGACCGACGTCATGGGCTACAAAGACGCGCGCGAGATTCCGAACTACTGGGCGTACGCGGCGAACTTTGTGCTCCAGGACCGGATGTTTCAGTCCAATGCCTCATGGAGCTTTCCGGAGCATCTGTACCTGGTGTCCGAGTGGTCAGCGAAGTGTTCGGGTGTCGCCGACCCGATGAGCTGCGTCACCAACATCGACGCGCCTGGCGACAAGAACGTTGGCGCCGGCAAGGTGAGCGGCGATGACCAGTCTGGGCGCAACTTCGCGTGGACCTCGATCACGTACCTGCTCTACAAGCACAACGTCAGCTGGCGCTACTACGTCGCCGAAGGCTCTCAGCCCGATTGCGAGGACGATGCGGCGACCTGCCAGCAGCGCCAGCAGCGCGTCGGCACGCCCGACATCTGGAACCCATTGCCCGGCTTTAGCGACGTTCGCGCCGACGGCCAGATTGGAAACGTGCAGACCATCGACAACTTCTACAAGGACGCCAAGGCGGGCAACCTGCCGGCCGTGAGCTGGGTGGTGCCGAATGGATCGGTCAGCGAGCACCCGCCCGGCCTGGTGTCGGCGGGGCAGGACTACGTCACGACGCTGATCAACACGATCATGAATGGGCCTGACTGGAGCTCGAGCGCGATCTTCCTCAACTGGGACGACTGGGGTGGGTTCTACGACCACGTCGTTCCGCCCGTTGTGGACGGCGCAGGCTATGGGTTGCGCGTGCCGGGGATCGTCATCAGTCCCTATGCGCGGCGCGGCTACATCGATCATCAGACGTTGAGCCAGGACGCCTACGTCAAGTTCATAGAGGACGACTTTCTCGGCGGCCAGCGCCTCGACCCGAAGACGGATGGGAGGCCCGACTCGCGGCCTGATGTCCGTGAGAGTGAGCCCGGCCTCGGCGACCTTTCACTTGCTTTCGACTTCAGCCAGAGCCCGCGGCCGCCTTTGATCCTCAGCCCAAAACCTCAACCAGGTCCTGCTTCTACGATCTGATCCTGTGTCTTCCGTCCTGAGGCAGCGCCCCGCTTTGCGGGCGGGAGCCATCCTCGCCTATGTGCTGCTGATCGAACTGGCGCGCGCGCTCGTGGCCACCGTGCCCGGCGCGACGATGCCGGCACTGATACTTGGCGGTGCAGCTCTGGCCCTGGCGGCGTGGGGCTGGCCGCTGGATCGCCTCGGTCTCGGCACCTCGAAGCTCGGGTTCCGACTGCTTGGCGGATTGGCGCTGGCGGCGGTGCTGCTGCTGCCCGCGGCGGCTCGGGCGATGGCGGTGCCTCTTCTACCAGGCGGCCTCGCGGCCGCGGCGATCGCCGTGTCCATCGGCGAGGAGATCGCATTTCGCGGGGCGCTCTTCGCGGCCCTGGAAGACATTGGCGGAGCGCCGCTCGCCGTGATCGGCAGCACGCTCGCCTGGACCGCCGCCCACGCACTGTCACATCCCGCCGAATTCCTGCCGGCGGTTGCAGGCGCCGGTCTGCTCCTCGCGATGTGGCGCATGTCGTTCAGAGACCTCGTGGCTCCCATCGTGGCCCACGCCATCGCGGACCTCGCGCTGTGAAGCGGTTGTGGCTGCTCGCCGCAGCGGCCGCCGCTTACATCGTCGCCGCGTGGAGCGTCGCGCCCGGCTTCTACGACGGATTCGCACCGCCGCAGCCGTACAACTTCGTCTGCCCGCCGCCCCAGGTCGGCGCCAACAACCAACCGTCGTCCGGGCAGCTGACGATCAAGGTCATCAACGGCGTGAGCGACGCCAACTCGGCGTTCACCGACGACGGTCAGGTCGTGATCGGATTCCTGCCCGGCGCCTTCGACGTCACGGGGAAGACCCAGATCAACGTCACCATCAAGCCCATCAGCCCGTGTCCGAAGCCGGCGTCGCTTCACTTCTCGACCAACACCTACCAGGTGACCGCAGACGCGCCGCTCGTGAAGAGCGCGAACCTCGTGATGCGTTACTCGAACCTGGCGCCCGACCCGAGCTACATCTATCGCGCGGACAGCGCCGACGGGCCGTGGACGCAGCTCACCATCCAGCAGCAGGCGCAGCTCTACACGATCTCGACCACGACGAACAAGCTGGGCTACTTCTCGGCCGGCTTTCCGTCGAACGCGCTCGCCTCACCGAACAGCGGACCATCAGGCCAGAACCTCGTGCCGATCATCGTCGCGGCCCTGATCGTGGCCGTCCTGCTCGCGGGCGTGCCGCTGACGATCATGCGCCGGCGCCAGGCGACGGCCGGCGATGACGACGACGACGAATAGCAGCTAGTACTTAAGTCCTTCGAACACCGTGCCGCACTTGCGGCAGCGGTACTGCAGCGTCATCGCCTGCGTGCCGAAAAGCGAGATGACCTCGGCGTCCTGAACCCCGCAGTGCGGGCACTTGGGATTCGGTGGAGACGGCTCCTCAGCCGGAGGTTTTCGGGGCGGGCGCAAAGCGCTTCTCCTCCAGGCCGCGGAGCATCGCGAACGTCCTCTCGTCGACAGCGCCCGGCCCGGCGCGCCGGCGCCGCGCATCCCAGCCTTTCCAGTCGGGTTTCACGTCGGGCGCTTTCGTCTCGAGCCGCTCTTCGAGTCGCTCGACCAGCTCCGACGGTCCCATCGATAGCGAGCCGTCCTGGTGCAACGAGGCGGTGTCCCCGTCGGGCGGCCCGAACCAAACGATCGCCTCGCGCCATGCCTCGTCCAGAGGCGTCTTGTCGATGCCCGACCGCAGCCAGCTGCGGCCGTGCAGGAAGTGGTATCGCTCCTCGGTCAGCATCTTGCGCAGTCGGTGCTGCAGCACCTGCACCGAGCCACCGACACAGGCCTCGATCATCACCGTGAAAGCGGTGTCGAGGACCGAGTTGGCGGCGACGAACTGACCCCACGAGGTCCACGGCTGATCGAAGTAGGGGAGGGCCGACAGCGATGCCGGGTCCGACTCGCGATCAGGTGTGCGCGGGTCGTCACCGAGCGGTTCGAGGCAGCCGTACAGGACGCGGCTGTGACCGAGGTCGTCCAGGCCCATCGCCGCGGCGGCGATGTCCGCCTCCAGCGACGGCGCACGGGTGGCCCACTCCGCGTAGCGGAGCCCGAGCATCTGCTTGTTGTCGGCGATGGAGAGCACGAGTCCGGAAATCGCGCTCACGACTCGCCCGGGCTCCACAACGCGATGACGTGGTCTTTGCGCACGATCGTCATCTCGATCCAGCGCTCCTCGTCATAGGTCGCGCGCGCGTAAGCCGCGGCCAGGTCGTCGTCAGGCGCGACCACGCTGCCGACCTGGTGCAGTGGCTCGCCGCGCGATTTGCGGGCGAACACCTCGTACTCGACCGCGTCGCCGCTGACGCGCTTGTACTTGCTGTCGCTCAACTGGTCACACCGCGAGGCCCCAGGCCTCGAGCGCGTCGCGCCCCGCCTGAGTCATTCGCTCCGCGCTCCAGGGCGGATGCCACACCACGTTGACGCGGACCTCGCGTACGCCGTCCTCGCGCAGCAGCCGCTCGCGCACGTCATCGAGGATGAACTCGGAGGCGGGACAGCCCATGGCGGTGAAGGTGAGGTCGACCTCGACCACGCCGCGGTCGTCGCGCACGTCGTAGATGACGCCCAGGTCGACCAGGTTCACCGGCATCTCCGGATCCTGGACCTCGCTGAGGGCGGCCCAGAGGCGGTCTTCGCTCAATTAATTGCCGTTGTGGTGGTGCGACTTGCGGAAGTTGTGGAACTCCTCCTGGAACATCGCGACCATCTCCGCGTTGCGCGGACCCCGCGCGCGCCAGCGGGCGAGAACGTCGTCCCAGGTGATCGGCTTGCGGAAGTCCCAGCGCTTCTCCGATGCATCGAACTCGCAAGGGAACGGATAGTCGAGCGCCCAGACGTCGGTGCCGTCCTTCGTTTCTTTGTGCGCCGGCACCTTGATGCCGATCTGTTCGCAGTACGGGACCACGGTGGAAAGCCACCACTGCCGGAGCTGGTCGTTGGTCAGTCCCTTCAGGCGGTAGTCGAGCTGCGTCGAGTGCTGCTTCAGGTCGTCCGGCAGCCCGAACCACTCGACCGAGAGCGGGAACATCCAGTCCACCGCGCGCTGCAGTTCGTCCTTGGCCGAGCCGCCGGCCTGGCTGATGCGCTTCATCCACGTGCGCCCGTTCCGGAGGTGGAAGTTCTCTTCGGCCATCACCTTGTTCAGGCCGCGCTTCCA
>JACZCV010073572.1_pt1 | contig 24706 bp, 28 predicted proteins | sample 8641841 | NCBI WGS metagenome assembly JACZCV01 (sample SAMN15324606, study PRJNA640507) | soil metagenome | isolation source: monocropping sugarcane control | place: China: Luxin town, Laibin City, Guangxi Province | collected 2019-07-25 | depth 10cm m
AACTGCATCGGCGTGTGCCCGACCGGCGCGCTGATGTTCAAGAGCGAGTACGACATGCGCCAGGCGGGGACGTGGGATGAAAGCAGGCAGACTGTGACCGAGACCGTGTGCGCTTACTGTGGTGTCGGCTGCATGCTGGAGCTGCACGTGCAGGACAACTCGATAGTCAAGGTCACCTCGCCGCTCGACAGCAGCGTCACGTCGGGCCATCTTTGCGTGAAGGGCCGTTTCGGCTATCAGTTCGTACAGAAGAGAGGGGGATAGGGGATGCCCATCGTGTGGACGGAAAACGAAGAGGCGAATCAGCTGCTCGACACCGACCCGCTGGCGCTGCTCATCGGCATGGTGCTCGACCAGCAGGTGAAGATGGAGAAGGCCTTCTCCGGGCCGTACGAGCTCAAGAAGCGGCTCGGCGGGCTCGACGCTCGGCAGATCGCGAGCATGGATCCGGACAAGCTGGACAAGGTGTTTCGCGAGCGGCCCGCGCTGCATCGCTTCCCCGGCAACATGGCCCGCCGGGTCCAGGCGATGACCCAGGCCGTGGTGAAGGACTACGACGGCGATGCCGGCTCCGTCTGGAGGGACGCACGGGATGGCGACGACCTCGCGCGGCGCATCTCGAAGCTGCCCGGTTTCGGCGAGATGAAGACGAAGATCATGATCTCGGTCCTGGCCAAGAAGTTCGGCGTGCAGCCTCCAGGTTGGGAGAAGCACGCCGCGAGCTGGCACTCGGTGGCGGACGTCGACTCGCCGGAGTCGATGGCCCAGGCCCGCGTGGTCAAGCGCGAGATGAAGGCGGCCAAAGCCAAAGCGTGATCTGATACCGTTTCACTCCCGGCCCGATCCGAGCGGAATCGGGCGAGAAGTCCAGAACAGAAGAGGCAAGTCAAGACAGATGAGAGAGTGCACTCCCACTCGGGCTGAAGCCCGGGCCCTGGCCACAGACCACGCGCTGATTCCCGTCTATCGCGAGGTCCTGGCCGACATGCTCACCCCGGTCCGCGCCTACAGCCTGCTGTGTCCTTCGGGCGAACCAGGGTTCCTGCTGGAGAGCGTCGAAGGCGGTGAGCGGCTGGCGCGCTATTCGTTCATCGGGTCGCGGCCGACCGAGCTGGACCTCGGCGACTCTGACCCGCTGCCCGCGCTGAAGCGCGTCGCCCAGGAGGCGACTGCGCCGGTGGCGGGCGTGCCGCGGTTCCACGGCGGCGCGGTCGGCTACCTCGCTTATGAGACCGCGCGCCACTTCGAGCACCTACCAGCCGCGGACGGCCCACCGCCACCGATGCCCGAGGCCGCGTTCCTCAAGGCCGAGGACCTCGCGGTCTTCGACCATGTGACGCGGCGGCTGAAGCTGCTCACGATCCACCGGCCCGCTGTCGAGGACTACGGCGAGGCCGTGACACGCATCGACCGCATGGAAAAGCGCCTGGCCGATGACGCGCCGGCGCAAGAGACGCCGGCCCAGGACGGCGTTGCCTGGGAGTCGAACCTGACGCCGGGCCGCTTCCACGCGATGGTCGACGGCGCTCGAGAGCACATCCTGGCCGGCGACGCTTTCCAGGTCGTCGTGTCACAGCGGTTCCGCAAGCCGCTGGCGGCGCGGCCCTTCGACATCTATCGCTGCCTTCGCGCCATCAACCCTTCGCCGTACATGTTCTTCGTCTCCCTCGGCGGCGGTCGCAACGTGGTCGGCACATCGCCAGAGAAGCTCGTGCAGGTCGAAGGCCGCCGCGTCGAGACGCGACCGCTCGCCGGAACGCGACGGCGCGGCGCCGACCCCGAACAAGACTTGAAACTCGAGAAGGAGCTGCTTTCGGACTTGAAGGAGCGAGCCGAGCACGTGATGCTCGTCGACCTCGGGCGCAACGACGTCGGGCGTGTTGCGCGCGCGGGTACCGTCCAGGTGGAGAGGCTGATGGAGGTCGAGCGCTACTCGCACGTGATGCACATCTCTTCGACGGTGAGCGGCCAGCTCAAGGACGGCTGCACGTCGCTGGATGCGCTGCGCGCGGCATTCCCCGCCGGCACCGTTTCGGGTGCGCCGAAGATCCGCGCGATGGAGATCATCGCCGACCTCGAGCCGGACCAGCGTGGCGTCTACGCCGGCTCGCTCGGTTACGTCGGCTTCGGCGGCAACCTGGACATGGCCATCACGCTGCGCACGCTCGTCGTGGCGGGCGGCGAGGTCTTCGTGCAGGCGGGTGCGGGCGTGGTCGCCGACTCGAAGCCGGAGCGCGAGTTCGAGGAGACGCTCGAGAAAGCCGGCGCGATGTTCAAGGCCGTCGAGATGGCCGAGGAGATGCGGTGACGGCCCACCTCGCGATCATCGACAACTACGACTCGTTCACCTACAACCTGGTCCAGTACCTCGCCGAGCTGGGCGCAGAGCCTGACGTGTTTCGCAATGACGAGGTGCAAACGGGGGAGCTCGCGTCCTACAGCGGCATCGTCATCTCACCCGGCCCTGGCGCGCCGGCCGATGCGGGCATCTCGATGCAGGCGATCCGCGATCTGTCGGGCAGGGTCGCGATCCTCGGCGTCTGTTTGGGCCACCAGTGCATGGGCGAAGCGTTCGGGGGCAAAGTGGTGCGGAATGAGCCGGCGCACGGCAAGACTTCATGGATCCGCCACGACAACTCGGGAGTGCTCGCGGGTCTCAGCGATCCGTTCGAAGCCACCCGGTATCACTCACTCGTCGTCGAGCGCGCGTCGGTGCCTGACGAGCTGGTCGTCACCGCCTGGACCGCCGACGGCACCGTGATGGGCCTGCGCCACGCCAGGCACCCGACGTACGGTGTGCAGTTCCATCCGGAGTCAGTGCTAACCAAGGAAGGCAAGAAGATCCTCGCGAATTTCATGCGGAGGGCATCGCAGAACTAGTGATAGACGCCATCGCCAAAGTCGTGAAGTGCCAGTCCCTGACTGAAGCCGAAGCCGCGGCTGCCTTCGAGACGATCATGCGCGGCGACGCCACGCCGGTTCAGATCGCCGGCTTCATCATCGCCCTGCGCATCAAAGGCGAGACCGTCGACGAGCTCACCGGTTTCGCGAAGACGGCGCGCAACATCGCCACCCCAATCGATGTCGAAGGCGACCTGCTCGACACGTGCGGGACCGGCGGCGACGGCCTGGCGACCTTCAACATCTCCACGCTCGCGGCGATCGTGGCCGCGGCCTGCGGCGCGCGAGTCGCCAAGCATGGCAACCGCGCGGCATCCTCGATGTGCGGCTCGGCCGACGTGCTCGAGCAGCTCGGGGTGAAGGTCGACCTGTCCCCCGAAGGCGTGGCCCGCTGCATCAACGAAGCCGGCATCGGCTTCCTTTTCGCGCCGATTTTCCATCCCTCGTTTCGCTACGCGGGCGTTCCACGCCGTGAGCTCGGCGTCCGGACGGTCTTCAACGTCCTCGGTCCGCTATGCAACCCGGCCGGCGCGCGCTACCAGGCGCTCGGCGTGGCGGACGCCACCATCGCGCCCAAGATGGCCGACGTTCTGATGCGGCTCGGCGTCGAGCGCGCGATCGTCTTCCATTCGGACGACGGCATGGACGAGCTATCGCTATCCGCGCCATCGCAGGTGATCGAGATCGACGGCCAGCGCCGTGAGTACCAGCTCGACGTGGCGGAGCTCGGCTTGCACAAGGCGCCGCTGCACGACGTCCAGGGCGGCGGACCGGAGCAGAACGCGACTATCGCGCGCGAGGTTCTCGGCGGCGCCAAGGGTCCGCGCCGCGACGTCGTGCTGCTGAACGGGTCGGCGGCGCTGCGAGCGGCCGGCCTGGCCAAAGACTGGAAGGACGGGCTGGGCATGGCCGCGGACGCGATCGACTCTGGGCGAGCGGCCGGCGTACTGGAGAAGTGGGCGAAGACCTCCCAGGCGTGATCTCCGGCGCATCTCTGCTCTCTCGTCTGGTGGTCGAGGCGGTGAAGGAGACGGCGCAGCGGCGCGAGCGCGTCTCGTTCGCGGAGCTCCAGGAGCAGGCCGCTCGATACGTGCCCCAAGACTTCGCGGCCGCGCTTCGAAGTCCGGGTCTGGGCGTGATCGCCGAGGTCAAGCAGCGCACCCCGAGCATGGGCGTGCTCACGGAGAACTACGAACCGGCGCGCCTCGCCGAGGCGTATGAGCGCGGAGGTGCGGCCGCCATCTCAGTGCTCACGCATGGTTTCGGGTTCGGCGGGGCGGTCGAGCACCTGGACGAGGTGCGCGCCGCCACCACGCTTCCGATCCTGCGCAAGGACTTCATCACCGATGCCTACCAGGTGGTCGAGGCGCGCGCGCACGGCGCCGACGCGGTGCTGCTGATCGTCGCCGCGCTCCAATCTCGAGAGCTTGCACACCTGCTCGCCGTGGCCAGGCATCAGGGGCTGGCCGCGATCGTCGAGGTGCACGACGACGCCGAGGTACGAGCCGCGAAGCTTGCGGGCGCCAGTCTCATCGGCGTCAACCACCGCGACCTGCGGACCTTCGCCGTAGATCTCTCGCTGACGGAGCGGTTGCGATCGTGGATCCCTCCCGACTGCGTGCTGGTGGCCGAGAGCGGCATCAAGACCCCTGCGGACGCTCACCGCATGCGCGAGGCCGGCGCAGACGCGGTCCTCGTCGGCGAGCTCCTCATGCGAGCGTCCGACCCGGCCGCGGTGATCCAGGAGCTGCGGGAGGCCTGATTGGTACAGGTCAAGATCTGCGGCATCTGCACCGCCGCCGACGCGCAGGCGGCGGTCGAATCGGGCGCTGACCTGATCGGTTTCCATTTCTGCTCCTCGCAAAGGCGGATCGAGCCGGAGCTCGCCCGCTCGATCATCGAAGGCCTCGACCGGCGGCCCGCGATCGTCGGCGTGTTCATCGACCAGCCGCCGGAGGAGGCGCGCCAGATCGCCGAGTTCGCCGCCCTGGATCTGCTGCAGCTGCACGGCTCTGAAGAACCCGGCTTCGAGGCGGGGCGCCCGGTGATGAAGGTGCTCAAAGTTCGTGATGACCACGTGCCCGATGCCGGCGCCTGGCCGGACCCGCTGATGCTCGACTCGTGGTCCCACGACCAGCGCGGCGGCACCGGCCGGACGTGGACGTGGGAGCTGGCGCGTGACCTTCTGCGCGAGCGTCGAGTGTTCGTCGCCGGCGGTCTGGAACCGGGTAACGTGGGCACGGTCGTGAGGAGCTACCGGCCCTATGGGGTCGACGTGTCGAGCGGGGTGGAGTCGGCGGTCCGCGTCAAGGACCACGAGAAGGTGCGAGCGTTCATCCGCGCGGCGCGCGCGGCCGCCGAGCAATGAGCCATCCGGTTCACGGCCGTTTCGGGCCGTTCGGCGGCCAGTACGTCCCCGAGACGCTGATGGGCGCGCTCGAAGAGCTGGAGGGCGTGTGGCACGAGGCCAAAGCCGACCCGCAGTTCCAGCTCGAGCTTGCCGGCCACCGGCACGCGTTCGTCGGCCGGCCGACACCGCTCTACGCGGCGACGCGTCTGGGCGAGCACTTCGGCGGCGCGCACATCCATCTGAAGCGCGAGGACCTCTGCCACACCGGCGCGCACAAGCTCAACAACGCGCTCGGGCAGGCGCTGCTCGCGCTGCGGATGGGCAAGAAGCGCGTCATCGCCGAGACGGGCGCCGGCCAGCACGGCGTGGCCGTGGCCACCGTGGCGGCGCGCTTCGGCCTCGACTGCACCGTCTACATGGGCACCGAGGACATCCAGCGCCAGTCGATGAACGTGCGCCGGATGAAACTGCTCGGCGCCGAAGTGCGCGAGGTTGACGCAGGCTCGAAGACGCTGAAGGACGCGACGTCCGAGGCCATCCGCGACTGGGTGACCAACGTGCGCTCGACCCACTACATCATCGGCTCGGTGGTCGGCCCGCACCCATATCCGGAGCTGGTGCGCGACCTCCAGCGCGTGATCGGCGATGAGGCGCGAGAGCAGTACCTGTCCGCGGACGGCAAGCTGCCCGACGCGGTCATCGCTTGCGTCGGCGGTGGCTCCAACGCGATCGGCATGTTCACCGCGTTCCTCGACGACCGCGACGTGACCCTGATCGGCGTCGAGGCCGCCGGCTCCGGCATCAAGTCGGGCAAGCACGCGGCCTCGCTGGTGGGCGGCAGGCCGGGCGTGCTGCATGGGTCGTATTCGTACCTGCTGCAGGACAGCGACGGCCAGGTCCTGCCGACGCATTCGATCTCGGCCGGGCTCGATTACCCCGGCGTCGGCCCGGAGCATGCGTTCCTCCGCGACACGGAGCGCGTGTCGTACGTCGCGGTCACGGACAAGGAGGCGGTGGCCGCGTTCAAGCTCTGCACCCGCCTCGAAGGCATCATGCCGGCGCTCGAGCCGTCGCACGCGCTGCACCACGCCGGAGTGCTGGCGCGCGAGTACGGACCCGGCGGACGGATCCTGGTTTGCCTCTCTGGGCGCGGTGACAAGGACATGGACTCGGTTGAGAGCTACCAGTAGCCGCCTCGAGAAGGCCGTGCGCGCGGATGGCGACCTGAAGCTGGTCGTCTACCTGATGGCCGGTCACCCGACGAAGAAGAAGTCGTTGGAGATCGCCAAGCGCGTCGCCGCGTCCGGCGTGGCTGCGATCGAGCTGGGCATTCCGCACTCGGATCCGCTGGCCGACGGCCCGGTCATCCAGAAGGCGGGCCAGGTCGCGCTCGAGCACGGAATGACGATGGCCGCATCACTCGAGCTCGCTGCCGAAGTCGCTGCCGAGGGCGTGCCGACCGTCCTGATGACGTACGTGAACCCGATCCTCGCCTACGACGCGCGGCGCTTCGCCGCCGACGCGGCCCAGGCGGGCGTGGCCGGGGTGATCGTGCCTGACATGCCGATCGAGGAGGCCGAGCCGGTCGCGAGCTGGCTGCGGTCCGCGGCGCTCGACACCGTCTTCATGGTCGCGCCCACCACGGCGCCCAACCGGATCGGCGCCATCTGCGAGCGATCGAGTGGCTTCGTCTACTGCGTGACGCTGACCGGTATCACCGGCGTGCGCAAGGATCTGCCGGAAGGGCTGAAGGACCTGGTGGGCAGTGTGCGCGAGCACACAGAGCTAGCGGTCGTGACCGGGTTCGGAATCTCGCGACCCGAGCACATGAAGGCGCTGCGCGGGGTCGCCGACGCGGCCGCGGTCGGCAGCGCGGTGGTGGCGGAGGTCGACGCGGGCAAGGACCCGCTGCCGCTGATCAAGGAGTTGCTGAAGGCGTGCCGGTAAGAGGTATTCGCGGCGCGACAACCGCTCGAGCGAACACGGCGGACTCCATCAACGAGGCCACCGAAGAGCTCCTTCACGAGCTCGTCCGGCTCAACGACCTCAATCCCGACGACATCGCGTGCGCGTTTCTCACGACCACCACCGACCTGGATGCTGAGTTCCCGGCGCACGCCGCGCGACGCTTGGGCTGGACGCAGGTCGCGCTGCTGTGCGGCCACGATATGAACGTGAGGCAGCCGAACCCGCGCGGCATCCCTATGTGCATTCGCGTGCTGATCCTCTACAACACCGATCGGCCGCAGACCGGCATGCGTTTCGCCTACCTGCGCGGCGCCAAAGCCATCCTCGCCGACCTCGAGGCCTCTCGCCAATGATCATCGTCATGGCGCACACGGCCAAAGACGCGGAGATCCAGGCGGTCGTCGACCGCGTGCATGAGATCGGCCTGAAGACCGAAATCTCACGAGGTGAGGAACGAGCGCTCATCGGTGTGATCGGCGCGAACGCTTATGCGTACCGCGAGGCGTTCTCGCATCTGAGCGGCATCCACGAGATCATCCCGATCACCAAGCCCTTCAAGCTCGCGAGTCGCGAGTTCCGGCCGCACAACACGGTCGTCGACGTGGGCGGCGTGAAGATCGGCGGCGAAGAGGTCGTGGTAATGGCCGGACCGTGCTCGGTCGAGGGCGAGGAGATGCTGCTCGAGACCGCGCGCCACGTGGCCGCCCAGGGCGCGAAGGTGCTGCGCGGCGGCGCGTTCAAACCGCGCACTTCCCCGTACACGTTCCAGGGTCTCGGCGAGGCGGCGCTGAAGATGATGGCCGCGGCGCGCGAGGAGACGGGTCTCAAGGTCGTGACGGAAGTCGTGTCGCCGGGCGACGTCGAGATGGTCGCGCGTTACGCCGATGTGCTCCAACTCGGCACCCGCAACATGCAGAACTACGCGCTGCTGCAGGAAGCAGGACGCTCGGGCAAGCCGGTCCTGCTCAAGCGCGGCATGAGCTCGACGGTCGAGGAGTGGCTGCTGGCCGCGGAGTATGTCCTGTCGCAGGGCAACCGCGGCGTGATCCTATGCGAGCGCGGCATCCGCACGTTCGAGACCGCGACTCGTTTCACGCTCGACCTCAACGCGGTGCCGCTGGTGCGCGAGCTGTCGCACCTGCCGGTGGTCGTCGACCCCTCGCAGGCGACCGGGAAGTGGTCGCTCGTGGGACCGATGTCGCTGGCCGCCGTCGCCGGTGGCGCGCACGGTCTGATCATCGAGGTGCATCCGACGCCAAACCAGGCGCTGTCGGACGGCGCTCAGTCGCTCGACTTCGCGGCCTTCGACCGGCTGATGGTCGACCTTCGGCGCCTGCTCGGCGCGATGGCCAAGCAGCTCGCCTAAATTTTCGAGGTGCCCACCGTCGCGATCGTTGGCCTCGGTCTCATGGGCTCATCGTTGGCGCTGGCGCTGAACGAGGTCGGTGGTCACGTGGTGGTCGGTAGCGATCGCGACCCTCGCGTCGTGCAGAAGGCGCTGGACCGCGGCGTCGTCAGCAGCGCTGGGTCCGACCTGGGCATCGTCGACATCGCGGACGTGATCGTGCTCGCGGTCCCGATCCGCGCCATGCGCGAGACGTTGAACGGCCTGCACGGGCGCGTGGCCGGCAAGGCCGTGACCGACATGGCCAGCACCAAGGCGACGGTGATGCGTTGGGCCAAAGCGGCGGACGTGACGATGGTGGGCGGCCACCCGATGTGCGGCAAGGAGACTTCCGGCATAGACGAAGCCGAGGCCTCGCTCTTCGAGGGCGCGCCTTGGGTCCTCACCGCCGACCATCGCGCGGTGACGAAGCTGGTCGAGTCGGTGGGCGCGCGGCCGGTGTTCATGAACGCCGAGACTCACGACCGCCTGGTCGCGGGCGTGAGCCACGCCGCGTTCTTACTGTCGGTCGCATACGTGCTCGCCGTCTCGCGCCGTGACGACTGGCCTGAGGCGTCCAGGCTTGCTGCCACAGGATTTCGAGACATGAGCCGCCTGGCCGCCGGCGACCCCGAGCTCTATGCCGGCGTCGCGGCCACGAATGCCGAAGAGCTCGTGCGGCAGCTCGACGGCGTCGTGGAGGCGCTTTCCCGGTTGCGCCGCCATCTCAGCGGCGACGACCCGCGCCTGGTGGAGCTGTTCGAGGAAGCGCGCTCGGTCCGCGAGCGCTGGGCCAAGTCAGCACATTGATCGCCACCATCCGGCCTGCCACCGGCCTGCGCGGCGAGATCCGGCTGCCCGGCGACAAGTCGATCTCGCACCGGGCGCTCATCCTCGGCGCGCTGGCGAACGGCACGAGCCGCCTCCGCGGGCTGTCGCACGGCGATGACGTGCAGTCAACCGCCGCGTGCCTGCGCGCGCTTGGCGTAGACGTTGAGGACGGTGTCGTCAGGGGACGGGGCGTCAGCGGTCTGCGGGCCCCTGCGAGACCGCTGGACTGCGGCAATTCCGGCACGACCATGCGCCTGCTGGCCGGAGTGCTCGCCGCTCAGGAGTTTTCGTCCGAGCTGACCGGTGACGCGTCGCTGCGCTCGCGGCCGATGGACCGCGTCGTCGAGCCGCTGACGATGATGGGCGCGCAGGCGAGCTGGCCGCCGCTGCGCGTGGGCGGGCGGGCTCCGCTCAGCGGCATCGAGTACCGCCTGCCGACCGCCAGCGCGCAGGTGAAGTCGGCCCTGCTGCTTGCCGGGCTGTTTGCCGATGGGACGACCGAGATCGTGGAGCCCGTCACCACCCGGGATCACACCGAGCGCATGCTGCGGGCGATGGGCGCGCCGCTGACGCCCACGAACCAGGGCGTGCGGCTGAGCCGCGCTCAGGCGCTGGCACCGATCGAGATGGACATCCCGGGCGACCTCAGCGCCGCAAGCTTCTGGCTCGCCGCGGGCGCGCTGGTTCCGAAGTCGAGGCTGAGAATGACCGGGGTCGGCCTGAACCCGACCCGCACCGCGTTCCTCGAGCTGTTGCGGCGGAGCGGTTTCGGTATCACCGCAGGCGCCACCACCGACGCGGGCGGAGAGCCTGCCGGATGGATCGAGATCGCGGGCGCGACCAATCTCGCGCCGATCACCATCACGGGCGAGGATGCGGCGGGAATGATCGATGAGCTGCCGGTGCTGGCGGTAGCGGCCACGCAACTGCGCGGCGTGAGTCGCATCACAGGCGCCAAGGAGCTGCGTGTCAAAGAGTCGAACCGCATCGAGGCGATGGCGCGCGAGCTGTCCGCGATGGGCGCCGACATCACGGCTCTCGAGGACGGCTGGGAGATCCGCGGCCCGAGCCGGCTCGAGGGCGCTCGGGTCGACTCTCACGGCGATCACCGGGTGGCGATGGCGCTGGCTGTCGCCGGGCTCATCGCGAGGGGCGAGACCGTCATCGAGGACGCAGAGTGCGCGTCGATCTCCTATCCCGGCTTCTTCGACCAGCTCGAGTCTCTGCGCCAAGCATGCTGAAGGTTCACACCGAACTCGACATCGAGTTCGATGCGCTGGAGCTATACGAGCTGGAGGTGACCGAGCCGCGCGAGGATTTCGAGCTCGAGGTGGCGCGCGCCACGCAGGCAGTGCGGTCGGGCACCATCGGTGACGTGAGTCGAGCTCGCGCCCTCTACCGGCGTTTCGGGACCGACCCGACGCGAGTCCGGCCATCAAATGAAGCGCTGCTGCGCCGGATGAAGAAAGGCGAGCCGCTGCCGCGGGTGAACTCGCTCGTCGACGTGGCCAATGCGCTCTCGGTGCAGCTGCAGGTCCCGGTCGGCCTGTACGACCTGGAGAAGGCGACCGGCACCGAGCTGACGATCCGGCTCGGCGCGGATGGCGAGGGCTACGCGGGCATCGGCAAAGAGCACGTCAACGTCGGTGGCCGCCTGTGCGTCGCGGACGCCACGGGACCATGCGGCAATCCGAGCGCGGACTCCGCTCGCACCATGATCACGACCGCGACGGAGCGCGCCGCGTGGATCTACTTTCTGCCCGTGGACGAGGAGGCCATCGACCGAACCGCCGAGCTGGTCGCCGTGTTCGGGCGCGGACTGGTACGCATGTCGTGAGGGTTGCCGCCGAGCAGGTGCTCTGCGTGCGCCGGGAAGACATCTTTCCGGACGGCGCGTGGCACGGATTCATCACCGACGACCTCGAGCGTCCGCAGCGCGTGATTCGCGAGCAGCACTTCTTCAAGCCGCGTGCCGAGGTCGAGAACGATCCCGCGTACCAGCAGATCATCCCGTACGTGGTCTTCCGCCACGACGATCGCTATTTCCTGACGCACCGCCTGCGAGCGTCATCGGAGCGGCGGCTGCGCAAGCAGTACTCGCTTGGCGTGGGCGGCCACATCAATCCTGGTGACCTGCACGCGGGCGACCCGCTCGTCGACGGTCTGAAGCGCGAGTGGGAAGAGGAGGTCGTCTACAGCGGCCAGTTCGAAGCCCGCCTGATCGGATTCCTGAACGAGGAGTCGTCGCCCGTGTCGAAGGTGCACCTGGGCGCGGTGTTCCTGGTCGACGGCGACAGCCCCGACATCAGGATTCGGGAGACGGACAAGCTGGCCGGCGAGCTGCTCACCCTCGACGAGATGCGCATCCACTTCCTGGAGATGGAGTCGTGGTCGCAGATCGTCTACGAGCGATTGAGGTCCGGCGTCGATTGAAATACGTCGAGACCAGCGGCGTACGTGTATCGGCGATCGGTCTCGGGACGTGGCAGTTCGGGTCGTTCGAGTGGGGCTACGGCAGCCGCTACGCCAACGAGGACTCGAAGTCGATAGTGCATCGAGCGCTCGACCTCGGCGTGAACCTCATCGACACTGCCGAGATCTACGGTCAGGGGAGTTCCGAGCGCATCGTCGGCGACGCGATCCGCGACCGGCGCGAATCAGTCTTCCTGGCGACGAAGCTCTTTCCGATCGGGCTGCCGCTGCAAGTCGAGTCGCGGGCCCGCGGCAGCGCACGCCGTCTGCAGACCGACCACATCGACCTCTACCAGCAGCATTGGCCGAGCCCGCTGTTCCCGCCCGGCGCCACGATGCCGCGAATGAAGCGACTGATCGATTCGGGGCTGGTCAGCCACGTGGGCGTGAGCAACCACTCGCTGCAGCAGTGGCAGGCGGCGGAGGCCGCGCTCGGCGGCGCGGTTCTTTCCAACCAGGTCCTGTTCAACCTGGTGCACCGTGCGCCGGACAGGGACCTCGTGCCGTGGGCCCAGAAGGAGGGCCGGATCGTGATCGCGTACAGCCCGCTCGCGCAGGGCTTGCTTTCAGGCCGGTACCAGGATTCCGCGCCTTCCAACTTGCGCCGTTTCCGCGCGAACTTTCGTGCCGGCATGCGGCAAAGGATCGCGCCGTTGGTGGCGGCGCTGCGCGAGATCGGCGGCCGCCATGGGGCGACCCCGGCGCCGGTCGCGCTCGCATGGCTGATCCGCAAGCCCAAGGTCGTCGCGATTCCCGGCGCATCGAGCGTCAAACAGGTCGAAGACAACGTCGCGGCGGCCGACATCGACCTGGCCGGCGATGAAGTCGAGCGACTGGATACGCTGAGCACGTGAAGCTGGAGGCAGTCGAGCTGCGGCGCGTCGGCATGCCGCTCGTGGCGCCGTTCGAGACCTCCTTCGGCGTGCAGTCGAATCGCGACATCCTGCTCGTCAAGGCCATCACCTCGGACGGCGAAGGTTGGGGCGAATGCGTGGCGGGAGAGGACCCGACGTACTCGCCCGAGTACGTCGATGGCGCGCAGCACGTCCTGACCCATCACCTGCTGCCGCGGCTGTTCGCGCGTGACGAGCTTCGCGCTGAGGACGTGCACGGCTTGCTGCGGCCGGTGCACGGCCACCAGATGGCGAAGGCGGCCATAGAGATGGCGATCCTCGACTCCGAGCTGCGCGCGCGAGGCGAGTCATTCGGCAAGTACCTCGGTGCGGTCCGGGCCGAGGTCGACTGTGGCGTTTCGGTCGGCATCCATCGCTCAGTGCCCGAGCTGCTGAAGACGGTCGGCGGCTTCCTCGACCAGGGCTACCGACGCATCAAGCTGAAGATCAAGCCCGGTTGGGACGTCGAGCCGGTGCGCGCGGTGCGCGAGCGGTTCGGTGATGTGCCGCTGCAGGTCGACGCCAACACCGCGTACACGCTCAAGGACGCCAAGCACCTGGCCGAGCTCGACGAGTTCGAACTGCTTCTCATCGAGCAGCCGATGCCCGAGGACCGCGTGCTCGACCACGCGAAGATGGCCGAGACCGTGAACACGCCCATTTGCCTGGACGAGTCCATCCATTCGCTGCAGGCGGCGGCGGACGCGATCGAGCTGCATGCCTGCCGGATCATCAACATCAAGCCCGGCCGGGTCGGCGGTTACCTGGAGGCCAAGCGCATCCACGACCTCTGCGCCCAGCACTCGATACCGGTGTGGATGGGCGGCATGCTCGAGACCGGGATCGGCCGCGCCGGCAACGTGGCGATGGCGGCGATGGCCGAGTTCACATTGCCGGGCGACACCTCAGCCTCCGACCGCTACTACCACCGCGACATCACCGAGCCGTTCGTCCTGCACGGTGGGCGCCTGCGCGTCCCGACGGGACCAGGCCTGGGCGTGACTGTCGACGAGGAGCGGCTGAAAGAGGTGACGACGTCAGTCGAGCTGGTCCGTTCGCCGGCTCCGACTACGACTACGCCGCGGAGCCGCTGACCAGCAGCTCGCGCAGCGAGCTCGCGTGCGCGGCCTCGCCGAGGCGTGGCAGCCCGAAACGATCCTCGATCGTCGCCAGCAGCGAGTAGTGGTCGTGGTAGACGCTGCTCTGCTCCGCGGTGCCGCCCGGCCTGATCACCAGCGTCAGGACGTGGTTGTAGGCGTCCTCGCCCTCGTCCCACGTGATGAAGAGCACGCCATTGTTCTGCCACGCGGACGAATTCAAGATCTCCGGCACGAGCTGAGAGAGGTAGCGGTCCGAGACCGCCGTCGAGCAGTCGTGGCCGTCGTTGCAGAGCCCGGGCGTGATCCATACGAACCTCGGGAGGTTGCCACCGGCGACGTCGGCGCCGAAGTCGCCGAAGGGCACGACCTCGGCAGGGCAACGGCCGCCGTAGTAACCGAACGGGTCATGTTTGAGCGCGTACGGATACGGGCTCGAGAAGCACGTGCCCGACATGCCCTCCATGTAGGCGCGCCAGCTGATGCCGGCATTGGTGAGCTGCTCGCCAAGGCCGGTGAGCGGGAGCGGGTGGTAGCCATCGTCGGCGATGCCCCACGTGCTGCCCGAGGTGATGGCGAGGTAGTTGGGCAGGCTCGGGTGCGACACGCCGTGGTAGTTGGAGGCGACGCCGTACTGGCGCGCGAGCTGCGCCGTGTACGGTCCGGCGAGCGCCTGGTCGTAGCTGCGGTTCTCCATCACGACGACGAACACATGCGAGCTCGCCGCTGCGGGACTTGCCGAAGGCGAAGCACTCGGGGATGGCGCGGTCGGAGAAGCGATAGGGGAGTGGCGCGGTTGCTGCCGGGCCTGGATCGAATGCCCGCCGCACGCGCTCGTTAGCATCGCCGCGATGAGGATCGCCGCCGCTCGGTGGGAGATGGAGGTGCGGCCCGAGCGGGGAGGCCGGATCACCTCGCTCCGGCTCGACGGCCATGAGCTCCTGGACCAGGGCATCGGAGTGGACCAGCCTACCGCGGAGGGCTTCGTCGAGGGTGGGGCGTGGGGTTGGGACGAGATCGTTCCAAACCTGGAACCGACCGACGCGCTGCCCGACCACGGCGAGGCGTGGCGGCTGCCCTGGCGGGTGGGGCGGCACGCGCCCGTCGAGCTCTCGATGAGCTGCCGCGGCAGGCTCGTGCCCTGGGAACTGACGCGCACCATCTACCTTCGGCAGGGCTCGCTGATCGTCGCCTACACGTATCGCAACGTGGGCAAGACGCCGCACCGCGCGTACTGGTGCGCCCATCCGCTGTTCCGCTACGAGCCCGGGATGGAGGTGTCGGTTGACATCCCGCGGCCGGACGAGGGCGGGAGCGCCAAGGTGTTCCTGCCGAAGGGGTCCATCGACCGAATCCGGCTTGGCCGGGTCGAGCTCGGCTGGGATGCTTCGGTCACGCCCAACGTGGCGATCTGGGTCTGCAATGGCGACCTGGGCGGCTACCACCAGATCGCCGTCGAACCGGCGACCGACTCGCCATTGCTGGCGCCCGGCAAGTTGCTGCGCTGGGTTTTCGGCATCGCCCCTCTAGACTGATCGCCATGCCCAAGCTGCTGGGTTTGCGTTGCCGGGAGTGCGGCGCGGAATATCCGCTCCAGGCCACACACGTCTGCGAGATGTGCTTCGGCCCGCTCGACGCGGTTTACGACTACGCGTCGCTGAAGAAGGTCGTCACCCGGCAGCGCATCGAATCCGGCCCGCCGTCGATGTGGCGATACCGCGACCTGCTGCCGGTGGAGGAGACGACACCGGTGGTGACGCTGGGCGAGGGCTTCACGCCCCTGGTCAAGGCCGAGCGCCTGGGGCAGGAGCTGGGGCTGAAGAACCTCTACCTCAAGAACGACAGCATGAACCCGACGAACTCCTTCAAGGATCGCGTGGTCTCGGTGGCGATCAGCTGGGCGCGGTCGCAGGGCTTCGAGACGATGGCCTGCGCGTCCACCGGCAACCTGGCCAACGCGGTGGCGGCGTATTCGGCGCGAGCCGGCCTCGAGTGTTTCGTGTTCATCCCGGTCGACCTCGAGCCGCAGAAGGTCGTGAGCATCGGCGTTTTCGATCCGAACCTGGTCGCGGTGCGCGGCACATACGACGACGTCAACCGGCTCTGCAGCCAGCTCGTCGAATCGACCGACTGGGCCTTCTGCAACATCAACATCCGGCCGTTCTACGCCGAAGGCTCGAAGACGCTGACCTTCGAGACCGCTGAACAGCTGGGCTGGAAGCTGCCGGACGAGATCATCATCCCGATCGCGAGCGGCTGCCAGTTCGTACGCCACCGCCAGGCGGTGCGCGAGCTCATGGAATTCGGTCTCGTGCGGGGCGACCGCGTGCCTGCGTTCACCGGCGCCCAGGCCCTCGGCTGCGCGCCGGTTTACAACGCCTTCCAGTCCGATCAGCCCGAGAAGGTGCTGCCGGTCAAGCCGAACACGATTGCGCGATCGATCGCGATCGGCAACCCGTCCGATGGGATCTACGTGAACCGAATCGCGCGAGAGACGGGCGGCACGGTCGAGGCGGTCACCGAGGACGAGATCGTCGAGGCGATGCGCCTCCTGGCGCGAACCGAAGGCATCTTCACGGAGACCGCGGGCGGAGTGACGATCGGAGTGCTGGCCAAGCTGGCGCGCGCCGGGCGCTGGCGGGGCGACGAGACCGTCGTTGCCTACGTCACCGGACATGGCCTCAAGACGGCCGATGTCCTGGCTTCGGCGAACGGCCACGGCCGTAGGGTGGAAATAGATCCGTCTCTGAAGTCGTTTCGCGAAAAGGTGAGTTTGTAAGGCATGCCCACATTTCGAATTCCCGGACCGTTGCGGCGCCTCTCCAACGGCGAGATCACGGTCGAGGTCGGCGGCTCCGACTTGGGCTCGGCGATCACCGCCCTCGATGAGCGGTATCCGGGCTTCCGAGACCGGCTGCTCGACGAGCAGGGCGACCTGCGCCAGTTCGTGAACGTGTACCTCAACGACGAGGACGTCAGGCTGGGTTCGGGGTTGGAGGAGAAAGTCTCCGACAACGACGAGATCTCGATCGTGCCGGCGGTCGCCGGAGGCTAGAGTCCCTCTCCACCGTGTGGGGAGGCCAGGAGGGGCGCGCTGAATCCGCTTAAACTGCCGCCCGTGGCGCGACGGCGGTTGAAGCTGATCTTCGGTCCCTCACTGGTCAAAGAGCCGGTCATCTACCAGCTCGGCAAGCAGTTCGCGATCGTGACCAACATCCGCCGCGCCGACGTGATGCGCGACCAGGGCTGGGTCTTGCTCGAGATCACGGGCGAGCCAGACGAGCTGGACCGGGGCGTGGGCTACCTAGAATCGCGCGGCGTCAAAGTCGAGCCGGCCGAAGGCGACGTCGTCGAGTAGCCCGCGAGGCTAGCCGGCAAAACGAAAGACCGTTCCCACCGAGGCTTGGACGAACGCATCGGGAAATGTCCGTGCCAGCAGGTGGGTGGCGCGCCAACCCGTGCAGTGCCCTGGGACCAGGCGATTGATTTGGAACTCGCGCAGCGCCTCGACGGTGGCCGGGATGATCGGCTCGAACAGACCGCCCGTCAGGTGAAATCCGCCGATGAAACCCGCGATGCGCGACTCGTTGGTCAGCGCCCTCGCGTTCTTGCACACGTTCACCGCGCCCGAGTGTGAGCACCCTGAGACGATCACCAGGCCGTGGTTGCGGACGTTGACGATGACGTTCTGGTCGTCCTCGATCAGTGGGTCCGGCTCCCAACCACCGCTTGCGTTGCGCTTCTGGTGCCAGGCGAAGCCTTTCTCGAAATCGGTGACGCGCGCGACCTGGCCCGAGATCAACACTGTCCCGTCGATGAGCAACGTAGGTCCGCGCTCCTCGAGCACGGTCACGCCCTCGCGCTCGAGGTCATTTCGATTCGGTGGCGGCAGGTGGTATTCAACGCCTGTCGGCAGTGAGATCTTTCTGTCGAGCCACGCGTCCGGATGGATCACAAGGGGCATGTGCATCCGGCCGTACCGCGAGAAAAGGCCCTCGAGTCCGCCTTGGTGGTCGACGTGACCATGCGAGATCACCATCGCGCGCAGGTTGGTGGCATCGATCGACATCACATCGAGGTTCTGGCGCAGAGCTTTGGGCGACAGGCCGGCGTCGTACAGAACCGAGCTCCGCCTGCCATCCACCTCGACTGTGACCAGCGCAGAGAATCCGTGCTCGGCCACCAGACAATCGCGCTCGGACCAGTCGTAGGCGAGTGGGAATCGGCGCACGCCTTCGGCCCCGGCCATCAGCACATCGAGGTACAGGTCCATGACGATCGTGACCTCGACGGCGTCGACAGGCTTTAGGGACATGGAAGCAGAGCTCATACCGTCCCCCTCAGACTATCCATTGATGAAGATCGCGGTTGCGATGTCGGGCGGAGTCGACTCGTCGGTGGCCGCGGCGCTGCTGCAGGCGCAGGGCCATGACGTGGTCGGCATCACTCTGCAGCAGTGGCCGCGCGAGGACCTCGGGGAGAGCGCGCCGCACGGCGGCTGCTGCTCGCTGTCCGCGGTCGAAGACGCGCGCCGGGTGGCGAATCTGCTCGGCATTCCTTATTACTGCTGGAACCTGGAGCGGGAATTCGGCGAGCGGGTCATCGAGCCGTTCCATCGCGACTACCTCGAGGGCCGCACCCCGAACCCGTGCGTGCGGTGCAACGCGTTCGTGCGCTTCGACCTGATGCTGCGCCGGGTGCTCGAGCTCGGCTTCGACAGGCTGGCCACCGGCCACTACGCGCGCGTCGTCGCGGGGCCTGGCGGGCCCGAGCTGCACGAGGGCGTGGATCCGGCCAAGGACCAGTCGTACATGCTCTACCACCTCGATCGCGAGCGGTTGGCGCGCATTGTTTTTCCGCTCGGCGCGATGACGAAGTCCGAAGTCCGCGAGCACGCGCGGGAGTTCGGCCTCCCGGTCGCGGCCAAGGCCGAGAGCCAGGAGATCTGCTTCATCCCGCTCGGCGAAACGACGCGCTACCTCGCGCAGCGGTTGCCGATGCGTGAAGGCGCCGTCGTCGACGCCGCCGGTCGACAGGTGGGGAGGCACAACGGGACCGCCACCTACACGGTCGGTCAGCGGTCGGGATTCGGCAGCCTCTCCGAGCCAGGGCCGTGGTACGTGACCAGCATCGACGCCGCGTCCAACCGGCTGGTGGTCGGGCGGCGAGAGGATCTCGCCACCAAAGAGGTCAGGCTCAGCGACGTCTCGTTCATCGATCCCGACCCGGACCTGCCGTTGCGATGCACGGCGCGACTGCGCTACCACTCGCGCGCCATCGCGGCGACATACACGCACGGCCGGCTCACGCTCGACGAACCTTTCTTCGGGGCGGCCCCAGGCCAGGCGGCAGTGCTCTATTCGGGAACCAGAGTCCTGGGGGGCGGGACTATAACGACGGAGCGGTGACCAGGCCTTCCTGGTAGAAGCGCACCGGGTGGCGCACGCCGTGCTTCGTTTCGTATTCGGTCCACTGCTTCTCGTACAGACCCTCGGCGTCTTTCCTTATCCGCTCCACGACCGGTGTCGAAACGCCGGCTGCTCGCAGCCGCTTCGCAAGCGATGAGAGCGCAAAGTCCCGCAACTCGAGGCCGTTGACGCGCATCGGCTCGGGGATGTCGCGTGGGTCGTCGAAAGGCAGCTTGCGATCGGTGGGTACCAGGGTTCGGACCGCCGGCTCGAGCAGATCGTCGACCTTGGCGGCGATGACATCAGCCATGGCGGGGTTTGCGGACACGCGGCGCTTCAGCGCCAGCACGCCGAAGCCGATGTGCCGTGACTCGTCGCGCGCGACCGAAGTGAAGCCTTCGCGGAATCCGGGCATCATGTCGACCTGCTTCAGCGTGCGCAGCAGGCTGCGCTGGCCGGCGATGGCCAGGAGACCTTCGATGATGAGGTGGTAGGTGACGACGCCTTCGACCCAGGCGGTCTGATTGCCCGGTTCTCGGCGCACCAGGTCCATGGCGTCGCGCAGCTGATGCTCGAAGATGCGACGAAATCCATCGGTGGCTCCGGGCGCGACCGCATCCAGCGCGGCGTGAAGTCCGCCTCCGACCCCCAGCACCTCGTCGAAGAAGCGCTGAAAGAAAACGGTGTGACGCGCCTCGTCCGCGACCTGCGTGGCGAGGAAGATGCGCTCGTCCTCGTACGGCGCGGCGTGCAGCAGCGGCGCCAGCGTGTCGGTCACGGCCTGCTCGCCGATGAAGAACAGCGTCATCGTGTTCTGCATCACCTGCCGAATGCCTTCGGGCAGACTCAGCCAGTTGGCCTTGTCCTGGCTGAAATCGAGGTCGGAAACGGCCCACTGCTGCTTCTCCCACCGCCGGTACAGCGACGCCGAATCGACGTCGGGCGCGATGAGCCGGTCCATCTCAACCTCGACCTGCTCGATCGTCAGCGGGGCCTCGGTGGCCATCGCCCAGTAGCGTAGTCGCATTCCATGACGCCGGCCGAAGTCGTCAGCGCCGTCTTTCGCGCGATCGAATACGCGGGCTTGCTCGGTTTCGTCGGCGTAGTCGTCATGCGCAGGTTGGGAGCCCAGCCGCCTCAACTTGGCTGGGCGCGACCGGGCATGGAACGGGCCCTCGCGCTCGCCCTCCTGGGCGGCGCGGCCACCGTCGCGCTCTCGCCCTCCTGGCTCGGCGCGGTTCGGGTGGCCGTGGAGGTGGCTGCACTGGTGTTCTGTTTGCGGTGGGGCCCAGGCGCGGTGCCGGCAGGGTTTGGCGCCGTCCTGCTGGCCACTTTGGCCGGCCACTTCCAGTTGTCCGGGCCATCGGTCGTCATCGCCGAGCTGCACGTCCTGTCCGCCGGGATGTGGGCGGGAGGCATCCTCGTCCTGGCCATACTGCGGCCGCCGGACGGCTGGCGTTCGGCGCAGGGTCAGGACCTGCTGAACCGCTTTGGCCGGGTGGCCATCATCGCGTTCGCCTTCACGGCGCTGACCGGGGTGATCCGCGCCAGTGAAGAGCTCACGGGATTCAGCGACCTGTGGCAGACGACCTACGGCGTCGTGCTGGTGGCCAAGTCGGTCGGAGTCGTGGTGATGCTGGTGCTGGCCGCCATCACGTGGCGGCGCGGCGTCCCGTCCGCCCGCACCGATGCCATCTTCGCCCTCGGCGTGATGGCCGCGACCGGCCTGCTCGCAGCCATTCCGACTCCGCCCGCCGGTGCATAGTAAGGACCACATGCCCAAGGTGCGGGACGTCATGTCGACCGGCCTCCACTACGTGAGCCCGACCACCACCGTCGGCGAGGCGGTGGCGCTAATGGCCCAGCACCGAATCGGCTCCACGCTGGTGATGGACGGCGCCAGGCTGGTCGGGATCTTCACCGAGCGTGACACCGTGCGCGCGCTGTCGCAGTCGCACGACGCGCCGGCCCACGAGGTCTCGTTCTGGATGACGCGCGAGCCGCTGACCGCGGCGCCGGACGACCCGGTCGAGCTCGCACTGCACACCATGCTCGAGCACAACTTCCGCCACCTCCCGGTCCTCGAAGGGGAGGAGGTGGTCGGCATCGTCTCCATCCGCGACCTCGCCGCAAGGTAGCTCCAGCCAGACCGTTATAGCGTCCGATGTTCCGTTGGGGGATGGGCGGAAGGTCACCGAGGGGCGCGAAAGCTCAACATGCTCACGCGCACCAGGTCATGTCGTCGGTTCGAGAGCTCCCCTGGGCTGGATACTCATCCCTGATCGCGGACATCTTTCGGCAGCGCGGGCATGACGTTTACGCCGGCGACGGACCCGACAGCGACGTCATCGACCTCGAGTTCTTCGACGGCGACGCGCGGCTGATCGTCAATTACCAGCTTCGCGGCATGCGCCAGATCAGCATCGCGCCGCTGGAAGAGATGGCCATCGTCAGACAACGTAGTGGCGCCGCTCGCGTGCTGCTCATCACCGACGGAGACTTCTCGCCCGAGGCGCATCGGTTCGCCGCCGATCACTCGCTGACGCTCGTCGACGGCGAAGCGCTGCTTCAACTGGTGCTGGAGCTGACCCTCAAGAGGCCGAAAGCGCAGGTAAACTGAGCGACCCCGGTGGGTCTCCTCTCCCTGCGTCGCTACTTGCCTTATCTCCGGCCCTACTGGAGACTCGTCGTCGCATTCGGCCTCGCCCAGCTGGGCAGCCTGACCGCGGCGTCGACGATCCCGAAGGTGATCCAGTACATCATCGACGGGCCGATCACGCATCGCCAGCTCGGTGACATCGTGCCGCCGGTCGCGCTGCTGATCTTCATCGGCCTGCTGGAGTTCGTGTTCATCTACCTGCGCCGCAACTTCTCGGGCGTCGCTTCGCTGCGCATGGAGACCGATCTGCGCAACGACTTCTACGCGCACCTCCAGAGCCTGCAGGTGTCGTTTCACGACAACTGGCAGTCGGGTCAGTTGCTTTCGCGCGCGATCGCCGACATCGGCACGGTGCGCCGATTCGTCAGCTTTGGCCTCATCTGGTTCCTGCAGACCGTCGTCACGTTCGCGCTCGTCTTCGTGTTGATGGCTCAGCTCGACTGGGAGCTCGCGATCGTGACCGTGATCTGCATGCTGCCGATCGCGTACTTCAGCAACCGATTCCACGAGAAGTACAAGCTCATCGCGCGGCGGATCCAGGACCAGACCGGCGACCTGACCACGATCATCGAAGAGATGGCGACCGGGGTTCGCATCATCAAAGCGTTCGGCCGGATGCCTCTGATGCAGGCGCGCTTCGACGAGATGGCGCGCAAGCTGGGCGCTTCCAACGTCGAAGCGATCGGCGAACGGGCGAGGCTGTGGACGCAACTGACGCTGCTGCCGAACCTGTCGCTCGCGGCGGTGCTGCTCCTCGGCGGCTACAACGTCATCCACGGCAGCCTCACCGTCGGCGGCCTGGTCGCCTTCATGAACTACGTCTTCATGCTCACGTGGCCGATGGACGCCATCGGTTGGGTGCTGTCGATGAGCGAGGAGTGCCAGACCGCAACCCAGCGCCTCAACGAGGTCCTCGACTCGCCGCCCGACATCGCCGATCGGCACGGCGCCCGGGCAATGGAGCGCAGCGCCGGCCGCATCGAGCTGCGTGGAGTCGGCTTCAAATATCCGAAATCAGACGAATGGATCCTGCGCGACCTCAACCTGACGATCGAGCCAGGGGAGACCATCGGCCTCGTCGGTCGAACCGGCTCGGGCAAGACGACGCTGGCCTATCTCGTGCCGCGCCTCTACGACGTGACCGAAGGCGAGGTGCTGCTCGACGGCATCGACGTGCGCGACCTGCACCTGCGTTCGCTGCGCTCGCACATCGGCGTCGCGTTCGAGGACCCGATCCTCTTCTCGGCTTCGGTGCACGAGAACCTCGTGATGGGCCGGCCGGTCGTCTCCGACGAGGAGCTCAAGCGGGCGCTGAAGGTGGCGCAGGCCGAGTTCGTCTGGGACCTGCCCTGGGGGTTGGAGACTCGCGTCGGCGAGCAGGGCTACACGCTGTCGGGCGGCCAGCGCCAGCGGCTCGCGCTCGCCCGCGCCGTGCTCGGCCGGCCGCAGGTCCTGGTGCTCGACGACCCGCTGTCATCTGTCGATGTGCACACAGAAGCCGCGATCGAAGAGGCGCTGGCGACTGTGCTCGATGGAGTCACGGCGTTGCTGGTGGTGCACCGGCCCTCGACACTCGCGCTCGCGGATCGCGTCGCGCTCATCGACGGCGGTCGCGTGGCTGCGGTCGACACCCACCCGGCGCTGATGCGCTCGAACGAGCTGTATCGAGCGCTGCTCTCGCAGGAGTACGAGGAGGAGGATCGCGAAGCGAGGGAAGAGGTGGTGCCTGCGTGAGCGCCATTGCAACCGCCGACCGCTGGCGCGGCGTCGCGGCCGAGGACGTCGACGAGTTTTCGGCGAGCGTGGCCGGACTGCTGCGGCGGCGCAGCCGCAGCCTGCTGGCGCGACTCGCCTACCCGTATCGGTGGCAGATCGCGCTGGCGGGCCTGCTGATCCTCATGCGCTCGATCGCCTACCTGTCGATCCCGTACCTGGTCGGGCTCGGCATCGACAAGGGCGTGCGGCCGGGCAAGGCCGGTGACATGACCATGCTTGGCGAGATCGGCCTGGCGCTCATCGCCGTGCTGATCATCAACGCGTTCTCGAACTTCGCGTTCCTTCGCCTGTCGGGGCGCATCGGCCAGCAGGCGCTCTTCGACTTGCGCACGCTGCTGTTTGCGCACGTGCAGGAGCTCTCGCTCTCGTTCTACGAGCGCTATACCTCGGGTCGCATCATCTCCCGGCTCACGTCGGACGTCGATGCGCTGAACGAGATGCTGGCTACGGGCCTCACGTCAGTGGTCACTTCGCTGCTTTCGGTGGTTGCGATCACGGTGATCCTCATCCACCTCGATCCGCGGCTCGGCCTGGTAACGCTCGTGGCGATGCCGCTCGTGCTCGCGCTGACCTGGTGGTTCCGGCACAACTCGGCGCGCGCGTATCGAGCCGTGCGCAAGGCCATCGTGCTGGTGATCGTGCAGTACGTCGAATCGCTCGGCGGCATCCGCGCGGTCCAGGCGTTCAGGCGTGAGCCTCGCAACCAGGAGATATTCGAAGACGTCAACGGGCGCTATCGCGACGCCAACATCTGGTCCAACCGCCTGGCGTCGACGTTTGGCCCGGGCATTTCGCTCCTCGGCCGCCTGACGACCGCGTCAGTGCTGCTGTTCGGCGGCTACCTCGTGGTCCAGGGCCAGCTGACGCTCGGAGTCCTCACCGCCTTCGTCCTTTATCTGCGGCAGTTCTTCGAGCCGATGCAGGACCTGTCGCAGTTCTACAACATCTTTCAGGCGGCGGGCGCCGC
>JACZCV010081806.1_pt1 | contig 24499 bp, 22 predicted proteins | sample 8641841 | NCBI WGS metagenome assembly JACZCV01 (sample SAMN15324606, study PRJNA640507) | soil metagenome | isolation source: monocropping sugarcane control | place: China: Luxin town, Laibin City, Guangxi Province | collected 2019-07-25 | depth 10cm m
CGTGAAGATGGTCCACAACGGCATCGAGTACGCCGACATCCAGCTCATCGCCGAGAGCTACGACTTTCTGCGCCAGGCGCTGAACCTCAACGCCGGCGAGCTGGCGGCGATCTTTCGCGAGTGGAACCAGGGCGAGCTGCAGTCTTACCTGATCGAGATCAGCGCCAACGTCCTCGCGAAGCGTGACGACGGCGAGCAGTCATCGCTGGTCGATCACATCCAGGACGAAGCGGAGCAGAAGGGAACCGGCCGGTGGACGAGCCAGTCCGCGCTCGACCTCGGCGTGCCCCTCACCGGCATCACCGAGGCTGTGTTCGCGCGGATGTTGTCGAGCCAGAAGCGCGAGCGAGTCACGGCGTCATCCATCCTGTCGGGTCCGGCGGCTGCCGACGCCGGCGGTTCGAATCGGGGCGACATCATCGACGACGTTCGCGATGCTCTATACGCGGCGAAGATCGTCGCTTACGCCCAGGGCTTCGAACACATCGTCGCGGGCTCAAGGGAGTACGGATGGGGTGTGGATCTCGGATCGCTGGCGACCATCTGGCGCGGTGGCTGCATCATTCGCGCGAAGTTCCTCGACCGCATCCGCGACGCGTATCGCGAGCAGCCAGACCTGCCCAACCTCATGCTCGCGCCGTTCTTCAACGAAGCGCTGGCGTCGTCACAGGGGGCGTGGCGGCGCGTGGTGAAAAGAGCGGTCGATGCGGGCGTGCCGGTGCCCGCGTTCGCATCGTCGCTCGCGTATTACGACGGCTACCGGCGAGCGCGCGGGCCGGCAAATCTCATCCAGGGGCTGCGCGATTATTTCGGCGCGCATACGTATCACCGCACCGATCGCGAGGGCGCGTACCACACGCGCTGGGCGCAGGACGGCGCCGAGGTCAGGGCCGAGTAGCAGGCTCTTCTTTGGGGTTCTGGCCGAGGATCAGGAAGACGATCGCCAGCGCCACCGCGAGCAGTGGCAGACCCCAATCGCCGACCGGACCTTCGGGAAACGCGATCCGCACCACCGCCGAGGTGAGCACGTAAGCGCCGCCGAGGATCAATGCGAGGCGAAGCCTGCGCGCCGCGTACTTCAGCTGCTGGCGCAGACCGCCCGGTCGCAGCGACAGCACGGTGAAGCTGACCAGCGCGATCAGCATGACGCCGATGACGAATCCTCTCAGGCCGCGCGCCTCCTCCTGCTGAGAGCGAGGTCGGCGTCGTCCGTGGTGACGCGCTGCCGGCGGAAGTTGCGCAGCGCGAACCGGTCGCACGCGGTCTCAGCCGCGGAGCCTTTCTTCAGCTCCTCGTGCAGGTACCAGTGCAGCCACTCGTGGCAGTAGAGGAATCGCAGGACGTCGCGACGCGAGCGGAACATGACGTTCTCGGACAACCACGAGAAGTGCATGCCCTTGCCGCGCTTGCGGCGGGCGCCGTGATAGACGCGCTCCTCGAATGGATTGAAAGGCTTCGGCACCTGAAGAGTGATGCGCCGGTTGTCGAAATCGCACAGCGCCGCAAGGTGTGGCTCAGTGCGGTAGCGAAGCGGCTTGATGACGACGTCGTAGTCGCTCTTCGGCAGCCCGGCGAGCGCTCTGCGAGCCTCGGCGGTGGTCATGTCCGCCAGCTCGCTGTAGATCATTCCGATGCTTTGGGGTCGAGCTTGATCGAAACGGAGTTGATGCAGTAGCGCAGGCCCGTCGGGTCCGGGCCGTCGTCGAAGACGTGGCCGAGGTGCCCGCCGCACTCGGCGCACGTGACCTCGGTGCGGACCATGAAGTGGCTGGTGTCGACGTGCTCTTCAACCGCTTCTGGCTTCGCAGGTTCGTAGAAGCTTGGCCAGCCGCAGTGGGCGTCGAACTTGGTGTCGGAAACGAAGAGCTCAGCGCCACAGCCGGCGCAGCGATAAAGGCCTGGCGTGCGGGTGTCCCAGTACTCGCCCGTGAAGGGCCGCTCGGTGCCTTTTTCCCGCAGCACGTGGTACTGCTCGGGCGACAGCTCCTGCCGCCATTCCGCCTCGGTTTTCTTGACTTTCTGGCCCATTCAAAACCCTCACCCCGACCCTCTCCCGGAGGGAGAGGGATACCTGGGGGCCCACCAGTCTACGACCGGGCGGGCTGCCTGACGGCGATCAAACGGGCCACGTCGATTGGGGACAGGATGCCGACCAGCCGGCCCTGGTCATAGACCAGGACCCGGTTTTCGATCGCAGCCCCAATTCGCTCGATCAGGGCGGAAAGGGCCTCGTCGGGCCGGGTGGTGGGGATCTCCGAGATCGGCCGGGCGACGCTGCTCAGGCGCCCGTCGGCCGCCTCGCGGCCCAGTTTGACCAGGTCGCCCAGCCGAACCACGCCGGTCAGGTTGCCGGCCTGGTCATGGACCGGGTACGTGCTGAAACGGTGCTCCGGCGCGACCGACTCCAGGAGCTGGCCGATGGTCAGCCAGTCGGGGATCGTGACCACCGGCGACGTCATGGCCGCCGAAACCGGCACCGACCGCAGCGCTGACTTGATCACACTGCCGGCCTCCTCCTGGGAACCCGCGTTCAGCAGGAACCAGCCGATGATCGCGAGCCAGATCCCGTTGAACAGGCTGACCGTGAAGGCGGCGACGACGCCGAGGCCGATCATCACGATCGCGAGTACCCGGCCGATACGCACGGCGCTGTGGACGCCGCGCTCCCGCGTGCCCTGGCGCCACCAGAAGAACGCGCTCAGCAGCCGCCCGCCGTCCAGCGGAAAGGCCGGCACCAGGTTGAAGAGCGCGAGGGCGACGTTGACGACCGCCAGCCAGAGGAGAACCTCGGCGACCAGGGCCAGCGACTGGGTGACGAACCACAACCCCGCGGCGATGGCCGCGATCGCGAGGCTGGTCAGCGGACCAACGCCAGCGATGACGGCCTCGTCACGAGCGCTCTGTGGCTCCCCGGCCAGCCGCGCGACGCCGCCGAAAAGCCACAGCGTGATCCCCGAAACCCTGACGCCGCGACCTCGGGCGACTACCGAATGCGCGAGCTCGTGCGCCAGGAGGCAGGAGAAGAACGCGACCGCGGCGACACCTCCGGCCAGCCAGTACGTCAGCGCCGGCATTCCGGGCACGTCCTGGGGAAAAACCATGATCGCGAGGTTGTAAACGATCAGGCCGGCGATGAACACGAGGCTCCAGTTGAATCCGATCTCGATGCCGAGCACCTTGCCGAGGCGGATCGAACCCACCCTGCGAGGATAGATCCGCACCCATGCCCACGCCGAGATCCGGCCGCCCTTACATGCCCGGGTACGGGACCTTACCGGCCGATCAGGGAGCGGGGCTGCTGCCCTGGAGCTGGGCCGAGGATCGGCTCAGGGCGTCTCGCAACTACTGGGTGGCGACGGTCTGGCCGGCGGGAGGACCGCACGTGATGCCGGTGTGGGGGATGTGGGCGGAGGACGCCTTCTGGTTCAGCAGCAGCAGGGGTTCACGCAAGTCGCGCAACCTGCTGGCCAACTCGAAGTGCGCGGTCAGCACAGAGGACGCCAACAACCCGGTCGTCCTGGAGGGCGTGGCGGCGCTGGTCGACGACCTGCCAACGCTGGCGAAGGTCCTGGCGTGGGAGAACGCCAAGTACGAGACGGACTACACGATGGAGATGCTCGACCCCCAGGCCAACTCGTGCTTTCGCGTCACGCCGGCGTGGGCGTTCGGGCTGACGAGCGATGACTTCACCGGCTCGCCGACCCGCTGGGAGTTCTGAATACCCCACGAACTCGGAGCTTGCGCTGGAGTTCGCGGGGACCCCTCGGAACTAGACTGAGCTCGCATTGAGCGCGCCGACGCGATCCCGTTACGCGACCATCACCGGCCGCGGGCTCGACTGGGACTCCGTGCCCATGCGCCTCTTTCAGAAAGCGAAGCGACTCGGCGCGTGGGATCCGCAGGCCATCGACTTCTCGCGCGAGGTCGCCGACTGGGAGGCGTTCACCGCGGATGAAAGGGACTTCATCCTGCGCACCGTCTCGCTCTTTCAGGCCGGGGAGGAGGGCGTCACCCAGGACCTGCTGCCGTTGATCATGGCCGTCGCCGAGGAGGGCAGGATCGAAGAGGAGATATTCCTCACGTCCTTCCTGTGGGAGGAGGCCAAGCACGTCGAGTTCTTCCGGCGATGGCTGGATTGCGTCGGCGTGCACGACGACCTCGAGAAGTTCATGACGCCGAGCTACCGGCACCTGTTCCTGGTCGAGCTACCGGCGGCCCTGAACGCGTTGAAGACCGATCGTTCGAACCAGGCGCAGATCCGCGCGTCAGTGACCTACAACATGATCATCGAGGGCGTTCTCGCTGAAACCGGTTATCACGGGTTTCGCGAGTCGCTCGAAGCCAACGGCAAGCTGCCCGGCCTGCTCGACGGTATCCGGCTCGTGTCGCGCGACGAGAGCCGGCACATTCGGTACGGCGTGTTCTTGCTGAATCGACTCATCAACGACACGCCGGACGGCTGGGAAGTGATGAACCTGCGCATGAACGAGCTGCTCGGGCCGGCGATGGGCGTGATCAGCGAGTTCTGGGACGAGTACGACGTCGAGGTCGGCCCGTTCGGCCAGCGGATGGAGACGTTTCTCGATTTCGCGAGCTCGCAGTTCGACAAGCGGATGAAGGTGCTCGAGCGCGACCGCGGCAAGAGCCTGGCCGAGATCGAGCGCGCGGCTGTCGCCGACCTGGTCGAGGAAGAGGCGGCTGGATAAGCACAATCCGGGGTTCGAGCCTGTCCTCGCACTGGCGGAGCCGGTGCTCGATGCGGCGGCGCATCCCATTCACGTCGCGAAGGGCGGCGAGGTGCGCACCGGGACCGCGTCATGGACGGATCCGACGATGGTCGCGAAGGGCGTCTTCTACCCGGATGGCGCGACCACCGCCGAAGAGCGGCTGCGCTACTACGCGACTCGTTTCCCGGTGGTCGAGGTCGACGCCACCTATTACGCGCTGCCGCGTGAGCAGCAGTCGAAGTTGTGGGTCGAGCGCACGCCGAAAGATTTCGTGATGGACGTCAAGGCGCATGCGCTGATGACGGGTCAGCCGAGCGAGGTCAAGCGCCTGCCGAAGGAAATTCGCGAGGCGCTGCCGGAGAAGCTGAAGGAGAAGACGCGCATCTACGGCAAGGATCTGCCGCCGGAGCTCTACGACGAGATCTGGAACGAGTTCAAGCGCGGCGTGGAGCCGCTGCGCTCCTCGGGCCGCCTCGGTGCGGTCTTCCTGCAGTTCCCGCGATGGGTATTCCCGTCATCGGAAGCGCGCGACCGGATCCTCGACGCGCGCTCGCGGCTGGGCGAAATGCAGTTGACCGTCGAGTTTCGCCACGCGTCGTGGTTCAACGAGAAGAACGCCGAGCGCACGCTGCGTTTTCTGACTGACAACAAGATCCCGTACGTCATCGTCGACGAGCCGCAGGGATTGAAGAGCTCGGTGCCGCCGGTCGCGGCGGTGACATCACCCGAGCTGGCGGTCTTCCGTTTTCATGGCCGTCGCGCCGACCTGTGGGAGAAGCCGGGAATCCCGCCCAACGAGCGGTTTCGTTATCTCTACGACGAGGACGAGCTCGCCGACTGGGCGCCGCGAATCGCCGAGGCCGCGCGATCGGCCAAGCAGGTGCACGCGCTGATGAACAACTGCTCGGGCAATTACGGGACGACCAACGCGCTGCAGCTGGCCGACCTGCTGAAGCAGTACCAGGCCTGATTCCGCACGATTTGTTCAAATCGTGCGCTTCGGGGGGCGTCGAAGAGCGCGATTTGTGCAAAACGCGCGTAATGGGGCCTTGAGCCTCCTTTCGGTCAGCTCTTTGCGCGCGCGCTCGTGTGCGGCGTTGCCTGCATGGATCTGGTCGAGGCCGATCAGCGCCGCGCCGAGCACCGGCGGCGCATCCAGGCGACGCAGCTCAGCGTGCGGCGCGAGCGCCGTCACGCCCTCGCGGACGCGCTTCAGCAGCCGGCCGTCGCCGCTCCTGAACAGGCCGCCACCCAGGACGACCTCGAAGCTGCGGGACGCGAGGCGCAACCGCCGGATCGCGGCGTTCACGTTGGCGACGACCTCGTCGGCGAGCTCGTCGATCAGCCCTCGCGCCACCGCATCGCCCTGCTTCGCGGCGGCGAACACGACCGGCGCCAGCTCCAGGAGGCGCCTCCAGGACAGAGAGCCGACATAGATCGCCTCCATCACCTTCGCCGGGCGGGACATCGCGAAGTGCTCGGGCACCAAGCGCTCGAGCTCGGTGCGCGCCCCGCGACCATCGCGTCCGCGGATGGCGGACCCGAGCGCCGCGGTGCCCAACCAGCCTCCGCCGTGAGCGCGATCGCCCGACGCATCGCCCAGCGACGGAAATCGCACGACGCGCCCGTCAGGTCCGATGCCCGTGCAATTGAGCCCGCTGCCGGCGACGACAGCCACGCCCCAGCCGCGGTCGGTGCCGGCTCGCAACACCGCGAACGTGTCGTTCCGGAGCACGACCTGCGGCGTCCAGCCTTCACCGCGCACCAGCTTCGTGATTCGCCGGTCGTCGATCGGCAGGTCGGCGCCGGCGATGCAGTAGACGCCGATCCGTGCAACGGGCCGCCCAAAGGGATGCGCGCCATCCGCCCGGCGGATCGCTTCGTCCAGCGCGGGCAGGGGCGGCTGGTGGCCGAGGTTGAAGTTGCCGTGTGCGTGGTGCCGGGCCGCGCCGAGCACGCTTCCGTCGCGCGCCAGTAGCACCGCATCCACCTTGGAGGCGCCGGCGTCGATGGCCAGGATGGCGGGCGCGCCATCAGGAAACTTCTCTAACAATTCGCGCTTATTTTCGCGTAGGATGCCGCGTCGTGGCGGTGAAAGTGGCCGTGATCGGCGGCGGCAGCACCTACACCCCAGAGCTCGTCGAAGGTTTCCTCCACCACGCCGAGCGCCTTCCCGTCGGTGAGTTGGTCCTGCACGACATCGACTCGCAGCGCCTCGAGGTAGTGGGCGGGCTGGCGCGGCGCATCCTCGCGAAGCATGGCTGGAGTGGCGATCTGGTGCTCACGTCTGATCGCGACCGCGCTGTCGATGGCGCGAGCTTTGTCATCGTGCAGCTTCGCGTCGGCGGTCAGGCGGCTCGACTCGTCGACGAGACGTTGCCGCTGGAGTTCGGATGCATCGGCCAGGAGACGACGGGGCCGGGCGGATTCGCCAAGGCACTGCGCACGGTGCCAGTGGTGCTCGACATCGCCGAGTCGACGGCGACCCGCGGCGCTAAAGGTGCGTGGCTGGTCGATTTCACCAACCCCGTCGGCATCGTCACGCAGGCCTTGCTCGACGAAGGCCATCGCGCGATCGGCCTGTGCAACGTCGCCATCGGCTTCCAACGACGCTTCGCCGCGCGGCTTGGCGTCTCGCCGGACCAGGTCGCGCTCGAGCACGTGGGACTGAACCACCTGACGTGGGAGCGGGCGGTGCGGGTCGACGGCGTGGATCGGCTGCCCGATCTGATCGAGAAAGCCGCCGACGAGATCGGCGCGGACATCGGCAGTCCGGCGCCCGTGATCCGGCTCCTCAACGCCATCCCGTCCTACTACCTGCGCTACTTCTACTTCACCGATTCGGTCCTGGCCGAGCAGCTTTCCGGCTCGAAGCATTCGCGGGCGGCAGAGGTCATGGCGATCGAGCAGACGTTGCTCGAGATGTACCGCGATCCCGATCTCGACGAGAAGCCGCAGCTGCTCGAAAAGCGGGGCGGGGCGTACTACAGCGAGGCAGCCGCCCAGCTGATCGCGTCGCTGCACGCCGGCACCGGTGACGTGCAGGTCGTCGACGTCCGCAACGACGGCGCGCTGCCGGACCTGCCGGATGACGCCGCGGTGGAGATCCCGGCCAGGATCGATGCCGATGGCGCGCATGCCGCGCCACTCGCACCGCTCGCGCCGGAGCTGCTCGGGCTGGTCCAGCACGTGAAGGCGTACGAGCGGCTGGCGGTGCAAGCCGCCATCCACGGCGATCGGGCGGCGGCGCTCAAGTCGCTGGTCGCGAATCCGCTGGTCGGCCGCTACAACGTGGCGGTCGCCCTGCTCGACGCCCTGCTGGAGGCGAACCGCCAATACCTGCCGCGTTTCTTCGTCCCGGTCTGAGCGCGTCTTGACGGCGGGCCCGCCCGCCGTTAAGGTTCCGTAAGGAATTCTTCCTAACTATGGGAATCGAGAGCCCGGCGCGCGCCGTCCGTCCTGCCAGCCGGCCCCTGCACGGGGACGGCCGGATCACTACCGGCACGCCCAGCCTGCTGCGGGCGATCAACGAGCGCTCGGTGCTCGAGCTGATCCACCGCCGCGGCCCGCTTTCGCGGGCGCAGGTGGCCAGGGTCAGCGGCCTCTCCAAACCGACCGTCTCGCTGGCGCTCACTGGCCTGCTCGACGCGAGGCTCGTGCGGGAAGTCGGTCGGTCGAGAGGCGACCGAGGACCGAGCGCGCTGCTGTACGAGCTGAATCCCAGCGCCGGCTGGGTGGCCGGGATCGACGTCGGGCGCGTGTGGGTGCGCGCGGCGATCGCCAACATCGCCGGCACGGTGGTGGCGCGCAGGGATGAGCGCGCGCGGGTCAGCAGCGCCAGGACCCTCATCGGGCAGATCGGCGGCATGGCCCGGCGCCTCGCCGGTGAGGCGGGCGTGCGCTGGCCCGAAGTCACGCAGGCGGTGGTCGGCAGTCCCGGCGTGTTCGATCCGGTCCACGGCTACATGGCGATGGCGCCGAACCTGCCCGGCTGGGGCCGGCACGGCCTGGTCGAGGCTGTCCGCGAAGAGCTCGGCACCAACGTCACCTTCGAGAACGACGTCAACCTGGCGGCGCTCGCCGAACGAGAACATGGGCACGGCCGCAACGTGGGCAGCTTCGTGTTTCTCGCGGTCGGCACCGGCATCGGCATGGCGCTCGTGATCGAGGGCGGCCTTTACCGCGGTGCTCACGGGGCGGCGGGCGAAGTCGCCTACCTGCCCCTTGGCCTCGGCGATCCGCGGGACCCGGCCAACCGCAGGCGTGGCGCCTTCGAGGAGGCGGCCGCGGCGGCGGGGGTCGTACGCATCGCCAAGAAGTTGGGGTTCACCCAGGGCACGACCGCCGAGAAGATCTTCACGGCGGCCAAGCGAGGCGACGCCACGGCGATCAAGGTCGTGCGCCAGGAGGCGGAACAGCTGGCCTTGGCCATCGCGACCATCACGCCGGTGCTCGACCCCGAGCTGGTCATCCTTGGCGGCGGCATCGGCCGCAACGGCGGCGAGATGCTGCTCGAACCCATCGAGCAGGAACTGCGGCGGCTGCTGCCGTTTCGACCGCGCGTCGTGGTGTCCGCGCTGAGCGAGGACGCGGTCCTGCAAGGCGCGATCGCAACCGCTTTGGAAGTCGCCCAGGAACGGATCTTTCACCGGGCGCCCGGCCGCGCCGCGGCGGGCTGAAAAAAGTCGACACGGAGGAGCGCACAGGCAAATGAGGACGGAGGTAAAGGGATGAACAAACGTCGATTACTCGCCGGCATGTTGAGCGCGATCGCTCTCGTCAGCGCCGCGTGCGGCACTTCGAGCACGGCCGCGGTGCAACCGAAGGTGGGCGGCGTGCTCACCATCGACAACGAATCGGGTACGACGTGGACCTGTGACTTCAACCCGTTCAACGGGGCGGTGCAGGGCCTGTCCGCCGGCATCTTCTACGAGCCGCTCATCTACGACAACCTGCTCACGGACCAGAAGACGCCATGGCTCGCCACCAAGTCGGAGTGGAACGCTGACAACACCAAGCTGACGTTCACGATCCGGCAGAACGTCAAGTGGAGCGACGGCCAGCCGTTCTCGGCTGACGACGTGGTGTTCACCTTCCAGCTGCTGAAGAAGTTCCCGGCCCTTGACCTGCAGTCTGTGTGGTCGGTGCTGAGCGACGTCTCCAAGTCGGGTTCCGACCAAGTCGTGATGACATTCTCGTCCCCGTCCATCCCGTCCTTCTTCCAGATCGCCGACCAGGTGTCGATCGTGCCTCAGCACATCTGGTCGGGTTACTCGGACCCCACTTCGCAGAAGGTCGACAAGCCGGTCGGCACGGGCCCCTACACGCTTGGCCAATGCACGCCGCAGAACATCAGGTACGACCGCAATGCCAATTACTGGCAGCCAGGCAAGCCTTACATCCAGACCGTGAACTACCCGGCGTTCACCGACAACGACCCCGCCAACCAGTTCCTCGCGGCCGGCCAGGCGCAGTGGGGCGGCCAGTACATCCAGAGCATCGACACCGCGTACATCGCGCGCGACAAGGCCCACAACCACTACTGGTTCCCGCCCATCGACAACATCGACCTGTGGTTCAACACGACCATCTGGCCTTTCAACATCAAGGCGGTACGCCAGGCGTTCGCTTTCGCGATCGATCGGGACAGCGTGTCCAAGAAGGGTGAGACCGGTTACGAGCCGGCGGGCAATCAGACCGGCGTGCTGAGCCCGACCTTCAACAGCTGGATCGACAACGACGCCGTCAAGAAGTACGGCTACAAGTTCGACAGCGCCAAGGCGACGTCACTGCTGCAGGGCGCCGGCTTCACGAAGGACAGCTCAGGCGTCATGGCCGACAGCGGCGGGCATCAGATGGTCTTCACGATCATCAGCATCGCGGGCTACACGGACTGGGACGCGTCGCTGCAGGTCGTCGCCGACAACCTGAAGCAGATCGGCGTCCAGGTCACCGTCAAAGACCAGAACAGCAACGACTACTTCAACAACCTCTTCACCGGCAATTTCCAGCTCGCGTACGGCTCGCTTTCGACCCTGCCAGGTCCGACTCCGTACTACGAGCTGCGCAACTCCATCGACAGCAAGACCAGCGCCGACATCGGCCAGACCGCCTCGGGCGACTACGGCCGATACAAGAACAGCGCGGTCGACTCGCTGTTCGACCAGTTCGGCGCCACCACCGACTCGACCAAGCAGCACGCGATCCTCAAGCAGATCGAAGGCACCATGCTCGAGGACGTGCCGGTCATTCCCGTGACCGAAGGCGTGGCCTGGTACGAGTGGAGCACCAAGAACTTCGCCGGCTGGCCCACTCAGCAGGACCCGTACGCGGCGCCGGCGCCGTGGAACCTTCCCGACTGGGAGGTTGTCCTGCTGCACCTTTACCAGACGAGCTCATAGCCGTTTGCGCGGTGGGGAGGCCGGTCGCCGGCCTCCCGCCGCGGCACTAGGCTGATGGCGCCATGAGCTACGTCCTCCGCCGCCTGGAGTTTTTCGCCATCACGCTGTGGGCGGCGCTCACGGTCAACTTCGTCCTGCCGCGGCTGATGCCGGGCAGTCCTGCGGAAGCGATGCTCGTGCGATTTCACGGCCGGGTGAGCCCTCAAGCGGTGAAAGCCATGGAGATCGCGCTCGGCATTCACACCGACCGGAACATCGTCCAGCAGTACTTCGAATACCTGGGCAACACGCTGCGCGGCGACCTGGGAGTGTCGGTCGGCTACTTTCCTGAGTCCGTCGGCACGGTGGTCATGCAGGCGCTCCCCTGGACGGTCGGCCTGGTCGGCACCGCGACGGTGATCGCGTTCGTGCTCGGAACCGTGATCGGCATGCTCGCCGCCTGGCGGCGGGGCGGCCTGTTCGACGCGATCCTGCCGCCGACCTTCGTCGTCATCTCCGCCTTTCCTTATTTCTGGATCGCCCTGTTCGTGCTCCTGATCTTTTCGCTGACGCTCAACTGGTTTCCCCTCGGATTCGCGTACGACCTGACCAGCCAGATCAACCTCTCGTGGGACTTCGCGGGCCAGGTCATCGCCCACGCGTTTCTTCCCGCCCTGACGATCGTGGTCACGTCGATCGGCGGCTGGATCCTGACGATGCGCAACACCATGATCACGACGCTCGCCGAGGACTACGTGAAGATGGCCCGCGCCAAGGGCCTTTCGCCCCTGCGGATCATGTTCATGTACGCGGGGCGCAACGCGATCCTTCCGAACCTCACCGGGTTTGCGATGTCGCTTGGGTTTGTGATCAGCGGCGCGATCCTGGTCGAGATCGTCTTCAACTACCCAGGGCTCGGTTTCATGCTGCTGCAGGCCGTCGACAACGAAGACTTCGCCCTGATGCAGGCGCTGTTCCTGATGATCACCGTGGCGGTGCTCGTCGCCGTGCTCGTGGCCGACGTCCTCACCGCGATTCTCGATCCGCGGACGCGCGAGGCCGGGTAGGAACGATGGCCGTTCCAATCGTCGCCGGCCAGGAGCTCATCGAACCGGCCGAACCGCGTGCAGGTGTCATCGCCGGCATCGCCAAGAGCCTGCTTTCGAACCGCAAGGCGCTCGGCGGAAGCGTGATCCTGGCGCTGTTCGCGATGGTCGCGATCTTGGCGCCTCTCATCGCGCCGTACGATCCCCATTCGCTCGCTTTCGACCAACTGCTCGGGCCTTCGCCGCAGCACCTGCTTGGCACGACCGGCAACGGGCAGGACATCTTCTCGCAGCTCATCTGGAGCACTCGCGAGTCGCTGCTGCTCGCGATCATCGCCGGCGCCCTGGCCACCATCGCGTCGGTGGTGATCGGCGTGACCGCGGCATATCTCGGCGGCCTCTGGGATCACGTGCTGAACCTCTTCACCGATGTGTTCCTGGTCATTCCCACGCTGCCGCTGATGCTCGTGATCGCCGCTTACGTCGAGAGCCATGGCGTCTGGACCCTGATCGCCGTCATCACGCTCACAGGTTGGTCGTACGGCGCGCGTCAGCTGCGATCGCAAGCGCTTTCGCTGCGCAATCGCGACTTCCTCGAGGCGGCCAGGGTGCGTGGTGAGCGAGTGTCATACACGATCGTGTTCGAGGTCTTGCCGAACATGACCTCGCTCATCGTCGCGATCTTTCTCGGCGCCGCCCTCTACGCGGTGCTGGCGGCGGCGGGCCTGCAGTTCCTCGGCCTCGGCGACAACAACGACCTGAGCTGGGGGACGATGCTCTTCTGGGCGGAGCACAACGGGGCTCTGCTCGCGGGCGCACCGCTGTGGGTGCTGGCTCCCGGCATCTGCATCGCGCTCCTTGGCGCCGCCTTCGCCCTCATCAACTACGCGTTCGACGAGATCAGCAACCCGGCGCTCCGACCGGTCAAGAAGTCCAGTTGATCGCCACCAAACCGTTGCTGCAGGTGCGTGACCTGGTGGTCGACTACGGCGCGGTGCGCGCCGTCGACCGAGTTTCTTTCGAACTCGCACCGGGTGAGTTCCTCGGCATCGTCGGCGAGTCAGGCTGCGGCAAGTCGACTCTCCTCTTCGCCATCGCGCGGCTGCTGAGCCCGCCGGCGCGGATCGTCTCCGGCGACGTCCAGTTCCAGGGCAAGGACATGGTCAGGCTCGACGAGGACGAGCTGCGTCACGTGCGGTGGCGTCATTACTCGGTGGTCATGCAGAGCGCGATGAACGCGCTCAACCCGGTGCTTACGATCGGCGCTCAGCTGGCGGATGCGATCCGCGCGCACGAAGACATGTCGGCGGAAAAGATTCGCGTGCGTTCGGAAGAGGTGATGCGCCTGGTCGGCATCGACCCTGTGCACCTGAAGAGCCATCCGCACCAGCTGAGCGGAGGCATGCGCCAGCGCGCGATGATCGCGATGGCGCTCGTCTTCACGCCGGAGCTGGTGATCATGGACGAGCCAACCTCGGCGCTCGACGTGGTCGCGCAGCGCTCGCTGATGCTGCAGATCAAAGAGCTGCAGAAGAAGATCGGCTTCGCCGCGATCTTCGTCACCCACGACATGTCGCTGGTGAGTCACTTCTCCGACCGCCTCGCGGTCATGTATGCGGGCCAGGTGATGGAGATCGGTCCGACGCGAACTGTTTTCTCGGACCCGAAGCATCCCTATTCGTCCGGGCTCCTCGGTTGTTTCCCGTCGATCAAAGGGCCGCTCGAACCGTTGACCGGAATCCCGGGCAGCCCGCCGGACCTCGCCCATCCGCCGGCCGGTTGTCGCTTCCATCCGCGCTGCCCGCAGGTGATGCCGCAGTGCCGCACGATCGAGCCGCCGGTCTATCAGCGTGGCGGCGCCGACATCCGCTGCCATCTCTATGCAGACCGCGACTGATCCCGCAGTCCCTGAGATTGCGGCCGGCGCGCCGATCATCAAGGCGGTGGCGCTCACGCGTCACTTCCAGATCGGCGGGCCGCTCGCGCGCAAGACGCTGCACGCGGTCGACGACTTCGATCTCACGATCGGCGCGAGGGAAATCGTCGCCCTCGTCGGCGAGAGCGGCAGCGGCAAGAGCACGGTGGCCCGGCTCCTGGCGCGGGTGTACAAGCCGACTAGCGGACAGATCCTCTATCGCGGTCGCGACCTCGCCAGGCTGCGCTCTCGCAGCGAGCGGCTGGACTACGCGTCGCACGTGCCGATGGTCTTCCAGGACCCGTATGGATCGCTGAGTCCCGTCTACAAGGTCTCTCACGGCGTGATGCGCGCGCTCAAGCTGCACCGGCCCGAGCTGAAGGGACCGGCGCGCGACCAGGAGGCGGCGCGCATCCTGAGGTCCGTCGGGCTGTCGCCGCCGCAGGACTTCTTGAACAAATATCCCTACGAGCTCAGCGGCGGCCAGCGCCAGCGGATCGGCTTTGCCCAGGCGCTCGCGTGCCGGCCCGAGCTGATCCTCGCCGACGAGCCGGTGTCGATGCTCGACGTCTCCGTGCGGATCGGCGTGCTCAACCTCATGGCCGACCTGCGCGAGAAAGAAGGCCTGTCCTTTCTCTACATCACCCATGACATCGCCAGTGCGCGGTACGTGGCCGACCGCCTGATCGTGATGTACGCCGGCCGCATCGCCGAAACCGGACCTGCCGAGGACGTGCTCGCCAACCCGAAGCACCCGTACACGCAGCTGCTGCTTTCAGCGGTGCCGGACCCTCGCGAGCCAATCTCGCTGCCGGCTACGTCAGAGGTGGCCGAACCGCCGCGCGTCATCAACCCGGGCGAGGGTTGCCGCTTCCGGTGGCGCTGCCCCTACGCCATCGACCGCTGTTCGGTCGAGACCCCCAAGCTGCGGTCGCTGCGGCCGGCGCACGAAGCCGCCTGCCACGTCGCGAAATGACGCCGGCATGACGCCGCGATGACGGCGCCAGGAGATCGAACCGAAATCCAGCCCTGATCGAATCCGTCAGAGGGATGGCTCGGGTGCTGGCGGTCGACGACAACGAGGTCAACCTCGAGCTCCTCTCCGCCTATCTCGGCGGCACCGAGTGCGAGCTGGTTCTCGCTCACAACGGGACCGAAGCCCTGGACGCGATCGCGGCCGGCGATCTCGACCTTGTGTTGCTGGACGTGAAGATGCCCGGGATGGACGGCTTCGAGGTCTGCCGCCGGATCAAGTCAGATCCCGCCAACCGGCTGCTGCCGGTGGTGCTGGTGACCTCGCTGAACACCGTCGAGGACCGCGTTCGGGCGCTGCGGCTCGGCGCCGACGACTTCCTGGCGAAGCCCATCGATCGCAACGAGCTGATGGCGCGGGTGGTGACGCTGATCAAGACCAAGGAGATCTACGACAAGCTCGACGACGCGGAGCACGTCATGGCGGCGTTCGCCAGGATGGTCGAGGCCAAGGACGGCGGGACCGAGGCCCACGTCGAGCGGGTGGCGCGCAGCGCCAGGGCACTGGGCGTGGCTGTGGGGCTTTCCGAGTCGGCGCTCGACTCGATTTATTTCGGCGGCATCGTGCATGACATCGGCAAGATCGGCGTGCCGGACGCGGTGCTGCTCAAGCCGGGGCCGCTCGACGAGCGCGAGTGCGAGCTGATGCGCCGGCACGTGGCGATCGGCGTCGAGATCGCGTCCGAGCTGCGCTCGGCCTCCAGCGTCGTCCCGATCATCCAGCACCACCACGAGTGGTTCGACGGCAGGGGCTATCCGCACGCACTTGCCGGGACGAACATTCCGCAGGCGGCACGGATCGTCGCGATCTGTGACGCGTACGACGCGATGATGAGCGACCGGCCCTACCGCCGGGCGATGTCTTCGGCGGACGCCATCGCCGAGCTTCGCCGCGGGGCCGGCACGCAGTGGGATCCGGAGCTGGTGTCGCTGTTCCTCGGCCGCGTGATCCAGGAGGCGCCGGAACCGGAGCTCAGCCCGGTCAGCGCTGCCGGTCCAGCAAGTAGCCATAACCCGGATGGGCGATGATATGGCCGCCCGTGTCCGGGTAATCGCCAAGCTTCAGGCGCAGACGCCTGACCAGCAGGTCGACGCGCTCGGTGCTGTCGGCGTCGATGCCGTAAACCTCACTCAGGATCTGGTCGCGCGAGACGGCGACGCCGGCGTTGCGGGCGAGGTACTCGAAGAGCCTGTACTCCAGCGGCCCGAGTCTGGCCTGGCGTCCGCTCACGCGGACAGTTCTGGCTCGAGTGTCGAGCTCGACTTCTCCAAAACGCAGCAGCCGCTCGGGCGCTCCCGCCGCCTGCGCAGCCCGCAGCCTCGCCGTCTTGCGCAGCTGCGCGTCGAGCCGGGCGATGAGCTCGCCCTCCCGCACGGGCTTGGCGACGTAGTCGTCGGCGCCGGCGTCGAGCCCGCGGGCCATGCTGGTCTCGTCGTTGCGGCCGCTGACGAAGATGACGGTGACCGCAGCGTCCTGCGCCCGCAGTTCCCGGCACAGCTCGGTCCCCGGCGCATCGGGCAGCACCCAGTCGAGAAGGACCGCGACCGGCCTCTCGCGCTGGAACGCGGCGCGCGCCTCGGCCGCGGTTCCGGCCGTCACCGCGGTGAAGCCCTCTCGCTCGACAAACGCGGCGATCAGCTCCGCCAGCTCGGCGGCGTCCTCGACGATGAGAACGGCGCCTCGCTCACCAGCTGTCATGAATTGATCCTCTGGTTCGCGATCGACGGACCCGACGTTTGGCGCTGGCGGCCGCGAATCCTTCCAGGACCAGGTCGACGATCGATTCGGCCTCGGCCCGGGAGGGGAGCGAGGCGGAGAAAAGGAGCGGCGTGAGGATGCTGCCCATCAGCACGTCGATCAGCCGGCTGGGTTCGACACCGGACCGGAGCTCTCCGGACGCGACGGCGTCGGCGATTCGCTGTTCGAGCGGTTGCCTGTAGTCCAGAAAGCTCGCACGCACGCTCTCCGCCTGCCCCGGCTCGGTCGCCACCGGGATCAGCACGTAATGGAAGAGGTCGCCGCCAAACATCTTCAGGCGCTGCCGCAGGAAGGTGACGAGGTCATCGCGGATCGAGCCAGTGTCGGGGATGGGCGCCGGCTCGGCCGCGCGGCGAACGATGTCGATGGCCACATCGGCCTTCGTCCGCCATCGCCGGTAGATGGCCGGGGTGCCAACTCCTGCGCGGCGCGCTATCTCCGACAGGCTGGCCGCGTGGTAGCCGCGCTCGAGGAAGACCTCCTCGGCGGCGTCCAGCAGGGCCCCATCGAGCCGCGGACTCCGCGGCCTGCCCGCATGAACCATCGCGGTCTTTTCGTTAAGTAGGGCCACTTGACACTCCTCTTGTTGCAATCTGCGCTTCAACGGCCGGCCGATGCTTCTGCGGAGAGGGGAATTGAGATACAGGTCAACACGTAATATAATACGTGCGGTCGCGCGGGGTGGGGGAAGAACTGGATCCGGATCACGAAAAGCGCTGGGCCGTGCCTGAGCTGAGCCCGGCGGCGATGGCCGCCCTGCACGACGTCGCCGTCGCGGCCGGCGGTGTCAGCGATCCTGACCGGCTCGCCCAGCTCGTGGTGGACCGCGCGCGACGGATCGCCGGCGGCGAGGGCGCGGTCATGCGCTGGTACGAGCCGGGGACGAACTCATTCCGGCTGCTTGCGACTGTGGGCACCGGCGAGGACATGGACGCGCTGATCACCGCCAACGCCCCGACCGCGATCAGCGGCGCGTTCAAGACCGGCCAGCCGGTGGTCATGAACGACTACAAGAGCTCGGGCAGGACCACAGCGTGGGGCCGCCTCCACAACATCTCGGCGCAGGTGGCGGTGCCGCTGCTCGTCGACGGCCGGCCGGTGGGGACGCTGGCCGTGCTCAGTTACGCGGATCACCAGTACGACGCCGGCGACGCCCTCTTCCTTTCTTTGATGGCAGCGATCGTCGCGCCCGCGCTGGAGAGCGCGCGTCTCGCCTCCGAGGTCAAGCGGCAGGCGCGCAGCGCCGCCCAGATCTATGAAGCGCTGCCGGTGACGGTGATCGTGTACGGCCGGGATGGCAGGGTGATCCAGCACAACAGCGCCGCCGAGGCGGCAATGGGTCGGGAGCGCCTTGTCGGCGCGACCGAGCGATCGATTCCGCTGGTCTCTGAGGACGGCACGCCGATTCCGGACGGCGAGCGTCCCTTCGAACGCGCCGTGAGAAGCAAGGCTGCCGTGCGCGGCACCGTCGTCGGTTACGGCACGGCCACCCGCCGGTGGGCATACATCGACGCAGTCCCACTGCTGGACGACTGCGGCGAGGTCGAGGCGGTGGTGACGAGCTCGATCGACATCACGCGCCTGAAACAGATGGAGGGAGCACTCCGCGAAAGCGAGCAGCTCTTCAGCGGCGCGTTTGAGGCCTCCGGCATCGCCATGGCAATGACGGACATGAACGGGGTCATCGTGCGTGTCAACCCGGCCTACCTCGATCTGTTCGGTTACGCCGAGGACGAGGTGATCGGTCGTGCCGCCCGCTCGCTGGTCGTTGCCGAGGACCTCGGTCCGACGGTGGCCGCGCTGTCCCGCCTGAGCACGTCGCCAGACGCCACTGTCATCAATGCCAACCTCCGCGTCATCCACCACGACGGTCACCACATCTGGTCTCGAGTGACCATTTCCTTCATTCGCAAGGAAGGTGTTCCCCCGTTCATCCTCACCCACGTCGTCGACTTGACCGAAGAGCGCAAGGCGGAGGCCATCCTCCGTTCGGAGCAGGAGCGCCTAGGCGAGATCATCGAGGTCCAGCGCGACATCGTCGCCGCCGAGCAGGACCTGGACGGGATCCTCGCCGCTTTGGCCGAGAGAATGATCAGGCTGGTGGGCGGCGGCGCCGTGGCGGTGATGCTGCCCGAGGGCGACGACCTGGTCGTGCGCGCCACCGCCAGCGCTGACGCGGACGTGCTGAGCCTGCAGGTGGGATTCCGGCTGCCGATCGACGAGAGCCTGGGTGGGGCGTGCTTCAGGAGCGGTCAGACGCAACGGTCGGCGGACGTTCAGCACGATCCCCGAGCCCATGGCCCAACCGCGCGCGACGGCCACTTCGGCGCCGCGATATCGACGCCGCTGATCAGCAATGGCGAAGTCGTCGGCGTCGTGCAGTTGATGTCGACGCTGACGAATGCGTTCGACGAGATGGACGCGCGCACGCTGGAAATGGTGGCGGCATTCACCGCAGCGGCCTTCGATCGCGCTCGGACGACACGGCGGATCGAGGCCAGCGAGCAGCGCACTCGGGCGGTCATGGAGTCGGCGCCCGAGCCGATAGTCGTATTCGACGTGGACGGTGTCATCGTCGACTTCAATCCCGCCGCCGAGCGCGCGTTTTTGCGCAAGCGCGATGAGGTGATCGGCCAGGCGGCCTCGATGCTGCTGCCGCCCCGTCACTGGGAGGGATTCCTGCGCTGGACGCGCGGTAGTCGCGAAGCCAACAGCGCTGTGTACGCCGGCAGGCAGTTCGAGTCGACCGGCCTGCGATCTGACGGCACCGAGTTTCCGATCGAGGTAGCAGTCACCGATCTCAGCGAAGACGTGCGCCTGGTCGCGTCCTTCATCCGCGACCTGACCATGCGGGACCGCCTGAAGGAGAGTCGCGAGCGGCTGGCCGCAGTCGTGTCCAGCGCGCACGTCATCCTTCTCGCCACCGACACGAAGGGCGTGGTCACGCTCGCGCAGGGCAGCGGCCTGTCGAGCCTTGACCTTGCGCCAGAGCAGATGGTCGGCCGGAACATCGCCGAGCTGCTCGAAGGCAGGCCCGAGGCGGTCGAGTATCTGGCGCGGGCGCTGGCGGGCGAGCCGACGACCGGCCTGATCCACATCGTCGAGCCGGATCGCTACCTGGAAAGCGTCCTCAGCCCGCTGCGCGATGGCCAGGGCGCGATGAGCGGCGTGTCGGTGATCCTCACGGACGTCACCGAGCGCATGCTGCAGGCGGCGCGACAGTCATCGCTGCTGGCAGCGCTGAGCGACATCGGCGAGGGCCTGGTGACGACGCAGGACGGTCGCTACGTGAGCTCCAACGACGCCTATCTCGACATCACCGGCTACACGCGAAGTGAGCTGGCCGCGTTGCCGTCGCTGTACGACATGGTGCCGCCAGAAGAGCGCGCGGAGCTCGAGCGCTTGCTCCGAACCCGGATGGCGGCTGGCGAGCCCGTCGTCCACGTGGACTCGGCGCTAGTCACCAAGGACGGCCGCAGGCGTGATATCGAAGCATCGATCATCCGAGTCACAGAAGACGGCGCGCAGCGACTCGTGACGCTGGTGCGCGACGTCACCGACCAGCGGCGAGCCGAGGAGGCGCAGCGCGACAGCGAGGCGAAGTCGCGGCTGATGGCGATGATGAACCATGAAGTCCGGACGCCTTTGAACTCGATCCTCGGGTTTGCATCGCTGCTCGACGATCCGCGGGTCGGTGAGCTGAGCGAGAAGCAGCGTCGTTACGTCGCCAACATCAAGGCGGCCGGCGACCACCTGCTGCAGCTCGCCAACGACTCGCTGGACATGGCCAAGCTGGACGCGGGGCGCGCCGGCATCGTGCTCGCCGTCGTGACGGTGGACAGCGTCGTCACGCAGGCTGTGGAGCAGGTTCGGCCGATGGCGTCGACCGCGCTCAATCTGACAGTCGAGCCGGCGCCGGAGCTGCGCGTGCAGGCGGACGCTCGCCACCTCACGCAGGTCATGCTGAACCTGCTCTCGAACGCGCTCCGGCATACGCACAAGGGCTGCGTGACCGTGACGGCGCGCCGCGACGGCGAATCGGTTGCGATCAGCGTCGCGGACACCGGTGATGGCATCTCGCGCGAGGACCTCGCGCGGATCTTCGAGGAGTTCTACCAGGGCGGCAACCACGCGCCGGGCGGGATCGGCCTCGGCCTGTCCATCAGCAAGCGACTGGTGCACCTGATGGGTGGCTCGATAGCTGTCGAAAGCGAGCTTGGCAAGGGCAGCGTTTTCACGGTGAGGCTGGCGGCCGCGAAGTAGCGGCAGGTCGGGGCCGCGGACCGCGACCGCGCGCCCGATTTACCATCAGCCGCAGATGAGGGGCCTGCTGCTGTGGTGCGCAACCAACCCATGGCTGGCCGCGCACGTCCCGCAGTGGGGCTTCGTCCGCCGGGCGGTCAGGCGCTTCATGCCCGGAGAGGAATTCCAGGACGCGCTCAAGGTGGCCGTCGAGGCCAAGCCGAAGCACATCGGTGTCCTGTTCACGCAGCTGGGCGAGAACGTCACGGACCTGGCCGAGGCTGCGGCCGTCGTCCAGCACTTCGAGGTCGTGCTGACTCGGGCGAGCGAGGCGGGGGTCGATCCGGTCATCTCCGTCAAGCCGACGCACGTCGGACTCGACATCGACCACGACGCGGCGCTGGCCAACCTGCATCGGTTGGCAGCTTCGGCAGAGAAGGCGGGCGGCTACCTCTGGATCGACATGGAGGGCAGCGCCTACACCGACGTGACGCTCGAGCTGTACGAGGCCGTGCGCAAGAAGCACGAGCACGTCGGGCTGGCGATGCAGGCCTACCTGTATCGGACCGCCGCCGACGTCGGCCGTCTATTGCCGCTGCATCCGACGATCCGCCTGGTCAAGGGTGCATACGCCGAACCGGCCGACCGCGCGTATCCCGCGAAGAAGGACGTCGACGCCAACTACCTCGCGCTGGCCGCTTTCATGATGCCCGCGGTCAAGCAGGGCAAGCTTCGGCTGGTGCTCGGGACTCACGACGTGCCGATGATCCGGAAGATCACGAGCTTCGGCGAGGCGCTTGGCATCGAGAAGTCGAAGATCGAGGTCAACATGCTGTATGGCATCCAGGGCGATGCCCTGGCCAGGCTCGCGGCCGAAGGCCACACCGCGCGGCAGCTGATCTCCTACGGCCCGGCCTGGTACGGCTGGTACGTCCGGCGGTTGGCCGAACGGCCGGCCAACGTGATGTTCGTGGCGAGGCAGGTCTTCGGCTAGCGACAAAACACGCGCTTGCCCCTTACCGAGCGAGCGCCCAGCCGTCTCTCAGCAAACTCCCAGGAATTGAACTCAATATCTGAGTTGTGAGCCCCAAAGCGGCCAACGGAGCCCGCGTCCTGGTGGTGGACGACGAGCCGAACATCACCGAGCTCGTGTCGATGGCTCTGCGCTACGAGGGCTTCTCGGTCAAGACCGCGGCCACAGGGCGATCGGCGCTTACCGCCGTGAGCCAGTTCGCGCCGGCGCTCGTGATCCTCGACGTGATGCTGCCAGACATCGACGGGCTCGAAGTGCTCCGTCGCCTCAACAGCTCCGGGCATCGCGTGCCGATCATCTTCCTGACGGCCCGCGACGCGACTGAAGACAAAGTGCATGGCCTCACCGTCGGCGGCGACGACTACGTGACCAAGCCGTTCAGCATCGAAGAGCTCGTCGCCCGGGTGCGCGTGGTCCTACGCCGCCATGGAGCGGCTGGCGATGAAAGCGGTCATCTCGAGCTGGCGGACCTCGAGCTTGACGACGAGGCCCACGAAGTGAGGCGCGCCGGCAAGGCCATCGACCTCACGACCACTGAATATCGGCTGTTGCGGTATCTCTTGGTGAACGCCGGGCGCGTGCTCACGCGGAGCCAGATCCTCGATCACGTCTGGCACTACGACTTCGGCGGCGACGCCAGCGTCCTCGAGACGTACATCAGCTATCTCCGCCGGAAGATCGATCGCTTCCAGGCCCCGCTGGTGCACACGGTGCGCGGCGTAGGTTACGTCCTCCGCGCGCCGCGCGCGTAGGGCACCCTATGACCCGTTCTCTGAGCGGGCGGCTGCTGATCGGGATCGTCTCGCTCGTGGTCGTCGGCCTCCTCATCGCCGACACCGCGACCTATGCCGCCTTGCAGAGTTTTCTGTTCAGCCGCGTCGACGACCAGCTGACCAACGGCCGGCCGGCGGCCGTCGGCGTCCTCGGCGGACCGGGCCCGGAGCGTGACGCCGCCGGGCAGTTTCCAATCGGCACCGTGGTGGAGCTGCTGCGTCCTGACGGCTCCGAGATAGGCAACCCGCTGCGCTACGACTTCCCGTCGTCCCAGTCGATGGCATTACCCGTGCGTCCGTCGAAGCTGCCGCAGTCCACGGAGCAGAACCCAACCTTGCTCACGCTCGCTGGAACCGGCGGGGTCGACCAGTACCGCGCGGCGATCTGGCCGGAAGACTCGTTCCAGGGGAATTACGTGTTGCTGGCCATCCCGATGAATGACGTCCGCGCCACGCTCGGGCAGCTGCTCCAGCTAGAGCTTCTGATCAGTCTCGGTGTGGTTGCGGCGACCGCGGTGCTGGCTATTCTCATCATCCGCATCGGTCTCAGGCCGCTGGTGCGCATGGGCGAGGTCGCGCAGGCGATCGCCGCCGGCGATCTGACCCGCAGGGTCGAGCCTGCCAACAAACAGACAGAGATCGGACGCCTGGGGCTCGCGCTCAACGGCATGCTGAGCCAGATCGAGGCTGCCTTCGGCGAGCGCACCCGTTCGGAGGCGCGACTGCGAAGATTCATCGCCGATGCGTCGCACGAACTGCGCACGCCGCTGACGTCCGTTCGCGGCTACGCCGAGATGCTCAGGCGGGGCGCCGAAGATTCACCTGAGGATTCCGCGCTGGCGCGGCGGCGCATCGAGGAGGAGTCGACCCGCATGTCGCTGATGGTGGACGACATGCTGGTCCTGGCTCGGCTGGGCCAGGGACGGCCGCTCGAGCACGCGCCGGTCGACTTGCAGGCGATCGCGAAGGACGCGGTCGCTGACGCGCATGCGGTGGCGCCGCAGCGAACAATCAGCCTCGACGCGCCATCGACAGTCGTCGTCGACGGTGATGACACGCGCCTGCGCCAGGCGGTTGGCAACCTGATGCGCAACGCCATGGTGCACACGCCCGCCGAAAGTCCCATCGAGGTCGCTCTGACCACGCGCGATGGGATCGCGGCGATGTCGGTGATCGACCACGGTCCGGGCCTCAAGCCCGATGAGGCGGGCCGGGTCTTCGAGCCCTTCTTTCGCGCCGACCCGAGCCGCAGCCGCGACAGCGGCGGTGCCGGTCTCGGCCTGGCGATCGTGGCGGCGGTGGTCGCGGCCCATGGCGGGAGCGTGAAAGTCAGCGAGACACAAGGCGGCGGTGCGACGTTCGAGGTCGAGCTGCCGGCGCGCCGCTGAGGCGTGTGAACTTTTGCCGGCAGAAGTTTGCTCTGGGCGCCCTGAGAGTGCGGTTTTGCCGGCAAAAGTGCCGGCTGTGGCACAAAAACAAAAAGACCGGCGGCCCGAAGGCCGCCGGCTGTTACATCTATCGACTCTTCGAACGGAACCTACTCGCCGCTCGCCCGCTTGAAGTCAGGCTCCTCCAGGTCGTTGTCGGGCGGC
>JACZCV010011702.1_pt1 | contig 24346 bp, 25 predicted proteins | sample 8641841 | NCBI WGS metagenome assembly JACZCV01 (sample SAMN15324606, study PRJNA640507) | soil metagenome | isolation source: monocropping sugarcane control | place: China: Luxin town, Laibin City, Guangxi Province | collected 2019-07-25 | depth 10cm m
GTCGCCACCAGCACGCTGACGTTCCTCCGCCAGATCGGCGCCTCGGTCGGCCTGGCGGTGGCCGGGACGGTGTTCTCCACCCAGTTCGCGAATCGACTGCCGGATTCACTCGCCGCTCACGGAGTGCCGCAGCAGGCGATCCCGGTGCTGGTCAAGTACTCGGTGCTTTTGCAGAGCGTGGGCAACGGCAAGTCGGTCATCGACAAGACGCCGCTGGCGCCGTTCATGCCGAAGATCGCGGCGGGTGCCAACGACGCGTTGTCGCTTGCGATCGGCGACCTGTTCTGGGTCACCGTGATCGCCGGCATCCTGGGCTTGATGTTCACCCTGATGCTGCGGGACCGGCCTTTGCGAACGGCGCAGGAGATGCGAGCCGAAGCGATCGGCGCTCAACAGGCGGAGGCAGTGGAGCCTTCTCCTCTAACTGTGCGAGCACAAAACAAGCGCGAGTAACGCGTCCTGAACGCGCCTGGCGCGCAGGGCTAGGGTGAGGGTTTCAGTTGCCGGGCAATTACTGTCTTGAGTACCTCATTGGTGCCTTCACCGATCGCCATGAGCGGCGCGTCGCGGTAAAGCCTCTCCACCTCATACTCCGCCGAGTAGCCGTAGCCGCCGTGCACTCGCATCGATTCGAGCGACGCCTGCAGCGCGACCTCTGACGCAAAGACCTTGGCCATTGCCGTCTCCTGGTCGGCGCGCTCGCCCCGATCCAGCTTCGAGGCCGCCCACCAGGTCAGCAGCCGCGCGGCCTGGACCTGGATCGCCATGTCGGCAAGCTTGATCTGGATCGCCTGAAACTCCGCGATCGGCCGGCCGAAGGCCCGGCGCTCGGCCGCGTAGTCGAGCGCCAGGTCGAGCGCCGCTTGCGCCACTCCGACCGCGCGGCCGGCAACGTTGCAGCGGCCGAACTCCAGCGCCGACAGCGCCTGCTTGAGTCCTGAGCCCTCGCTGCCACCGACGAGGTTGGCGACCGGCACCCGGCAGTCCGAAAGCGTGATCTCGGACGTCTCGGGTCCTTTGTAACCGAGCTTGGGCAGGTCCTTTCCGACCTCGAATCCCGGTGTTCCGGCTTCGACCAGCAGGAGGGACATGCCGCGGTGGGCAGGGCTTGCCTTCGGGTCTGTCTTGACGAGAACCGGCAGCACTCCAGCGTGCCGCGCGTTGGTGATCCACGTCTTGGCGCCGCTCACCACGTACACGTCGCCTTCGCGGCGGGCGGTCGTGGTGATGCCCTGAAGGTCGGAGCCGGCACCCGGCTCGGTGAGCGCCAGGCCGCTTCGAACCTCGCCGGTCGCCAATCCCGGCAGCCAGCGCGATTTCTGCTCGTCGGTGCCGTCCTTGGCCAGGATCCGCGCGGCCATCGAGTGCGTGCCGAGCACGCCGGCCACGCCCATCCACACCTTCGAGATCTCTTCGAAAACGATCGAATAAGAGACGGCGTCGAGCTCGATGCCGCCGTACTCCTTTGGAACCAGCATGCCGAAGAGGCCCATCGTCTTCATCTCGTCGACGATCTCGCTCGGATACCGGCCCGCCCGCTCCATGTCCTGGGCGACCGGAGCGACCGACTTGTTGGCAAACGTCCGGATCAAGTCCCGGAAGGCGAACTGCTCTTCACTCAGCTGGAAGTCCATCGACGCTGATTCTCTATGAGCAGCCGGACGACGCGACGCAGGTCTCGAGGATGAGGTTGCCGACGGAAAGGTAGAGGCGGCCGGAGGCGTCCAACGCGATTCCGCTCTGGTCGATCAGTGGCATCGCGGAAGGTCCACCCCACTGGGCGATGTATGTCCCAGTCGTGGTGACCTTCTGGATGCGGTTGTTTCCGGTGTCCGCGATGTACAGCTCGTTGGCGCTGTCGAACACGATTCCCCTCGGCTCGATGAACGAGGCGCCGGTGTCCCCGGTTCCGCCCCAGCGAGCGAGGAATGCGCCCGCCGCTGAGAACTCGTGGATCCGATTGAGCCCAAAAGCCTCGGCGACGAAGATGTCGCCGTGATCATCGACCGCGACGTAGGCGGGGACGCCGTGAAACTGGCCAGGATCGTCACCCGGACCGCCCCACTGCACCAGCCCGGCCCCGGCAGGCGAGAGCTTCTGAACCCTGAAGTTCTTGGCGTCCGCGACATAGATGTTGCCCTGACCATCCAGGGTGACGCCGACAGGGAAATTGAACTGAGCCGGCCCGTCGCCGAGGTTGCCCCACTGCGCCAGGGGTTCGCCGGCCGATGAGAACTTCTGAATCCTGTTGTTGCCGTTGTCAGTCACGTAGACGTTCCCTGCTTTGTCCAACGCAACACCGATTGGCTGAAGCATCTGTCCTGGGCCGCTGCCCCGTTCGCCCCACCGAGCGACCATGCCGCCTCTGAGCGAGAACTCGACAACTCGATCCTTCTCGTATTCGACGGCGTAGATGTGCTGGTGGCCATCGAGGGCTAGACCATCGACGTCGCCGTCGGCGGCGGCGACGACCTGCCAGGTGACGCCGGCGCCGGCCAGACTCCGCGGGCTCGGAGATACCTTCACCGACGCGCTTGGCACGCTGCTGCTGCTGCTGCTGCCGCAGGCCATCGTGGCCATGACGAGGCCAATGCACGCCAGGGAGCGGCGAGAAGCAGCCACCGGGATACCGGCAGTCTAGGCCCGAAGTACCGCGGCGTACTTGCGCGTTTCCGCAGAGTGTTGCGGGCCTTGCTGGCGGTGGCGGCGGCTGTGTTGACCCTGGCGGCGTGCGGGGGAGCAGACACCCTGCAGACCACCTCCGCCAGGGTCCCGATGCCCGCCGGCGCGCAGGTTTCGTTCGACGACATCGAGATCGATCAGGCGTCGCACACCGTGTACGCGGCTGATCGTGGCGACAGCGGCGTTGACGTGTTCGACGTCTCCGGCGCGCAACCGGTTTTCAAGAAGACGATCCAGCTGCCGGCGGCGCCCAACGGGCTGGCAATCGATCCGGCCAGGAACCGCCTCTACGCCGGCACCGCATCTGGAACCATCGAGGTGATCGACACCGTCCTGGTGACTACTGTCGCCGAGGTGAAGACCAGGGCGAAGGAGATAGACCTCCTGGACTTCGCGCCCGGACCGAACTATCTGCTGGCGAGCACAGGCGACGGCGGCTCACTGCTCACGATCAATGCCGCCACCAACAAGATAATCGCGACCGCCAACATCGGCGTGCCGCTCGAGCAGCCTCGTTACGAACCGAAATCCGGGGACGTGTACGTCTCGGTCCCCGACCGCGCCGCGCTGTCGGTGGTCGACCCGAAGACCGGCGCCTTGAAGGGCACGCTCAAGCTCGGCACCTGCATCCCTGTCGGCATCGCGATAAAAGGCAGCACCGTCCTGATCGCGTGCCACGACTCCGTGGACATCTATGACCTGGTCAGCGGCAAGCAGACCGACATCGGCGGCGTACAGGACGGAGACGTGGTGCAGTACTTCCCCGGTGTCGACCGCTTTTTCGTCACCTCGCCGCAAACCGACGTGCCGACGGTGGTGGGAATGTACGGCGGCAACCCCATCTCGTACATCGGATCGGTCCACGTCAACGGTGGTGGTCATGCGGCTGTTTACGACCAACACAGCGACATCGTTTACACGACCGACGCCCGCACCAAGACGGCCGGGCTCACAGGCTTCCAGATGACCGGCACGCATCCCACCGATGCCTTGCAAACGGCGCTCATCGCCGGCGGGCCCGTCGTGGTTCTGTTGCTTCTGGTCGTGCCGCTGTGGCTGCTGGTGGGCCGGCATGCCGATCCGATTCACCGACCACTGCCGAAGCCCGAGCCCGAAGAGCGCCCCGAACGCGCGCCGAAGTCGAAGCTAACGACCTGACGCGTACGCCTGCATCCCTCTAGGGTTCGCGCCCGCGAGGATCAGTCCCTCTTTGGCGATCCTGGCCACCGCGGTCACGCGACCTTCCGTCCACGGAGCGCCTTCCACGACGACATGGCCGCGCTTGCGGAGGCCCTCAAAAACTTCGGCCGGCAGGCGATTCTCGATAGTCACCTGGCCGGGGAAGCTTTCGTGCGGAAAAAACGAGCTCGGGAAGTGCTGGATGGAGAAGTTGGGCGCGTCGATCGCTTCCTGGAGGTTCAGCCCAAACACCGCGTGCGCGAGGAAGAAGTTGCACGTCCACTGATCTTGCGCATCACCGCCCGGCGTCCCGAACGCGATGTACGGCTCACCATCGCGGAAGGCGAGTGATGGGCTGAGCGTGGTCCGCGGTCGCTTGCCCGGCCGCAGCGCGTTGGGATGGCCTCGGTCGAGGTTGAACATCTGCGCCCTGGTTCCGAGCGGAAATCCGAGGCCGGGAACGACCGGGTTGGAGGAGAGCCAGCCGCCTGACGGCGTCGCCGAGACCATGTTGCCGTGGCGATCGATCACGTCGATGTGACACGTGTCCGAGCCTGGTTCGCCGATGGATCCCCCTGCCCGCGCAGTCTCCTCGATCTGGTGCGGTAGACGCGGCTCTCGTCCGCCAGGCGCGCCAGGGCGCAGCTCCAGAGATGCCTTGTCCTGGATGAGGGCTCGGCGCTGAGCCGTGAATTCAGCGCTCAGCAAGTCTTGCAACGGAACATCGTGCTCGTCGCCGTACCACGCCTCCCGGTCGGCGAACGCGAGCTTGGCGCCCTCGACCACCAGGTGGATGTGCTCGGTCGAGAGGAACTCGGGCTGCGACTCTCCGAACAGCGCCAGCTGCTGCAGGAACACGGGCCCCTGCGTCCAGGCGGTGGCTTTATGGACTTCGAAGTCTCGGAATCGATAGCTGAGGGGCGGCTCGATGCTCGCGTGCCACGACGCCATGTCGGCACCGGTAAGGACGCCCTTGTGAGGCGAGCCCGATGAATCCATGACGCTGTTCTGCACGAAAGAGTCGATGGCGTCGGCCACGAAGCCTTCGTAGAAAGCGCGGCGCGCAGCTTCGATCTCCGCCTCGCGGCCGCCGCCATGCCGTTCCGCCTCGGCCAGAATCTTCTGGTACGTCGCCGCCTGGACGCGATTCCGAAAGAGCATCCCTGGTTCGGGCTGTCCGTGGCTCAGGTAGACCTCTGCGGACGTCGGCCAGTGCTGCCGGAAGAGCTCGGCCACCGATGCGACTTTCCGCGCCACGGTTTCGAGCACCGGGTAGCCGTGCTCGGCGTAACCGATCGCGTACTCGAGCACGTCGCGCAGGCGCAGCGTGCCGTATCGCTCCAGCATCAACAGCCACGCTCCGAAAGCGCCGGGGATGCAGGCCGCCAGGTGACCATTACCTGGAATCGCGTTCAATCCCAGGCTCCGCACGTGCTCGATGGTCAGGCCGGCAGGCGCAGTCCCCTGGCCGCACAGCACGCGTGTCTCTCGCGCCTTGGCGTCATAAATGATCGCCGGCATGTCGCCGGCCGGACCGTTCAGATGCGGTTCGACCACCTGCAGCACGAAGCCGGCAGCGACGGCGGCGTCGAACGCGTTGCCGCCTTTCTCCAGCACCGCGTGGCCCGCCGCGCTGGCGAGCCAGTGGGTGGACGCGACCATTCCGAACGTGCCACGAAGCTCAGGCCGCGTTGTGAACAAGACAACCTAAGGATATGAACCGGTGAGGATCGAGGCGGGACTTACGAAGCCATGCGGCTGGTCATCGGCAGCGTGAACCAGAATCGCGAGCCCTTACCTGGCACCGATTCGACGCCCATGTGACCGCCCTGCAGCTCGGCGAGCTTGCGCGCGATCGACAGGCCGAGACCGGTCCCGCCATACGTCTTGTGGATCTGGTCGCTCGCCTGGCGGAACTCTTCGAAGATTCGCTCATTGGCCTCGGGGGGAATGCCGATGCCGGTGTCGGTGACCGAGATCTCGGCCATGCCGTCGACAGGGACGCTGGTGATGGTGACCGAGCCCTTGGGCGTGAACTTGATCGCATTCGAAACCAGGTTGGTCAGGATCTCGCGCAACCGCCCAGGGTCGGCCTTGACCATGTGCGCCGCCGGCGACAGAGTGGCGGTGAGCTTCAACGCCTTCGCCTCCGCCATCTGGACCATGGTCGAGATCACCTGGTCGACGACGTCCTGCAGGTCGACGTCACTGATCGCGACCTCGATCTTGCCCGCCTCGATCTTCGAAAGGTCGAGGATGTCGTTGATCAGCTCGAGCAGAACCACCGAGCTCTTGTGAATCTGCGTGATGTCCTCGGTCTGGTCGGGCTGCAGCTCGCCGTCGAGGCCGCCGAGCAGGACCTCGCAAAAGCCGATGATCGCGGTCAGCGGGGTGCGGAGCTGGTGACTCATCTTGGCCAGGAACTCCGACTTGAACTGGCTGGCGCGAATCAGCTGCGAATTGGTCTCACGCAGCTGATGGTCGTACGCGTTGGCCAGGCGGACGAAGCTCGCATCCGCGCTTTCGTTGATCGCGAGGAGCACCTCGTCGAGCACGTCCTGCGGGGTGTTGAGTCGTAGCGCTTCTTCGTGGGCGACCTTGAGCAGGGTGCGGCGCCAGTGATAGTGACCGCGCGTCGTCTCGACCAGGGGCACCCCTTCGCGCGCGGCCGCCGCGCCGCTGCGCGTGATGTAGTCGAGCTCGTCCTGGTCCGAGGCAATCCCGCTGACGATCCAGCGGGTGATCAGCAGGGTGCCCACCAGGCTTCGGCCCCATCGATAGTCGAGGTAGTCGCTGCTCGGAGTGATGGCTGGGGCGCTGCGGTACAGCAGGGCGATCGTCCGATCGTAGATCTCCTCGGCTCGCATGCCGATGGCTAGACCGAGCTCGGACTTGTGAACCTGGCGCGAGGTGTCGGAGGCTGTGGGCATGAGGTTGGCTAAGCGCCCGGGATCGTAGCGCGAACGGGTGAGGGTTGATCCCGCTTATCGGTGATTGCCCGGCCGAGCCTCTACTTGCATTTCGGCGCCAAGGGGGATAAACCTGACCGCTATAGCTGGCGGGGGGCCAGCGCATTTGTAGGAGTTGAGGCTTATGCGAATGCGCGTACTCGTTGCTGCCGCTGTCGTCTCGCTGGCGGCTTCGGCGTTTGGCTCGGCGTCCGCGGGCACCGGCACCGCACCGACCCAATTCAACGAATTCACGATTACGCAGCTCCAGTCACTCATGGCCTCGGGCCAGCTCACGTCCGTGGGGTTGACCAAGTACTACCTGGCCCGGATCCAGGACCTGGACCGCGAGGGCCCAGGTGTCAACGCCGTCATCGAGCTCAACCCGGACGCCATCACCATGGCGCAGGCCGCCGACAGCGCTCGAGCGGCGGGCAAGAATCTTGGCCCGCTGATGGGCATACCGATCCTGCTGAAGGCGAACATCGACACGGGCGACAAGATGCAGACCACGGCGGGCTCCTTCGCGCTGTTCGGCTCTCCCGCCTCGCAGGACTCGACAGTCGCGGCCAACCTGCGCAAGGGTGGCGCCGTGATCCTCGGCAAGACGAATCTGTCCGAGTGGGCCAACTTCCGGTCTTTTGAGTCGATCAGCGGCTGGTCGGGCGTCGGTGGCCAGACCAACAACCCGTACGGCATCAACCGCAACCCGTGCGGGTCGAGCTCCGGATCAGGAGCGGCGGCTTCGGCGAACTTCGCGACCGTCTCCCTCGGGACCGAGACCGACGGCAGCGTCGTCTGCCCCGGCAACGTCAACGGCGTCGTGGGCCTCAAGCCAACCATCGGCCTCACCAGCCGGGCCGGAGTCGTACCGATCTCGCACACGCAGGACACCGTCGGCATTCACGCGCGCACGGTCGCCGACGCGGCCATCACCCTGGGCGTCATCCAGAGCCCGACCGCTGACGGTCGCGACGCCGCGACCGGAGGCGTGCCTCTGGGCTGGCAGGGGACCGGCAGGTCGCGGCCATCCAACCTCCCGACCGATTACACGCAGTTCCTGAATCCCAACGGTCTGCATGGCGCTCGCCTGGGGCTGACCCGCAGCGGCCTGGGTGGTTTCGATCCATTCGTGCCAACCCCCGCGGCAGTGACCGCAGCCTACGAGCAGGCATTCTCCGACCTGACCGCGGCCGGCGCCACGGTCATCGATCTCGACGCCCTGACCAACCCGTTGACCAATGCGCCATTCAACTTTTCAGGCGGTCCTGGCGAGTTTGAAGTCCTCTGCTTCGACTTCAGGAACGACGTCGCGAGCTACTTGAGCACTCGGACCAATGTGCCGGGCGCGGGAGGAACACTCCAGACGTTGATCGATTTCGACAACGCGCACGCGGCGCAGGAGATGCCCTTCTTCAACCAGGACATCTTCGATCTCTGCAACAGCATGGCTCCCGGGCCGAACGACCCGCAGCCGGCTTTTGGCGGAGAGACGTACAACCAGGCGCTGGCGTCGGACCAGACCTGGACGCAGCAGAACGTCGATGGGGCGCTGAACAGCCAGAAGCTGGACGCGATCGTCTCGGCGACCGACAACCCGGCGTGGTCGACCGACCTCATCTTCGGCGACCACTTCATCTTCGGCACCTCGAGCATCGCGGCAGCGGGCGGTTACCCGATCATCCAGGTTCCAGCGGTGAGCGTGGACGGCGCGCCGATGGGCATCAGCTTCTTCGGGACCGCGTTCAGCGAACCGACCTTGATCAAGCTGGCCTCGGGATTCGAGCACTTCACGCAGTGGCGTGCTCACAACCCGCCTACGTTTGCTCTGTCGCTACCGTCGAGCAACATCCAGGGTCAGCCGTTGACCAAGCCTCACCCCGGCTCGCCGATGGCGCCGGCGAATGCCAGCCGCAAGGTGCCGCACAACATCTGATCCAGTAGACGGGCGTTAAAAGGGGCCGCGGCCGCTAAGGCCGCGGTCCCTTCGCTACACCGTCGGCAAGGCGGTCCAAGGCCGCCTCCGTCATGGGCTGGAGCAGCACGATCGCCTCGTCGATCCTCCGTTCCCGGCATTCTTCAAGCAGCCTGTCGATGCGATCGACGGCATCAGGCTTGTCGGCATCGTTCACCACGACACCCACCGTGATCCCGAGGCTGGAGGGCTCGCGACCTGCGGCGCTCAACGCCTGATTCATCGCCGCCAGCCTCGCGTCAAGGCGGTCATCCAGTTTTCCGAACCAGGCGGTGTTCCATGCATCCGCGTACCGGGCGGTTAGGCCGAGCATGCGTGGCCTGTCGCCGGCGACGAGCACCGGGATTGGCCGGCTGGGCGCCGGAAGCAGAATCGCCCGCGATACCGAGTAGTAGGTGCCCGAGAACGTGACCGTCTCACCGCGCAGCAGCCGCACGATGATCTCGAGCGCTTCCTCGAAACGGCTCACCTTGTGGTCAGTGGGGTAGCCGAACGCCCGGTACTCCTCGTCGTGCCACCCCGCGCCAAGGCCGAGGGTGAGCCGGCCGCTGCTGATGGCGTCGAGGGTGACGGCCATCTTGGCCAGCAGGCCCGGACTCCGGAAGGACGTAGGCGTGACCAGCTGGCCGATGCCGATCCGTTCGGTCGCAGTCGCGACGCCCGTGAGCAAACTCCACGCCTCGTGGATGCCCTCCGGTGGCTTGCTGGGTTCGTTGCCATACAGGTGGTCGGCGGCCCATACCGAGTCGATCCCGACTCGTTCGGCATGGCGTGCGAAGTCGCGAATCTCCCGCCAGGCCGGTACGCGACCCGGCCCGTCCGACTCCGCGGTGGGCAGCACCGTCCCGACTCTCATCTGCGATCCCACAATCTATGGCCTCGCCGGTTCGCCGTTCAACATCCTGAACTGCGTCTTCTGCTTGCCGGTCGTCGTTCCAATTACGTGGGTTTTTTGAACCGGTCGAGGTTTCTGAGCGCTCGATCAGCAGCGCTCCCGTTCGTTGTGGCGACCGGTTTGGCGGTTTTTCTGGCTCTTACGTTCCGGCCATCGGTCGAGGGAGATGGCGTTGGCTACTACAGCTATCTCCACGCCGTTTTCGTGAGCCACAACCTGAGCTTTCGCAGCGAGTATCACGCCGCAATCTCATCAGGGACTCCGCTTTACATGCCCTTGGTGACCACCCGCAGCGCGAACGGTCAACTGGCTGACTTCTTTCCAGTTGGCTCGGCCATTCTGTCCTCGCCTGCATACGTTGTAACGCTCTTGGTCCATCGATCCGGCGAGCCGCAGTACGGCCCGCCCTTCGTCCAGGTTTTTGCGCTCTCCTCCGTCTTCTATCTCTTGCTGGCCCTCGCCCTGTGCTACCGCTTCGCGATGGATGTCAACGGAAGTCGGGCTAGCGCCCTCATTGGTTTGTTCGCGGCGTTCCTCTCAACCCCTCTCCTTTACTACGGGCTGACGGATCCGAGCTACTCCCACGCCTTCTCCATTTTCTGTTGCAGCGCGTTCATCTACGCCTGGTGGAAGGGTCCACCCAAGAGCGCGATGTGGTGGTTTGGCCTCGGCCTCCTCGGTGGGGTGATGGCTATGACCCGATTTCAGGACGGCCTGCTGATGGCTGTTGTGCTCATCGATTTCAAGCGCTTGCGTTGGCCGGCTCTAATGCTGGTGCCAGGAGCAATAGTTGGTTTCGCACCGCAACTGGTCGTGGACCACGTGCAGTTTCCTCGAACAGGTTGGGTGCCATTGGCCGCTCTGTCGGCGTGGAACCTGGTGCTGCAGGCAAATTTCGTGTACGTCATGAACTCCACCAGCAGCCCAATCGGCTACCTCGACTTGTTGAGAGGGCAGGCGTCAGCCCTGAACTTTGTTCCGCGGCTGTTCGTCAAGGGAGCTGTGGTTAGTGACCTGCTCTTCTGGAAGCAGCTTCACAGCCATTTCAATCCAGTTGGAGGGATCGCGACTCTGGCTGCCGAGTTGGCATGCGCCCTGGCTGCCGCCGTCGTCGCTTTGTCCCAGAACTTGCGCCGCGTCGCCACCATCGGTTGATTGTGTAAGCAGTGGTGACTCGACAGCCGTGGTGGGTGGCGCCGTTCAACGTGATTGCGAAGCCTTTGCTGGCTCTGGGTGTTCCGATGGGGCCGGATGTTTTGCTCACGGTCCGGGGAAGGAAGTCCGGCCTGCCGCGCACAACGCCGGTGACGGTGGGGGAGCGAGCCGGCAGGCGCGGGATCATCGGCGCGTTCGGCGAGAGCAACTGGTCGCGCAACCTGCGGGCGGCGGGCACGGCGACCATCAGGTTCGGCCGGCGCAGAGAGCAAGTCCGGGCCGTGGAGCTGACCGGCGGCGCGGCGATTGACTTCCTCGAAGCGGTCCTGGTGCCGATGGCTCGCGAGTCGCGACTGGGCGCCTGGTTCGTCCGCCACGTCGACAAGATCGACCTCGACGACCTTGAAGGCGTCGTCCGCGAGCGGCCCGTATTCGAGATCTTCCCGCTCGACGGCTAGTTCGCCCCAGGCAGCCGCCCGAAACGGTTAGTGCAATTGACCCAATCGTCCGGGCTCTGTTAGGGTTTGGCCCTGCCTTTGCGTCCGGGGGACGCGAGACTGAAAGCCTGGGGGTAGGCGTTGCGTCGTCTCGACCGCTACGTGACCCATGCCGTCGTGCTCCTCGTGGCGACCCTTATGTCCGGCTACAGCCTTGCCGGCTACTTCGCGCCGGGCACGGTGGCGGCGGCGGCCAATCCGGCGATCACCACTTCGGGTGATGACTGGCTAGGCCGCGACAGCACGATCATCAAACCCGTCTACATCCCGACCTCAGCTCTGCCGAACCGCTCAGCGATCCTCTACACGGTCGGCAAGCAGGACACCCTCGACAGCATCGCCGCCGCCCTCAAGATCCCATTCCGCGAGATCACGTGGTCGAACCCCGGCCTGAAGCTGCCGCTGAAGCCAGGCCAGATCCTGCATCTCCCGCCGGTGCCCGGCTTCGTGATCCAGGTGCGGCGCGGCGACACCCTGAAGAGCCTGTCGACGGCGTACGGGCTCGATGCCTCGACCATCGTCGACTTCAACCGCACCACCGGACCTCTGACTCCCGGCTCCCTGCTTGTCGTCCCGGTCGATCCCAAGATCGGGCCGACGCTCCCCTCGGGCAAGCTGGCCGACCCGATCGCGCCAGGCCAGCTCGCGTGCCCCATCCAGGGCGCGCCGATCATCCAGAAGTTCGGTCCGACGTCATTCGCCTTGGAGCCGTCCTACGGCGGTTATCTCCACTTCCACACCGGCGTCGACGTCCTGGCCGGGTACGGCACCCCTATCACGGCCGCGGCCGGCGGGGTGGTCACCAGCGTGGCGTTCGAGGACTACTTCGGTGAAGAGGTCACGATCCGGGACAGCTACGGCCTGGTCGAGATCTACGCCCACCTGTCGGCCGCGCTCGTCACGGTCGGCCAGCCGGTGCAGCAGGGCCAGCCGGTGGCGCTGGTGGGCAGCACCGGGCTTTCGATCGGCGCACATCTGCACCTGCAATTCGAAGTCGGTGGCGTGCCCACCGACCCGATGCCACTGATGGGGTGCACAGCAAGCTCGTAACTCCACCGGCCCCCCCGTTCTGGATAAGCTGTCCTAAATCACGTCCCCGTTTCGCCCGGGCCGTCCGCTCTAGAGGGTTCAGTGGAGGTGTTGCGAAACATGCGGCACAGACTTCCTTTGCTTGCCGGCATCCTGATGCTGGCCGCGGTGCTGGCGCCGGTACCGGCCCAGGCCACGACTGGTCCGACGGCGGGCGCGAACCATCTGGTCGACCTCGATCATGGCCTGCAGTTCTCTCAGAACAAGCAGAACGAGCCGGCCATCACCCGCGACCCGCTGACTGGCGTCCTGGTCGCCGGCGCGAACGATGAGATCGGCCAGCCGCCATGCCCGGGGACGACGGCGCCCGGAGCTTCGCCGTGTCCGTTCAAGCCCGGCGTGCCGACGAGCGCCTTCTACCGCTCGACCGACAACGGCACGACATGGTCGGGTGGTTACCTGCCAGGGTTTGGCAACATCGGCCGGACTTCCGGCGGTGACCCGACCCTCGACTTCGGGCCGCGTCTGTGCACGAACGGGACCTTCAGCTACGCCTGCGGTGCGGTGATCTACTACGGATCGCTGGCGGACCCGTTCCCAGAGTTCGGTGGCGAGCTCGGCACGGTTTCGCGCACCTACGACGACGGGACGACCTGGGCTGACCCCGTGGTCGCGGCTCCTGCCAGCTCCGGGCAGTTTGTCGACCACGAGTGGATCGCCGTCGACAAGGTTGCCGGCAGCCCGCATTTCGGCAGCATCTACATGGACTGGGCGCAGTTCTGCAACAAGTGCTCAGGCAACGGCAACGTCAAGATCTTCACCTCGCATTCGTCTGACGAGGGCCGCACCTGGAGCAATCCAGTGCAGGTAAGCGCGGCGAACAACAACACACCGCAAGGCTTTCGCGAGACCGGCCAGATGACGGTCGCGTCCGATGGGACGGTGGAGGTCTTCTGGACCGAGAACGCCGACTCGACCAAGGTCGCGAGCCTGCAGGTCGTGACCACATCAAAGGATGGTGGCAACACCTACACCGCTCCGATCACGATCTCGCCGGTCACCGATTACCCGCTGCGCGGCACACCTTTCGATGTCATCGACCTTTTCAACCGCGTGCCCGGCATGAGCGCGCGCGTCGATTGCTACCCACACCCGGCGGCAGATCCGACCTCGAGCAAGGTGTATGTCGTCTGGTGTGACTTCTCCGGCGGTCATGGCACGGTCCAGGCCGCTGTCTCGAGCGATGGACTGAGCTGGACATTGCTGGGAACGATCGCGAGCGTCGCCGGCCGCAACGCCTTCTTCCCGCAGCCGGCGGTTGCAGGATCCGGCGCTGTGGCGGTGGCGTTCGACGCGCTCACCGCTCCGCCGGCCAACGATGAGTTCCAGACCGGCGTGCAGACTTACGACTCGTACGTCACCGAGTTCTCGGGCGGCTCGTGGTCCGCGCCGGTGCGTGTGTCCAGCGCGACCTCCAACCCCGAGGGCTCGTCCTACAACAGCCTCCAGGAGCAGTTCATCGGCGACTACATCGACATCGTCGCGGGACCTTCGACCGCGTGGGCGGTGTGGACGGACTCGCGCAACGCCGACGCGTGCTCGGCGGTCACCAGCTACCGCGCAGCCCTGTACTCAGGATCGAAGACGGCGGTGGCGCCGAACCCCGACACCGCCTGCTCGACCAACTTCGGCAACACCGACACGTTCGTCGCCCAGATAGGGCTCTAAGCACCGATTCCGATCGGGCGCCGGCACCGCGCCGGCGCCTATCCTTCGTCGGGTGATCGATCCCGAGGCTCGTGCCTACCTCGACTACATGGCGTCCCTCGGGTTGCCATCGCTAGCCGAGCAAGGACCGCACGAGGCGCGCAGGCTCAACCGCCTGCGCGCCCCCATGCTCGCCGGGAAGGTCGAGCAGGTGGCCCTCGTGGAGGACGGCACCATTCCCGGGCACGCCGGCCCGATGCGGTTTCGCCGGTACTCGGATGCGCCGGATCGTCAGCAGCCCGTCCTCCTTTACCTCCACGGCGGCGGCTGGGTCGTCGGCGACCTCGACACGCACGACTCGGTGTGTCGCGCGATCGCGCGACGCGCTGACTGCGCCGTCATCTCGCTCGATTACCGACTCGCGCCAGAGAATCCCTTTCCGGCCGCGGTGGACGATGCCTGGGCAGCCCTGACGTGGCTGGGGAAGGGTGAGAACCGCATCGCCATCGGCGGCGACAGCTCCGGCGGCAACCTGGCCGCGGTGCTCGCCCTCCGCGCGCGCGACCGTGGGGGGCCGCCGCTCCAGGCCCAGGTACTCATCTATCCGGTGACCGACTGCGACCTCGACACGCCTTCGTATCGCCAGGCCGGGTCGGGGTACGGCCTGACCCGCGATTCGATGGCCTGGTACTGGGCGCAGTACCTCGCCGACGAGTCAGGACGCCGCCATCCCGACGCCTCGCCGCTCCGAGCGGCAGACCACTCCGCGCTGCCGCCCGCCCTCGTCATCACCTGCGAGCTCGATCCGCTCGCATCAGAGGGCGCCGCGTACGCGGAGTCGCTCGAGCAGGGGGGCGTGCCTGTGGAGCTAATCCACGAGCCGGGCATGATCCACGGCTTCGTCCGTATGGCCGGATCGATCAGCCGCGCCCGCAAGACGTGGGACGACTGCGCGCGCTTCCTGCGGCGAACGCTGCAGTAGGACGAAAGTCCTACGCCCGGCTCTGCCGGGCGCCCCTAGACTCACCGCCAGCACGCAACGCCGGCTGCCAGCAGCCGGCGAGCGGGGGAGGGTAGTGGTCAAAAGGGGCCTCGATCCGGGGTCCCTTCGCGCCTCACTGAGTTCTGCCGGCAAAAGTCCTACTGCAGTCGCTACCCGGCTCGGATTTGCCGGCAAAACGCTGAGGGGCGCCTCAGGCCCCGAGCAGACCGCCCCGCATCGCGTTCATCACGGCCTCGGTGCGGTTGCCCGCGTCGAGCTTCTTGAAGATCCGGCTCAGGTGGTTGCGCACGGTCTTGTCGCTGATCGCCAGCCGGCTCGCGATCTGCTTGTTGGACAGGCCGCGGGAGACGAGCTTGAGGACATGCAGCTCGCGCCCTGACAGCTCGTTTGGCGATGGACCGGCGACCGAGTGCCCGTTGGAATGCAACGCCAGGATGCGCGAAGCCATCACTTCGGGCGTCACGTCCTTGTGGACGTAACCGCTAGCACCATTCTCGAGCGCTTCCTTCACCGCGGGGCCGACTGCGTACGCGCTGAGGATCAGCACGCGCACGTCAGGCATCCGGCGGAAGAGTTCTTTGGTTGCTTCGATGCCGTCGAGGCGCGGCATCTGCAGGTCCATCAGCACGACGTCGGGTCTGCGGCTTATCGCCTGCTCGACCGCGTCCCTACCGTCGCGAGCCTGGCCGACCACCTCGAAACGAGGATCCGACGCGAGGACGCGCGCCAGGCCGGCGCGGAAGAGCGTCTGGTCATCGGCGATCAGGACCTTGACAGGGGCCGCGGCGGATTTCACTCCAGGCGGTAAGTCGGAACGCGGACCTCGATCCGGGTGCCGTCCTCGTCGGAACCGGCGCTAAAAGTACCGCCCATGATGACCGCGCGTTCGCGCATTCCGGTCATGCCCATGCCGATCAGGCCATCGAACCCTTCGCCGTCGTCGGCGATCTTGATGACCGCTTCGCCGAACGCGGTCACGTCGAGCACGATGCTGATCGCCCGAGCGTGTCCGTGCCGCACGGCGTTGGTGACCGCTTCGTGAACGATCCGCGAGATGTTGAACGCGCTCCAGCCGTTGACATGGATCGGCCATCTGTCCGAGACGTCCAACGAAATACTGGCGCGATGGTGGAATCGCGCGACCACCTCGCTGCGCAGGACGTCGACCAGGTTCAGCCGCAAAGTGTCCGCACCACGCATGTCGATCAACAGCTCGCGCGTGCGCCGTAACACCTGTCGCGCCGATTCCTCGAGGACAGCCAGACGCTGGCTGGTGTCGGCGTCGCCGCCGCTCTCGCGCCGGAGGTCGTCCAGTTCCAGGATCAGTGCGATGAGCGGGCTCGCAACCTGGTCGTGCAGCTCTCGGGCAAGGTGCAGCGCCAAGGGATTGCCGGCGCTGGCCTCGACCAGGACCTGTTCAGCTATGACGTCCGGAAAACCAAGGGCCACGCCGATTCCCCTCTCTTTGACTGCTGGATCATCGCCTCGCGGTGAGGCTAAACCCCTCAAGGATTCCAAAGTATATAGGCAGATGTGAAGACGGCTGAAACGGTATTACCCGACTTTTCGGCCGGCCGTTCTTTGGCCTCGTTTAGTCTTCAGGGGTGGACGACTTCGAGCCGCCCTATCTCTACCCCGACTACCGAGCCACCCAGCTGCGCGCGCCACGACGCGAGCTTGTGAAGCTCCCCGCGGAATGGTTTCACCATGCTCGCGGTCCGGCGTTCGGACGGATCCCCGTGCGCACAGAGGATGCGGACCTTACGCGCCAGCACCGCGGCGAACCTCTCGGCGAGCGCATCATCCTGACCGGCCGAGTGCTGGACAGTGACCGGCGTCCCGTCCGCAACACGCTGGTGGAGATCTGGCAGGCCAACGCCGCGGGCCGGTACATCGATCCCGCCGACAATCATCCTGCGCCGCTCGACCCCAACTTCACCGGTGCGGGCAGATGCATGACCGACAATGACGGCCGGTACCGGTTCACTACCGTCAAACCCGGCGCATATCCGTGGCGCAATCACCCCAACGCGTGGCGGCCTGCCCACGTCCATTTCTCGCTGTTCGGAGAATCGCTGGCGAGCCGGCTCGTGACGCAGATGTACTTCCCGGGCGATCCGCTGATACCGCTCGACCCGATCCTCAACTCGATCAGCGACCGACGCGGACGTGACCTGCTGGTCGCGAAGTTCGATCCCGACGCGACCATGCCCGAGTGGGCGCTGGCCTACAGGTGGGACATCGTGCTGCGCGGCCGCGACGCCACCCCCATGGAGGCGTAATGGAGCCGACGCCCTCCCAGACCGTCGGTCCCTTCTTCGGGTTCGCGATGCCGTTCGAAGGTGACGCGCACGCCGTCGAACCATCGACTGGCGGCGCGGTCCTGGTCGAAGGGCAGGTGCTGGACGGGGCCGGCGATCCGGTGCCCGACGCATTGCTTGAGGCTTTCGACAGTGAGCGTTTCGCGCGCTGTCGCACCGATTCGGAAGGCATCTTCCACTTCACGGTGGGAAGGACTGATCACCTCGAAGTCTTCGTGTTCGCGCGCGGGTTGTTGCGCCACCTGGCGACTCGCATGTACTTTCCGGACGCCGACCTGAGCGACGATCCGCTGTTGCAACTGGTCGAGCCGGAGCGCAGGCGCACCCTGATCGCGGTTCCAACCGAGGGCGGCCTGCGCTTCGACATTCACCTCCAGGGCGAGGACGAAACCGTCTTCTTTCAGCTCTCCTAGCGCGCGGGTCAGGCGGCCCGGCGCAGCGCGGCTACTGTCCAGAGGACGCCAGTCTGATCGAGCACGGTGCGGAGGCCGTGTTGTTCGCAGGTCGCGAAGATTCGCTTCGGCGGGTGCACGAAAATCTGAAATTCGCGGCGGGTGAGCCGCAACATCAGGTTCGCGATCCCGAGGCCGGCGCGGACCCACCAGGCGCCTCGCGGGAAGCTCATCACCAGCAGCTGGCGCGCGTGGTCCGAGGCCTCGCCGGCGAGGCGAGGCATGTCGGGGTAGCAGCAGATCACGCGGTTCATGATCACGATGTCGGCGCCTTCGACCTGCGCGCCGGCCATGGCGAAGTCCATGACCTTTCGCTCCACCCGATTGGTCAGTCCGGCTTCGTTCAAGAGAGCGTTCGCCTCGTCCTCGTAGGTCGGTGTCAGCTCGACGCTGACTGCGTGCGCAGCGCCCGCCTTGAGCAGCTCGATCTGGATCGCGCCGATGCCGCCGCCGACCTCTAGCACCGTGCGACCTTCGACGCCCTGCGATTTGACGAACTCGAAGATCCGTCGCGACGTGGCGTCGAGGCCTTTCCGCCGGTAACGCCTGGCATCGAACTGCGCCATTCTCTCGCTGAATATCCACCGGTAGCCTTTGGGTGAGCAGCAGCAGTCCGGCATGTCAGGGCGAGGTTGATGGGCTGGGAAGCGATCCGCCACCGAGGATGCCGCCGATGATCGCGCCGGCCACGAACAGCACCCAAACAATGCCGACCAGCAGCGTCCCCGCCAGGTTGACGTAGCCCAGCACTAGACCCGCGACCGCCATGCCCCCGCCCGCCTCGCCGGATTGCTTGATCTGGCCGCGAGCGACGTGGCCGAAGATGATCGCCAGGATCGCCCCGAGCAGCGGACAGGCAACCCAAGCCAGGATGCCCGTCACCAGCGAGGCGATCGCGAGGCTGTTCGTTCGCGGACCGTATCCGTACGCCGGCTGCGCATAGGGCGCAGGCATTGGAGGAGGCGGCGGCGCCGATGGTGGTTGTGCGCCCGGCGGCAGCGCGCTGCTCACGGGCGGCAGCCTATCAGGAGGCGACCGGCTCCAGTACGACCACCGGAATGATTCGTTCGGTCTTCTTCTGGTACTTGGCGTAGTCGGGCCAGACGCCGGTCATGTACTCGAAGAGTCGGTCGCGCTCAGGTCCGCTCATCAACGGCTTCGCGCGGGCCTTGAACTTCTCCGTGCCGTCGTCATTGGCGACTTCGATTTCCACCTCAGGGTTGGCCCCGAGGTTGTGCAGCCACGTCGGATGGTCGGGGGCACCACCTTTCGAGGCGACGACCACCAGGTTGTCGCCATCGCGCCGGTAGACGAGCGGCGTCGTGATTTTCGTGCCCGACTTTGAGCCCTTGGCGGTCATCAGCAGCAGGTTGTCCCCCCAGGCACCGACGCCACGCCCTTTCTTGGCGTGGAACTCCTTGATCGTCTTCTGGTTCCACTCATTCGCAGCCATGTCTTCAGACTACCGCCGCCGCCAGCGCGGACAACTCGGCGTCGAGTCCGGTGGCGTTGGGCCGTTCGCGCTCGAAGATGGCGGCCCGCGCCGATGCGCGAGCGAGTGCGCCCAGCGACCACAACTGCCACGGCTTCGCCGGCTCGATCGCTGTCGTGAGGAATCGCTCGGGCCGCGCCCGCCAGACCTTGACGCGCACGCGATCGAAGCCAGGCTCATTGGCATCTGGCACGAACTCCGGCACGGAGCTGGTGGCCGTGCAGATGTGCTGGGTCAGCAGGTCGTCGTGATGCGCGCAGTGATGGAATCCGCGCTGCGCCGCCGCGGTCGCCAGCCGGTCGTTCAGGTACGGCCAGATCGCGCCCTTGTCGCCACCAGACGGGTAGTAATGCGGCGATTCGGTGCTAAGGGAACGCACTCCGAGGGCGCCGCGCAAGCCGAGCGAAGGGTCGTACAGGCGGCGCATGACCGCGCGGAGCCGGTCGGTCATTTCTGGACTGTCGAGCAGGCCGCTCGCAAGCGTGTCGATGAGCGAGGATGCCGCGATCGGCGCGACCACGAGCTTGCTGCCCGACTGGTCGAGCTCGGCGAAGTAGCCGGGGAAACCGCCGGCACTGTCGTCCACCCAGAACGTGTCGAAGAACTCAGAGCGGACCGTCTCGGCCAGCGCCGCACCGTCCGCGAGTAGGCCGAGCTGAGCGCCGAGCCGCAGCGACCGGTACAGGATGCATTGGACTTCGACCAGCGCCACGGGTCGGGTCGGCAGCGTGCCGTCGGCCCGTATAAAACCGTCCGGCGAGTCCTTCCAGACGGAGCCGATGGGCGGCATCCACGCTGACCCGGCAGGGCGCCGCAGCTGCGTCGAAAAGATGAGATGACGGCCGCTCTCTTCCATTCGGCGCAGCTGCCACCCGAGCGCGGACTTCACCGCGTCGCGGTAGCTGACCTCGCGACCGTCCGGTTGGACCACGCGGCGATCGAGGATCGAAGGCTGCGCCAGTGCGAGCTCCATCACGTAGTTGGCGCCGTCGCCGGTCACGTCGTCGGCCGCGAACCAGGGCCATGCGCAACCCGTGATTTCAGAGATCGTGCGGGCCAAGGGGTCGCCGGGAGCGCGATGCTCGTGGAAGAGCTTGCCCGGCAACTCGTTGCGCCGGTCGTAGTTGTCAGGGTCGATCGCGTCGTCGCGCTCGCGACCCTGATAGCGAATCACCTCATCGATCGCGGGCAGGAATCGCTCGACGGGATACCGAGCTGTCAGCGAGCGCAGCGAGATGAAGAGGTCGCGCGGAAACAAAGTGCCGCTGTAGTCGGAACCGATATCGTCCGTGCCCGCGTCGGCGGATGGCGGCCACGTGCCGGCGCTCAGCAGCGGCATGCTCGCGCTGAGTGTGTCGAGGATCGCGTCCATATCTATGCGTGCGCGCGCCGGTGGTTCGTGAGGGGCCGGCTCGACCGACACGATCTCGTCGCTTGCGAGTGTGGTGAACAAACCCCATTGGCTCTCGTGCCGGACCAGCCCCGGATGCTTCATCAGCCCGAAGATAGCGGCATGCAATACACCGACGACAGCGCGTTGCCCAAGGTCACTGAGGCGCAGCTCATGGCCGCACTGGCACAGACGCGACCCTACACAGTGGTCGTCCTCAAGGCGGGACCTCGTTACTCGCCGCCAGGACCAAACCGCGACCCTGAGGTGGCGGCGACGATTCTCCAGCACGGGATCCGCAACATGCGCCTTAGGGTGGCGGGCTTGCTGCGGGTCGTCTGTCCCGTGGCTGATGGCAGCGAAGTTGCCGGCGTCGGAGTTTTCGACGCGACCCCGGAGGAATGCGACGCCATCTACTCGCGTGACCCCGCGGTGATGGCGTCCATCCTCACCTACGAGATCCACCCGACGAGGACATTCCCAGACAGCAGCCTGGCCTGATCCGGCATATGCTGGGCGGAAATTGCTTTCGCCGGCGATGCCGGCTGTGTTGAGAGGTGGGTGCAATGCCGAGAGCTAAGCAACTGACGATCTGGGTCTCAGACCAGCCGGGTCGCCTGGGCGAGATCGGAGCCACGCTCGGCGCCAAGAAGGTCAACATCCGAGCGCTGATGGCGACGACCGACGGCGGTCGAGGCGCGGTCAGGGTGGTGGTCGACAAGGGCGCCGCTGCCAAGAAAGCCTGCGCGGCGATGGGCTGGGAGACCACGGAAGAGGATGTCCTCGCCATCACGCTCACCGACAACCCGGGCACGCTGGGCAAGGTGGCGAAGAAGCTCGGGGCGGCGGGCGTGAACATCAACTACGCCTACGTCGGATCCGCGGGGAGCGCCCGGCGCACCAACGTCTTCATGGGCGTGTCCGACATCAAAGCGGCGCTAAAAGCCGCCCGCTGACCGCCTTCGCGGCAATCGCGCTCGGGCTGACCGCCGTGGCGGCGGCAGCCGACTGGCTCGCGGTCGCGAAGTCTCGGCGCCGCCTCGAGTACGTGGCCAAGCCCGCCGTGATGGTCGGCTTGATCGTGGTCGCGCTAACCCTGCGACCGGTCAGCGGCACCGAACGCGCCTTCTTCGTGGTCGCGTTGACGCTCGGCCTGGTCAGCGATGTGTTCCTGATGTTGCCGCAGGACCTTTTCTTGATGGGCCTGGTGGCGGCGCTGGTCGAGCACCTCGCCTACATCGGCGGCTTCCGCGCCCGACCCTTCAATCCCGGGCTGCTGGTCGCCGGCGAGACGGTGGCATTGGTCGCGGTCGGAGTGGTCTTACCCGGAATCTATCGATCCCTCAAACAGAACCAGCCGAGACTCGTGTGGCCGGTGATCGTCTACATCGTCGTCTTCGTGGTGATGGTCGGAACTGCCGGCGGCACGGGCTCGCTAGTCACGCTCGCCGGCGCCCTGCTGTTCTTCTTCTCCGACGCAGTGCTGGCGTGGAATCGATTCGTCAAGCCTCTGCCGGGAGGGCGCATGGCCAACATCGTCCTGTACCACGCCGGCCAGGCGCTGCTGGTGCTGTCGCTGCTGAGGTGAGACCGGCGCGCTAGCTCGGCGCCAGCGGCATCAGCAGCGCGAATGACGATCCGCCCGGCCCCGACCACTGCAGTACGAGATCGCCGCCCTGCCGGCGCGCGAGCTCGCGCGACAGATACAGGCCCATCCCGGTGCCAGGCACGTGGTCATAGTTCGCCCGCTCCACTCGCATGAATCGGCTGAACAGGCGTACCTGCTCCGTCAGCGGGATCCCGACGCCGTGGTCTTCGACCGAGACGCGCGCCAGGTTCGCGGTCTTCTCGAGCCTGACGATCACGTCGCCGCCGCCCGGCGAGTACTTGATCGCGTTCGAGAGCAGGTTGCTGAGGATCATCTGGATTCGCTCGGGGTCGCCGACGACGTTGAGCTCATACGGGTAAGGCTCGAACATGAGTCGGTGAGCCGGGCTTTCCTCCAGCGCACGCGCCAGCTCGACAGACTCGTCGATAAGGGGGACCAAGTCCACCGTGTCGGTCCGCAGTCGGAGGCTGCCCTCTTCCAGTCGAGCAACCTCGACCATCTGGTCGACGAGGCGGCTCATCTCAACCGTCTTCGCCTCCAGCGCGGGCAGCGATCTTTCCTCGAGGTCGCGCCTCGCCTCTGGCGTGGAGGCGCGGTACATCGAGAGGTAGCCGCGTAGGACAGTCAGCGGGCTCCGCAGCTCGTGCGCGACCAGGTTGAGGAAGGCTGATTTGGCGCGCTCGAGGTCGAGCAAGCGCTGGCGCTCCAACTGGTTGGCGGTGATGTCGCGCGTGACCTTGGCGTAACCCGTGAGCCGCCCTGAGGCGTTATGCAATGCAGTGATGACGGCCGACGCAAAGAAACGGGTGCCATCCTTGCGCACGCGCCAGCCTTCGTCTTCGACCCGCCCGGTTTCGCGCGCGACCGCCAGCTCGCGCTCCGGCTTGCCCGCCTCGGCATCTTCTGGCGGGTAGAAGACGGAGAAATGCATGCCGATGGCCTCGCCGTTGTCGTAGCCGTTGATCCGCCGCGCACCTTCGTTCCAGGTGCGAATGCGGCCTTCGGTGTCCAGCAGGAAGATCGCGTAGTCCTTGATGCTTTCGACGAGGATCTGGAACCGCTCAGCTGAAGCGAGGTCCTCGGTGATCTCTCGATTGACCTCGAGAATGAGCTTCGCGGCCGGGTCCAGCACCCACTTTCCGTCCACCACGATCTCGACGCCGTCCTTGCGGGTCTGCACGAGGCGGCCCTCCCAAAGGCCGTTCTCCGTGACCATGGCGTAAGCCGACGCGCGGGAGCCGGGATACCGAGTTTTCAACAGGTCCGCCGAAACTTGGCCCAGAGCCTCTTTACGAGAATAGCCGTACATTCGCTGGGCTCCCGCGTTCCAATAAGTGATCCTATGGGAGCCAGATTCAATCGCGAAGATCGCGTCAAAAGCGAGGTCGAGCAGTTGGGCCGCCTCGTCTTTCCCCCGTTCGCCAGCCACCTTTCCAAGCGTAACGGGCGCCACGCAGCGTTCGCTGGTTGGCCCCAGGCCAAGGCGCAGGGGCCACAGCGGATCCTCTTCATCGAGGACGACCGGTTCATCGCCGATATGTACCGGATGGGCCTCGAGGGAGGCGGCTGGGACATCGAAGTCGCGTACGACGGGGAGGAGGGCCTGCGCCGGGCGCTGGAAGACCCGCCGTCGCTCATCCTCCTGGACCTGCTCTTGCCGCGCCTGGATGGCATCGAGGTGCTGCGCCGCCTGCGCATGGACCCGAACACGAGCCGAATCCCTGTGCTGATCGTCTCCAACGCTTCGGGTCTCGGCGGGCGTGACGAGGAGGCCCGCCGGCTCGGCATCAATGACTGGATGGTCAAGGCCAACACCACGCCGGCCGCGCTTGCCAAGAGGGTGAGCCGCATCCTGGGGAACGACTAGCCAGACCGGCCAGCCGAAGTTAGGTGCGGGCTTTGGTGCGTTTCATATAGGTAGTGCCAGAGAAAAAGCACGTCCGTGGAGTCGGTCCCAAAGAGCAGCGCGAGTACGAGCACATCCTCGAGTCGGCAAGAAAGGAAGGTCGATA
>JACZCV010152408.1_pt1 | contig 24248 bp, 21 predicted proteins | sample 8641841 | NCBI WGS metagenome assembly JACZCV01 (sample SAMN15324606, study PRJNA640507) | soil metagenome | isolation source: monocropping sugarcane control | place: China: Luxin town, Laibin City, Guangxi Province | collected 2019-07-25 | depth 10cm m
AAGATCGGCATCATCAAGTGACCATTTGACCGTCCGGCTGATCACGACCGGTGGCACAATCGCCACGACGTCGGACCATGATTCACACCGCACCAGGGCCTCTCTCGACAGTGCGGCGATAGCGAGCCTGCTCGATTCGGGTGTGGATGCCGACATCGATGTTTTGGACCTCGCGTTGCTGCCGAGTTGGGCCCTCAATTCGTCCGATTTCGTTCGCGTCGCAACCAGCGCGCGCGACGACGCCAGGTCCGGCCGCTACAGCGGAGTCGTGGTGACGCACGGAACATCGACGCTGGAGTACACGGCCTTTATGGCTGAGCTCCTTAATGACACCGAGGTGCCCATCGTGTTCACCGGCGCGATGCGTTACGCCAACGAGCCGGAGCCTGACGGCCCCCGCAACCTTGCTGATGCCGTCCGAGTCGCTTCGAGCCCAGCCACGCGCGGCTATCGGTCCCTCGTCGTCTTTGCGAGTGCGATCATCAACTCGCGCTGGGCTTGGAAGTTCAAACGTGACCAGCGCGACGCGTTTATCTCGACTGACGGGAAGGCAGGGCACATCGACGACAACCTGCATCTGCCGCAACGCGTGTCCGTGGTGGCGGCGCTGGACGGGCGCGTCGACCAGGCCGTCGGGCTCCTAAAGGTTTATCCGGGCATGGATGAACGGATTCTCGAGGCGGCGGCGTCGAGCGGCGTCCATGGTCTGGTCATCGAAGCGTTCCCGGGTGCCGGCGGTGTTCCGCCGCACCTGCATCGGGGGATAGGTGATGCAGCGGAGAGGATGCCGGTTGTGATCGCTTCGCGAGCCCCGGTAGGCCAGGTGCCGTCTCCTCCGACAGGCGGCACTGGCGAGCCGCTGGCCAAAATGAATGTGATGTCGTCGTGCGACCTGACCAGCGAAAAGGCTTGGCTTCTCTTGATGTGCGCCATCGGGCAAAGCTCTACTCAGCACGAAGCACGAGCACTCTTTGAATCGTATGCGAGGATGAGGCCTGCATCGCCCCCAGCATCCCCCTCCTCTTAATTGTTCCCACGGTCACGATCAGAGATTGATACCGCGATCGCGGCGTACAGAGAATCGACGGACTCTATCGCTGGGGATTCACTCCACCTCAGTCAGCCTCAGCCTTCGTCGTCCGCCACGAGTCGTTGACCAAGCGCCCGGCTAGTACCCAGGCCCATCAACTTCCTACGGTGCACAGAATCAGCCGATGCTCACGATAAGTCCCCGGTATCCCTAGCATCCGACGATCACCGTTTGGCCTAAGAGACTGTCGATGCGCTCCCAATCATCACGACCGGGCGAGCGCCAGAGGCCTCGGCGCCGAGCCCAGTGGACCTGGCTACGCCGCTGTCTCAGTCCTCCGAAAAGAAAATGCCATTCCGTTCGCGGCCGAAATAGCTCTTGAACTGTGTCACGCCCGGACTTGACGTGAACTCGAAGCCGGGCGCCGTCGCACTCCAGGTGATGTCGACTGTCGCGAGCGAGAAACGGCCCGCGAAGGTGTGTACCGGATCCGAGACGTTAAACGGATCCGCGGTCGCCGTCCAGGTCATGTTGAACGACACAGACGCATCGACCTCCGCACCTTCCTTCAGGGCATTCTCCAGGTTGCCGTAGTCCTCGAGATCGAAGTCGGACAGCGCCAACGTCGCCTTGCCGGCCTCCATGTCGACCTGCAGGGCCTCCTCTTTGACTGGCACTGTCCAGAAAAGGCCCGACTCACGGATCCCGGGGTTGAAGTCGTGAATCTGGTTGGGGAGGCTTACAGCCCCGTTGTAGAGATCCATTCAAATGAAGGCGAAGGTCCCGTGATGCATCCGGCCATCTTCACCGCGGTACAGGCCGCTCATGAAGCCATTGTCGACCTGGTAACTCAATGGACCTGAAGTGCCGACACCGCTGCCGTGCACACGACAGAGTCCCACCATGCCGTTGAAGTCGGTGATCTCGGATGGCTCGCTGATCGGGAGGCCGTCATTCGGCACAACCGACGGAAAGTGATGAACCATAGTGCTGAATCCGTCAGGAAAGCTCGCCGTCACCCCGCCAGGTATTGGTACCGGAAAGACGGTCGCAAGCTCGTCGTTGTCGGCGAGCACCGCCGGAACCCGCACGCCCGTCGCCAGCGCTCCCGCCGTTGCCGCGGCGGCGCCCAAGAACTGCCGCCGGGAAAGGGAATGCCACAGGAGATGCTCGTGTCGGCCAGAGAACCCCATGGCGCGGACCTCCAGCTGCAACCGCCTCGTCCAAGGCGCGTTGTAGGCCCGGAGTAACACAAACCGGGTCGACTGTCAAGAAAGCTCCATACTGGCGGCCAGCGATGGCTGCAATCGACGAGGTAGTGAACCGAGCCCGATACCGCCTCGAGCGGTTGACTCCTGAACAGGCCCAAGCGGAGTGTTCGCACGGAGCGCTCCTCGTTGACACGCGGACCTACGAGCAGCGCGCTCAAAGCGGCCGGATTCCGGGCACCCTGGTCATTGATCGAACGGTGCTCGAATGGCGTCTCGATCCGACGTCACCATCACGTATCGAGGAGGCGACGAGCGCCGACGTTCGCGTCATCGTGATCTGCGACGCGGGTTTCTCGTCGAGTCTCGCGGCCGCGTCGCTGCAGGATCTTGGACTCGTCAACGCGACTGACGTGATTGGCGGGTTCCAGGCGTGGAAGGCCGCTGGTCTACCGGTCGAGGACTAGAGCCCGGAGGCTACTTTACAGACGTCGGTCCTGACTTCCGCCCGGCCCCCAGGTCTTGATCGCGAGCTTCGCAAACCCGGATAAGAAGGCGGCCTTGTTGACGCCCTAATGTCAGGTGCCGGGTGGCGATGCTCGCGATAAGTCGTAGCTATGGCGAGCTCGCGCGACCGAAGGTGATTGTGGTATTCGCTCGCGCACGCGCGTCCTGAACTATTGCGCGTCTGGGCAGTTCGCCATTATGACGTCGGTTACACCAGCACCCTGTCGATTTGTCCGACGGCCTGCCTCATTCCCTCCTCTGTACCTGCTCCTGGAACCGGCTCGCCGCCCGCGGCGGGACCAAACCGGCACGCGATTGTCATGGTGGTCCTCCCTCCGCTCTCGACTAGTCGTACGTCGATTGACGTTGTCGGCGCCCCAGCATTCGGCGAGCTGTCATCGGTATTCCCTTCCTCGAATTTGAGCGAGCGCGCAGGGTCGACCGACACGATGCGCCACCATGCGTGGAGCTTCTCGCCGCTAGGTCCGGTCATGTAGTAGGTGACGCGACCGCCCGGCCTCAGATCATGCTCGACGACGGTCGCGGGATAGGCCGGCGGTCCCCACCATCGCTCCAGCTGGCGCGGGTCCGCCCACACCTGCCAAACCCGGTCGGCTGGTCTATCGAACGTGGCCACTATCGTGAGCGTCCGAGCAATCGGGTCGCGGTCAACGGACGTCACCGTCATAGCGGGTCTATTCCACCGTTTGCGCGAGAACGTCGCCGATACGGTCAACTCGGCCACGCCACAGCCGTTCGAACTCTCCGAGGAGAGCTTGTGCTTTAGCAACTGCATCGATATCGGTTTGGACCAGCAGCTCGCGGCCGCGCCGCTTCAGCTGGACAAGCCCCGCTTCCTCGAGAACCCCAACGTGCTTTTGAACGGCTGTCGTGCTCATCGGATACAGGCGCGCCAATGCGGACACAGACAAGTTCCCGTTCATCGCCTGACGCAAGACGTCGCGCCGGGTGCTGTCGCCGAGGGCCCGAAAGACGCGGTCGGCCCGCGTCTCGTCCGCCGGCACGTGACGTACAACCATTCGGTTGTAAGATTACCACGGGGGCTCAGTCGTGCCCGGCGCAGGCGACACAAATTGGAGACAGCAATGAGATTGACGGTCACGACCAATGTCTCGGTGGACGGTGTGATGCAAGGACTGGGCCGAGATGACGAGGATCGCAGCGGCGGCTTCGAGCGCGGCGGCTGGGTCATCCCACTTACGGGCAATGAAGACATGGGCCATATCACCGAGATCTACCGGCGCGCCACCGCCTTTCTGTTCGGGCGGCGGACCTACGAGATATACGCGCGCTCCTGGGGAACGATCCCCGAGATGCGCACGAGCCCGGTGGGTGCGGCGCTGAACAGCCGCCCAAAGTACGTGGCGTCGACCACTCTCACTGATCCCGAGTGGGAAGGCACGACCGTACTGAGCCGAGACGTCGCAACAGCGATTCGGGATCTGAAGGCCACCCAAGACGGCGAACTGCTGGTACCCGGAAGCGGAGCGCTTGCGCGGTACCTGCTCGCCAACCGCCTAATTGACCAGCTCGAACTGGTGATCTATCCGCTGATCATCGGTCAAGGCACACGGCTCTTCCCGGAGTCAGGTCCTGACATCGCGCTTGACTTGGTCGCTTCGCGGACTACTTCGGGAGGCATCACGATGCAGACGTATCGGCTCGATGGGCGCCCGGCATACGCAACCGCTACGGCCAACCCGAACACATGAACGCAACTGCCCTGACCCGGGGTGGCATCGAGCGGCTCCATCAGGCGATGGCAGCTCGCGTCGAATCCGGCGGCCTGCCCGGCATCGTGACAGTGGTCGCCCAGGGAGAGGACGTCAACGTCGACCCGATCGGCGCCATGGAGTTCGGCGGTGAGCGGCCGATGCGGCGGGACACCGTCTTCCGGATCACGTCGATGACCAAGCCGATCCTCGGCGCCGCGACGATGCTCTTGGTTGATGACGGTCGGCTGTCGATCGACGAGCCGGTGTTCAGACTGCTCCCCGAATTGGCCGGCCCCCGCGTCTTGAAGCGGATTGACGGCCCGCTCGACCGGACTGTGCCCGCCAAGCGGGAGATCACTGTGGAGGACCTCCTGACATTTCGGCCTGGCTACGGCTTCGTCATCGTCGAGCCCACGACCTTCAACCCGCCCTATCCGGTAATCCAGCGCGCCGAGGAGCTCCAGCTCGCAATGGCACAGCCAGATCCACGCACGCCGCACAGGCCCGACGAGTGGATCGCCCGATTCGCCACACTGCCGCTGATGTACCAGCCCGGCGAGCGATGGCAGTACAACGCCGGTTCGCTGGTGTTGGGAGTCCTTGTCGCACGTGCGTCCGGGCAACCTTTGGGCGAGTTTCTCCATGACCGCCTCTTTCAGCCATTGGGCATGCGGGACACCGGCTTCGTCCTGCCTGCGGCGCAGGTTGGTCGGCTGCCGCGCCAGTACGCGACCGACTTCTCAACCGGGAAGATGACCGAGATGACGATCACCGGTGCGGATGTTTGGACCGCGCCGCCGCCGTTCCCGTCCGGTGCGGGGGGATTGTTATCGACGGCGGATGACTATTTGGCGTTCGCAAGGATGCTTCTCGACCGCGGCATATCGCGAGGTCGGAGGCTCTTGTCCGAGGCGTCGGTCGAGGCAATGACCACCAACCACCTCGCGCCGGAGCAGATCGCAGGCGGTGGCACCCTCCTCGACGGCCAGGGCTGGGGATATTGCGTTGGCGTCTCGGTCACTCCGGACGACGTGTCCGCGCCCGGCCGCTACGGCTGGAGCGGCGGCTACGGCACGACATGGTTCAACGACCCCGACCGAGGGCGGGTTGCGATTGCACTCACGCAGGTCTCCGATTTCTTGTTCAACGGCGGTTTCGCTGAGTTCAACCAATTGGCGGCGAGTGCTTAGTTACGATTCCCGAGTTGCGTTCCCCGGCAGTCCAGCCGTTGCCTCTGAGCCTTCGACCCGAACCATCAGCCCGCCAGCGCCAAGTACGCGAGGCACCAGGGTGTTCGATAGCATCTAGCCCGCGATGGATCGCACGCTCGCGCTCTTTGCCACCATGGGGGCAACGCCAGGTGAGACGGAGGACGAGCGCCTAAGACGCGGCCTCCTAGTCGGCTTAGCCTTACTCATCAGCCTGCTAGCGATCGCTTGGGGATTGATCTACATCGCCTTCGGCGAGCCGCTGGGCGGCTCCATACCGCTTACTTACACCGTCCTTTCGTTGCTCAGCATCGTTGGATTCACTGTCACCCGGCGATACGACGTCTTCCGCCTCACACAGCTGCTCCTGATGCTCGTGCTTCCCTTTGCGCTGATGGTCGTACTTGGCGGTTTTGTCCCCTCGAGCGTCGTTGCATTGTGGGCGTTCTTCGCCCCCATCGGCGCGTTGGCCTTCGCGAGCCCTCGCGAGGCATTCCGCTGGTTCGTCGCGTATCTCGTACTCATCCTGACCGTCGGTATCTTCGGAGGATCTCTGCGTACAGCGAACAACCTACCTGCCGGCCTCGTTCGCGCGATGTTCATCGTCAACATCACTGGCGTCTCGATCGTTGTATTCGGAGCCCTGTACGCGTTCGTACGCGAGCGCGACCGCGCCTTCGCGCAGGTGCAGCGCCTGTTTGGCCAGTACCTATCGCCACAGATCGCGCGGTCACTCATCTCAGACCCTCGGCGCGCAGCCCTTGGCGGAGAGAACCGCGACATCACCGCTCTCTTCGCTGACCTCCAAGGATTCACCCCTTTCACAGAAAGCCGTCCGCCTCACGAAACGGTCCTCGCCCTCAACCGCTACTTCGGCGCAGTGGTTCCGGTGATTTTCGCCAACGGTGGCACGATCATCCAATTCGCGGGGGACGCGATAGTCGCGGTTTGGAATGCCCCTGTCGAGCAGCCGCGTCATGCGCTAGCTGCTGCAAGGACCGCACTGGAAATGCAGCGCGCAATTGAGGCGATAGTCAGCCGGGATCCCTCGCTGCCACGGTTCAGGGTCGGCATCGCAACCGGCGCCGCACTGGTCGGCAACGTGGGTAGCGAGGAGCTACGCAACTACGTCGCTCACGGCGACGCAGTGAACCTCGCGGCCCGCCTGCAGACTGGCGCGACTGCTGGACAGGTCGTGATTTCGGCGCCGACCTACGCTCTGATTCGCGACGTCGCCACCGTCCGCCCATTGGGAAGGTTTGCGGTCAAGGGGAAGTCCGAAGAGGTCGAAGCGTTCACTTTGGAGCGCCTAACTGATTTGTAACAAGGAGCAGTCCTAGCTCGCTGCCACTTTGCTGGCGATAAGCAAGCACTATCACTAGCGGCCGACGCACGCGTCTGGACCGTGGTGCAACGGCGGTTCAGAACTCAATCTCATCGGGGTGGGCGAACAGGAAATCTCACAGTTTTCCGTGACTCGAGATCGCTTACCGCGAGCGGGTTTCGGGAATGGGCGGTTAGCTGCACCTCAGGTGGTAGGTGAAAACTTGCTGGGCCAGCAATGGTCCTGAGTTCACCACCAGTCCGTCGTAGACGTACGCCGTAGTCGAATAGTTCGGGTAAGCGGCGCAAGCGTAGCCGGGGCCCTGGGAGGTCATCGCCACCGTGATCGTGCCGCGCCAGCCTGATGGCACCTTCGCGCTGCCGTGCAGCGTGCCATAAGGCATGTCCATCAGCAGGTTCACACCCTGGCCGGCCACGTCCCCATCGATCTCTATCTTCACGGTGCTCGTGCACGTCGTCTCGGCGGCATATCCGCCGTGCACTACGGTCTTGCAGCTATAGCTGCCCGCCGAGAGGATCGCAATGCTCGGTGGCGTTACCACCGCATCGGGAGTCGGGGTGATCCCGCCACCCGCCGCCAATTGGCCCACCACGAACACGCCTGCCCCGACGGCCAATGCCGTGCCGATGATCCCGCCAACCAGCTTGCCCGCCCCGCCGGCTTTCGGCTTCGCCGGAGCCGGGTTATCCATCGGCACCACCGGCGGCTGCCAATTGGTGGGCGGTGGGGGCAGCACCGGCACGACCGGCCGGGCCTCAGGTGGGGGCAGGGGCCCGGGAGCGTCGGGAACCGGGTAGGAATCGAGGATTTGGGTCAAGGCCGGGCCGATGCCGCCAGCCTGGGAGCGAAGGGCGCAGTCGAGGAGGGCATGCGAGAAGGCGGCGTGGTCAGCAAAGCCTTCCACGGCATCCGCAGCCGAAGCCGCATGGTCGTAGAGGCCCTTGACCTCCCGCCAGATAGCTATAGCGGCGGCGTCTTCCGGGAAGGTCAACTCGACTCCCGTTTCCAGACTCTTGTCGGTCCACCAGTCTTTGAGCTCATCGAGCGCTTTGTCCTTGAGATAGGGGAGCAGGGCATGCAGCTTCGGCAAGACGCCGGTGGGGACTGCATACCCCTTAGTCTGCATGCAGGACGAGAACAGCTCATCGAAATCCGGATTCAGCAAAAAAGAACCGGCCTCGTCCTCGAGGTAGTTGGTGGCGTCGTCCAACAAGCTGGAGCCACAGTTTTCGCAGAAGTTGGCGATGGCTCCTTGAGGGCTGCCACAGGAGGGGCACAAGTTCATGACTGCCCCTTTAGGCGCTCAGCTGTTTAGACTGCGCACGCTGCCGCGCTCCACTGGTCGCGGAAAGCGCGCCCGGACCCTGTAAGCGATCGCCTAACCCGACGCACGCTGCTCCCGTTATCACCATCTATCTCGATTCCTTAGTCTTCGCGGCGAATATTGCTGCGACATGTGACCACAGTGTGCGGGGCTCACGGGATGGCCAGAGCTGACGATGAGGGTCGGCAGCGTATCAGATGCAGTGACGCGACTCAATATGTTGCCGGGCCGCAACCTGGCCTATCAGCCCCCGCGACGATTCCCGCCCTGGCCGGCATTCGCCTCGGGTGGGATTTAGTGCTGCGGGATGGCGGGCGGGACCTCAGAGCGCTACAAGGCGCTTGTCGTTCGATCCGATAGGCGGATGGGCGCTGCGTTGCTGCACCTGGTCCATTCATCTGAGGGCGCTTTGGACAAAGGAGCTCGCCGGATCATCCTAATGCGTCGACAAACCCTCTTACTCCGTTTGCCAAGGGGAGCCGAGTCGTAGCGCCGGAGCGACGACGCGGATTGTGGCTGGGCTCGAGTTCGATTCGTTCTCGGCAGCAAGTCGGGTGTCCATGGCGAGTGAGTGTGTGCCTCGTGGTGCTTGCGAAGGCGCGACGACGATAATTCGGGCACATGCGAAACACGCCTGACGGGACTCTGGGCGGCGAGGAAATAGTCGCGATCGTCTCCGACGAGCTCGTCGAACTGGTGCGCGATCCCAGGGCAGCCGCTATAGGACTGCTGGAACCAGAGGCGGTGATAGCCGGCGTCGCGACCACATTGAGCAGACTCAGGCACGGCACCTGGATGGCACTCCTGATGAACAGCGATCCGGGCACTTCGCGAGTTGTAGTTGTCGACGACGCCCATCGCGAGATGGCGTCTTTTGTAAACCGGTACATAGCCTCAATCCATCATCCCGGGGTGGCGCCGACGACCGGCCTCTCGCAGCGTGTCATTGAGTCCGGAACGCCGCTGGTTATCTCGGCCCTTTCGCTTGACGAATTCGTGCCGATGAACTCACAAGCGTTTGACGAGTACCTGTCCGGGCATGCCTTGCCGATTGCTGTTGACAAGGTCAGTCTCGCCATCGTCCCTATGCGCGCGCGCAGCGGGATCATCGGCGTGCTCGGCCTCTTCGACTGGAACCCGACCTCTGAGCTCACGTCACAAGATGCCGCCTGGATGGCGAAGGTGGCCGATCGCGTCGGGCTAGCAGTCGAGCTGACCGCCCTCCATCGTCGAGCTCAGGTTCGTCTCGAGCGACTCAACAGCCTTGCAAGCATGGCTCACACAATCGGATACCAGGACCTCCGCCAGACTCTTACGGTGATCGCGGAGCGCCTCGTCGCACCGCTTGAAGTCGACGCGGTTGACGTCTTGATCCTGTCCGAAGACGAATCCGCATTAGTGGTTGCGGCTAGCGCTGGCTTTCGGGGCGGCCCCGTCCCAGGCTACCGTATTCCCGTTCCTCGCGACCTGATCGAGAGTGGCGGACTTTCTCTGGCGAATCCGACTCACGGGCAGTTGTCGGGGGACTCGAAGCGTCGGTCCTTATTTGCCAGGGAGGGGTTTTCGGCATACCAGTCGACACCGCTCCGGGGGCGACATGGACTTCGCGGATTATTGGAGGTCTTCAAACGGGGACCGATCGAGCCGGATCAGGAGTGGCTGGCCTTTCTTGAGCTCGCCGGCCGATGCGCGGCGGTCGCGATTGAGAACGCCTCTCTGACCGAGGCGCATCGCCGCCAGTCGGCGACCAGGCCGCAAAGCTTGGCGCCTGCGCCTGACCTGAGCCCGCGAGAGCGCCAGATCCTCGGGCTGATCGTGGACGGCAGCACCAACCGCGAGATTGCAGCCAAGCTCCACGTCACTCCAAACACAGTCAAGTTCCATGTCCGGCAGCTCTTTGAAAAGGTTGGGGCTTCGAACCGAACCGAACTGGCCACAACCGCGAACAGACGTGGCTGGAACTGAACTAAATGATTAACGAAGCCTACCCATTTAGGTAGGGAAATCCGCCACTAAGGGGGTCTCTAACCGGGATCGGCTGAACTAGGATCGTGCCGACAATGGAGCCTCACTCGAGATCAGCGGTGGACTCGTCTTGCCTCCACGTCGTCGAGCCGGCCTCGGACCGTCGGGGGGTTGGGCGGCCGCGTGAAGGGTCACTTAACGATGGCGCCGGAGGATTACCTCGGTGCCGCTGGGCCGGAGGCTTGTGAATGGGTGTCGCCGGCCGGATCCTAGTCGTCGAGGACAACCCCGCAAACCAGCTGTTGGCGACTGAGGTGCTCAAGCGCGACAGTTTCACAGTCGATATTGCGGAATCAGCCGCCGCAGCGCTCGCGAGCCTCAGCCGCAACACCCCAGACCTGATCCTGATGGACATCAAGTTGGCTGGCGAAGACGGACTGGATTTGACCCGCCGGCTGAAGGCACAAGTCGCCACCGCTTTCATTCCGATCGTCGCCTGGACCGCGCACGCAATGGCTGGCGACCGTCAAGAGGCCATGTCCGCCGGTTGTGCAGGCTACATCGCAAAGCCGATAGACACCAGAACATTTGTCAGCCAGGTCCGGGCCTTCCTGAGATCTGACTCAGCACACGTCATCAGCGCCCAGGAGGGTAAGGACTATGAGTCAAACCACGCAAAGTAATCCGGTCGCGTCTCAACCCTTCACGGCCGAGGAACAGGACGCGCTTCGCAGTCTGTGGGACGTGTATGAACGCCACTACGACCAGATTCTTGAGGTAACGATGGCCGCGGTGGAGACGGATCCGGCCCTGAAGAAGATCCTTGGGCAGGTATCCCCAGATCAGATGCAGGCGGACCAGACCAGATCACGCGGACTCACCGAGAGAGCGATGCGCGATGGCGACTGGCAGCCCCTTCTCGACGACACCAAGGAGCAAGGCGGACACTACGCCCGGATGGGGCTCCCCTTTCAATCCTGGTTTCCGATCGTCACGGCCTTCCAAAGGCCACTCGTCGAGAGGTTGTTCGAGGCCTACGGCAAAGACCCCGCTCGACTCCGTTCGGCGATCCTGGCAATGAACAAGTGGTTGTTCGACGTCACGCTCGCCCGCATCGGAGAGATGTACCTCGACACCAGAGAGCACGTCATCAAGCAGCAGCAAGAGGCGATCCGTGAGCTTTCGACTCCCGTTCTTCCACTTCGCTCGGGGCTGCTCCTATTGCCCGTCATCGGCGTAATCGACAGCCAGCGTGCACGTCAGCTCACCGAGCAGTTGCTGGACGGCATTCGCACGCACCGGGCCAAGGCTGTGGTCATCGACTTGACCGGCGTCCCCGCCGTCGACTCGGCGGTGGCCAACCACCTTCTTCAGACCGTTCGCGCGGCCAAGTTACTCGGGGCGAATGCGGTCGTGACCGGAATTTCAACAGAGAACGCCCAGACGTTGACACGAATTGGTGTCGACCTCAGCGGACTGGTCACGACGAGCGATCTGCAGAGCGGGATCGAAGAAGCCGAATGGATCCTTGAGTCGGCTCGCGGGCGCAACGGGGCAACGAAGTCGGCACAGCAGAATCACGAGCCGGTGGAAGCCTGAGCTCGTGGTCGTACCGATTCTCAAGCAGGGCGACTTCCTCATCGGCTCGGTGCAGAGCGCGCTCACGGACAGTGACATCACCGAATTCCGAAACGCGCTAGCCGAACAGGTGGGCAAGTACCGTTCGCGTGCCGTAATCATCGACGTCAGCGGCCTTGACATCATCGACTCCTTCACAGCCAGGACGCTGCAAGACATCACCAACACGGTGAAGCTGAAGGGTGCGATCGCGGTCGTCGTCGGGATTCAGCCCCAAGTCGCGTTCGCCATGGTTCAACTCGGTCTCTATCTCGATGGGGTGAACACGGCTCTAGATCTCGACGAGGGCCTGACGATGCTCAATGCAATGAGCGCAGGCGGGCGTGCCCGTGTCCGATGAGCTTCGAATCCATATTGTCACCGAAGTCGATATCGTCACAGCGCGGCAACGCGGCCGGGCTTTGGCAGCAGAATTGGGATTCGGAAGCAGTGATCAGGCGCTGATCGCGACTGCAATCTCGGAGCTGGCTCGCAACATCCTGCAGTATGCCGGCCGAGGCGATGTTGACATCGCGGCTGAGCACCAGGACGGTCGGTCAGGCATCAGCGTTGTCGCGACTGACCGAGGCCCGGGCATTTCCGATGTGGAACGCGCGATGCAGGACGGCTTTTCAACCGGCAAGGGTCTCGGGCTGGGGCTGCCAGGAACCAAACGCATCATGGACGAATTCGACCTGACCTCGGAGGCTGGTGAGGGAACCCGAGTCGTGGTGAGGAAATGGGTGCACTGACCATGCTTGAAGAGCCGCGAACCACTCGGTTGGAGGTAGGGGTGGCATCCCACCCGTTGGTGCCACGGGCTGAGTGCGGCGATGCCTGGGCGATTGAGCCAATCGCAGGCGGGTTCACGGTCGCGGCGGTCGATGGACTCGGGCACGGCCGAGAAGCCGCAAGGGCCGCTCGCCGAGCCATTGCCGCCATATCCCAGTCCGCTGCCGACCCCCCAGAAGGGATCTTGACGTCATGCCATCGCGCACTGGTAGGCACTCGCGGAGCCGCGATTAGCATTGCCCAGATCGATCTCGGGCAGCAGCGACTTGCCTGGCTCGGAGTCGGCAACGTCGAGGGCCTCCTCATGATCCCGACCGCGTACCGACCGCCGACGTGGCAGCGCGAGACGTTGGTGGTGCGTGGCGGCGTCGTCGGGTACGAACTGCCCCGCCTGCAGAGCTCCTACCTACCATTCGGACCGGGCGCGTTTCTTGTGTTTGCAACGGATGGCATCAAGCAGGGTTTCTCTGATGAGATTCGCGCGTCCAGCCATCCTCAGGCGATAGCCGAAGGGATTATGGCCGGTTACGACCGGGGCACCGACGATGCGCTGGTGCTGGTCGTCCAGCAGTTGTGGGGCGCAACCCATCAAAAATCCTGAGCCGACCGCACGCGATGAATATCGCGATGCGCTGCGCAAGTACGTCAGCGACGGTGGCGAGGACTCGCTGCTGGTCGGCTACTCGATTGGCCGGGAGACGATCGCCGAGGGGCTGACCTCACTAGTGGCATTGCACGGTGAGGCGCTCAAGGACGCTCTGGCCGGCACTCCCTCTTTGGAGCGATGGGCCGAGATGGTCGATCGGTCGACCCAATTCTTGGAAGAAGCGTTGGTGCCGTTTGAAATGACTGTCCGCGGTTACCAGGAATCGAATGACAGGCTAGTTCAGGCCAACCGCGAGCTGAGGCGGGCTGAGGAGATGGAAAAGCGCTTCTTGGCAAACATGAGCCATGAACTAAGGACCCCCCTCAACGCCATACTCGGTTTCGCCGAGTTGCTGATCGATGACCGGCAGGCTGCATTCGATCCCGCACGGCGGCAAACCTTTCTGGAAACGATCCATCGCTCAGGGAAGCATTTGCTCGACCTGATCAATGACCTCCTCGACCTCGCGAAGGTTGACGCCGGCCAGATGACCATCGATACCGAGTCGCTTTCGGTGAAGTCCGTGGCTGCCGAAGCTGTAGGGGTGGTCGAGCCCCTTGTGCAGGCGCGACGCATCGCCCTGAACTCCAGCGACCTCGATGACATCACGATCACGGCAGACCCCGGTCGCCTCAAGCAGATTCTCTTGAACCTTCTTTCGAATGCCATCAAGTTCACAGACGAGGGCGGCCACATCGAGCTTCAAGCTAAACGACAAGGCGAGTTCGTCCGCTTCCAGGTTGTTGATTCCGGCCTCGGTATCGCGTCGGAGGACCAAGTCCGACTTTTTCACGACTTCCAGCAACTGCCCGCAGCCCAAGGGAGGCGCCAGGAGGGTACTGGCCTCGGGCTCGCATTGAGCAAGCGACTGGTCGAACTCCACGGCGGCTCGATCGGCTTGATCAGCGCGCCCCATCAGGGCAGCACATTCTGGTTCACCATGCCGATTGCGCCGCTGGCGGAGACCCACGCCGAGGAACCGAAGGGACGGCGGGTCAAGCCAGTCGCCGGCCCGCTGGTTCTCGTGGTCGAAGACGACGTTGCAGCCGCGGAGATACTCCAGCGCTACCTCGGCTCGGCCGGGTACAAAACCGAGGTTGCCAAAGATGGGGTTGAGGCGCTGGACAAGGCGCGGCGCATGCGACCAGTCGCAATCACACTCGACGTCCTGCTGCCGAAGCTGGACGGCTGGAACGTGCTCGCTCAGCTGAAGCTCGATGAGGCCACTGCCCACATTCCGGTAGTCGTGGTCAGCGTTGTAGATGAACGCTCACACGGCCGGGCGCTGGGTGCAGCGGACTACTTCGTCAAACCGGTTCACCGAGATGCTCTGATCGCCCGCCTTAATCAGTACACGCTTGCCTCCAAGGTCAAGGAACGCGAGGTCAAGATCCTCGTCGTCGACGACGAGGCGGAGGCTCGCGATCTGCTGGCTCAGATGCTGGAGCCTCTCGGATTCAACGTGATCACAGCCTCCAGTGGTCAAGAAGCCATCGAGGTGACCAGGCTCAGAGCGCCTGACCTCGTGATTCTCGATCTCGTCATGTCAGGGATGAGTGGATTTGAAGTGGTCAGGGTCCTGAAGGCTGACCTATACACCCGCGCGATTCCCGTGCTCGTCGTCAGCGGCAAGGACATGAGCGCACAGGACAAGGCGACGCTTAATGGAGACGTGGAAGCGGTGCTGGCCAAGGGGTCGCTCGCATCTACCGATCTCGCCACCTGGCTAGAGGAGGCGATCGGTCCGAAGACAGCAAGTTCCGAATCAACCTCAGGTCATGGTTAGGAGATAGCCGCCCACATAGCCGCCCACATGGCAGCTACAGATGACCTCGAGCTGACCGTTGCCGAGCAGTCAGCGCTGCGCGATTTCTGGGCCGTCTACGACGAACACAGCTCCGGATGGCGCGGGACCTCCCGTTGAATCTCGCTGGAGACTTCATCGAAGCGGCCGGCTAGCTTGTCATCGATACGAGAGGAGTAGCGTCAGCGCTGCGGTCTTGGCACAGGCGGCTAGAGTCAGCGCGGCTAGGCGGAACCCATGTTCGTGAGAACTTTGGTATCGCGCGTGCGCGCGTCCTTGCAGTGTCCGGGGTTTTCGACGCGGTGCCCAATCTAAAGATCCTCGCGCATCACGGCGGTGGGCTCATCCTCCATTTCGCAGGCCGCATCCGGGAACTGTTGCGCCCAGAATTGACACCAGCTGGGCCGACTGCTAAAACCCCCTCGAGTACTTGTGAAGCATCTACGTCGATACAGCATTGTTCGGATCGCCTCATGCCACTAGGTGCGTGGTCGAGTTCTTCGGCGTTGGACACGTAATGTTTGGGACAGATGCGCCTTTTGACGGCGCGGGCGGCGACAGGTTCATCCCAATGACTGTCGGCGACGTCGAGACTGTGGCCAGTACAGCAGCCGAAAGAGACGCAATTTTCTCCGGCAACCTTCGAATGCTGCTGTCGACCCCTGAGGCCTTGGCTCAGTAAAGGCGTGCTAGAACACTGGAGCGCCGGGCCAGGACAACCAGAATGAGCTGCGCCAGCACTCAGTTTCACCGGATGCACCCGCAGAGACCTTAGGCTCCCGATGAAGATCCCGATCGAAGACCTTTGCGAAATCGTCGGCTCGGCACACGTGATCACCGACGCGCGGCTCGAGGATTACGAGCACGATGGCACCTTCCTCCAGCATGGGCTTTCCGCGGCAGTGCTACCTGCGAATACAACCGAGGTCAGTCGAGTCCTCCGACTCTGCTCGGAGAGTCGCATCCCGGTCACTTGCCGCGGCGCGGGCAGTGGACTCGTGGGCGGCCCGGTACCCCTGGCGAGCGGGATCGTTCTCAGCCTGGAGCGGCTCACCCATCTCGAAGTCGACTCCGCCAATCTGGTTGCGGTCGCCGGCGCCGGCGTCGTCAATGCCGACCTGGACGAGGCGGCCGGCCAATTCGGACTCATGTATCCGCCCGATCCGGCAAGCAAGATGATCTCGACGATTGGCGGCAATGTGGCCTGCAATTCCGGCGGACCGCACTGTCTCAAGTACGGACTCACGGCCGACTACGTGATTGGTTTGACGGTCGTGCTCGCCGATGGCGCGATCCTCGAGCTGGGCGGCCGCATCCGCAAGCGCTCATCCGGCTATCGGATGCTCCACCTGTTCGTCGGCTCTGAGGGCACGCTCGGTGTCATCACGCAGGTGATCGTCAAACTCGTCCCGCGTCCGCGCCACTACGCGACTGCGATGGTTGGCTTCAGCACCATCGAAGATGCGGCCGCCGCCGTGCGCCGGGTCCTTCAATCGGGTCACATGCCCGCGGCGCTAGAACTCGTCAGCCGCGAAGTGCTGGAGATGACCGCTCATTTTCTACCTCCCGGCTTTAAGCCCGACCACGAGGCGGTACTTGTGATCGAGCAGGATGGCAACGACCGGGAACAGGTTCTGGCGCAGCTGGCCGAGATGGTCGAGATTCTGGATGGCGTCGACAATCGCATCGCTCAGAGTGAAAGCGAGCGAGAAGGGATATGGAATGCTCGTCGCCAGTTCGGCCACATCCTCGTCGAACAACGCAAGAACGTCTTCAGTGAAGACGTCGCGGTGCCGATTTCACAGATTCCCGAGATGGTTCACCGCCTCCGCGCGCTCAGCGACGAGTACGGCATTCGCATGCCAACCGTCGCGCACGCCGGTGACGGCAACCTGCACCCGGCGCTCGTTTTTGACGATGAGCAAAGGCCGTTAGTCGGCCAGCTCGCGGCGCAGATTTTCCGGCATGCGATCGAGCTGGGCGGGACCATCTCCGCCGAGCACGGGCTCGGCGCTCTGAAGCGCGATTTCGCTGCGATTGAGCACAGCCCCGAGGAGATCGCCTGGTGGCGGCGCTTGAAGGATTCATTCGATCCAGAAGGGATCCTCAATCCGCACAAGGTCTTCCCGGAGCAGCCGGCGGACGCCGGCTTTCTTGACAACCTGCCGGGGTGGGGTCGGAAGCTAGGATCTGGCCGCGATCGGTCGGAAGTGGCGACCTAGTCCTTTCTAAAGGACGCGCGCGCACGCGATAGCACAAACGAATCTGCTGCGCGCCAGCGCGCTTCCGATAAGGACCGGCACTTCAGGGTCACGCAATGGTCGCAAGTGCCGCGTGCCAAGGCAAAGAAGCTTTAGACATTCTTCCCGTGCCCATGTGGCAGCCGTCGCCAGGTCATTTGATCCCTTGGCGGGATTGCAAAGGATCGCCTGCCCGGGTGACAAACTGCAGTCAAAGAAATTCGCTGGTGGCTCTGCTCGAGGCGATTTGTGAAGTCAAATGGTTGACCGCAAATGGCGTTCGTTGGAGTCTAAACAGCCGCCCGCTCTACCGTTGAGCTACTCGGGAACGGGTCCCTCGAATTCTGGGTGTTGAACTCGTCCGGCCGTCCAGTGCCGCCCCGTGGCGGGGTGTTACACCGCAACTGTCGTCAGTTGTCGTCAGGAATTGTCGTCAGAACTGTCGTCAAGACCGGGCCTATTGGCGAGGCTGGTCGCCAGACGTGACCCCTATGCACGTGACTCTTCGAGTCGGTAGATTCGAAGCGCGTTGCGTCCGAAGACGTCTTGCTGCACGGTCAACGGCAGATCAGCAAGGAGCTGTCGGGCGGTTGCAAGCACCTGTGCATAATCGGCAGCAAGAACACATACGGGCCAATCCGATCCGAACAGCAAGCGTTCGCCGCCGAACCATTCCACGACTTTCTGCACGTACGGGGCCAGATCTTCTGCCCGCCATGAAAGCCAATTTGCCTCCGTGACCATGCCCGAAATCTTGCACGCGACGTTGGGGAGGTCGCTGAATGGTGCGATGCCGTTCTCCCAACCTGGATCGATGGCGCCGTCACGGATCCTCGGCTTGGCGATATGGTCGATCACAAAGGGGAGCTCTGGAAACGCGCGTGCAGTCGCGAATGCCGCTGGGAGTTGTGGCTCCCTGACCAGCAGATCGTAGACAAGTCCCGCAGCCTCCACGGATCTGAGCCCGTCTTGAACCTCACGTCGCAGTAGCCACTGGGGATCGGCCTCATCGTGCACTTGGTGACGAATGCCGACCAGGTAGCGCCCAGAAGAGGACTCTTGCATTTGACGGAGCTGATCCTCGACGTCTGCTGCCGCGAGGTCGACCCAGGCGACGACACCGAGAACGAAGTCGCAGGCATTTGCAATTTCGAGTAACTGCTTGGATTCGTCGAGGCTAGAACGGCTTTGAACAACGACCGTGCCGCGAACGCCATTAGCTGCGAGTAAAGGGCGGAGTTCGTCGGGACCGAATGACCGACGTAGAGGCGCCAGTTCGCCAGTCATCCAGGGGTATTGCTTCGGTGTAGGGTCGGTCCAGAAGTGATGATGGGAGTCGATAACGGGCCAAGTCATCATGGCACTGGGACCTCCTCGGCAAGCAGGCCTCGGGCCTTGAGCTCGGCCCAAAGCGCCTCAGGGACTTCGGTCTCGAACGCACTGATGTTGTCTTCAAGCTCCGCTCGCGATCGGCAACCTACCAGGACGCTTACGACAGCGGGATGTCCAAATGGAAATCGCAAGGCGGCCGCCGTGAGCGAAACGCCATGGCTCTCGCACACCGCAGCAAAGCGGCGAGCGCGTTCGACAAGATCTGCAGAGGCCGGGACGTAGTTGAAGCGTGCGCCGGGTTTGGGATCGGCAAGTAGGCCACTGTTGAAGACGCCGCCGATGATGATCGAGATACCTCTGGACTCACACAGGGGAAGGAGTTCTCGAAGACCCGACTGATCTAGCAGCGTATATCGGCCCGCCAGCAGGAAGCAGTCAAAGTCGGCCTCTTCAGCGAACCTTGCGAGCATTGCTGCTTGATTCATGCCGGCACCGACAGCCGCGATCAATCCTTGCGACCGAAGCTCGGCTAGCGCTCCGAAGGCATCTGTTATTGCCTCGTCGTGATATTCGTCAGGATCGTGAATGTGAAGAATGTCCACCCGGTCGAGCCTCAGACGCTGCAGACTCTCTTCGAGAGAATGCATGACGCCGTCGTAACTGAAGTCGAAGACGGGAGACACCGGTGGGGTTGCCTTGTAGAACGGTTCGCCGTCAAGAAATTGACTGGCGTCAGGCTCGCGACCGGGCCGCAGTAAACGGCCGACTTTGGTCGCCAAGACGAAGGACTCCCGTGGCTTGGTGCTGAGAACGAACCCAGCGCGACGCTCGGCAAGACCGTAACCGTAGAGCGGAGCCGTATCAAAGAATCGAATGCCTCGTTCGTAAGCCAGATCGACGACCTCGCGCGCCTGTACGTCGCTGATTTCCTCGTAGAGGTTTCCCAGCGGCGCGGTGCCCAGACCCATGCGTGTGACGGACAGGCCGGTACGGCCCAAAGGAGCGGATTCGCTGGCTTTCATCGGACTTGTTGCATTCGCTGCCGTGGCACTAGCTGTATTTCTCCAGGGTGGTCGCGTTGGAGCGCCCTGCGCAAGGACCCCGACCGGCTGGCCGAGGTCCATGCGGCCGGGCGCTATGCATTGTCAGTCAATGAAAATCCCGCTGGCCACCGAGTTCAGATAACTCACCGCGCTCATGTTTGTGAACCGGATCTGCACATGGCCCTGGATCTTCCACTTGAAGTAGACGCCGTTGCCAAAGTTCGCCAGCGTCTCGAAGTCCAGCACCTGCCCGGTGGCCGCATCGACAACGTCCACCTCCTGGTTGCGGCTCGACGTGTCGTAGTCGGCCATGTAAACCGACACCGTGTGCGGAAGACCATCGTCTAGGTTCACGTCATAGCTGAAGTTCGTGGCGGAGTAGTACGCGGCCATGATGCGCTGGCTCGTGTTGCTGAGCTTCTGCAGCGCGCGGGCGTCGGTCGAGGGGTTCTGCCAGATCCATGTCGAAGGCGCAGCCTGGACGGTGACCGTGGCCCACGCAGGAAATGAGGATGTGTCGGCCACAATTCCGACCCCGACAGATCCATAAACACCGGACCAGCTGCCCTGCGTGGTCGTGTCGGTGCCGGTCAACTGCGCCGGCGTGTCGAAGAACAGGCCGCTGAGCACCGCGTTGCAGCCGCCGCCGCAGTTGAAGAGGTTCGTGAAGACGAGCTGCTCATGACCCTCGACGTAGAAGGACACCCACGTCCCGCCCGCGAAGTTGGTCACGGTGACGCTGCCCATGTTGTCGGCGTTCGATGGATTGACCAGGTCGACCCGCTGCTGCCGGCCGTGGCTGTCGAAATCGGCCATGTAGGCGGAGACGCGATGCACGCGTTGATCGGTGAACACCATGTCGACGGCGAAGTTGGTGAAGGAATAGAGGGCAGCCTCGATGCGGTCGGCGCCTCCGGTGCTCGGCTTCTGAAGGCCGACTGGAGCTTGGGTAGAGCTTGTCCACGTGTAACTCGAAGGCGAGCCCAACACGGAAACCTGCGCGTAGCCCGGATAGCTCGTCACGTCGCCAACCACCTGGCTGCCATCGTTGCCATAGCGCCCCCCCATCCAGGCGCCCTGGCTCGTCGTGTCGGTCGCAACGTTCACAGAGTGGGTGGTAAAGGTGAGCGGAATCGTGTTCAGGGCGTATTCGGAGTTCTTGCAGCTGCCGTTGACAAAGAGCGTTCCACTCAGCCCGTCTGAGCTCAAGAACTTGGATACGATGTCCGGGTTGTAGTAGCCGTATGGGTAGCTCTGGAGCTCCGAGAACGGCGTCCACGGTCCCCACGGCGCCGGTGACTCGTAGAACTGGACAACCGAGTTGTAGTCGCACGTGCTGGCCGCCGGAAACCACCACTCAGGCATCAAGTAGCGGTGAATGCCAGGGTCATAGGTCGCGGACGCCATGCCAAGGTGACCGCGCTGACTCAGTATCGGAATCGCAGACGCGATGTTCGAGCTCCAGTTGGAGTCGACGCGCCCATCGCCTCCCGTGTAGAACTGCCACTCGCTGCCCAGGAGGTCGCCGAACTGGGTCCTCGCAACGCGTCCGAGGAACAGCTCGTCGGAGTCTTGCCACGAACCTCTGTCCTGGGTCGTGAGGTAATTCGAAAGCGCGTAGACATACGAGTCCGCGCCGTCCGCGGTAGCGGTTCCGTTCTGGCCGTACTCGATGAAGAACGGCGAGGCGAAGCGGTTGTAGGTGGGGGAGGGGAAGACCGGTTGGTTGTAGCTGCAGTTGCTGAGCGTATCCGTGCATCCCGGCACAGCCTGCCAGCTCGAGCCGTGGTTGGTCGACTTCAAGAAAGTTGCGTTGTAGGAAGTTTGGGGATCGCCGTAAAACTGGCGTGCGAACGCCACAGTGAGCACGCCGCCGATCGATGTGATGCTCGTCGCCTTCCAGGTCGAGCCGTCCGCATTCGCCTGGCCCGCGGTGCCGAACTGCGACATGCAGTTGACGTTTTGCCCCGAAAGCGCGGCCGGGTTTGATCCCGTCACCTGCGTGATCAGAAAATTGCTGTTGCACTGCAGCGTCGAGCTGGTCCAACCCTGCGAGTCGTCGGATGTCGTGTAGACGTTGCCGTCATCGCCCCACGTCGAGTCCCACACGTCACCGCTCGTGTTCGAGTAGTGCGTGCGCGTTCCCTGCGATCCACCGATGACGACGCTCTGTGCGTGCGCGGCGACGATCGGCAACGCGAGCGACGCACATGAAAGGGCCGACAGCAAACGACGAAACGGATGTGTTGACCGCACCGAAAAACCTCCCACCGCAAACCGCATCTGCGAGCGCCGGCGCCGATTCTCCACCGGACAGAGAGCGGTGGATGTCCTCACAACTGCGGACGTGCCGTCAACTGCCGGGCCGTAGAAATCGTCCGGTCGCCTCCGCAACGGTGCGTACCTGCCACTTGCGTTTGATGCGCCCCCAGTACTCGCGGGCGGTCGCGACCGAAACGCCCATCGCGGCAGCAGCTTCTTTGTGCACGAGGCCGTGGCTGAGGTGGATCAGCAGCTGCTGCTCGCGCCCCGACAGCGGCGAGGCATGCTTGACGCGAGCGATGGGGGAGGCGGTGCTGAAGCCCCGGCGCCGGAGGTGCCAGACGAGTCGAGTAGCCAGCTGCTGATCGCCGACGTCGATGGTGATGCTCCCGACGGTCAACGCCAGCCCCGTGGGCCGAATGCCCAGGTCGATGCAGGTCGTCACGGCCTCGAGCCACGCGTCGGGGTCGGCCGATTTGGCGACAACGCGCCACTCTGCAGCGGGGCGATTCTGCGCAAGACGGTTCCTCTGCATCTCGACAAAGGTCCCCGGGCACGGTCCCGAAAGACGGGCCCGCCGCACCGGCCGAGCCTGCTATATCCTATTGCCAATATCCTATAGGCTTCGCGAGATTGAAGAAGGTCCGCGAGATTACCAAGGAGGGTAAGCACCAGTGAGGGGACGCACATGGGGGATTCCTGCTCTTATCGGGCTGCTGCTCGTGACGGCCTGCGGCAGCAGCTCCAGCGGGAGCGGCGCGACAGCGGCATCTGTCGCCATCGTGCCTGGCGGCCCGCACCCGTACTTCGAGCCGATGCGCCAGGCCATAGTCGACGCCACGGCTGACTTCAAGCTGGCCAAGGGGACGTTCCAGGTACCCGCCGACTGGAAGCAAGACCTGCAGAACCAGCTGCTCACCAGCCTGGCGTCGCAGGGCTACAACGGTTTCGGGATCTTCCCAACGGATGGTGACGCCGCCAACGGCATCGTGAGCGAGCTGGCCAACCGGGGCGACCCGGTGGTCGCGGTCGGCGGCTGTGTCCATGAGCCGACGAAGACGACGTTCTGTCTCGCGACCGACGTGGGCGCGTCGGCCTACACCGCGGCCAAAACGGTGATCCAGGCGATGGGCGGCAAGGGAGTGCTCCTCCACGGCACCGGCATCCTGACCGACCCCAACACCCAGCTGCGCGTCCAGGCGGTGCAGAAGGCAGTAAACGAAACTGGCGGCGCGGTGACGTTGATAACGCTGGCCGACATCGACAAAGACGCGCAGACCGCCGACACCGCCATCAACCAGGCACTGGCCGCGCACAAGGACATCACCGGCATCGTCACCACCGCGTACAACCCGACGGTTGCCGCGACAAAGGCGCTGCGGACCCTTGGTGACAAGCGAATCAAGATGGTTGGGATCGACGACGACCCGATCACGCTTGCTGGGGTCAAGGACGGCTTCCTGGTCGGCTCGATGGGTCAGAACCCGTACGGCCAGGCCTACCTCGGCGCTTACGTAGTCAACCAGCTGCACATGGGATGCAAGAAGAAGTCCGGCGCCCCGTACTTCATCGACTCCGGAACTCTTGTCATCACCGCGGACAAGGTCGACACCTACAAGGACGATTTCAAGACCCTGACCAAGCAGCTCGTCCGAGACTTCAAGGCTAAGTACCTTTCCTGCTAATGGATCCTGGGCTGGACGCGGCGGAGTCCTCGCCGTCGACGCTGAAAAGCGCCATCGCGCGGGCGGACGCATACCTGGTCGACCTCGTGCCAGAGCGTCCTCGCACCGACGCCATCCAGGCTTTCGTCAAGCAGGAAACCATCTTCGTCGAGATCGAAAACAACGAAGGCGTCACGGGGATCGGATACGCGTACACGATCGGGACGGGAGGTCGAGCTGTGCTCGAGCATCTCCGAACCGACCTGCTACCGCTGCTGTACGGCGAAGACGCCGGCCAGATCGAGGCCGTGGGCCAGAAGCTCTTCTGGTCCACGCACGGAACGGTCGTCGGACCCATCACCAGTCTTGCCCTTGCCGCAGTCGACATCGCCCTGTGGGACCTGCGCTGCAAGTCGCCCGGCCAGCCGCTCTGGCGGCTGGCCCGCGGCGCCCGGCGTTCCGTGCCTCTGTACGACACTCGAGGCGGATGGCTCCACCTCTCGACGGAGGAGCTAGGGATAGGGG
>JACZCV010004282.1_pt1 | contig 24211 bp, 26 predicted proteins | sample 8641841 | NCBI WGS metagenome assembly JACZCV01 (sample SAMN15324606, study PRJNA640507) | soil metagenome | isolation source: monocropping sugarcane control | place: China: Luxin town, Laibin City, Guangxi Province | collected 2019-07-25 | depth 10cm m
AGAGCTGGCGGCGATGCTTTGCCTTCGCCTTCCGCCTGGAGGACTTACTCATTCGGAACCATTCGACTTCGTGAGCTTCAGGAACACGTCCTCGAGGCTGAGGGTGCGGGCCTGTACTTCGAGCAGCCCGAAGCCGCCATCGACGACGGCCTTCGCCAACGCTTCGCGAAGATCGGGCTGGTGGGTCGTGACGATGACCGACACGACGCCCGGCTCCGGTGCGTCCGCGATCGACACCTCGTCCACTCCGTGCACTTCGCGCAACGCGGCTTCGACCTCGTCCCCTTCACCGCGGACCTCGAGCTCGTACTCGTGCGTGCGGCCGGAGCTCAATCGCTGAGCCAGCTTGCCTGGCGGTCCGTCGGCAACGAGGCGGCCCTCGTTGATGATGAGAACGCGTTCGCAGGTGGCCTCGACTTCGGAAAGGATGTGGCTCGAAAGAACCACCGTCCGGTCGCGGCCGAGCTCCTTGATCAGGTCGCGCGTCTCGCGCGTCTGCGCCGGATCCAGTCCGGCGGTGGGCTCGTCGAGGATCAGGGCCTCGGGCTCGTGGACGATCGCCTGGGCGAGACCGACGCGCTGGCGCAGGCCCCGCGAAAGCCGGCCGATCACCTCGTCGTGGCGGTCGGCGAGCCCGCAGGCGTCGATGGCATCATCGACGCGAGCTCGCCGGCGCGAAGGCGGCACGCCGCGCAGCTTGCACATCAGGCTGAGAAAACCGTTGACCCGCATCTCGCTGTACAGGGGCGCGGTCTCGGGGAGGTAGCCGATGCGCCGCCGCACTTCCAGCGACTGCGCCACGACATCGAAGCCCGCCACGCTCGCCTTGCCTGAGGACGCGCCGAGGTAGCCGGTGAGGATGCGCATCGTGGTCGACTTGCCCGCGCCATTCGGGCCGAGGAAGCCGAGCACCTGACCTCGTGGGACCGAGAAAGTGACGTCCTGGACGGCGGCACGCTCGCCGTAGAACTTGGTCAGTCCCTGGACCTCGATCAAAGCGCCGGAATTTTCTCAGTAAGTAAGGTCGAAGGGCTCCAGGTTGCCCGTCGCGGCCATCCAGTCGGCCTCGACATGGCCGACGTGGGCAGCGCGTGGTCCTTCTTGCACCGCAGCGAGCAGGCGTTCCAGCACCGGACGGTCGCCCTCTGCCACCAGCTCGACCGTGCCCTCCGGACGATTGCGCACCCAGCCGCGGAGGCCCAGCTGGCGCGCGGTCCGCATGACGAAGTAGCGGAAGCCCACGCCCTGGACATCGCCATGCACTACCGCGTGAAGGCGCTCGATGGTTCTGAGGCTAGGGGATGAGCCCTCCCCACCTCGGGGGGAGGGGTCGGGGGGTGTGGGCACGAAGTCTGTTATATCGTCCAGACAGAATGGCTTCGAGCATCGTCGCGATCGGTGACGAGCTGGTAGGCGGCTTCACCCTGGATACGAACTCGCACTGGCTGGCTGAGCGCCTGCGTCTCCTCGGCCACCCCGTCAAGCGCATGAGCGCGATCCGCGACCGCGCGCCGGAGATCGTCGAGGCAGTGCGGCGAGAGCTTGCCGATGCCGAGGTCGCCAACGTGTTCTGCTGCGGCGGCTTGGGACCTACTCCCGACGACCGCACCTTCGCGTCCCTGGCCCAAGCGCTCGGTCGGGAGCTCGTCATCTGGGAGGTGACCCGCGAGCGGATCGAGCGCAGGGTCAAGCGCCTCCACGAGGCCGGGCTCCTCGAGTCACCGGAGGTGACCGAGGCGAATCTGCGCATGGCGCGAATCCCCGGCGACCCGGCGCACGTCTTCAAGAACCGGCGGGGCATGGCGCCCGGCGTGGTTTACGAGCAGGACGGCCATCGCCTTTTCGTGCTCCCCGGAGTCCCGCTCGAGCTGAAGGGAATCTTCACCGAAGAGCTCGAGCCGCAGTACCTCACCGGAGCGTCCGCGGCCACGGTGCGCGAGGTGCGTTTCACCTTCGCCGTCGAGGCGCGCTTCTACCCGCTGATGCGCGAGCTCGAGGAGCGCTTCCCCGACGTGTCGGTCGGTTCGTATCCCAACTTCGAGACGAAAGAGCTGGTCATTCGCGTCCTCGGCGCCGACCCGAAGAAGGTGGATGAGGCTGCTGAAATCATCAGGAGGAGAGCGCCCGTATGAAACCCCAGGTGGTCTGTATTCCAGGCAGCGTCGCCCCGGCAGCACAACGGTACCGACCGATAATCGATGCGGCCGGCGAAGTCGCCGACTTTCACGTCAAGGACCTCGAGGTCTACAACGAGCCGAAGCCGCCCGCCGATTACTCGATCGAGCAAGAGGTCGACGCGATCGACCGGTTCGCTGACTCGGAGGGACTCGCGCGATTTCACCTGGTGGGCTATTCGGGCGGAGGCTTCATCTCTCTTGCCTACGCCGGCAGGCGACCTGAGCGCCTGATCAGCCTCGCCCTTTTCGAGGCGGCGAGGATTCCAGGAAAGCTAACCGAGGAAGAAGCAGCGTTCTTCTCCGGGTTGGAGCGAAAGCTCGATGGGCTCACCGGTCCCGATTTCATGGCCACGTTCGTACGAGAGCAGGTCAAGGCCGGCGTGCAGGCGGCGCCGCCCCCGTCCGGCCCGCCCTCACCCGAGATGCAGAAACGCCCGGCCGGCATTGCGGCGATGATCCGCGCCTTCGAGCTCTATCAGTTCGACCGCGAGCTCTTCAACGCAGCGCGGTTCCCCGTCTACTACGCGTACGGCGACCTATCGCATCCGGAGCAGGCGATCAAACCGGGGATCCTGGCGCGCTACTTCGCCGACATTCACGTCCACCGCTTCGATGGCGTTCACCATTTCGTGCCACCGGAAAAGATCTACACCGCCGGGCACGTCAGCGCCCTCATCGCGATGTGGCAGGCGGCCGAGCGGTCAGCGGCCGAGCCGTCGCTCCAGTAGCGCGCGCTCCGCGGGGTTCTGGCACAGCTCGAGCGCGCGCAGGCGTGCCTGCCTCGCCAGCTCGTGCTCGCCGATCTCGTCGAGCAGCTCCGCTCGCGTCGAATGGAGCAGGTGATAGTCGCCGAGGACCATCGCCAGGTCGTTGACCTCGCCCAGCGCGGTGTCCGGGCCGGCGACGTGGCTGACGGCGATCGCGCGGTTCAGGCGGACGACCGGCGAGTCCGACATCCGGAGCAGCTGGTCGTACAGGAGAACGATCTGCATCCAGTCGGTCGCCTCCCAGCTCGGCGCCTCCGCGTGAACGGCGGCGATCGCAGCCTGGACCTGGTACTGGCCCGGCCGGCGGAGCAGGGCGGCGGTGTCAAGGATGCGCACGCCCTCGGCGATGCCGTCGCGATCCCAGAGTGAGCGGTCCTGCTCAGGCAGCAGCACGATCTCGCCGGCTTCGTTGAACCTCGCCGCCGCTCGCGCCATGTGCAGTCGCATCAGCGCCAGCAAGCCGAGGACCTCTGCCTGGTTCGGCAGCAGCCGGTCGAGCAAGCTCGCCAGCCACAGCGCGTCCTCGGAGATGTCGCGCCGCATCGCGAACGACGGCCCGCGGCTCAGATACCCCTCGTTGAACATCAGGTAGAGCACCGCGAGCACGGCTTCCAGCCGCTCGGGCAGATCGGCCCCTTCGGGCACGCGATAGGGAATCTTGGTGGCCACGATCTTTCGCTTGGCGCGGACGATGCGTTGCGCCATCGTGGCTTCTGACACGAGGAACGCGGCCGCGATCTCCTCGGTCGTGAAGCCGGCCACGGCTCGCAGCGTCAGCGCCACCTGCCCATCTCGCGGCAGCGCGGGGTGGCAGCACGTGAAGATCAGGCGCAGCCGGTCGTCGGTTTCGGCGGCATCACCCGGCAACGCGGATCTCTCCAGTAGCGCCACCTTCTCGGCATAGCGACGGTCGCGACGCAGGATGTCGATGGCCCGCCGCCGCGCCGTGGTCATGAGCCACGCGCCCGGGTTGTCGGGTATGCCCTGCTCCGGCCATTTTTCCAGCGCCGCCACCAGGCTGTCCTGGACAACCTCCTCGGCGAGATCGAAGTTGCCGAGGACCCTCACCATCGCGGCGGTCAACCGCCCGGCCTCCTCGCGGAAGACCGCCGCAACGACTTCGTCGGCCGCGGATCTTGTCTGGTTCAGGCCCTCGATTGTTCCACGGCCGGCCAGATTTCGACCGGGCCGCCAGGCCACTCCTTCGCCATCGCCTGCGCCTCGGCGAGGTCCTTGGCCGTGACGAGCGCCAGGCCGCCGATCACCTCTTTCGACTCGATGAACGGTCCGTCGGTGACGAGCCTGGTTCCGTTCTCGCCGCGCACGGTGGTCACGCCTTTGTAACCCTCGAGCTGCGCGCCGCCGGTGATGTTGCCCGACTTCGTGTACTTCTCGAACCACGCGCCGGCGCCGCCCATCGCTCGCTCCAGCTCCGCCGGTGACATGGCGTCCCAGCGGTCCTGGTCGTCCCTCGTTCCCACGAACAGCATCACGAATTTCATCGGCCTACCTCCTGATCCATACGACGAACGAGGAGCCCGAAAATCGACAGGCTACATTCCCAAGGGGGGCAGGCCCCCCTTGGGGTGAACCCCCCGTGCCTCGCGACGCTGGTGAGCCTGAGTGCACTGTGGAGTCATGGCTCGGCGAAGCCGAGCCAACCCGGCGACGCTTAGGCCTGGTCCTGCGAGTGGTCCACGATCGGACGGATCTCTACGGTGCCCGGCCATTCTTTCGCCATGGCGATCGCCTCATCGAGGTCGGCCACCTCGATGACCGCGAAACCACCGATGACCTCTTTCGATTCGATGAAAGGCCCGTCGGTCACCGAGACCTTCCCGTTCCGGCGCGACACCGTGGTCGCGGTGCTCGGGCCCTGCAGCTCTTCGCCGCCGACGACCTTGCCGTTTCCGTAGTACTTCGCGAACCATTTTCCGGATTGCTCGTAGTCGGCCATCACCGACTCGCGCTCCGCGTTGGGGAGCTGGTCCGCGCCTTCCATCGTGCCGCCGAACAACAGGACGTATTTCATGTTCCTACCTCCATCAGCGACGACGAACGGAGGACCTCCTGCTCGACATCAGGATCCCGTGAATTCTGGCTCCTGCTTCGAAAGGAAGGACATGATCCCGATCGCGGCATCGTTGCTGAGCGAGACGCGCGCGAAGTTCTCCATCTCGATCTCGAGCGCGTCGTGCAGCGGCCGGTCGAGGCCGCGATGCATCGCATCCTTGATCATGGCCAAGGCGAAGGTCGGCCCCTTGGCGAGCCTGCCCGCCAGCTCATCGACAGCGCCTTGAAATTCTTCGGGCGGTACCGCGCGGTCCACCAGGCCGGCAGCCTCAGCCTCTTTCGCGGACAAGCGCGTCGACTCCATGACGAAGCGCTTGGCCTTGGCGAGGCCGATCAGCCGGGGCAACCGTTGAGTGCCGCCGGCGCCGGGAATGATGCCAAGCGCCGACTCGGTCTGGCCGATTCGCGACCGGCCGTCCTCGACCATGATCCGGAAGTCACAGCACAGCGCCAGCTCGCAGCCGCCGCCCTGGGCGTGGCCGTTGATGGCCGCGATCACCGGCTTCGGGCAGTGCTCAATCGCGTCGTAGTGCTTGTTGACTCGCTTCATGAAGGCCTTGATCTGCTCGGCCGCGTCGTCGGCGGAGCGGTCGATGCCCGCCATGGCGGTGAGATCGGCACCGACGCTGAAGTACTTCTCGTAACCCGACGCGAGGACGACCGCCCGCACCGAGGCATCCGCGCCCAGCTCCTTGAACGCGGCGCCGAGCTCTGACATCAGGTCCTCGGCGATCGCATTGATCTTGTTGCGGTGCATGACCACGCGAGCCACGGCGCCATCACGTTCGACGTCGATCAGCTCGCTCATGCGGTGAACAGCGGGATGCCGCCCGCGACTTCGATCACGGCGCCGGTGATGTAACCGGCCTCCTCGGTGCACAGGAAACCGATGGTGTTCGCGATGTCGTTGGGCTCGCCGAAACGCTTGAACACTGTGCGCGCCTTGAATCGCGCGTACATCGGGTTGGTGGCCTCAGCCGCGGCACCGGCCTCCGACATGATGATTCCCGGCGCGATCGCATTCGACGTGATGCCGTAGCGCCCGCCTTCGAGCGCAGCCGTCTTGGCGAGGCCGATGAGGCCGGCCTTGGTGGACGAGTAGCTCGCCTGCCCGAAGCCGCCGAGCGTGCCGGCGACCGAAGACATGAAGATCAGCCGTCCCCATTTGTTTTCGGCCAGGTACGGCCACACCTCTTTGGTGCAGTTGAATGCGCCCGTGAGGTTGACGCGGACGTCGCGGTCCCACAGCTCGTACGCCTGGTTGGGAATCTGCGCGGTGTGGTCGAGCGTGGCCGCGTTGTTGATCAGGATGTCGATCTTCCCGAACTCGTCCTTGACCTTCTTGAAGACGTCGCGGATCTGGTCGCGGTTCGTCACGTCCATCTTTATGGCCAGAGACTTGCGGCCCATCTTGCGAATCTCTTCGGCGGTCGAGTTCGCGTGGACCCAACCCTGCGACACCGCGACCTGCGCCAGCATGCTGCCCTGCGACTCAGCTGTCTTGGCGAGCTCGGGATCGTCTTCGACCAAAACGTCGGTGATGACGACGTCGGCGCCCATGCTCGCGAGGGTGAGCGCGTCCTGGCGGCCCAACCCGCGCGAGGCGCCCGTGATGACGGCGACTCTGCCTTTCAAATCAAACATGCCGAACCCCCAGCTAGCGAATGTTGATTGAGGCGCGCGAGCCTGCGATCGCGCGCGAGATGACCAGCCTTTGAATCTCCGCCGTGCCTTCCCAGATCTGATAGATCTTCGCGTCGCGGAACCACTTCTCGACCGGGTACTCCTTGATGTAGCCGTAGCCACCGAGGACCTGGATCGCGTCGGTGGTCACGTCCATCGCCACATCGGCGGCGAAGCACTTGGCCATTGATCCTTCCGCGCGCTCGAACGCGCGACCCTGCGTCGCCATCCAGCCGGCGCGCCAGATGAGCAGGCGCGCGGCGTCGATCTTCATCGCCATGTCGGCGAGCTTGAAGCCGACCGCCTCGTGCTGCCACAAGGGCTTGCCGAACTGCTTTCGGTCCTGCGCGTAGTCGAGCGCGAATTCGTACGCGGCTCGCGCGATGCCGAGCGCACCCGCGCCGACGCCCGGTCGCGTGGCTTCGAGCGTCATCAGGGCGCCCAAGGCGCCTGGTCCCGCGTTCTCCGCATCCGGCTCCCCGCCCAGACGGTGATCGAGCGGGATGTGGCAGTCGTCGAGGATCACCTGCGCGGTGTGGCTGGCGCGCACGCCCAGCTTCTTTTCTTTGCGACCCATCTTCAGTCCCGGCGTGCCTTTCGGGACGAGGAACGACGCGATGCCGGCAGGACCCTTCGTCGGGTCCGTGTTCGCGTAGATGACGTGGTAGTCGGCGATGCCGCCGTTGGTGCAGAACTGCTTGGTGCCGTTGAGCACGTAGCCGTCGCTGACGCGCGTGGCGCGCGTCTTCATCGCGAGCGCATCGGATCCTGAGTCAGGCTCGGTCAGGCCGAGGCCGCCCAGCACGAGCTTGTCGGGATCGGTGAACTCCGGCAGCCAGCGCTTCTTCTGCTCTTCGGTGCCGCTCGACCGAATGCCCGCCATCGCCAGCGCCATCGACTGGATGCACACCGCGATGCCGGCGCAGCCCCACGAGAGCTCCTCGTTGAGCATCAGCTCGGTCAGGAAATCCAGGCCCTGGCCGCCGTACTCCTCGGGGATGAAAGCGGCCGGGCTCAGTCCGAGCTTGTGGGCCTTCTTGACGACGTCGTACGGGAACTCCTCGGATTCGTCGTAATGCGCGGCCACGGGCCGGATCTCGTTGACGGCGAACTCATGGGCGAGGTCGCGTATCGCCTCCTGTTCCGGCGTCAGCGTGAACTCGATGGTCACACCCTCACGCGCCCTGGCCGCTCACGAACTCCGCCGACCCTTTGCTGATGATCACGTCGCCGTGCTGGTTGGTCGCCTTGATCGACAGCTTGCCCGGCGCGACCTCATCGGCGACGAATGTCACCGTGTCGCCTGGCTCGACCATGCCGGCGAACCTCACCGCGAGCTTGCGCAGGCGCAGCGGGCCGCCCGCCGCCTTGCCGGCGACGATGGCCGCCATGCTCATCTGCAGCATGCCGTGGGCGATGACGCCAGGCAGGCCAACCGACTGCGCGAATTTCGCGTCGAGGTGGATCGGGTTTATGTCGCCCGACGCGCGCGCGTAAGCGGCGATCTGCTCTTCGCGGAAAAGGAACTTCTGCGACATCTGGGAAATCACGTGCGGATCACAAAGAGCGCGCGTGACTTGCAGACTGGATCGCCGTCCGCGGCGGTCGTCTCCGTTTCAAACGTGACGAAGCGCATGCCTCGGCGGTTGATGTCGGTGGCCACACGGCCTTGCGAGCGCAATTGCTCGCCGACTTCAGGGTGGCGAGCCCATTCGAACTCCTGCTCTGCGTGCAGCAGTCGCGCAAAGTCGACCGCCGCCTCCTCATCGCCGAAGAGCTGCGGTGCGGTGACGCCGAGGGAGTAAACGGCGGCGAAGGTCGGCGGCACGCCCTCGTGAGGATCGGCGCCAATTGCCCAGGCGAACTCCGCGACTCTGTCGGCGTCGATGTCCACGGTTACGGGCGGGTACTGCTTGCCTTCGACTCCCATGCGCTACCGAAGGGTATCAGTGCTACTGATCACCCCTCCTGGCCTCCCCACGACAAGCGTGGGGAGAGGAAAACGCTAGGAGCGGCCGGGGCGAGCCTTCGACAGCACGCGTTTGACCATGATCGGGCGCAGCGACGACCACGCCTCCATCACCGACGGCTTGGTCGCCTCGGCCATCTCGGGTGGCGCGTACGCGGCCACGACGAACGAGTCCGTCAATGCATGGAGGTGCGGCGCAGCCTCCGGGAAGACGCGCGCGAGCCGGCGATCGAGCTCCAACGGCGTTTCCCCATCGGTGAACTCCGCGCCGGCAAGGCGCGCCAGCACAAGGACACGTTTCCACACCCCCATCACCGTTCGCGGCCGGAGGTACCGCACCGCCAGCGCCACCAGCACGAGCAGCAGCGCGAAGAGCACCGCCCCGATCCGCATGACCGCAGTCGAGTCGAGCCAGCTGATGCGCGACTGGGGAGCGCTGACAGGCTGGTCGCTGCCGCCGATGTCCGAGCGGTTGGGAGACCGCGGCGCCACGGTCCCCAACGTGGTCCCACCGTTGACGGGGACCGTGCAGTTGTTGTCCTTGAGGCACAGGTCGCTCGTCGAGACCCCGCGTGGAATCTTCTGATAGAAGTTGTCGTTGGTCGGCTCGAACGGGATCCAGCCGTAACCCGGGAAGTAGCTCTCGACCCACACGTGGGCATCAGCGTTCTTGACGATCGTTCGGTGGCTGATGTCGTCAAAGGTGCCGTGGCCGAAGCCGGCGACCAGCCGCGTCGGAATGCCGAGCGACCGCATCATCTCGCCCATCGCCATCGCGAAGTACTGGCAGTAGCCCTTGTGGGAGTCGTGCAGGAAGTAATAGAGGGGATCGACGCCCGCAGGCGTCTGCCCGGGCCGGAGCGTGTAAGTGAACACGCCGCTGCGCAGGTAGTCCTCGATGGCGCTGGCCTGGTCGTAGGGATTGGTCTTGCCCGCCGTGACGTCCAGCGCAAGTTTGTGTATATAGGCGTAGACATCGGGCGTCTCGACGCCGGCCGGCAGCTCGGTATAAGGCGCCAGCCAGTCGGCATAGGCGGTGCCGGTGGCGCGCAACTCGTCGGCGGTCACGTCGGGATACTCGACAGTCACGTCGTACGCGCCTCGCGATGAGTTCGGGTTGAGCGCATCGAGGCGGTCGATGGTCACGAGGTCTCTGGAGTAGGTGTACGCCGACGGCACCGGCGTCTCTTCGGCTTTCGCCTGCCGGCTGGACGACCAGAACTGCCCCGGATAGAAAAGGATCTGTTCGTCGTTGCCGCCCGGTGGAAATCCCATGTTGATGCTGAACTTCGCCAGCGCCAGCGACTTGTAGTTCTCGGCGTACAGCGGGTTGTCGCCGGCTGCGATGCCGACCTGGTAAACGTTGCCGCCGAACTGCCAGGACACGGTCCCATCCGGGCCCTTCACCATCTGCGACAGGTTCACGCCGCGGAAGTACTCAGGACCGGGATAGCCGCCGGTGATCGTGTAGCTGAAGACCGGGGTGTTCGACTGCGTCAGCTGAGCGCCGAGGCTGACGCTGCTCGAGAAACCGGTGCTCGCGTTCTGGCCGCCGGGCGTGCCGCCGAGCTTGCCCGCCGCGTTCAGCTTGGAAGTGACCTGAGCCCATCCCTGGAAGAGGCTCGATTCCATCTTCGCCGTGCGGTCGACGGTCGAGATCGGCGGCAGCATGATGCCGACGACGAGCAAACCGGCGGTGGCGACGAGGCCGGTCTCCCAGAAGTCCCAGCGCGCGTCCCCGGTCATCTTGATGCGCGCGGCGATCGCCCTGGCCACTGACGTCGTGTAGGTCGTCCAGAGGAGCAGGGCCAGCGTCAGGGCGAGGAAAACAAACGTGTAGCCCTGCTGGTTGCTGGTGTTCAGGACGTTGGTGGCGAAGGCCGCCGCGCCGGGAATGAGCCCGATCAGCGGCTGCCGCCAGCGGATCACGCACCATGCCAGCCAGGCGCCGGTGATCCACATCAGCAACGTGATCAGGAGACCGACGAACGCCTGGTACCCAAACGCCGAGCCGTCCAAAACGCGAAGGATCCACACCTGGATCAGCCCAGCGCCGGTGGGGTCGTAGGGAAACTCCAGGCGGAACTCCGCCGACACGGCCAGCACCCCGACCACCGGCCCGACCACGACGCCGGCGGTCACACAGAGCCACGCCGGCAGCGGCGAGACGGCCAGGACCGCCATCAGGATGGCGCCGGCGACCGCGACCAGGGGGATGAGGTCGATCCCGCCCGGGATCCACTGCGCCGAGACGGTCGACCTGGCGATCGTGAACGCCAGCGCGAACACGATCACCGCCGACCAGACGATGGACACCGGTACGGCCTCGCGAGTGCGCTCCCAGGCCAGGCCTGGCACGGCCGTCAACTGAAACCTTCCCCTAGGCGATACGGACTGCATCCCTGGTCCTCACGAGCCGGGCGAAGTCGTCGCCCTTGCGCACGACATAGAGGTCGACGTCCTGGCCGAGGTCGAACGTCGGGTTCCGATCAGCGCCCCCGAAGCTGACGGCGTCGAGGTAGAAGACGATCAGCGTGGTGCGGCGCCCGCGCACCGCCTGCATGAGATGGACCCAGTCGGGGTCGGCGCTAGGCGTGATCACGGCGATGGCTCGGCGCGGGAGCCGGCGAACCCGGTCCCAGGCCAGCGCCTGGCGCAGTGGCGTGTGGCCGTCGGCCTGCGCGATCGCCAGGTAGTCGAGGATCAAGCGGTCCTGCCGGATCGCGCGGTGCGGCTGGAGGAAGGTGCCTCGCGCATCGTTGGCGATCAGGCCGACCTCGCGGCCGCGGCTGCTCACCTGGTGGGCCATCGAGGCCGCGAGGCTGACCGCGTACTCGACGGTGGACTCTTCGCCAGTGCCGACGTGGACCTTGCGGTCGAGGTCGAGCATGATCCAGATGTCGGTGGTCAGCGGCTGCTCGAACGTCTTCGACATCAGCCGGTTGTGATGCACCGACAGGGGCCAGTGGATGCGGCCATAGCTGTCGCCAGTGACGTAGTCGCGGACGCCGCCGGTCTCGGGCGGGTAGTCGGCCCACGCGCCGCTGGCCGGTGACGAGCCGAGATGCTGCGCGCTCGTGGTCATCAGGTCGGGGATCGCCCTGATCCGCGGGTAGACCAGGATCGATGTGCGCTCCTTGAGGCGGCGCTCCTGAGTGAACAGCCCGAACGGCTCCTGGATCTTGATCGAGGTCGGGCCGAAGGTCATCCAGCCGCGCCGGCGGTACGCGCCACGCGCGCGCCAGGTCACCGGCTCGCTGCCGGCTGAAACCACGCGCCCGGGCTGGTACTCGGCCACCTGGCCGAGGTCGCGAACCTCGACCCAGGGCGCCGGCACCCAGCCGGTGCGCTTGATCGTGAAGGTCTCCTCGAACTGCTCGCCGACCGTCGGCGTGCCGGGGTCGAGCTCGCGCTTGAAGGAGATCCGCCGGATGGTGAAGCGCGGCCACAGCCAGGCGATCACGAACAGCAGGCTGAGCGCGTAAGCCAGCGTGTAGCCAGGTTTGACGCCGAGCAGGTAAGTGAACAGGAAGAGCAGGGCAAGCGCGACGGCGAGGGCGGCCTTGCTCATGGGATCAGCCTCAGAAAGGACTACCCGTCGTAGGCGAGTTGAGGTACGTGTTCCCGCTCAAGGAGTCCAGCGACCAGCTTACCGGCGCTCTGGCCCTGCATCTCGGCGTTCGGCCGAAGGATGATGCGGTGCGCCAACACCGGCTCGGCGAGCGCCTTGACGTCATCGGGAATGACATACGAGCGGCCGAGCAAGGCGGCGTAGGCCTGGCTCGCGTGGAACAGGTTCAGCGTCCCTCGCGTGCTGGCGCCGAGTGCGACCTCGGGGCTGGTCCGCGTGCGGCCAACCAGGCGCGCGATGTACTCCCGTAGCTCTGGCTTGACGAACACTTCGCGCACCGCGCTCTGGGCAAGCTTCAGCTCGTTCGGCGAGACCACCGGCTGCAGCTCGACCATCGGCGACTCGACCTTGTGCTGGCTCCCGAGAAGGCTCGCCTCTTCCTTCTCCGACAGGTAGCCCAGTCGCACCTTCATCAGGAAGCGGTCGAGCTGTGCCTCCGGCAGTGGGAAAGTGCCGGAGTATTCGACCGGGTTCTGCGTGGCCATCACCATGAACGGCTTCGGGAGGACGTGGGTCTCGCCATCGATGGTGACCTGCCGCTCTTCCATGGCCTCCAGCAACGCGGCCTGAGTCTTGGGGCTGGCGCGGTTGATCTCGTCGGCCAGCATGATCTGCGCGAAGACCGGGCCTGGCCGGAACTCGAACTCGTTGACCTTCTGGTTGAACGCGCGCACGCCGGTCACGTCCGAAGGGAGCAGGTCGGGCGTGAACTGGATGCGGCGGAACGTGCAGTCGAGCGAGCGGGCCAGCGATTTCGCGAGCATCGTCTTGCCGACACCCGGCACGTCCTCGATGAGCAGATGACCTTCGCAGAGGAGAGTGACGAGACAGAGCCTGACCTCGTCTTCCTTGTTGACGATGGCCCGGCCGACGTTGGCCATGACCGCTTCGCTGACTCTGCTGACTGCGTCCGTCGTCATCTGACCGCCCACACCACCATGTTCGGGATTATAAGTTCGGCCTTTCGGGCCAAGGTTCTATACGATCGGACGCCCCATTTGGTTCCGAAACATCTTGTGCTCCCGTCATTTCGTGTGGAGGCGAAATGAAACGCGTCCTCGTCGTGCTGGTGTTGACCCTGGCGGTGGCATGCGGATCCACATCTGCCGCCGCGCCGAAGCTCAACGCCGATCAGCTGAAATTCAAGCTGTTCGATGAGTTCGGACCGCCCGCGTTCTGCGATCCCGACCTTTATCCGATCGCGCGCGCAGGCGGTGAACAGACCAGCGCTGACGCGGCCTACCAAAAGATCCGCGCCGATTCGGATCTATACGCGGCCATCACCGGCCACGAAAACCTGCCGGCTCCGCCCGCGAGCCTCGACGAAGCGCAGAAGCTCACGCTTTACCGGGCGTACAAGAGGCTGAACGCAGTTCAGCTCACGCCGGCCAGTGGCGGTTACTACGCGTTCGATTACACGGTCGATGGCTCGTACCTGCACCTGGTCGGCAGACTGACCAGTGACGGCACCTTGATCATCGTCACGACCAAGGCGCAGGGCACGCGCCCGACGTGTCCGGTCTAGCCGACTAGGAGACCTCTTCCTCCTCGACCAGGCGGAGGTGGCCACTCACGCTGAGCCCGAGGTGGCGGGCGAAGAAGCCCGCGACTCGCTCGACGTAAAGTGGGCGGTCGGCGAAATAGGCGCCGGTGTGCGGCGCGCCCTGCACGATCCAGATCTCGCGCGGCCCGCGGTACGCGTCATAAAGACGCCGGCTGTGATTGACCGAGGTGATCGCGTCCGCGCCGCCGTGGATGAAGAAGAGCGGGCGAGGTTCGAGCGAGCTCAGCACCGAGATCGGGCTGCATTCTGCGAGCCGGGAGCCGCTGCGCAGCCGGAACATCAAGCCCGCCAGCCAGATGAAAGGCCGGCCCGGCAGTCGCACCCGCCCGCGCACGTTTTCGACCAGCAACATGCGCAGGTCGCTGAAAGGACTGTCCAGGACCAGCGCCTCCACGCCCGGCTCGCCCGCGGCGCCGAGCAGCGAGACGACCGCGCCCATCGAGTAGCCGAGCAGCCCGATCCGTGCTTTCGGGATTCGCTTGCGCGCGAAGGCGATCACCGCCTGGAGCTCGAGCACCTCTTTGATGCCGAACGTGATCGCGGCGCGATCGCTGCCCGACATCCCGCGATACGAGTAGAGGATGACGTTGAACCCCTTGCGCCAGAGCGCGATGGCGATCCCGAGCGCTCCCTGCCTCTGGCCCTTGTGACCGCCGGAGATGATCACCGTCTGCGGCGATCCCGGCTGCCGGAAGTACCACGCGCCGAAGTTGATGCCGTCGGCGGTGACGAGCTCGATGTCCTCGTAGTCGGACTGGAACTCGAAGGGCGTGAAGCTGAAATCTTGGAAGCTTGTCGGCCGCACAGGCACGAAAGCGCGGCGGTACACGACGTACGCGATGGCGAGGTAGGACGCCAGCAAAACGATCACGAGGATGACTACGTACTGCAAGGGCCTACCCAGTTGAAAGCTTAGTTCGTCTCGCGGGCTTTGCCGTTTTTCCAGCCAGTCCTTCCTCGTAGCGAGCAAGCACGAACAGCAGCAGGCTCAACCGGTTGAGCCAGCGCCGGACCTGCGGGTTCGAAACTCCGCCGGCCTCCTCGAGCGCGAGCGTGCGGCGCTCCGCCCGGCGCACCACCGCGCGTGCCAGGTCGAGCGCGCCCGAAGCCGGCGTCGATCCAGGAAGAACGAAGCCTTCGGGCATCGTCACCTCGTCCTCGAGCTCCGCGGTCTGCGACTCTAGCCATCGCACGTCGCGGGCCGTTACCTGCGCGAACTTCTTGCGTGACTTCGGATTCGTGCCGAGCTCAGCGCCGAGCGCGTACAGGCCTCGCTGGAGCTCTTCGCACGTCGCGCGAACGCGCGCGTCCTGACTCAGTGATTTGGCCAGGCCGATCGCACTCGAAGCCTCGTCCACGGTGCCGAACGCCTCGATCCGCGGATCGTCCTTGCGCACGCGGCCACCGCCCAACAGTCCCGTCGTGCCGTCGTCGCCCGAGCCGGTCAGCTCGAGCATCCGCTTCTTACGTGGCACTAGTGGCGCGCGCCCGGCGTCCGCAGCAAGATTCGCGCCACCAGCTAGACGAAGATGCGGCTGAGCTCGTAGAGGTCCTGCGGCACCTTACGCTGCTCGGCGACCACATCGGACAGCGGCACCACCTGCACTCCGCCATCGCGCCGGATCGGGATGACGCCGCTCTCGCCGGCGGAGATGAGGTCCGCCGCGCATGCCCCAAGCCGCGTCGCCCAGATGCGATCGGTCGGTGACGGCGAGCCGCCTCGCTGCAGGTGCCCTAGCACCGTGACGCGAGTCTCGAAGCTCGTCTCGCGCTCGATCCGGCTCGAAAGCAGGTCGCCAATGCCGCGCTTGGCCAGGCGCACGTGGCCGAACGCATCCTTCTCGGCCTGGCCGCCGCCTTCGCTTTCGAGCTCAGGAATCTTCGCGCCCTCGGCGACGACGATGATGCTGAAGAGCTTGCCCACGCCCCGGCGGCGATACAGGTGCTCGACCACGTCGGCGAGGGCGACGGGGAACTCCGGAATGATGATCAAGTCGGCGCCGCCCGCGATGCCGCCCATCAGCGCGACCCAACCGGTGTCGCGACCCATCACCTCCACCACCATCACGCGGTGGTGCGCGGACGCGGTCGTGTGCAGCCGGTCGAGCGCCTCGGTCACGACGCCGACCGCGGTGTCGAAGCCGATGCAGAACTCGGTGACCGAGAGGTCGTTGTCGATGGTCTTGGGCACGCCGACGGTCGGAAAGCCGGCCTCGTGCAGCGCCGCGGCCACGCTCAACGTGTCGTCGCCGCCGATCGGCACGAGCGCGTCGATCCCGTTGTGACGAAGGCGGCGGATCGCGTTGGCGACCCCGTCCTTTTCCTTGAGCGGATTCGTGCGCGACGTGCCGAGGATGGTCCCGCCCATCGGCAGGATGCCGCGCACGTCCTGCGCCGTCATCTCGCGGATCAGGCCGTCCTCGAGGCAGCCCGCCCAGCCGTTCTGGACGCCGCTGACCTGGTGCCCGAGCTGAAACGCGCGCCGCGCCACGGCGCGGATGGCCGCGTTCAGGCCGGGCGCGTCTCCTCCGCCGGTGAGGATGCCGATGCGCACGGCAATACTCTAAATCCCAGCTTCGAAGCCAGTTCCCGCAGGGACACGTCCCTCAACGTCTCGACCTTCAGGTCGGCCAGGCTGAGGTCCTGGCCCGCCGTGATGGAGTTCGGAACGGCGACCGTGCGCATGCCCGCGGTCCTCGCGGCAAGCACGCCGTTGGGCGAGTCCTCGATCGCGACCGACTCTTCCGGCCGCACATCCAGGCACTCCATCACCGCGAGGTACAGGTCCGGCGCGGGCTTCACGGTCGCCACGTCGTCGCGGCACCGGATGCAGTCAAACAGCCGCAGGATGCCCAACCGCTCCAGGTGCGCGTCCACCCAGGTGTGCGTCGAGCTGGAAGCGACGCCGGTCTTGAGCCCAGCGGCGCGAGCCGCCCCCGCCAGCTCCGCCACTCCTGGGCGTACCGCCTCCGCCAGCACCATCTCCGTCCGCCGGCGCATCCGCTCGTCCAGCACGTCCTGCGGCAGGGGCCGGCCCAGCTGGGCCTCCAGGTTGGCGCGCGGATCGAACGCGGCGTTGCTGGAGCCGACGGTTTGCATCCAGCGGTCGAAGGGCAGCTCCTGGCCGTGCGCGGCGTATACCTCGAGCCACGACCGGTAGATCGGCTCCTCGGTTTCGAGGATGAGACCGTCGAAGTCAAAGACGATCGCCTTCAAGGCAGGCTGAACACCCATTCCAAAGATTTAGTATCGCCGCACCCTTCCCGTGGCCGATTCAGACGCTCAAACCGCGCCGAAACGATCAGTAACCGCCAGGCTCCCAGGCTGGCTGATCGTGACGCTGCCGGGATTCGCCCTGGTCGCCGTGGTTGCGCTGCTGGTCGTGATATTCGCCTTCTTCGACGCCAGCCATTCACGTTCGCTGCTGAGCATCTTCACGCCCGATCCCGGCTCGGCGGCGGGTACTGTCGCCGTCGCCGGCGGCGCCGAAGGCGTGACGCTGAGCATCGTCATCCTCGTGGTCTTCTACGGCATCCAGACCACGTCCTCGCGCTACTCCCCGCGCATCATCGACATCTTCACGCTCAACCCGCTCAACGCGCTCGTCTTCACGTTTGCGCTGGCGTCGATCCTCTTCACGTTCCTCATCCGCGCGGAGATCAAGGCCAACTACGTGCCGATGTGGGGCGTGGCGGTCGCTGTCGTGTTCGCGCTTACGAACTTCGCGATCCTCCTCCCCTACGTCATCTACATCTTCGGGATCATGCGTGCCGAAAGCCTGATCAAGGGCATCCGGAAGCGCGCGACCCGCGAGATCCGCAGGTCAGCGACAGGCGCCGGCGCGCGCACCAACCGCGATGCGCTCATGACCTGCCTCGCGCAGGTCACGGACATCGCCTTCGGTTCGATCCAGCTCGGTGACCTGCCAGTCTCGATTTACGGAATCGAAGCGCTCGGCCGGTTCCTGGCAGACGACTACCTGCGAGTCAAGAAGAAGTTCGGCCCGGAGTGGTTCCAGGTCGGGCACGCGGAGATGCCCGGCGCGTCCGACCAGATCCTCGCGGAGGTCAACCGCGCGCGGACCTGGGTCGAGTACACGATCATGTCGAGCTTCGTCGACTTCGTGGGCCTCCTCGCCATCCACCGCAAGGAAGCGGTGCATGCGATCGCCCTGGCCACGCGCGACATCGGGCTCGCTGCGATCGAGGTCGGCGACCCCGAGGTGGCGGACCTCACGGTCCGCTTCTTCAACACGTACTTGCGCACGGCGATCAACCGGGCCGCGCCGACGTTCGCGTCTTCGCTGATGAACGAATACCGGCGCTTTGCGATCGGTGCGCTCGAATGGCGGCCGGACCTCGCTGTGGAATCGGCCTCGTACCTGCTTCGTTATGGACGCCACTTCGACGAGTCGGGAATGCCCGCGATCTTCGGTGCTGCCGCCGAGGATGTCGCTGACCTCGCGATCGAGGCGCAAGGCCGCGACCCCGAGGTCACGCGCCGGCTGGCGCTGCTGCTGGTGCGCAACCTCCAGGACCTGATTCCGAACGCGCGGCCCATAGGTCTCAACGGTCTTTTCAAGGCCGTCGCGAAGCTGGCGTTCTGGGCCATGGCGTCCGACGCGAAGGACGTCAGCGACATCCTGGTCGAGGGCATCGCCTTTGCACCGCAGGACTTCGTCGACGGCGCGCTGAACCGCATGGAGTCGATGCGCTCGGGCCTGTTCTGGGAGGTCAACGAGCGCGTGATCGCCTTCGACTGGGTCGAAGAGCCGCTGCGCGCGCAGATTCCGCGCCTGCGCGCAGCACTGCGGCGTGCGCACGGTGAGACGCCCCTTGAAGTGGCTCCGTCCGCGCCCGCGCCATCAAGCCTGGTCATGAGCGACGTGGCCGAGGAGACGCACATCGATCTCATGCCGACGCAGCCGGCGCTACCGGTCATCCCCAGGAACGGCAGCAAGACGGGGACTCCGGAGCCTCAGGGCGCCAACACGCCGTCGCAGTGAGCACCGGGAATCCGTCCGGCCTGCTCTTCCTCAGCCAGGCCGACGTGGTGCGGCTGCTCGACATCGACAAGCTGCTGGAGATGCTCGCCGGCGCGTTCATCGAGCTGAGCGCGGGCCGGACGTCGGTGCCACCGCGCATCGCGGCGCGAACCCCGGCCGGTGGGCTGCTGGGCGCCATGCCGGGATACATCGCCGGCGTGCTGGAGGCGAAGGTCGTCTCGATATTCCCCCAGAACCACGACCGCGGCCTGCCGTCGCACCAGGGCCTGATCGCACTCTTCGATCCCGAATCGGGCGCGCCGCTGGCGGTGATGGACGCGGTCTCGATCACCGCCATCCGCACTGGCGCCTCGGCGGCGGTGGCCGCGCGCTACCTCGCGCGCACTGACTCGTCAGTGCTCGCCATCCTCGGCGCCGGAGTCCAGGGCCGGTCCAACCTCGCGGCGTTCCAGCGCGTGCGCGACTTCAAGGAGATCCGCGTCGCGTCGCGTGACGCGGCGAAGGCCCAGGCGCTGGCGGCACTGAGTCCAAACGCGCGGGCCGTCGAGACATTCAAAGAAGCAGTGAAGGGCGCCGACGTCGTGTGCTGCTGCACTGACGCGCGCGAACCGATCATGACCTACATGTGGCTCGTCAGCGGCGCGCACGTCAGCTCTGTCGGTGGCACCTTCGGGCCGGAAATCGACCCACAGACCATCGGGGCCGCCAGCATCTTCGTGGAGTCGCGCGACGCCGTGCGCCAGCAGCCGCCCGCCGGCGCGCACGAGCTGCAGGGCATCCGGCCGGAGTCCGTGACGGAAATTGGTGAGGTCATCGCCGGGACCAAGCCTGGCCGCACTGCGCAGGATCAGCTCACCGTCTACAAGTCGACCGGGCACGCGATCGAAGACGCGGCGGCAGCGCGGCTTGTCTACGAACGAGCGCTGGCGGAAGGTGCTGGCCAGCGCGTGCCTCTCTAGCTAGGCCAGGACTTCCTGTCGCTTTTCCAGGTGGCCGATCGCCTGGCGCTTGACCTCGTCGAAGCCTTCGCGCAGCCCTTTGCGCAGGATGCGAGCGCAGGCCGCCGCCGAGTAAAGGCGTGGGATGAAGACGAAATCCGCGCCCGCCTCGTAGAACTTGAGCGCCTGCGGGATGTGGTCGGTCGTGAGGACCACCCTGACGTGCGGCGCGTGGTTGCGCACGTTGCGCAGCAGCCGCAGGTTCGACGTCCCGCGGAGGACGTCGTCGGTGATGCTCGACACGACCAGCTCCGCGTGCTCTACGCCCGCGTGATGAAGCGTGTCCGCGTGCGAGATGTCGCCGTAGACAACCTTGACGCCGCGCCGGCGCAGCTCATGCATCACGTGCGGATTGAAGTCGATGACCATGATCTTGCTCATGAACTCCTTCGACTCCTCGACGTCGCCTTCGTGCTCGAACTCATAGAGGATCGAGCTGGTGTCGCGGAAGAACCCAAGAAAGATGACGGGGTATCGGCCCTTCTCGGCCGCGGCACCGACCTTCTCGGCATCGAGGTCCCGCAGGCCGAGCGCTTTCAGTAATCGCGTCAGCGGGCTCTGGATGGCGTGGCTCGCGTTGATCATGTAGGTCGAGATCACCGACGTGACCGCGAACGTGAGGATGACGACCGTCAGGATGTCAGTTCCAATCTGTCGCGGATGCGCTGAAACGCCAAGGAACGCGATGACGATCGAGAACTCGCTCACCTGCGCCAGGTTGATCGCGGGCACGATGCTGCTGCGCAGGCCGAGCTTCAGCGCGTAGAGGATCGGGACCACCACGATTCGGCTCACGATCACGAACACCGACGCGCCAAGCGCCAGGAGCAGGACCTTCGGCGTCGGGATTGGGATCTGCATGCCCAGCGCGACGAAGAAGAGCGTCACGAAGAAGTCGCGAATGCTGGTGGCCTTGGCCATGACGTCGAGGTTGTAAGGGAACGTCGAGAGGCTGATGCCCGCGATGAGCGCGCCCATCTCGCGCGATAGGCCTATAAAGTTCGCCACGCCGGCGAGGAAAAAGCACCACGCGAGAGCCGTCACCAGCACGAGCTCTGGCGCCTTGGCCACAGCCCTGAACAGGTGGGGCAGCACGTACTTGGACAGAGCGAGGCCGCCCACGACGAGCGCCGCGCCTTTGACCAGCGAGAACGCGAGCGGCAATAGATTCGGATTCGAGATGTTCGGCTGGACCGCGAGCATGGCCACCGCCCACAGGTCCTGGATGACCAGCACTCCGAGCGTGATGCGGCCGGGCAGCGTGTCCAGCTCCATCCGGTCGTTGAGCAGCTTGACCACGACGAGCGTGCTCGAAAGGCTCATGCACGCGGCCAGGTAGAGGAGCGAGTAATCGCCGCCGCCGACGTGCGCGCCGAGCAGCGCGAAGTAGCCGAGTCCGAGCGCGATGCAGATCGGCACCTGGAGCGCCCCCGTGACCAGCATCGGCGGGCCTGCTGCCGCCAGCTTCTTGAGGTCGATTTCCAGGCCGATGACGAAAAGCAAAAGGATCAGTCCGATCTCGGCCACCGTCTGGATGCTGGCGAGATCGGTGACCCACTTGAATCCGATGGGGCCCACGACGACACCGGCCAGCAGGTACGCGAGGATCAGCGGCTGCCTGAAGCCATAGCTGATCAGCGCGAGCAGCGCCGCGGCGGCGACGCAGATGGCGATGCTCGAAAGCAGGTCTGTCGGGACTGTCACGCGACTGGAATCGGTTCGCGGTCCACGTGGCCCCAGCGCTGCTCGAGCGCGGGCAGGTCTTCCGGGTCGCCGGCGATGAAAAAGCGCGGGTGGTGAACAGCCTGGACGATGGTGGAGGCCATCTGCTCGTTAGCCTGCCGCCCCGCCTCGGGTGGGCCGTCGTCGCGCAGCCACCGCCCGACGCCGCGGGACCTGGTGTTCTGCCCGAGCTTTGGACCCTTCTGGCCGACGCAGAACAACGAGACGTTGACCCCGGTGCCCTTGGTCTGCAGGGCGAGACCTTCAGTGAACGCGGCCAGCGCCGCGTGGCCGGTGTCATACGGGATCGTGTTCGGGTCGCCGGGATGGACGGCGCCGTACGAGACGATGTTGATGATGTGACCGGTGCCGCGCTGAGTCATGTGCGCGAGCAGCGCGGTCACGGTCCGGATCGGCCCGACCAGGTTGGTCTCGAGCATCCAGTTCCAGTCGTGGCTCGATATCTTGTCGAGCTTGCCCTGGAGCAGAACTCCAGCGGCGTTGACGAGGATGTCGACGTGGCCCATCGACTTGATCGCGCCGTGGGCCAGCGAGCGCACTGATGAGTCGCTGCGAATGTCTGTGGAGAGGCCGATAGCGCGCTCGGCGGTGCGTAGGCGGAGGATCTCTTCGACCGTGTGATCGTTGCGCGGGGCATCGAAGTCGGCCGCGACTACGTCCGAACCTTGCCTGGCGAAAGCGAGTGCGACGGCACGGCCGATGCCGCTCCCGGCGCCGGTGACAAGGCTCACCTTGCCCGACAGGGCGCCGCTTGGAGTTGGGTGGTTGTCCATCGCCGGGGGAAACTATGCAACGCCGCGCCCCGGATTTGTAGTGATTTGAGGGGTGCGTTTACCATCGCTGGATGCCACCACGAATCTTGGCGGCGTGTCTGGCGGCTCTGTTCCTCGGCGCCTGTGGGTCGACCGGCTTCACCGTCGGTGGACCGACGGTCGATGGGACCCACACCTGCGCGCCGGGATCAGCCAACACCCCTTACAGCGTTCATGCCACGGCACCGATCGACAATTCGACTTCCAACAAGGTGGAGGTGAAGTCGGTCGCCGCGGTGATGGTCGTGACCGGAGTGCACGGGCAATGGCAGCAGGCCGTGGGCACCAAGTACGACGCCGGTGACGTGCGGTTCTCGCCGGCGAGCGTGGGCGCCGGCGCCAAGGCGAACCTGACCGCGACCATCCCGAGCGCGTGCAGCAACGTGCAGCACAAGGGGACGAACGACAACTACGCGGACTACTCGGTGCAGCTCACCATCGCCACGTCAGCGGGCACGTACCACGTGACGAGCACCAACAAGCATCGCATCGTCGCGCCCTAGTGCACGACTCTGGGGATCCACGAGAGGCGGCTCCGCTTCCGCGCAGTGACGCGCTTGCGAACGGCGGCAACGAGCACTGGGTCGGCGAATTTGTCGTTTGAGGCGTGAAGCCAGGCGAGCCTCCCGATCCGGCGCACCGTGACGTTGATCACGGGCTGGAAACCAACATCACGGTTGGCCTTCTCCGCCGGGCTCTCGACGCTTCCGATCCATAGGCGCGACAGGCCTTCTGCACGCGCGAGCGCGACGAAGCCATCGAGCAGGCCGCGATAGTGGCCTCGCCGCCTGTGTTCCGGAAGGGTCAGGCAGTTCCATACATACGCTTCGTCCTTCTCGGGAGCGATTTCGAACCCAAGCTCGCCGACCCACTCGGGCTTCGTCGAGAGCCAGCCATAGGCCACCAATGAATCGTTCTCGAGAACTGCAAAGCCCCTGCATCCGCGCTCGAAGCGAGGCATGACGCGGTCGCCTTCGAGGCCCATGGCCGCGACCAGCGGACCTGCGGACGAGGCGGTGATCTCGACGAACTTTTCCCCTTCCCGGTGCGAAGGCGGCGGACCCGGTCGAGTCAGGTCCGCCGCCCAGAGGGTGCCGCGAATCTTTTAGAAGCGGAAGTGCAGCTTGCGGATGGTGTTGATGACGTCCTCGTCCCCGGACGCCGACCCGCCCGGGAAGCGCTGGAAGAACGTCAGTACCGCGTCGGCGGCGCTGTTGAAGTGGATCAGCGCATCGACGCCTTTGAAATCGCCCTTCTCCGGTTCTGAGGTCCACTTGCCTTCCTTGACGGTGGCGCGCCACTTCCCGCCCCACGGGCCGTCGACCTGGATCCCGTAGGTGAACTCCTGGCCCTTGGCCACCTTCTCGTCCACCGTGTACATCCAGAAGATGAAGGCGTACGGGAGGATGAGACCGGCCGACGCTTCGTCGACCGTCGCGAGCTTGTTACCAAGGCCGTACTCGATGTCGTACGGGTGCACGCCGTAGTCCATGATCTGGAACGTGCCATAGAAGCCCGCCGGCACCGGGCCGGCGAACGGGTGGTAGATCATGAATCCTTCCCATTCCTGCGGCGTCAGCTCGTCAAGCATCTTGTCGAGCTTCATCGCGTCCTTCTTGAAGCGATCGAGCGCTTCCTCGCGCGAGAGCTTGCGGAAGTCGAGCGCGTGGTCGTTGAGCGTCTCGCCCATCACGGTCAGGCCCAGCGCGGTGCCTTCCTTGCCGGCACGCGCGGCGTCCCAGTTCTTGAAGTAGCCCTCCATGACGTCGATCATGTGGCCGACCAGGTC
>JACZCV010090300.1_pt1 | contig 23270 bp, 23 predicted proteins | sample 8641841 | NCBI WGS metagenome assembly JACZCV01 (sample SAMN15324606, study PRJNA640507) | soil metagenome | isolation source: monocropping sugarcane control | place: China: Luxin town, Laibin City, Guangxi Province | collected 2019-07-25 | depth 10cm m
ATCTCGTCCTCCATCGGGACGAGCACCTGCAGGATCTTGTCCTGCATGTCCATGGACTCGATCCTCTTCTCGAGGTTCTTCTTGACCTTCTCCTCGTGGCCGGAGTAAGCGTGGACGACGTACCACTGCGCCTCCTGCTCCGGTCCCCGCTCGGCCGCCGTCTTCTCGACTGCCATCAGTGCGTTATGTAGAGCCAGCGGCGCAGACCTTCACCGATGAAGTAGTCGACGCCGCCGATGAACAGACCGAGGATCGCCACCGTGACGATCACGACCAGCGTGTACCGGTACAGCTCGCCCCACGTCGGCCAGACCACCTTCCGCAGCTCTTCGAAGACCTCGCGGAAGAAACTGCCGCGCGTGCCGGAGCCGGCGGCGGAGTCGCCTCCCGCGCGGTTCTTGGCGGTTACGGCCATCTACTTGGTCTCCCGATGAGGGGTGTGCTTGTGGCACCACCGGCAGTACTTGCTGAGCTCGATCCGGTCGGGATCGTTCTTCTTGTTCTTGAGGGTGGTGTAGTTGCGCCTCTTGCAGACGCCGCAGGCGAGGGTGATGACTTCTTCCATGCTTGACTCTTTGGTTGGGGGAAAGAAAAAAGCCTAGGTTCCCTAGGCGGTGTCAATACTAGCAGAGGCTGCTCCGGCTTCGATGGCCGGACGCCCGCTTGACTCCCCAACCGGCCTCCAACTACTCCTTCGATCACCCCTGAAGCTCCAAAACCAGAACGTCCCCCGCTTCGGTCACTACCCAGGCTACGACCGGCCGGCCGCCACTGGCCCGTCCGGGCGGGAAATATGATCGTGGGGTGACCCCCACGGTGGCGGTGCTGCACGGCGACCAGACCGGCGAGGAGCTCCTGCTGCAGGCCCGCCGCCTGCTGGAGCGCGACGTCATCGGCTTCCAGGTCATGCAGCGCGACTTCGACCTGTCCCTGGCCCACCGCCGGGAGACACGCAACGAGGTGGTCCAGGAGGCGGCGACCGCGCTGCGGGACTGCGGCTTCGGCATCAAGGCCGCGACGATCACGCCCGAGGGCACCGGCGACGTCGGCAGCCCCAACGCCATCCTCCGGAAGCAGATCGACGGCCGCGTCATCGTCCGCACCGGGCGCCGCATCCCTGGCATCCGGCCGCTGGCCGGCGTCCACGCCCCGATCTCGGTGATCCGCATGGCCGTCGACGACGCGTACGGCGCGCGAGAGTGGCGCGAGGGCCACGACCTCGACGAGTGGGCGTTTCGCACCGAGAAGATCAATCGCCGCACGTGCCGGATCGTGGCCGAGTACGCCTTCACCCACGCACGGCGATTCGGCGCCCGGGTCTTCGGCGGGCCGAAGTTCACCGTCAGTCCGGTCTACGAGGGCATGTTCAAAGAGGAGCTCGACGTCGCTGCCAAGCGCCACGCCGACGTCAGCTACGAGCCGCAGCTGATCGATGCGACGTACGCGATGCTGCTGACGACAACCGGCGAGGCTCTCGTCATCCCGGCGCTGAACCGTGATGGCGACACGCTCTCCGATCTCGTCATGCAGATGTTCGGCACGATCGCCGGCGCCGAGTCGACGCTCCTGGCGTTCAAGGACGACGGCGCAGTGGCGGTGGCGATGACCGAGGCGCCTCACGGCACCGCGCCATCCCTCGAGGGCAAGAACGTCGCCAACCCGATGGCGATGATCCTCGCGGTCGCCTCGCTGCTCGGATACATGGAAGGCAGCGCCGCTCACATCGCATCCCGCGCCGTGTACGAGTCCGCGCTCGAAGCGGTGTCCGAAGGGATTCGCACCGCCGACCTCGGCGGCCACGCGTCCACCACCGAGTTCACCGACGACGTGATCCGGCGCGTGCGCACGAAGATCGACGTCTGGAGCGCACTCTCCGATATCCAGCGATAAGCCGATCGTCTACCTCGCCCTCGGCGACTCGTACACCATCGGCACCGGCGCGTCGCACGAGTCGCGCAACTGGCCGACGTTGGTCTCGGCGCGGATCGAGGAGGCGACGCACCGCCACGTCGAGCTGGTGAATCCCGCGGTCAACGGCTTCACGACCGTCGACCTCATCGCCAAAGAGTTGGGATACATCTCGGATCTGAAGCCCGACCTGGTGAGCGTGCTCATCGGCGTGAACGATCTGGTGCAGGGTCGCAGTCTCGAGCAGTACCGCGATTCGCTCGTCGAGATCTACGACGCCATTCCAACCAAATCGAAGACGGTCGCGGTCTCGATCCCCAACTGGTCCGTCGTGCCCGCGGCGCGCGACTTCGGTGATCCGGCACATCTGAAGTCGCTGACCGAGAAGTTCAACGACGTCGCGAAGCACGAGGCGACCGCGCGCGCCTTCACCTGGATCGACCTCACCGAGGTCAGCTCGCGGACGTCGCAGTCACGGACGTGGATCGCGGCCGACGACCTTCATCCCGGCGACGACCAGTACGCGGCGTGGGCGGACGTGATCTGGGACGGCGTGAAGGACGAGTGGACTAGCGGAACGCTCACTTAGGGGTCCCCGCAAACTCACGGCGCGCGGCTCGGCAACCCGCTACGCGGCTTGCGTCGCCGGTCCTCTGAGTTTGTGGGGTCTTACACCTTGATGCGCTTGAAGGATTCCGCGTAGCGGTAGCCGGCCTTCTTGCCGATGTCGCGGCTCCGCTTGCGGATCCACTTGTCGACGTCCCATTCCATGCCCGGCTTCGCGACCTGGCTCTGATGCTCCTTCAGCGCGGCCAGCTTCTTGTCGAGCGTCTTGCTGATGTCGACGTAGTAATCACCGAGCGTCCAGTAAGGGATCCACACCTCGTTGACGACGTGAGGCTGGAAGCCCTGCTTCAGCAAGCCGCGAAAAGCGCGCGGGTTGCGCGAGTCCGGATAGACCGCCGCCATCGTCGCCTCGCCGACCGCGATGTGGTCGGGGTGTGAGCCTCCCATCGGCGCGTCGAGAACGCGACCCGGAATGTGCGTGATCACCAGCTCCGGCTTGTGCTTGCGGATCATGCGCACGATGTCGCGGCGCAGCTTGAGGTCATGGGCCAGGTGTCCGTCCTTGTAGCCGAGGAACTCGACCTTCTTGACGCCGAGCACCTTCGCCGCTGCGCGCTGCTCCTTCATGCGAATGGCCTTCAGCTCGGAGTCCTTCTGCTTGGGGTCCTCCCCACCCTGTGACCCGTCGGTGACGATGACGTAGGTCACATTGGCGCCGTCCGCCGCGAGCTTGGCCATCGACCCGCCCGCGCCGAACTCCGGGTCGTCCGGGTGCGCGAACACACCGAGCACCCGCCTGAACTTGCCATCCTTGGAGTTGGCGTTGCTGTTCGCCGAAGCCCTCGGCCGCGGCGCAGTCTTGCGTTGGGTTTTCTTCGTCGCCATCAGATCAAATCTAGCGTCACCGTTTGCTCGACGTGGCCAGCGACGCCAACGGAATCGCGCGCTCCAGGGGCTTCCACAGAGCGACCAGCTGCTCGTCGGTGAGCTTCGCCCGCGCGGCGATCACGCGTCCTCCATACGTCGCGGTCTTGGACGCGGCCCAACCCTCGTCGCCCTTGATCCGCATCGGCACGGTCACCAGCGCGGACAGCGCGGCTGCCTCTTCGGCCGCCCTCGACTCGCCGCCGGCGGTGGCCTTGCCGAGCGCGTCGGAGACGTCGTCCGCGAGGAGCCACGGCTCGGCGAGCACTGAGCACTGGTGCGCGCTGAGCCGGCCCACGGCCGTCAGGTAGCGCTGGACCACTGGCGGGATCGAGCGCGGCTTCGTCACCACCACCGCCGATGCGAACGGGGCGTACGACACCGCGAACTTGATCGGCGACAGCTGGTGGCGGCGGATCAGCGCGGCCAGCGCGTGCCATGCCGCGACCGCCTCGGCATCGTGGCGCTGCTCCAGAGATGGTGCGATGGCGGCGCCCGCGTTCACGAATGGCGCGACGGCCGCGATGTTGGCTGCGGGCGCAACCGCCGCGAGCCGCGTCCACTCTTCTGGGTTCAGCGCGGCGACCCTCGCCGCAAACGCCGCCGCATCGACCTCGCCGATCGGGATGATCTCAGCCATCGCGCCGTAGTGCTGGGCGAACTCGTCGGCCCCGAGTCGCGTTTGCGCCCCCAGGGCAAAGGCGGCGCGCTCGACCGTCGAGTAGACGGCGCAGCGCCCGTCCAGCTCGAACTCGGCGGTGCCATTCAGCGCCGCGATGATCGAGCGCACCACGACCGCCTCCTCGTCTTCGCCGTCGCGTGTGACGCTCGCGACCAGCTGCCTGCGGTCCAGCACGCGCAGCCACTGGATCGCTGTCAGCTGCGGGATCGCCTTGACGAAGGCGGCGACCTCGGCGTCGTTCGGTCCGAAGGGCGTGCGTGACGCAGCCGGCCGCTTCTTCGGCCCCGGCGCCTTCTTGGTGGCCGCCGCCGGCGCCCGCTTGGCGCGCGGTTTCGGCGGCTTGTCGGAAATTGGCGCCTCGGTCAGCGATCGCAGCGCGATCGCCGCTTCCAGCGGCGCCCACAGCGTGCAGCACTGCTCCGCCGTGAGCTCGGCCATGGAACCGAGCACGCGTGCGCCGTGGACAGCGGTCTTGACCGCCGCCCAGCCCGCGTCGCCCGATACGTGCTTCGCGGCCAGGCCGATGGCGGACAGGGCGACGTATTCCTCCGCGTCGCGAGCCCGGCTCTTGAGCGACGCCTGCAGCAGCGCGCTGGAGGCCTCGCGGTCCAGCGACCACGGCCGGGCCAGCGATTCCCACTGCGCGGCGGCGAGCCACTTCAGCGCGTTGGCGAAGAGCTGAACGATCGGCGCCACTTCGGACTCACGCTGAGGTGGGATCACTGACGCGAACGGCGCGTAATGGGCGGCGAAGGTGAGCGCCGCGAGCTGCCGCCGCCGGACCAGCGCAGTCGCCGCCTGCCACGCGGCCACTGCCTCGGCGTCCGACCGTCCGGACAGAGCACCCGCGAGGTCGCGCGCGACATTCGCCATCGGCTCAGGCAGCGTCGTCTCACCGCTGGCCGTTTCGTCCAGCAGCGCGCGCACGGTCTCGGCCGGCGGACCGGCGCCATCGCGTGTGACCCTGACCAGCGATTCGCGCGCCGCCAGCACCTTCCGCCATTGAGCAGGGGCGAGCCGGCGTACCGACTCGATGAAGGCGCTCACCTCGCCGGTATTGGGCCCGTAGCGCTCGGTGGCAGTGGCGGCTGCCTGGGACACGATCCGAAAACTGTAAAACGCCGCGATCTAGACGGTTTCCACCTTGAGGAGGTTGGTTTGCCCCGGCCGGCCCACGGGCACGCCGGCCACGATCACGACTCGATCGCCCTCGCGCACGAACCCGCCCAGCACGGCCGCGTCGGTGGCGTTGGCGAACATCTCGTCGGTGTCCTTGCCCGGCTTCACGAGCAGGGGCACCACGCCCGCGTACAGCGCCGTCCGGCGGAGGACCTCTTCGTGCGGGGAGGCCGCGATCACCGGTACGTGCGGCCGGGCCTTGCTGCACCGCAGCGCGGTGGTGCCGGACTCGGTGAACGCGATGATCACCCGCGCCTTGAGCTCGTCGGCGCTGGCGGCCGCGGCGTGGGCGATCGCGCTGCCGACGTGACCCGGCTCGCGCCAGATCTGGCGCTGCCGCTCGTATGCCGCGTGCCGCTGCGCCGAGACGCAGATGCGGGCCATCGCCCGGACCGCCTCGATCGGATGTGCGCCGACCGAGGTCTCCTGGGAGAGCATCACGGCATCGGTGCCGTCCCAGATCGCGTTGGCGACGTCCGACGCCTCGGCGCGCGTCGGGCGGTTGGAAGTGACCATCGACTCCAGCATCTCGGTGGCGGTGATGACCGGCACGCCGGCGCGGTTGGCGCGATCGATGACATCCTTCTGCACCGCGGGCAGCTCGCCAAGCCGCAGCTCGACGCCAAGGTCGCCCCGAGCCACCATCACCGCATCAGCGACCTCGAGAATCTCGCCGAGCTCGCGAATCGCCTCGACCTTCTCCAGCTTGGCGATCACGGGCGCGCCACAACCAAGGCCCGCGAGCTGCTGCTGGCACTTGACGACGTCATCCGGCCGGCGCACGAAAGAAAGCGCGACGTAGTCGACGCCGATCTCGACCGCGAGCTTCAGGTCGCTGATGTCCTTCTCGGTCAGCGCGGGCAGCGGTAGGGTGCGGCCCGGGACCGAGATTCCCTTCCGCTCGCCAAGCAGGCCGCCGCGAACGACAGTGGTCGTGGCCCGGCCCGCGGTCACGGTCTTGACGGCAAGCTCGATGCGCCCGTCGTCCAGGAGCACGCGATCGCCCTTGTCCAACGCTTCGACCAGCTCGGCGTGGCTCACCTCGATCTCGTTCGCGTCCTGCCGCGCCGAGGAGGTGAGCACCACCTCGCGGCCGCGCACCAGCCTCAGAAAGGACGCATCGAGAGAGCCGGTTCGGATCTTCGGTCCCTGCAGGTCGCCGATGATGGCGACCGGCCGTTCCAGCGCCGCGGCGGCCGCGCGCACGTCGGCGGCGGCGCGGCGATGCGTCTCGTGGTCGCCGTGCGAGAAGTTCAGCCGGGCGACGTCCATGCCTGCCTGGATCAGGCTCTTGAGCACCGCCGGCGACGAGCTCGACGGACCGATCGTGCAGACGATGCGCGTGCGGCGGATCATCCCGAGTTGTAACGATCGACCGATCGGCCGAGGTCTTTCTCGGCCTCGATCACTTGCCGCTCCAGCTCCAGCGCGCTGATCACCGCACCGCCCATCCCGCGCACGAGGTCGCGCTGAAACCGATCCGAGGTGGCGACCGTGATCGGGTCGCGATCGGCGGCCGATGCGTACGCGAGGCGCTCGATCGCGTGATCCGCCGAGTGTCCCTTGCGCGTGAACACGACGTGCACACCGTCCACCGTGTCGGTGCTGTTCGCCTTGGCCGAGGTGCGGTGCGCGTCGAAGACGACTGTCACGTCGGCGCCGCGAACCTGCGCGTACACCGCAAGCCGCTCGATGAGGCGGTCACGCGCGGCTTCGAGCGAGTAGCGGGTGAGGCCCTTCAGCTCGGGCCATGCGTGGACGATGTTGTAGCCGTCGACGATCAATCGATCCACTAGTGAAGGCGGAAATGCTGCGAGCCCAGGAAGATGACGTAGGGATCAAGTCCGAACAGCATCGCCAGCTGCTCGCCGGCGTTGCTGAAAAAGCTGTTGAACCCGGGCACGTACCAGATGGCCGCGAACAGAAAGAACATTCCGTACCAGCCGATCCGCATCGCGGCCGCCTGGATCGAGTAGGGCAGCCACGGCCTCAGGATGCCGAAACCGTCCAGCGGTGGGACCGGGACGAGGTTGAGGATGAACGCATACATCTGGTAGAAGCCAAGCAGGGAAACCGCCTCGAAGAAGTGTGAGTTGGCGGCCGTGATGAGACCAAGCAGGTACGAGATCACGTAGATCCCGGCCAGCAGGATTCCGCACAGCAGGGTGCCGACCGGACCGGCCAGCGAGACCGCCGAGTCCCACCACTTGCTACGCAACGCGGAGTGGTCGATGTACACGGCGCCACCTGGCAGCGCGATGCCTCCCAGCAGAAGAAACAGGACGGGAAACACGATGCTCATCAGCAGGTTCGTGTAACGCAGCGGATCCAGGGTCAGATAGCCGGCCTTCGGCATCGACATGTCCCCGCCGAGGTATGCAACCACGGCGTGGAAGAACTCGTGCACGCACACCGCCGCGATCCAGCCCGCGACGACGAATATCAGCGTCAGGATCCCGACCGCGCCGGGCAGCACGTCGATCCACAGCAGGATGCCGTCGCCCACCACCAATGCGAGGATCGCCAGGAAGAGCGGGCTTACCCCAAGTACGCCGCGCAGCTTCGGCCACGGCCGGCGGCGCAGCGCTCGGTCGGGTGCGCGTGTGCCGGTGGGGCGCACGGCGACTGGTGAGTCAGCATGCGCTCCGGTCTGCAGGTGGCGTCGGAGGTCGTACATCGTGAGCCCTGCCTTCTGCAGTGCCGCCGACGTCGCCGGCGAGTCGCTGTAGAGCAGTGCCAGCAGCAGGTGGATCGAGTCGACCTGGTAGTGGCCGAGCACCTGCGCCTCGCGATTCGCGTTGACCAGCAGCTGTCGCAGCGGCAGCGCGGACGCCACTCCGTCGGCCGGCAATGTGCCCGCGACGGCCGCGGGATCCGCGCCCAGGTTGCGCAAGGTGGCTTCGGCGAGCGAGCCGCGGTTCGCCAGGACCGCCCGCAGCACGTCGACCGGATTCGCTTCGGTCGCGTCCCGCTTCGAGGCCGCATCCGAAGCACGTTCCAGGTCGTCTCGAGCGTCGCGAGTCAGCGGAATGTCCGCCGTGGCGCGGTTCAGCGAGGCGGTTGCATCGGCCACGGGGCTCAGTGTAGGGAGCGCTGCCGCGTTATCTCGTAGAGCAGCGCAGCCGCAGCCGCGGACGCGTTGAAGCTCGAGACCCGGCCTTTCACGGGCAGCCGCAGGCGTACGTCGCATCGCTCGAGCACAAGCCGGTGCACGCCTTGTCCCTCGCCACCAACGACCACGCAGACACGCTGAGTGAGGTCGAACTCCCAGGGCCAGGTGTCGCCGCGCACGTCGAGGGCCGCGCACCAGAGACCCGACCTCTTCACCTCCGCGATGGCCGAAGGCATGCCTGACACTCGCGCGATCGGCAGCAGCTCGCTCGCGCCCGAGCTCGCCTTGACAGCCGCCGGTGACAGCGGCGCGCTGCGGTGCTCGGGCAGGATCGCGCCGTCGGCGCCGGCCACCTCGGCGCTGCGGATGACGGCGCCCAGGTTCTGCGGATCCATGATCGAGTCGAGCGCGACCAGCAGCGACGGCTCGGTTTCGAGCAGTTCTTTCAGCGTCCAGTCGCGTCGCGGCTTCAACTCCGCCGCCACACCCTGGTTGACGCCGGGTGCGATGGCGTCGATGCGATCGGCGGGCACGACCTCGACCCGGGCCAGCCGGCGCAGCTCGTCCAGTCGAGGGTCGGGGCCCAGGCCCTCGGCCTGCAGCACGCGCACGACGCGGCCCGCGCGCGCCGCCTCGAGCACGGCGTTGCGGCCATGGATCAGGACAGCGCCCTCACCCTGCCCTCTCCCACGGCGGGAGGGCAACCTACGACTGCCCGGCACGGACCCGGCGCCAGTGCACGCCGTCCTTCGTGTCTTCGAGGGCGATCCCGCGCTCGCGCAGCTGGTCGCGGATGAGATCCGCGGTCGTGAAGTCGCGCGAGCGGCGCGCCTCCTCGCGCTGCGCGATGAGATGCTCGACCTCCTCTGCCAGCGCGGTGTCCGCACCCGTGAGAACGTCCACGTGCGCGTCGACCTCGGCGAGCAGCAGCAACAGCTCCCGCGCGGCAGCCTCCCCCACCTGGCCTGCATCCAGCGCCGCGTTGGCCTCGCGCACCACGTCGAACACGAGCCCGATGCCCTGCGGCAGGTTTAGGTCGTCGTCGAGCGCGTCGCGATACGCGTGCCGGACCTCGACCACGCGCTCGGCGAGCCCGTCTGCATCCTTCGCCGGCACCGGCTCCCGCAGGCGGCGCGCCAGGTCCTGCAGTCGCCGCACCTGCTCGCCTGCTGCGTGCAATGCCTCATCACTGAGGCGCAACCGTGAGCGGTAATGCGCGTTGGCGATCAGGAAGAACCGGATCGCGAGCGGATCATGGCCGGCGGCCACGAGGTCGCGCAAGGTCGTGAAGCCGCCAGCACTCTTCGACATCTTCTCGCCAGTCGCGTCGGCGAGATGCTCCGAATGCAGCCAGAAGCGTGAGAACTCCACATGGTTCGCAGACTCGGACTGCGCGATCTCGTTCTCGTGGTGCGGGAACATCAAGTCGACGCCGCCCGCGTGGATGTCGAGAGTGTCGCCGAGGTACCGCTTGCTCATCGCCGAGCACTCGATGTGCCACCCCGGGCGACCACGCCCAAACGGCGCGTCCCAGGCAGCGCCGATTTTCTCGTCGCTGTCATGCGCGTGCTTCCACAGCGCGAAGTCACTGACCGACTCCTTGTCGTACTTGTCGGTCGCCACGCGCGCCCCGGCGCGAAGTCCGGCCCGGTCCAGGTGCGAGAGCTCGCCATAGCGCGGGAAGCTCGCGATGCGAAAGTACACATCGCCGTCCGCGACATAGGCGTTGCCGCGGTCGAGCAGCGTCGAGATCATGCGCACCATGTCGGGGATGTGCGCGGTCGCGAACGGGTAGTGCTCAGCCGGCTGCACACGCAGCGTCTTCATGTCCTCGAAGAACGCATCGGCATACGGCCGCGTGTACTCGTTGATGGTCACGCCCGCGTGCATCGCCTGGTCCAGGATGCGGTCGTCGATGTCGGTGATGTTCATTACATGCGTCACGCGATAACCCGACACCTGGAGATGGCGTCGCAGCAGGTCATAAAAAAGGAAGGCGCGCCAGTTGCCGATGTGGGCGTAGTTCCAGACTGTCGGGCCGCACGTGTACATGCGGACGTGATCGTCTTCAGTCGGCGCAAACGCGTCCTTGGTTCCGGTGAGCGTGTTGTGCAGGCGAAGGGTCACTTACTGCTCTTCGATCAACGCCACCGCGTGCGCGGCGATGCCTTCACCCGCCCCGAGTGCGCCGATGCCTTCCGGCGACGTGGCCTTGACACTGACCGCTCCATGATCCAGCGCCAGGCTGCGTGCGATGTTGCGGACCATCTCGCCAAGGTGCGATCCGAGCCGCGGCGCCTGGGCGACGATCGTGCTGTCGACGTTGACCACGCGGTAACCCGCGTTGGAGACGACGCGTGCCGCCTCGCTCAGCAGCTCGAGGCTCGACGCGCCTTTGAATCGCACGTCGTCTGGGGGAAAGTGGGCACCGATGTCGCCGAGCCCGGCGGCGCCCAGCACCGAATCGATGACAGCGTGCGTGAGCACGTCAGCGTCCGAATGTCCTTCGAGACCTTTCGCATGCTCGACATGAACGCCCCCAAGGATCAGCGCCCGCCCCTCGCGCAGCGGGTGCACGTCGTAGCCCACGCCGATTCTCACGAAGTTACCGACTCTTGCTCTTTGATCAGCGCCTCGACCACGCCGAAATCTTCGGGGGTCGTGAGCTTGACGTTCGACGCTTCGCCCTCGACGACAGTCACTGCGTGACCGGTGGCGGCCACGAGCTGCGCGTCATCGTCGCCGACGAGGCCGGCATCCGCCGCCTCGCGATGCGCGCGCGCGAGCAGGCTGTACGCGAATCCCTGCGGCGTCTGCGCCAGCACGATGCGCGACCGGTCGAGACTCTCGACCAGCAGGTTGCCCTCTATGCGCTTGACCGCGTCGCGCGGCGCGATCGCTGGAAACGCCGCGCCCGACTCGATCGCCGCCGCGAGCACGCGCCGCACCAGCGCGGGCGATGCCAGTGGGCGGGCCGCGTCGTGCACGAGCACGTAGTCGCAATCGCCGAGCGCCGCCAGGCCGGCGCGAACCGACGCCTGCCGGCTCTCGCCGCCCGGCTTTACACTCACCGGCTTCGCCGGGTGCAGTGCGGCCACTTCGGCTTCCGCGTTCTCGAGGCGGCTGGGCGGACCAACGACGACGATGCGGTCGATCTCGTCGAGGCCGAGAAACAGCTCGACCACGCGCGCGAGCGTGGTCCGGCCGTGCAGCCGCACCAGTGCCTTGCTGCCCCGACCCAGGCGAGAGCCCGAACCGGCGGCGGCCACGATCACGCCCACGGAAGCTGTCACTTCGTCGCCTCGTCGTGAGCCGGAGGTGCTCCACGCCGGTTGGATGAACGGCGTCCGTCTTGCCCGGCCGGCTCGGCAAAGATCATCCGGCCCGCCGAGGTCTGGATCACCGACGTCACCACGGCGGTGATGGACTGGTTGATGAGCCGGCGGCCGTTCTGGATCACCACCATCGTCCCGTCGTCGAGGCTGCCCACGCCCTGCCCTGGCTCTTTGCCCTCGCGGGCCACGGTGACGATGATCTCCTCGCCAGGGATCGCGACCGGCCGCATCGCCTGCGCGAGCTCGTTCAGGTTGAGCACCTTCACGCCTTCAAGGCGCGCGATGCGATTCAGGTTGAAGTCGTTGGTCATGATGCCCCAATCCCGGCGCTTGGCCGTGCGCACGAGGTGAGCGTCGATCTCGGTGGTTGGCGCGGCGTCGTCATCGACCACCTCGAGCGAGATGCTCGGCACACGCTGCATCTCGGTGAGCACGTCGAGACCTCGGCGCCCGCGGCGGCGCCGCATGGCGTCCGCCGAGTCGGCCACGAGCTGGAGCTCGCGCAGCACGGAGCTGAGAACGATCAATGGCATGTCCAGGAAGCCGGTCTTGGCGATGTCGAGAATGCGGCCGTCGATGATGACAGACGTATCGAGCAGCACCGCGGCGAGCCGGCGCGAGGGCCTTTCCGCCGGACCGCCGAAGAACAGCGCCGCCAGCTCGGCGCGGCGGCTGACGCCGACCGAGGCGCCAAGTGCCGCCAGCAGCAGCGCCAGGATGAACGAGACCCAGTAGCCGAGCGGTACGTCGCGCACGAAGAAGCCGACGAGCACGGCGATGACCAGGCCGACGACCATGCCGAGCAATCCGCTGAGCAGGTCGGGCAGCGGCGTGGCGAGCAGGCGGCGGTTGAAACCGCGCCAGCCGCCCATGACGTATGGGGTGCCGAGATAAGCAAAGATCAGGCCTTCGAGAGTCGTCAGGGTGATGAGGACGTAGCCCTGGTGCGTGATGCCAGACAGGCGAACCAGCACGTAGCCGAGGATGAAACCGCCGACGACTCCGATCCCCAACCCCACTCTCAGGGCGAGGGCATCGGAACGCTTCACGAGAACCTCCTCAGGAGACCGGGACCTCGGCCTCCTCTATGAATGCGCCGGAATGGATGGTTTTAGGAAATAGGGCGGAGATGGCCTCCGCCAGGGTCCGGACCTCGGTCACGACGAGGCCGGCCGGCCGCCCGGTCCTGGAACCGGACGGAATCAAAGCGCGCGTGAAGCCATGGCGAGCCGCCTCTTGCAAGCGGCGCTCCGTCTGACCCACGCGACGCACCTCGCCCGCCAGGCCGAGCTCACCGAGGACGACCAGACCTTCCGGCATCGGCTGGCTCCTCTGGTTACCGGCGATGGACAGGGCGAGCCCGAGATCGGCGGCCGGCTCCGTCACACGGATGCCGCCCGCCACGTTGACGAACACGTCGCTCGAGCCCAGGGGCGTGCGTCCCCGGCGGTCGAGCACAGCCAGAAGCATGTGCACGCGGTTGATGTCGATCCCGTTCGCGACTCGCCGCGGCGGGATGTTGTCGTCGCGCTTGTTGACCAGGCTCTGGATCTCGATCAGCAGCGGGCGCGTGCCCTCCATGACCACGACCACCGCCGTCCCGGCATCGGCAGAGCCCGCCTGGCTGAGCATGGCGGCCGACGGGTCCGGCACCTCCTCGAGTCCGCGCTCGCCCATGGCGAAGACGCCGATCTCCTCGGCCGATCCGAACCGGTTTTTCATCGCCCGCAAGAGCCTCAGCTCCTGGCGGCGGTCGCCTTCCAGGTACAGCACCGTGTCAACGATATGCTCCAGGACCCTCGGTCCGGCTATCGCTCCCTCTTTGGTCACGTGGCCGACCAGGAAGATCGGGACCCCCGTTTCCTTGGCGAGGCGCATCAACCGGGCCGCCGATTCGCGAACCTGGGTGACGCTGCCGGCGCTGCCGTTGACGGCCGAATCGGCGACAGTCTGGATCGAATCGACGATCGCCAGCTGCGGCGCCTCCGCGGCGATCGTGTCGCAGATCACGTCGAGGTCGTTCTCGGCCAGCAGGAGGATGCCGCCGCTCAACGCGCCCAGCCGGGCCGCGCGCATCTGCACCTGCTGGTTGGACTCCTCGCCCGAGACGTAGAGCACCTTCTTGCCGTCGCCGGCGCCGACCACCTGGTGGGCGGCGTGCATGAGGATCGTCGACTTGCCGACACCGGGCTCGCCGCCGACCAGCACCAGGCTGCCCGGCACGATGCCGCCTCCGAGCACCCGGTTCAGCTCGTTCCACGCCAGCCGCAGGCGTGGGGCGGCCTCGGACGAGATCTCGGTCACCGGCGTCGCTCGGGCTGGAGCCGGCGCCGAGCCGGCGCCATTGGTCGCTTTGGATCGGCGCCCCGGCTCGGGTTTTCGCGCCTGGACCTCCTGCAGCGTGTTCCACGCCTGGCAGTACGGGCACTGGCCGGCCCAGCGCAGGGTCTCCCCGCCGCACTGGGCGCAGACGAACGTCACCGAGGAGCGCGGCATGGTCCCAGCTTGGCGATCACAGGGCCGATTTACAAGTCACAGGGCTGTAAATACGAAACGCCGCCCTGGGGGTAGGTCAGGGCGGCGCCGTAAGCCTGAGAGGGCCCGGGTGCACAACCGGTGTCCCTGCCGATAGAACGCGCGACGCGCCGAAAAGCTACGTTTGGACGCCGTGGGCGAAGGTGGGGCTTCGATCGACCGCATCCGCGAAGCGGCGGAGGTGGTCGACCCGGTCTTTCTCAATTCGCCGCAGTACGCGAACGAGCCGATCAGCGCGGAGCTGGGCTTCGCCACGGTGCTCAAGATCGAGTGCGTCAACCCCATCCGATCCTTCAAGGGCCGCGGCAGCGACTACCTGCTCCATCGCATCCAGCCGCCCGCGGGCCGGATCGTGTGCGCGTCCGCCGGGAATTTCGGCCAGGGCATGGCGTTCGCCGCTCGGAAGCACGGTTTCCGGCTGAAGGTCTTTGCCGCCGAGAACGCAAGCCCCATGAAGGTCGAGCGAATGCGCGCTCTCGGCGCCGAGGTCGTGCTCCAAGGCATCGATTTCGACGCCGCCAAGGAAGCCGCCCGCTCGCATGCCGAGAAGACAGGAGCGATGTTCATCGAAGACGGCGGCCTGGCGCCCATCGCCGAAGGCGCGGGCACGATCGCGCTCGAGCTCACTCGCAGCCGCGAAGCGCTCGACGCCATTCTCGTCCCACTTGGCGACGGAGCGCTGGTCACCGGCATCGCCGCGTGGATGCGCCACGCATCGCCGAGGACGCGGATCATCGGTGTCGTCGCCGAAGGCGCCAACGCGATGGAGCTTTCCTGGCGAGCCAACAAGGTCGTGTCGATTGAAAGGGTCGACACCATCGCGGACGGCATAGCTGTCCGCGTACCTGTCGCGACGGCCGTCGGCGACGTGCGGCAAGCCGTTGACGACGTGATGCACGTGAGCGACCGCGAGATGATCGATGGCATGCGCGTGCTCTTCCGCGACGCGGGACTCATCGTCGAACCCGCCGGCGCGGCCGGCATGGCCGCTGCGAAAAAGGCGCGTAACGAGCTCGCCGGGACGCGGACTGCAGTGATCGTCACCGGCGGCAATATCAGCCCCGAGCATTTCGAGGTGCTGACTACTTAGCGCCGCTCCGGTCTAGCCGACCTCGAGATTGGCGAGGTAGTCGAGCACCGCCAGCGGCCCGTACTGCGCGAATGTGTCCGGCACGGCCTTCTTCAGGCTCTCCTGCATGGACGCCGCGAGCCGCACGCGAATGTCCAGCGGCAGCTGCTGCCGCCGCCGCGCGTACGAGCTGACGAACCGACGGAGCTCGGGATCGAGCCGGCGAAGGATGTGCTCGGCGTTGGAGGCCGGCGCATACGCAGCAGGCGCAGCGGCCGGCGGCCCGACGGGCGCACCCGGCGGCGGAGGCGGTGGCGGTGGATACGGCGGATAGCCGGGCGGCACCGGCGGTGCGCCGCCCGCGGGCAGGATGTCCGCAGGCCGCGCTCCGGGCAGTTGCCACAGCCAGACGTGGTCCGAATCCTTGACCACCAGCGTCCCCGCCGCGAGGTCGCCGAGCCGCTTGCCCTTGCCGTTGATGAACAGCGTCACCAGCCCGATCCCGTATGCGTACGGCAGGAAATCGACGATCCGTACCACGTTCCGGATCCCTGCCTGGACGAAGGTGAGCGGCTCGCCGCGGTCGCCGACCGCGCGGAGCCGAAAAGCCTTCTTGCCGATGGTCTGCCCCGACCACATCGCTTCGCTGGCCCAGAAGTAGCCGAAGACCAGGATGAAGGCTCCGATGATCGCGACGACTTCGAAGATCGTGCTGCTGTTGAGGAACGAGCCCAGCGCGCCGGCGGCGAAAACGAGCGCCACGACCAGGCCGGCCAGGATCAGAAGGTCGAGCAGCTGGGCGATCGCCCTGGTGCCCAGGCCGGCGACCTGGTAGTCGAACGAAACCCGCTCGGGGGTGGCAACGACGAGCTCGGAATCGGGGAGCGGCTGCTCCATTGGGTTATTTTGCGTCCAACTTTTGCCGGCAAAACCAGGTCAGCGCCCGCGCCGCGTGCGACTTTTGCCGGCAAAACCAGGTCAGCGCCCGCGCTGTGCGCGACTTTTGCCGGCAAAACCTGGTCAGCGCCCGCCCTGCGTCGCGACTTTGCCGGCAGAAGTGTCAGGGGCGGTCGTCTAGGCTGGTTCGGATGCGGGCAGATGAGTTCGTCGCCAGCCGCCGCGACGACTGGAACCACCTCGAGAACCTGATCTCGCGCTCCGGCGGCGGCCGCTTGAACCCGCTGCGCCCGCAGGAAGTTCTGACCATGGCGGCCCTGTACCGCCGGGCCACCGCCGACCTCGCCCGCGCGCAGCGCGACTGGCCGGACGAGCCGGTGCACCGCTATCTGAACGGGCTCGTGGCCCGAGGCCACGGCGTCGTCTACCGGAGGGGCGGCAACGTGTGGGGACGGATCAAGGAGTTCTACACGCTCACGCTGCCGGCGACCTATCGCGAGTCATGGCGCTACCTGGTGGCGGCAGCGGCGCTGATGTTCGTGCCCGCCATCGTGAGCTTCTTCGTGGTGCTCGCGAATCCCGATGCCGCATACGCCATCGCGCCGCCCGACCTGATCGATCGCGTTCATCATCACCAGCTCTGGACGAACATCCCGCCCGACGAACGCGTCAGCGCGGCCGGGCTGATCATGACCAACAACATCTGGGTCTCGATGCTCGCGTTCGCCTTCGGCGTGTTCTTCGGACTGCCAGTGATCTACGTCATGGTCAGCAACGGCATCAGCCTCGGCGGGCTCTTCGGGCTCACGCAGGCATATGGCCTGGCCGGTGGCCTCTTCGATTTCGTCATCGGCCACGGCGTGGTCGAACTTTCCGTGGTGGTGGCGCAGGGCGCGGGCGGGCTGATGATGGGCTGGGCCCTGATCTCGCCCGGCAACCGTAAACGCTCGGACGCGCTGGTGATCGCGACCCGCCGAGCGTTCGTGCTGCTGATCGGGCTGGCGCCGCTGCTGATCATCGCCGGCACAATCGAGGGCAACATCTCACCCTCGGATGTGCCGTTTGCGGCCAAGCTCCTCGTCGGCCTGAGCACTGGCGCGCTGCTCTACTCGTACCTGCTGCTCACGGGCCGAAACGACCCGCGCCGCAATGCCGCTACAGGAGCGCCCTTTCCTTCAGCTCCAGATAACGTTCGACCAGCGCCGGGCTGAGATTCCCCGCGACGACGTCCAGGCCCAGCACGCCTCCGCGCCGCAACAGCTCGAAGCTCTGCCGGCGGCTCGCCACGAACTCTTCGGCCGCGGCCCACTCGTAGGCGCGCGCCGACGACGTGACCGGAGCATCCCGCGCGCTGATCACCTCCGGATCGCTCATCGCCACCACCAGCACCAGGTGACGCGCGGCCAGGCGCAGGCAGTGTGCGACCAGCTCGCGCGAGGCATTCGGGTCCTGGACGTCGGTGAGGATGACCACCATCGACCGCCGTCCGACGCGCAGGGCCAGGTGGGTCAGCGCGTGCCCGAAATCGGGCTCTACATAAGAAGGACGTAGGGCGTAGAGAGCTTCGGTGATCTGGTGGAGCTGGACGCTGCCCCGCTCCGGCTTCAAAAAGCGCGTCACGCGGTCGTCAAAAGTCATCAGGCCGACGCGGTCGCCGTGGGCCTGCGCGACCCAGGCCAGCATGAGCGCGGCGTTGACGGCGTGGTCGAGCTTCTCGAGCTCGCCGGCCGGCGCGGTCATCAGCCGGCCGCAGTCGATGGCGATCATCACCTGCTGGCCGCGCTCGGCCTCGACCTCTGTCGTCACCGGCCGGTCCCGCCGCGCGGTCGCGGTCCAGCTGATCCTCCGGACGTCGTCGCCGCGCACGTAGTCACGCAGGCCGGCAAACGACGTGGACGCGCCCGGCGGCTTGGCGCGCCGCTGGCCGACCAGCATGCGCAGGCCGCGGCGCAGGGAGAGCTGCACGCGCTTGATGGCGACCACGTTCGGAAACACCGCCACGTCGTGGGGCAGCTTCAGCCGGAGCTGGCGCCGCCACCAGCCATCGGGCCGCCAGACCTGGAGGTCGACGTCGCCGAAGTGATAGGCGCCGCGTCGCGGCGACGAGGTCGTGTACCGCAAAGCCACAGTGCCGCCCGGGTCGAACTTGCCCTCGACCTCTCGCGGGCGCGGGGTCAGGGCGTCCGGAGCGTGATCGGCCATGCGCGCGACCAGTCCCGCCGCCGCGCGGTTGGTCACGAGCACGCGAACTTCTTCGTGCTCGCCCAGCGAGAACGGCTCGGGCATCGCCCGGCGAACGACGAAGCCCCGCGACCCGGGCAGTAGCGCGATGTCTCGCACCACCAGCACGAGCAGCACGGCGTGATAGACGATCGCCACCAGCACGAGCACCGGCGACACGACCGAGAGCGCGATCAGGACCGCGCCGATGCCGATGGCCCAGAGCAATCGCGGCTGCGGGGCAAAGCCGCGCACTTAGCGGGGCGGAACGACTCGGCTGGCCACTGCCTCGAGCACGCTGTCCGGTGTCTGGCCCGCAACCTCTGCTTCGGGTCGCAGCAGCAAGCGGTGGCGGAACGCGGGCGCGAGCAGCGACTTCACGTGGTCCGGCGTGACGAATTCAGAACCGTCGAAAGCGGCCAGGACGCGTGCGGCCAGCATCAGCAGCACTTCGGCGCGCGTGCTCGCACCAAGCGCGACCTCGGGTGCGTTGCGCGTCGCGATCGCCAGGTCGACGACGTACTTTCGGATCTTCTCGTCGAGCACCACTTTCGCCACGTGCTCGCGGCAGCGGTCGATGTCGGCAGGACCGAGGGCCGGCTCCACGCCGGCCTTGACCGGGTCCTTCAGCTCGATGCCCGACTCCCAGCGCCGGAGCACCTCCATCTCGCCGTCCGGGTTGGGATAGTCGAGGCGGACCTTGAAGAGAAACCGGTCCTGCTGCGCCTCGGGCAGCGGGTATGTGCCCTCGTACTCGACGGGGTTCTGGGTCGCCAGCACGAAGAAGGGTGCCGGCAGCGGCAGCTGCTGGCCCTCGAGCGTGACGCCGCGCTCCTCCATCGCTTCGAGCAGAGCCGACTGCACCTTGGCCGGCGCGCGGTTGATCTCGTCGGCGAGGAGGACGTTGGTGAAGATGGGGCCGCGGCGGAGGGCGAAGGTGCGGCTCGTCAGGTCGTAAACCGACGTGCCGACGATGTCCGCCGGCATCAGATCCGGAGTGAACTGCACCCGCCCGTATTCGACCGCCAGGGATCGAGCAATCGCCTTCGCGAGCAACGTCTTCCCCGTCCCGGGCACGCCTTCGAGCAGCACATGGCCCTGCGCCACCAGCGCGACCGCACACAGGCGAATCGCGTCGTCCTGGCCGACGACGGCTTTGGCGAGCTGCTCGCGAAAACGGTCGAAGAAGTCGACGGCGGTGCCGGCAGGTGCGCTCATGTGCGTCATTGTCGCGGGCGCCGAGTCCGTTCTTCACTCACCGGGTATGCGATGCCGTGAAGGCGCTGCGCCGCGGCGAGCAAATGCTTGTCGCTTCGCTCTGACCCGTAAAGGTCGCGCTCCGCGGCGTCGAGGCGAGTCGCCACATCCGGGGCGCGCTGCCAGAGTGCTTGCCAGAAGCGCTCTCTCGGCTCGACCGGCAGGCCCGTCTGCGCGGCCACCGCGCGTTCGCTGGCTCTGGCCAGCACGCCGAGCGTGACCGCCCGAGCGCCTGCCCGGCGCAGCAGTTCGCCCACCGCGACCGACCACTCGGCGTCGGCTCGCGACGCAGTCACCGGACGCGGGACGACTGGACCGAAGCGACGTCCTCGCAGCATCAGGCCGAAGAACACCGCGAGTATCAGCCAGAGCATCGCGGCTCCCCACGGCGTGAGGATCCAGGCGGCAGGCGTCACGTCACTGGCAGTGATGCCGTGGTGGTACTCGTCAAACGCAACGGGTGCGCCGCTCGGGACGAGGCCGAGGAGATCGGCCAGCATGCGGCCATTGTCCGCGCGCTCGAGGAATCCGTTGCAGATCTCGATTGGATCCGCCAGCGCCACCACCATCCCCTGTCCGAACCGCTGGATGAAGGCGATGGGGAATCCCGCCGAGGCGCGGAGCAGCCCGACCTGGTCGTTGGCCAGCCGAAACGGCTGCGCATACTGCGAGCCGGCGACCTCGCTGACGCCCGCGAGGAACGGCCCGCCGGCACCGGCCGCGTTGCTGGTCACGAGCGTGCCCACGCGCTGCACCTGCAGCGCTGAATCGAGCTCCGGATCGCCCTGCTCGCTGCCGTAAACAAGCACGCCGCCGCCACGCACCCATGTGGCGGTGGCGTAGGCCTCGTTGGGAGTGAAGGGACTGGTGGGCGTGAACACGAACATCTCGGCGGTCTGGCCGGGTGTATCGAAGGAGCCGGTGATCTGGTGCGTGGGGTGGCCCATCGCCTCGGCGTAGAGCAACACCGCGGACGCGCCATTGCCGGCGTCGCTGTTGGTGCTGTGCTCCGGCGAGTCGGGCCTCTGCTGGCCGATGAAGATGGCCGCGATCGCAGCGAGGGCGAACGCGATGACGCCAACCCAGACGCGGCCGCTTCTCATGCCGCGAGCTCCGCGGCCGGGGCGCGGAACCGAGCGGCCACGGCAGCGGCGCGCTCATACGTCGCCTCATCGACGTCGCGCTCGCCGTACACGGCCGCTTCGAATGGACGCAGCAGTGGATCGAGCGATGCCGGATCGGGCGCGCGGCGAAAGATCTCGCGCACCGTCAGCGGGCTGCCTTCCCACGACCTCTCGCCGGCCAGCGTTCCGGCCACGCCGGCACACAACGCCCTGATCGCGCCGACTCGATCGCCCTTGGCGGCGAGCCGGTCGGCTTCCGCGAAATAGTCGGCTGGCGCCTGCGGCCCGGACAGCCCCGCTGCCTCGAAGCCGCCGCCGAAGCGGCCCCGCGAGGAACGAAACACGACCACCACCACCGCCGCCAGGATCGCGAACGCGATCGCGTAAACAGCCCACGCCGGTACGACACCGCCGGGGCCGATGCCGTGAGCCATGCCCCTGAGGAGGTCGCTGATGCGGTCCTGGATCCACTGCAAGAACCGGTCCCAAAGCGACGGTGGACGGTGCAGTGCGTCATAGCGCGACATCGACATCACGTCGTGGAGTCGCTGCTGCGCAAGGCTCGGATCCGCGGTGGTGGCGGGATTGTCGATCTCCGTCAGCACCGCGCGCAGGCGAACAGATGCATCTTTGAAGTTCGGCGGCGACGTCCGTAGGTCCAGCAGGACCTCAGGCTGTGAATCTCCAGTACCGGCGGTGAGCACCTGTGTCGCGTGCCTGGCGGCGTCGGCGTCCCCCGGCTTCGCAGCTTCGACGATGGTCAGCGTGTCCGAGACGGCCTGGCGGTAGGCATCGGTGCCGCTGTCCGCCATTACCGGCTGGGCGGTCGCAATCGCAATCAGAGCGAGGCCGAGGCTCCAGGCCTTGGTGATCACGCGGGCGCGGGCGGGGCTGCGGCGACGTGCTGGGCGAGCTGGAAGAGGTCCAGCGCTTCCTTGCGGACGCGCAGGTCGAAGTAGATGAGCACGATCGCGATCAGAAGGATCGGGTTGATCAACGCGCTCACGAGAATGACGGCGCCCTCATAGATGGCGAATGCGAGGTATTGAGACAGGAAGATCGACAGCAGGATCTGGCCCAGGTAGAGGAACCCCCCGAGTGCGAGCGACACGACGTAGTTGAGGACGAAGACCAGAAGCACGACGAAGAACGTGCGCCACCAGCGGCCCTGCACCAGGCGCCAGCTGCGGCCCATGGCTGGGACAAGGCCGATTTTCTCGATGAACATCGCTGGCATCACCGCGACCCAGCCGACCGCGATCCAGATCCACAGGGGAAAGAGGCAGAAGGCGATCGCCATCAACAGGAAGATCAGGTAGTACAAGGCCACCTGTAGGTATCGCCTGAAGGCGCCCTTGATCGCGCCCCACATCGTGATCGGGTTGCCCAGGGCCGCCTGGCACGCGGCATAAGCGACGCTCCCGTAGAGGAACGGAACCATCAACAGGTTCGCCAGGGCCCCGACGGCCAGCGGAATGATTGACGAGTAGAAGCTGCTCAGGTCGGCGGGATTGCTGCTGCTCGCCTGCGACGCCGCGAAGTTGAAAAGCGCGAAGTAGCCGTAGCCCGAGATGGCCGCCAGCGGAATCGAGAACAGCACCGAAAGGCCGCCCAGGACGACGAAATTCCGCCGGTACATGCGGAAGGTCTCGTCCAGGATGTCGCCGATCTCGAGCGGTCGAAGGCGCAGCGGAACAGGGGCGCTCATGCAACCCCAATTGTCGCCCGCCGGAATCACGCCAGTGCATGCACTCGCGGCGAATTACCGGCGCCGGGACCCGCGAGTGAATGCACTCGCGGGTTACGGAGCTTATGGCTTGGCGGGGGCTCCCGAGGCGGCCGCGGGTTCCTTCTGCTTGTGCTTCGTGGGCGTGAACTTGAGGTCGCTCTCGCCCTCGACGTCGATCAGGACTGTGTCGCCCCGAGCGATCTTGCCGCGCAGCAGGTGCTCTGACAGCTGGTCTTCGATCCGGCTCGTGATCACGCGCCGCAGCGGGCGCGCGCCGTAGAGCCGGTCGTAGCCTTCCTTGGCGAGCAGGTCCTTGGCCGCGTCGGTCACCTCGATGGTGATCTGCTGCTCGGCCAGGTGCTTGCCCAGGCGGGCCAGCTGCAGGTCCACGATCTGGCGGATCTGCTCAGTGGTCAGGCTCTTGAACACGACTACCGCGTCCACGCGGTTCAGGAACTCGGGCCTGAACATGCGCTTCAGCTCCTCGTCGATCTTCTCCTTGGTGTTCTTGTGCCGGCGCTCGACCTCTTCGGCCTCGTCGACGACCGCCGGCTGGAAGCCCAGCGACGTCGCGGCCTGGTTGACGTCTCGAATGCCGAGGTTCGAGGTCATGATGATCACGCTGTTGGCGAAGTTGACGACCTTGCCCTTGGCGTCGCTGAGCCGCCCATCCTCGAGGATCTGCAACAGCATGTTGAAGACCTCGGGGTGCGCCTTCTCGATCTCGTCGAA
>JACZCV010140735.1_pt1 | contig 22805 bp, 21 predicted proteins | sample 8641841 | NCBI WGS metagenome assembly JACZCV01 (sample SAMN15324606, study PRJNA640507) | soil metagenome | isolation source: monocropping sugarcane control | place: China: Luxin town, Laibin City, Guangxi Province | collected 2019-07-25 | depth 10cm m
AACACGCATGGGTCGCCGACGCGCACCACGCGCGGGCCGAATCGCGTGGCGTCCGCCTGCACGCCGCGCGGCAAGTCATCGTAGGGCGACACGCGCAGCGCGCGTCCCGCCGTCGCCCGCAGCACGTAGCTCCCCTGAGCGGCGTCGCCTAACCCGACGCGGTCCGGCATCGCGCGCTCCAGCTCGAGCTGCCAGCGCGCGGGGAGCGTGAGCAGGTCCAAGAGCACCGCCGCCGCCAGCACCGCGCTCACGAAAATCGCGACCGCCCGGCCCGTCGGCGTCCCCGACGCCATCCACACGGGAGCGAGAACGGCCGTCACGACGACGAGGCGCCGTGTCGGCACCGTGGCCAGGAGCCCGCGAACCGGCCGCGCGGCGGCGCGCACCAGCGCGTGCCTAACCGACGCGGCCTTGTCCGGGGCCGTCGCCGGCATACCGCTGGTCATTGCGGCGCGGTCACGCGCATCAACACCGCCTGCAACACGTCATCGCTCGATCGACCCTCCACTTCCACCTCGGGCGACACCACCACGCGATGGCGCAGCACCGGGAACGCATAGTCCTTCACGTCGTCGGGCGTGACGAAGCCGCGACCCGCGAGCAATGCCGCCGCCCGCGAGACTCGAAACAGCGCCACCGTCGCGCGCGGAGATCCGCCTAACGTGAGCGCCGTTTCCTCGCGCGTCGCGCGCACGATCTGGGTGATGTACTCGCGCACCTCCGGCGCGACCGTCACGCCGTCGACGGCCCCGCGCACCTCCGCGCACGACTCCGCGTCCAGCAGCGGCGCGAGCCGCACATCCGCCGCGCGCTCGGCGTCGAAACCGGACGCGTAGTTGTCCAGCATCAGCAGTTCGGCTTCTTTCGCCGGGTACGCCACTTTGATCTTGAGGAGGAACCGGTCGAGTTGCGCTTCGGGCAGCGGGTAGGTGCCTTCGTATTCCACGGGATTCTGCGTCGCGAACACGGTGAAGAGCCCGCCTAACGAGCGAGCCGTCCCGTCGACGGTCACCTGGCGCTCCTGCATGGCCTCGAGCAGCGCCGCCTGCGTCTTGGCGGGCGCGCGGTTGATCTCGTCCGCGAGGAGCAGGTCGGTGAACACGGGACCCGGCCGGAATTCGCTCGTGCGCCCGGCGTCCTGCAGCACGGTCGTGCCCGTGATGTCGGACGGCATGAGATCCGGCGTGAATTGAATACGGCCGAAGCGCGCGTTGAGCGCGTTCGCCAGCAGCCGCACCAGCAGCGTCTTCGCCGTGCCCGGCACGCCTTCCAGCAGCGCGTGTCCGCGCGCCAGAAACGCGACCAGCACTTCGTCGATCACCGTCTCCTGCCCAACGACACGGGACGCCACGGCGGCGCGCACGGCAGCCATGCGTTCGGCCACTTGCTCGGCGGTCATCACGGAGTTATCGCCCTCTCGATGTGGTCGATGGCCCCGCCCACCGCGACCCAGTCGGCGGTGGCCATCGGAGTGGTCAACGCGCGCTGCAGGAGCGCGGTGTCGCCGGCGGCACCCGGCGCGCGCTGCGACAGCAGCGACAGGTAGGCATCGTCGGGCAAGGCGCCGGCGCCTAACGGATGCCGGCGGCGCAGGCCGCGCACCAGGCGATTCGTCGCCAGACGCGTGGCCTGGATCTGCTCGTACGCCAACCGCAGCGCACCCACGTGCTCCAAAGGCGACCGCCGCTCGATGGTTGCGCGCTCGCGCGGCTTGACCGGCCGGATGCCGACGGCGAGGAGCAAAATCAATCCGGCGATCAACGCCTGCACCGCCGCGCGCCCGACCGGTGTGCCGAACAGCGCGTGATCGATCACACCCGACATGCTCGTCGCATCGCCAAAGCCCTGGTGATACTCGTCGAACACCAGGCGCTGCGTCGGCTCGATCCCGACACGCTCCAGCAGGCGAACGGCGAGGATCATCCCGGTGGTGTCCCGCACATTGTCGTTCCGCACGAACCCCAGGTCCGCCACCACCACGGCAGTTCCTTTACCTAACTTGCGTGTCATGATGGCGGGCTGCACCCGGCCGCTGTCGGCGCGCACGCGCAGCAGCGTCGTCGTGTCCGGCGGAAACACGGGCTCCGTGTCGCGCTCCGATGTGGGCACGGGACGCAAGTATCGAGACACTCCGCCCGCGTTGATCGCGGCGGCGATGAACGAGCTCGCGCTGTCCGACGCGTCGGTCGTGTCCGAGCGCAGTACCTCGAGATCCTCATCGAATCGCGTCCGTCGGATGCGCAGCGAATCCGCCAGCGCCGATCCCGCGTCCGGCGACACGACGATGGTCGCGCCACGGCGCACGGCGTCTAACACGGCAGATACTTCGGTCGCGCTCAGATCGAGAGGCGGCGACATGATCAGATACGTGCCGTTCGAGTCCACCGGCGCTCGGAATACGCTGCGCCGGCGCACCACGTGCCAGCCGAGTCGCCCGAGCACGTCGTACAGCGCCCTCGCACCGTATGGCGTCGCGCTGTACGTCGTGAGCCGTGTGTCGAGCGAGCTCGTGAAACCGCCCGGCGAGAAAATGACCGCCGCGAGCAAGAGCACGCCGAGAACAGGCAGCACGATGATCGGTCGCAGCCACCGGTCGATCCGCCGCTCAGCCATTGGGACGCACCACCGGCACCGCGAGCGCGTACAACTGGTGGTAGCGTGCCGCGTCGCACGATCCGATGCCGTAGATCACGACTTCGTACGAACGGCCGAACTCGCGAAACCGCCCGAACAGCGACGACGAATGGATGCGCAGCTCGCGCACGTAGTCGCCCACCGTCTTGGACGGGTGCAGTCGGATCTGCTGTTGTCGCGCGGCGCTTTCCAACATCGCGGCGTACAAGGCGTGCGCGGCGCTCGTGTAGTCGCCCGCTGCCGCAAGCTGCTCCGCTGCCGTCCACGGGTCGTCGCCGGCGCCCCTGCGCATGCCGCGCCACACGGCGCCTCGCGCGACATCCAGGTGCTGCCATCGCCACATGATCACCGCGCGCACGACGATCGCCGCGACTAACGCAGCCACGATGAGCATCAGCGTCCAGAACAGCACGGGCGCCGCGCGCAGTTGGTCATACCACCGAACGACGGCGCCGAACGCACGGAGCAGCAGCGACTCGAACCAGTGCCAGATCGTCTGCCGCAGCGTAAGGCGCTGATACGCCGGATCGCGGAACACGGTGTCCACGGCGGCGGCGATACGACGGTCGGGGATCTGTTGGGCGAGGAGGGCGAGCATGCGGTGCGAGATAATAGGATGGGGCCGCGAATCGCGCCACCGGCGGCCTACCGCCGGACAACGCCCTCGAGTCCCCCTGCTACGAGTGACGCGATGTTCGCCATGATCACGGGACGCAGAGCGCCGCCCGGCGATACGAGGTATTTCGCCACCCAAACCGGGTGGAACCATTCCTTGAATTCACGCACGCCCTGAAAGTTGTAGAATCGCTCGCCGTGTCCGAACGCGGCGGTGCCCAACCGATGCCAGAGCGGTGCAATGGTGCTCGACTGCAGTCCGGAGAGCGGCGCCATGCCGAGGTTGAACCATCGATATCCCTGCGCTTTGCCCCACACCATCATCTCCGACAACGCGTACCGCATGACGCCCGGCGGCGCGTCCGGCGCGAACCGCATCAGATCTACCTCGATCTCCTCGTGACAACCGGACGGCCAGGCGTTCGCGAACGCCACGATCCGTCCATCGCGTCGCACGACTCCCGTCGGAAACCGCCGCACGTACGCGTCCTCGAAGAATCCGAGCGAGAACCGCTTTTCGCGCGCGCGCTTGGCCGCGAGCCACGCGTCGGATACCACTCGCAACGACGCCAGGTGCTCGCCCACCGATTCCGCGGGGATCATCTCGAACGAGCAGCCCTCCTTCACCGCCGTGCGCCAAGCGCGACGCAGGCTGCGCCGGTCGGGTCCGTCGAGCGAGAAGTCGCCCAACGGGACGCGCGCCTCCTCGCCCAACTTTGCCACGCTCAGGCCGATGTCCAGGTACCGGTGCAGCTGCGACATGCCCACCTTGTAGAACACGGGCCACGCGCCGTGCCGGTCGCAGGCCGTAATGAACCGCATCGCCAGATCAGGGACCTCGTCGGGCGGCGCCACGGGGTCGCCTAACGCAACCCAGCTGCGGCGCGCCACCGCGTACATCACGAACCCTGTGCGCGTGTCGTTGAACAGCAGCGCCTTGTCGCCCAGGAAGGCCAGATTCGCCGATGCTTCCGGATAGGCGGCCACGATCGGTGCCGCCGCATCCATCTCCGCCTCCGACGGCAAGCCCGGCCGCGCGCGAGCGGGCTTGAGCAGTCTGGTGCCCGCCACGATCACCAACACGACCAGCACACCCGTCGTCGCGCGCAGGAATCGCGGCGCCTCGGCGCCCGGGGAAAATCGCCAGAACGTTCCCGCGCTGATATCCGGCCAGCCATACGAAATGACGCCCAACACGACCGACCCGACGACGACGAGCACGATCGCCGCGATCCAGGGCACCGTAAACCGCTCCTCGAACAGACTCGCCTTCCGATAGAAGAACCGCCGGCTCGCCACCAACGCCCCGAGCATGGCCGCGAGCAGCACGGCTTCCTCCACATCCAGCTCCTTGAGCAGGCAAAAGAGCGCGCCGGCGCCTAACAGCATCACGGTCAGGTGGTATGCCGCGTCGACCCGCCGCCACAACCCGCGTGCCAGAATGAGCAGGCCCACGCCCGCGAGACTGCCGAAGAAGTGCGAGACCTCGATCACCGGCAGCGGCAGCACCTGCACGAGCCAGCCTAACCGCTCCGCCGCCGCCGGCGTGGCGCCGGAGAAAATCAGAATCGATCCCGCCAGAAAGGTCGTGGCCGACAGGAGGCGCGGCACCACCACCGGCGCCACCGTACCCGTCACGCGCAGCACGCGCTGCAGCGGTCGCTTGTGCCGCAACAGGAATACCGCGCCGAACGCAATGGCGAGCACAATGCTCGGCAGCAGATAGTGCACGGTGTTGTACGGCACGTACGTGCCGAACCGATGGAGCGCCGTCGTATCCTGCCATGCGGTCACGGACGGTCGCCCGCGAAGGTGGCGCAGACCGGCCGCACCGGACAGCGCGCGCAATGTCGCACGCGGGCCGTGCAGACGAGCGCGCCTAACTCCATCAGCGCCTGGTTGTGCACGTACGTCGCCCGGCCGGTTCGCGGCAGCAGCGCGCGCGCCACGTCCCACAGGGTCTGCCGATCGCCGCCGCGCGTCACATCGAGGTCCGGCGCGATCACGCGGCGCACCACGCGCGCGACGTTCGTGTCCACCAACGCTTCGCGCCGCTCGTACGCGAACGACGCCACCGCGCCCGCCGTGTACGGCCCAATGCCCGGGAGCGAGCGTAGCGCCGCGGCATCGTCCGGCAAGAGCGCGGGACTCCCCGTCGCGGCCACCGTGCGCGCCAACCGATGCAGGTTCCTCGCGCGAGCGTAGTAGCCGAGGCCCGACCACGCCTCCATCACGCGAGCCGGACGCGCGCGTGCCAGCGCGTCCAACGTTGGAAATCGCTCGAGAAACGTGCCGTACTTGAGCACCACGCGAGAGACCTGCGTTTGCTGCAGCATCAACTCCGACACCAGAATCCGGTACGGATCGCGCGTCCTCCGCCACGGCAGATCGCGATGATGCGACCGATACCACGCGCGTAACAAGCGGCCGAACTGCAGCCGGATCACCGCGGCGCGCGCGAGCGCCGCCTCACGACGCATCGCACCTCGACCACCGCGTCCTCGTTTGGTCACCCCGCGATGCGTCATCGCAAGCGGCGAGCTCTACGGTATACGCGCACAGAGCCTCCTATTGCAGGGGCGCACCACTGAAACCTCAGCCGTGCACGCCGGGTATTCAACGCCGAATGCCCGCCGCGCTCGGGACATTGTTTCGAGGCGCGAGCACCATGCATCATGCTATCTTCTGCGGCACGCGCCGCAGTGTGCGACGTCTCACCTGCCGCAGCGGGCACCGACCCGCATGAGGAACGCAGATGTCATTCGGCCGCACCCTCTCGATGTCAGCCGCACTCTGTGCGATGGTCGCCGCATCGATGCCCGCGCAGGCGATAACACCGTATTCCCCCGGTGCGCGGCGCTATCACCTGATCGCCGTGAACACGCGCTCCACGGATCAGGACGGGCAGCACAGCGAGTTCAAAATCACGTCGGAGCAGTTGCTGACCGTGAAGATCACGGCGCGCACCAAAGACACACTCGATTTCTCCTACACAATGGACTCGAGCAGCATCGTGATGGACCCGCCGCAGGACATCCCCGACATCTCGGGCATGAAGGGCACCGAGGTACACGGTGCGATGTCGCCATTCGGCAAAGTGTACAGCTTTGCCTCTGCCGTCGACACCAACGATGTCGACCGGCGACTGCTCGTGGCCGGCATGAGCAAGTTTCTGGTCGCACTCCCGGCCAATGCGCACATCGGCAGCACCTGGGTCGACACGGCCGACAAGAACAGCGACGCCGGCGGCGAGCGCTTGGATCAGCGGACGATCACGACGTCGACCATTCTCGCCGACACGACGTACCACGGCGAGCGCGCGTGGCGTGTCCGCCGGCGAGACGACCTGTCGATTACCGGGGCGCGATCTGCGTTAGGCAGTCATCACACCCTGGATGGACACGGGAAGGGTGAATCCGTGTACTATATCAGCCGCAGCGGGATCTTTCTCGGATCCGTCGGGAACCAGACGACGCAGGCGAAGATCACGGAAAAGGAGACAGGAAAAACGGCGTCGGAGACGATCGCGGCCACGTCGAAGATCGAGCTTCTGCACTGAGCGCCCGACCGTTCGCGGCGCGTCACTCGTCACTCGACGGTCGTCGCGATCGCTTCTGCTCCGAGCGCCGCCTCTTGTCCGCCAGGCGACGCTCCACCGCCACCCGCGGCGTGCGCGTCGGCACGCGCCGCTTCGGCACCACCAGCGCCGCTCGCACGAGGTCCGCAAGGCGTCGCTCCGCCGCGTCTCGGTTTTGACGCTGGCTGCGAAACTCGCTCGCCACCACGCGCACGTAGCCCGCCGCATCCACGCGCGACGCGAGCCGCTCCAGCACGCGCGCGCGATCGGCGTCGCCTAACGATCGGGAGGTCGCCGGCCGCCAGAGGAGCTCCACCCGCGTCGCCGATCGGTTCACGTGCTGCCCGCCCGGCCCGCTCGACCGCGACGCCCGCGCCTCCAATTCATCGCGCGCAATGGTCACGCGCCCATTCACCCGCAGCCCCTCGCTCACGCGGGGACCGGCCCTTCCGCCGCTGCCCGGTGCACGCGCACCGCCGCGACACGCTTCCCGTCCATCGCGACCACCTCGAGCTCCCCGCCGGGGAACGCGACGCGGTCGCCCACCTTCGGCAATCGCCCGAGTTGCGAGAACACGTACCCGCCTAACGTCGACCAACTGCCGTCCGGAATCCGGATGTTGTGATCGGATCGCACGTCGATCAGCGACATCGATCCGGCGAGCTCCAACACGCCGTTCTGCACCAGCGCGTCCCGCGCAGCCACGTCGTACTCGTCCGCGATGTCGCCGATCACTTCCTCGATCAGATCCTCCATCGTCACGATGCCGGACGTTCCGCCGAATTCGTCCAAGACGACCGCCATGTGCGCGCGCGTGCGCCGCAAATCGTCGAGCACGCGCTCCGCTGCGCGCGTGTCCGGCACGTACATCGCCTCGCGCACGAAGCGCTTGAGCGAAAATGACTCTCGGCCATCGCGCAGCCACAGATCTTTCGCCAGGAGCACGCCCACGATGTCGTCCAGCGTTTCGCCGTACACGGGGTAGCGCGAGTAACGCTCTCGTCTGAGCACGTCCAGGACTTCGGCTTCGCTCGCGTCAACCTGCAACGCGACGACTTCCGTCCGCGGACGCATCACGTCACGCGCCTTCTTGTTGTGAAAGTCGAACACGCCCGCCAGCATCTGCGTGTCGCTCTCGTCGAGAATCCCGTGTGCGCGCGCCTGCATCACGAGGAGACGAAGCTCTTCGGGCGAGTGCACGCGCGCGGTCTCCTGCACCGTGTGCAAGCCGAGCAAACGCAGAAACGCGTTCGCCGCGCCGTTGAGCACCGCGATGAACGGCCGCATTACGGTCGAGAAGAGCCGGAGCGGCAACGCGACCCATCGGCTCACGCCTTCCGGATTGAGCAGCGCCATCGACTTCGGTGCGAGCTCGCCTAACACGATGTGCAGGAACGTGATGATGACGAACGCGCTCGTCACAGCCGCCGCACTGTGCGTGAGCGTCGGCGAAGCTGCATAGCCGAATGCGCGCAGCAAGCGGTCGAGCACCGTCGCCATCGTCGCTTCGCCGATCCAGCCCAACGCGAGCGACGAGAGCGTGATCCCGAGCTGCGTCGCCGAGATGTACAGGTCGAGATGCTTGAGCGTCTCTTGAACGACCTTCGCGCGCCGATCGCCGCGACTGGCTAACGCGTCGATCCGGCTGCGCCGCGCCCCGACCAACCCGAACTCCGCCGACACGAAGAAGGCGTTGGCGAGCACCAGCAGGAGAACCGCGAGCAGCCGGAGCAGGATCGCACCGGCGGTGAGGTCATCGGGTGGTGCGGCCACGTAACTCCTTGGCAGAGGCAGTCGTCGAAGATATAGCAAAACGCCAGGCGCCGCGGTACGTCCGCCTCTCATTTCGCGAGAGACGCCCGGCTTCGATCCCGCCTGCACGACGGACCAGGCGCCCGACCGCCGACTCACTCGACCATCACGATGCTCGACCAGCGCCGCGTCCTTCGGTGGATTTACATCGGCCGCCTCTCGCTGGCCTCTGCGATTTTCGTCGCCGCGGTCCTCGCCTGGCAGGCCGCCGAAGCACGCGTCACGCTCATTGCATCGCTGGCCGTCATCGCGGCGATCACCGTCACGGCCGTCTCCGTCTGGTATCGCTCGCAAGTAAAACAGCCCGCCGGCCGCGGCTTCTTCTACCTGCAGGCAATCTTCGACGTCGTACTCGTCACGGCCGTCGTGCACGTGACTGGCGGCGGCCTGTCGCAGTTTGCCGCGCTCTACATCCTCGTGACGGCCGGCGCGTCGCTGCTGCTTCCCGCCGGCGGCGGACTGCTCATCGCGGCACTCGGCATCTCGTGCTACATCGCCGATGTCGTCGTGTCGCGCAACGGCGCGTTGGACATCGGCATGATGCTCCAGCTCGCGGTGTTCGGCGGTGCGGCGTTGGGCGTCGCGTATCTGAGCGCGCGCCTGAAAGAAGCCGGCGTCGACCGCGAGGAGCTCGAAGCCCAACTTGCGCTCGCCCGACTCCAGGCCGAAGACATCCTGCGCAACATCCGCAGCGGCATCGTCACCATCGGTTCCCAGCGCCGACTCCTCTTCGCCAATCCCGCCGCCGGCGCGCTCCTCGGCTTCGATCACGAAACCGCGCGCGGGCGCCCGGTGACCGAAGCGATCGCCGGCGCATGCCCGGCACTCGCGGCGGCGCTCGACCACGCGCTCGCGGATGGCGAGCGCATCACGCGCGGCGAAGCCGTCATCACGCAGGTGACTCGCTCGTTTCCCATCGGCTTCACGACCACGATCCTCGATGCCGACGGCGATGACGCGTCCTTGTCGGCCACCGCGATCTTCCAGGACATCACCGACAACAAGCGCCTCGAGGAATTGCGACTTCGTGCCGAGCGCCTCGAGGGAGTGGCCGAGCTGAGCGCATCGCTCGCGCACGAAATCAAGAATCCGCTGGCGTCGATCCGCAGCGCGGTCGAGCAGTTGGCGCGCGCACCCCGCGCCACCGACGACGAACGCACGTTAGGCAGACTCATCGTCCGTGAATCCGACCGCTTGGCGCGACTCCTCACCGAGTTCCTGGACTTTGCCCGCGTGCGAAAGACGCGGGGTGATCTGGTCGACATCGGCGAAATCGCGCGCGCCGCGACGAGCCTGGCCGCCTCACACCCCGACTGCACGCGCGGCATCCAGGTCGCGTATCAACCATCGCGCAGGCCGATTTTCGTCGAGGGCGACGAGGATCTCCTTCACCGCGCGATCTTCAACATCACACTGAATGCCGTCCAGGCATCCCCCGACAATGGACGGGTCGTCGTCGAGCTGAGTTGCCTCACCCGTGACCAGATCCCGCCGGGCGTCGTGTTTCGCGACGGTGCGGTCGCGCTCCGCGTGACCGACGTCGGCCCAGGCATCCCCGCTGCGATCAAGGACCGCGTGTTCGATCCGTTCTTCACCACCAAGCCCGGCGGCACCGGCCTCGGCTTGCCCATCGTGCACCGCGCGATCGAAGCGCATCGCGGGTGCGTCCTCCTCGACACCGGCAAGCGCGGCACGCGTTTCACGGTGTTGCTCCCCTTGCCGCAACCCGCCGGTGCCGAGGCCGCATGACGTCCACACCCGTCGTCAAACCGAGCGTCCTCGTCGTCGACGACGAGACGGGCATCCTCGAGACGCTCCGCATCCTGCTCAAGAACGAAGGCTTCACGCCGCACGTTGCGTTAGGCGGCAAGCAGGGCCTCGACCAGATCACCGCGCTCGCGCCCGACATCGTCCTCACCGACGTCCGCATGCCGAGCGTGACGGGCCTCGAGATACTCTCCGCCGCGCGCGCCAAAGACCCGGACCTCCCTGTCATTTTGATGACCGCACAAGCGGACCTCCGCTCCGCGATCCAGGCGGTCAACGAAGGCGCCTACTACTATATCCAGAAGCCCTTCGTCAACGGCGACATCGTCGCCATCCTCCGCCGCGCCGCCGAGCACCGGCAGCTGCGCGTCGAGAACCGGTCGCTCAAGCAGGAAATCAGCCGCCGCGATCGCAACGGCGCGAATCAGCCCGTTGGGCGGAGCAAAGCGTGGCTCTCCGTGTTGCGCCTCGCCGAGACCGTCGCGCCGACCGAGTCGACCGTGCTCATTCAAGGCGAGTCGGGTACGGGCAAGGAAGTGGTCGCGCGGTACATCCATCACTTGTCGGCGCGCGCATCGGGCGCATTCCTGTCGATCAACTGCGGTGCGCTGCCCGAAAGCCTGCTCGAGAGCGAGTTGTTCGGCCACGTCAAAGGCTCGTTCACCGGCGCCATGAAGGACAAGTCGGGTCTCTTCACGGCGGCCGGCGGCGGCACGTTTTTCCTCGACGAAATCGGCGAGACGACGCCATCGACCCAGGTGAAGCTCCTGCGCGTGCTCCAGCAGCGCGAAGTCATTCCGGTTGGCGGTACGGAGCCGGTGCCCATCGACACGCGACTGCTCGCGGCGACGAACCGCGATCTCGAGGAGGAGATGAAGCGCGCCGCGTTCCGCAGCGACCTGTTCTATCGCCTCAACGTCTTCGCACTGCACCTGCCGCCGCTGCGCTCGCGTCGCGACGACATCCCGTTGCTCATCGATGCGTTCCTGCATCGCGCCGCGCAGCAGCGCGGCGCCGAGCCCAAGCGCCTAACGGAAGGCGCGCTCGACGCGATGCAGAGCTACGGCTGGCCCGGCAACGTGCGCGAGCTGGAAAACGCGCTCGAGCGCGCGGTCATCCTCAGCGAAGGCGAGACGATCGACGTCACCGCGCTGCCCGAGCGCATCACCGAGCGACGCGCCGAGCCGTTGGTCACATCGCAGGACACCGCCGCCAATCCCACGCTGGATGTGATCGAGCGCGCGTACATCATGTGGGTGCTCCAGAGCGAGGGAGGGAACAAGAGCCGGGCGGCTGAAGTCTTGGGCATCGATCCGTCCACGCTCTACCGCAAGCTCTCGCGGTACGGAGTGGCGGAGTGACCGCTCGACCGGAGGGCACCTCGGCGCGGCGCCTGACGCGGTTCAGTGCGTTCACGTCGCTCAAGGCCGAGATGATCCTCAGTCTCGCGGTGCTCAGTACCGCCGCGTTATCGCTCGCCGCGCTCAACGTGATCGTGTTGCGCGACCTCGTGATGAGCCCGCACGGCGCGCTGTACCTCGCACTGCTCATCATCGCCGACGTGATCGTGTTCGTCGCCTTCGGTGCGTACAAGGTCCAGGGCCTCGTGCTCGACCCCATCGACCGCGTCGTGGACGCCACCGAGGCCATTGCCAACGGCGACCTCACGCGGCGCGTCCCACAGGGCGCGACCATCGAGCTCGCGCGCCTCGCGCGCAGCATCAATCGCATGACGAGCCGCCTGCTCGAGGAGCAGGCCCAACGCGGCCATCTCGAGAAGGTGGCATCCGTCGGACGACTGGCGGCCGGCGTCGCCCACGAGATCGGGAATCCGTTAGGCGCCATCGATGGCTACGCCCACCTGCTGCGCCGCAGCATGAACGGCGACGCCGATGCGGCCGACGCGATCGTCGGGATCGAGCGCGAGAGCGCGCGCATTGATCGCATCATGCGGGGCATGCTCGACTACGCACGGCCGCGTCGGCGGAGTCTCGAGCCCACGAGTCTCAACGAGGTGGTGCGCCGCGTCGCCGAGATGCTCACCGACCAGGGCGCGCTTCGCCAGAGCTGCCTGACTCTCGCTCTCAACGACCAGGTCCCGCACCTCACCGGCGACGCACACGAGCTCGAGCAGGTGATGGTCAACCTCCTGCTCAACGCCGTCGACGCCATGGACGGCGGCGGCACCATCGACGTCGTCACGCAGTGCGTCCCGTTCAGCGAGATCACCGACACCGGCGATCGCCGGCGCGACGATCCGGCCGTCCTCGCGATCGACCGCCAGCCGAACGCACGCGTGCGCGCCTGGCTCCGCTCCGTCGGCGAATTGCGCGAAGTGATCACGCTGGTCGTGGCCGACAGCGGCCCCGGCGTCCCGTGGAGCGAGTCGGAGCGCGTCTTCGACCCATTCTTCACCACGAAGGAACCGGGCGAGGGCACCGGCCTCGGTCTCGCCATCGTCGCTCGCATTGTCGAAGGACTCGGCGGGACGGTGTGGGTACGCGAGGCGCGCGAGGGTGGCGCCGCCTTTGTGATTTACTTCCCTGTACCCTTGCGGGAGCCGGAGGCGGACGCGCCCCTCGATGTGCTCCCGCTCGAGCCCGCGTCGTGAAGATCCTCATCGTCGACGACGAGCCAGGCCTTCGCCAGACGCTCGACCGCATCCTCGGTGCGGAGGGACACGAAACGGCAACGGCGAGTCACGCCGCCGAAGCCCTCGACACGCTCGCGCGCAACGATGCCGATCTCGTGCTCTGCGACCTTCGCATGCCGACGATGGGCGGCCTCGAGTTCCTCGAGCGATACGAAGCGCAGCACGGTCGCGGTCTCGTCATCGCCATGAGCGCCTACGGCGACGCCGATACGGCGATCGCCGCGATGCAGCGTGGCGCCTACGACTATCTCCAGAAACCGTTCCGCGCCGAAGAAGTGATTCTGTGCGTGCGTAAGGCGGCCGAACGAGAGAAGCTACGAGCGAAAATCGAGCGCCTCGAGGAAGAGTTGTCGAGCATGCGAGGCGATGGGACAATCGTTGGGCGAAGCCCAGCGCTCGTCGCCGCAATCGCGGTCGCTCGCAAAGTCGCGCGACACCCGTCGACGGTCCTCATCACCGGCGAAAGCGGAACCGGGAAAGAGCTCGTCGCACGGCTCATTCACGAGGAAGGCCCGCGCGCCGAGAAGTCGTTCGTCGCCGTCAACTGCGGTGCCATCCCGGAGACGTTGCTCGAGTCCGAACTATTTGGACACGTGAAGGGGTCGTTCACCGGGGCCACGACGGACAAACCCGGCCTGTTCGAGGAAGCAGAGGGTGGCACGCTCTTTCTCGACGAGATCGGCGAGCTCCCTGCGTCGCTGCAGGTCAAGTTGCTGCGCGCACTGCAAGAGGGCGAAGTACGACGCGTCGGCGCCAACGCCGAGCGCCGTGTCGATGTTCGCGTCATCGCGGCCACCAATCGCGATCTCGCCGCCGACGTCTCCGCCAATCGCTTCCGCGGCGACTTGTACTATCGCGTCAACGTCGTCTCCATTCGCCTGCCGCCGCTGCGCGAGCGCCGCGAAGATGTCGCCGAGCTCGCGCTCCACTTTTTGCGGCGCCACAACGCGCGTCTCTCGCTCGACGTTAGGCACATTGCGCCCGACGCCATGCGCATGCTCACCTCGTATGCGTGGCCCGGCAACGTGCGCGAGCTCGAGAACGTGATCGAGCGCGCGCTCGTGATGGCGAGCGGGTCGAGGATCGAGCCTGCCCATCTCGTCGACCTCACCGGCGCGACTACGACTACGGCCTCCACGACGGCCGCGTCGAGCGACAAGCCCGTTGCCGCCTCCGCCGACTTATCCGTGAAGCGGCAGACGGAACAGCTCGAGCGCATGCTGATTCAGCGCGCGTTGGAGCAAACGCGTGGCAACCGGACTCGCGCCGCCCAACTCCTGGAGCTCTCGCACCGCGCTCTCCTCTACAAAATCCGAGACTACGGCCTCGGGGACTGACCACACGCTGAATTCTTTGTTCGCAATCTGGTTGCGGAGTGGTGATACCTCTCGTCCTCCCTCGATGGGGTCGGTTGGGTCGCCGCGTCGCCGAGGGCGCGACACCGCGTGTGTCGCGCGCAGAGCGAACGTTGCTCTTGATGCGAGGAACGAATGAAAAGATCTGATGCAGGTGTGACGCTGATCGAAATGGTGATCGTCTTTGCCCTGATCGGCATCATTACCGCGATCTCGTTGCCGAAGCTCGCGAACAGCACCGATGTGCTGGCGGTTCGAAGTGCACGTCAGGAAGTCGCCTCGTACATCAGTCAGGCGCGCGCACTCTCGATCCAGAGCGGTCGCATCGCGTACTTCGTTCGCAACGGCAACTCGATTCAACTGGTGCTCACCACGACGAGCGGAACAACCAGCCTGTTCTCGTCGCAGAATCTGGGTAGCGGAAACGGCGTCACCCTCAGTGCCGCACCGAGCGATACGATTACGTTCGACCCACGTGGCGTGCTCCTGACAGGAGCGTATTCCACGTCTCCCAAAGTCCGAGTTTCCCGCAACGGCGTGCAAGATTCAGTGTGCGTCGTCGGCTGGGGAAAGGTTTCGGTGAGCCAATGCCAACTCGCACAATGATCAAACGGCGTCCCAAAAGTCGCGGCTTCACCGTTGTCGAGGTGCTCGTCGCCATCGTCATCATGGCGTTAGGCGTGTTAGGCCTCGCCGGTACGGCGACCAGCGTCTCCCGGCTCATCGGCGGCGGTGCTGAACAGACGATCGCCGCCAACATTGCGATGAGCCGGTTCGAGCAGTTGCGGAGCACCGCGTGTGCGAGCCTGGCAGCTGGAACGGCGACCAAGCGCGGCATGACCGAGCATTGGACCGTGACCGCCTCGGGAACATCGCTCTACACCGCGACTGACACCGTCACGTACATAGCCGCAGGCGGACGGCATCCATCGCCGCTAGTCTTCACCAGCTTCGTCAAGTGCTGAGCGCACGGATGCGAACCCAACGCGCCCGCGCCCGCCGCGGCTTCACGCTCATCGAGCTGATGGTTGCGATCGTTTTACTGTCCGTCGTCGCCGGCGGCATGATGGGCATCATCGTCCGCCAACAGCAATTCTACTCCGGCTCTTCCGGCGTCCTCGAGACGCGGGGCAGTGTTCGCGACGGCATGGCGATGCTCACGTCGGATCTGCGTTCGCTGTCGCCGAGCAACAAAGACATCTACGCGATGGGCCGCACGTTCATTGATTTCCGGCTGAGCACCGGCGCGGCCACCGTGTGCACGATCAGCATCGATCGAAAGACAGTCACCGTGCCGCCCCTCGTCCTCTCCACAAAGAACGGCCTAACGTCGTGGATTTCCGCGCCGCAGAACGGGGACTCGGTATTCGTGTACGACGCTGACACGAGCGCGAACGCGACAGACGATACGTGGGATCCCAACCTGTTGTCCGCTAATGCCACGAGCGCGGCGAGTTGTCCAAACAGCTCCGGATTCACCACGACTGCTGGCGAAGCCGCGTCTGGATGGAAGGTTCCGTTGAACAGCGCACTCGCCGCGACCGTGCAAGTCGGAGCGTCGCTACGCTTCTTCAGGCGGGCGCGATACCAGTTGTTCCAAGCGTCCGACGGCTTGTGGTATCTCGGCTTCTATGATTGCCTGCCCTCGCGCACTCCTGCATGCACGTCTCTCGAGCCGGTGAGTGGTCCCTACTTGCCCGCCGCAAACAGTGGTCCGAGCGGATTGGAGTTGACGTATTACGATGGTACCGGCGCCGTGACAGCCGACTCGTCTCTAGTGCGACGCATCGGCATTGTCACCCGTGCGGAAAGCCGCAACATCATCCACACGCCAGGCCGTAAGCAGGGCTACTATCAGGACTCGCTGAGCGTCTTTCTCGCGGTTCGTAACTGACAGATGAACGTATTGACGAGGAGGTTGACGATGATCGCGCGGTCGCGAAAGCGTGGCTTCGCACTCACGGTGGCGCTCGTCGCCATCGTGATCATCGGCGCGCTCATTGTGGGCGTATTCTTCGCCGCAACGCAGGAGTTCCGTATCGGTCGCAACACGGTGCTCCAAGCGCGCGCGCTCACTGCCGCCGAGTACGGGCTCAATGGCATCGTGTCGACAGGACAGTGGAACAAGGCGTGGAACAGCACGACTACTGTCGGTAAGGTCGATACGACAATGAGATACTCACCCGGCGACGGTTCGGTTGACACGGTCCGCGTCACGTACGTCGGCAACGGCGAGTTCGCAATCACGTCGGAAGGTCGCGTCGGCACCATCGTCGGTGCGCAGGCGCGCAAGCGTCTTGGTGCCATAGTCGCGCTCAACTTCCCCCAAGTGAAACTGCTGGGCGCGCTCACCACGCGTGGTAGCACCAAGATCGGTGGCAGCTCTTTCATCGACGGTGCTGACGACAGCGTATCCGGCTGGAATTGCCCGCCGCTCGGCACGGCCTTGCCGGGTATCGCGATCGCGGACTCGACGCAGATCACGACCTCGGGGTGCAGCAACTGCATCGCCGGGAATCCTAAGATCTCGCAAACGCCGTTGGCGAACAACGACAGCACCTACACCCAATTCGGCGGCGTGTCGTTCAGTGATCTTGCCGCGAGCGCAGACCCGTCTCATTCGTACCCGACAGGCGGTACCTTCAATGGGATGGCTCCGTCCTATACGGGTACGACGTGCAATACCGCCGACCAGAATAATTGGGGCGACCCGATTCGCTCAATACCGGCGACTGCATACTGCAGCAGCTATTATCCCATCATCTACTCCAACGGCAATCTCAACGTCACAGGCGGCGTTGGGCAGGGAATGCTTCTCGTCAATGGCGATCTATCCGTGGCCGGTGGCTTTCAGTTCTTCGGCATCGTGATCGTGACGGGCCACCTCAAGACCACGGGCACTGGCGGCCACTTCACCGGTGGCGTGCTTGCGCAGAACGTCGACCTCGAGCAAAACACCGTGCTCGGTAACGCCGTGATCACGTACTCCAGCTGTGCGTCGAGCTATGCCATGAAAGCGGTAGCCTCCCCGATCCTCACGCCTGGTCGCTCCTGGGTCGACCTCTACTGAGCTGAGTCGAGACAGCATCGGCCGCGACTAACGCGGCGAAGATTTGATTCGACGAGCGCGCTTCGGCTGATACGATCCAGCCGAAGCGCGCTTTCTTTGGCACGTCCACTCCTGACGGAGGCTGTGGCCGTGACCAAACATCTATGCCGTCGGCGACGCGGCACGAGTCTCATCGAAGCGCTCGCCGCTATCACCCTTCTCAGCATCGGCGCGCTCGGCATCGCCGCCACGGGCGTCGCCAGCGTGCGCCTCGAAACCAGCGCCGATCGTCGGTCGCGGGCTGCGTGGGCCCTGAGCAACAGACTCGAGCTGCTACACCGGGGCGGCTGCGTCTCGTCTTCAGGCACCGACAGCGCCCGCAGTGTATTCGCGGCGTGGCACACTGTTGCTAGCGATAGCATTCAACAAATTGTCGACAGCGCTTCTGTCGTCGATCGTCTCGTCGCTCGACCACACACCGAAGTCATCCAAACGGCGGCGCCATGTTGAACGCGCGCCGCCCGGGCTCGGGCTTCACACTCGTGGAGCTGATGGTTGGACTCGTCGTCGCCACGATTGTGGGCATGGCGGCGATCACGATCGCCGTTCGCCACGAGCATCTCGCCTTCGCGCTCGAGCAAATCATTCAGTCGCGTCGCGCCCTTCGCGAGGGCGCCGACGCACTACGATACGATTTGCGGTCCATGGCGCCGCAGCAGGATGCCATCTACTCCATGGGCGCCAGCTTTGTCGAGTTCCGCATGGCGACGGGCTTCTCGATTCTCTGCGGTGTGGACTCGACCCGGACGCTGCTGATATTCCCCGCCCGCACCTCTAGAGCGCCTAACGTGACGTCGTGGATCGTCGCGCCCGAGGCGGGCGACACGGTCATGCTCTTCGCAGCGTCAGCCGACTCCGCGCGCTGGGACCTGCACGCCGTCGCCTCGGCTCCGACGTCCGGTCCTGTGTGCTCGCCCAACTTCGTCGCTGCACGCGGCCCGGCTGCGACGCTCGCGCTTCGAGTCGCAATGCCGATTGCGAGCGACATAGCGCCAGGCGCTGTGCTCCGGTTCGTTCGCCGCGCACGATACGAGCTCTATCGAGCAGCGGACGGCGGATGGTACCTCGGGTTCCGCGACTGTCTCGTAACGCGCGCAACGCCATGTGCGACGGTGCAGCCCGTGAGCGGCCCGTACGCCAGGGGCGGCTTACAGTTTCGCTTTCTCGATAGCGCTGACACTCCGACAGCTGATCCTCGGCGCGTCTCCCGGATTGACGTCGTGCTGCGCGCCGAGAGTGCGATGCGTCTCCACGTCCCGGGAATGACGCCTGGTGCGTTCGCCGACTCCGTCTTGTTCACCATTCGTCCTCGGCGCTGATCATGAAACTCACCCATACTGCGACGCCTCGCCGTCGGCGCGGCGCAACGCTCATCGTCGTCTTGGTCATCCTTGCCGTCCTCGGCGCACTAGCAGCAGGTTTATTCTTCGCGGCGCTGCACGAAGAACGCATTGACAGTGCGGCGATCGTGCGAGCTCGAGCGCTAGCGGCTGCCGAACATGCTGCCTACACGCTCACTACGCCGCAACGCTGGCGCTCGGCGTGGAACACCGCGCCTCCGGTTAGGCACGTAGCATCGGACAGCGAGCAGCTCGCTGGCGGCGCGACCGCAACGGCTTGGGTGTGGAGCCTCACTCCCTACAGCGCACTGGTCATTGCTGAAGGCGTTGCCGGCCTCCCGCCTCGAGACGCACGGCGCAGGGTGTCGCTGCTGCTGTCGCTCGAGCGTCCGCGCATGCCGGCTGCAGCCGCCGTCGCCGTCAGCGCCCTTTCCGTCGTCGATGGCTCATCGATCACCGGCGGTCTCGGCGCCGGCGTCGGGGACTGCCTAACGCCAGATTCCGATGTCGCCGCTGTCAGCGTACCGCCGGGCGTGAGGATCGATACCACAGGGTGTACGCCGCTGGCGTGTCTGCGCGCGGCGCGCGTGGTACGCGACACCCTGCTCGCCGCTCGAGCAGAAACGCCCGACCGGTTCGGTCAGGTGGACCGCTCATTTCTTGCCAACGTTGGGCGCCCACTTGTCTCGGGAAGCGATCTGTCTCCGGCACCGGCCCTCGACGCGGATGGTGCGTGCGATGCTAACGCTCCCGCAAACCTTGGCGACCCGCTGCGCGTCTTCGGCCCGGACTCGCCGTGCGCTGCGTTTTTTCCCGTCGTGCATGCCCAGGGAGACTTGCAGCTGATCGGCGGCGCGGGGCAGGGGATGCTCGTCGTCGATGGAAACCTGACACTCGTTGCAGGCGCGCGATTTACGGGTGTCATGCTCGTGCGAGGGAGCGCGCGCTTCGAGGACGGCGCGCGTCTCGATGGGATCGTGTTAGCCGATCGCGTGTCACTCGCTGGTGCATCGGAAATCCACTACTCGGCGTGCGCGGTCGCGCAGGCATCGCGCGGCGGTGCGCGACCGTTTCCCGAAGTGACCCACTCGTGGGCCGAGATGTTCTGACGGCCGGCCCGTCTTCCCGGTCGATCGCTACGACGTGTTGCAGTGCCGGATCAGAAGTTACCTCCGCCCTATCGGGTCGTGTGACTGGTAACCGAGCGGACCGCATCCGCAATGGTGCGCACGCCTTACCTCGGCCAGCAATTCAGCTCCTGCTTCACGCGCGCTCACTCCATTCACCGTACGATCTCCCCATGGGTCTCTTCGGTCGCAAGAAGACGTCGATCGGTCTCGATATCGGCTCCGGCCTCGTGAAGGTCGCCGTGATCGAACACGGCAAAGGCGAGCCTGAGCTGACGAAGGTCGCGATTGCTCCACTTCTCGCCGACGCGATCGTCGAAGGTGAAGTGATGGATCCCGGCATCGTCGCCGAAGCAGCGCGCAACGCGCTGTCGGCCGCGGGGATCAGCGGTCGCCCCGTGATCACTGCGGTCGGCGGTCGCGACGTGATCATCAAGAAGATCCAGATCGACCGCGTCAAGGAACAGCAAGCGCGCGAGCTCATTCGCTGGGAAGCGGAGCAGCACGTGCCGTTCGACATGGAGTCCGTCGAGCTCGACTTCCAGATTCTGGATCCGGATGCGGAAGGCCTCGAGATGAACGTACTCCTGGTCGCGGCCAAGCGAGACCTGATCGAAAACAAGCTTCGTCTCCTAACGGACGCCGAGGTGGCGCCGAGCGTCGTCGACGTGGATGCGTTCGCGCTCCACAATGCGTTCGAGGTCAACTACCCCGAAGCGATGCACGGCGTCGTGTGTCTCGTGAACATCGGTCACGAGGTGACGAACATCAACATCATGGAAGACGGCGTCCCGCTTCTCACGCGCGATATCGCCGTCGGCACACGTCGCTTCCGCGAGGACTTGCAGCGCGAGCGCGGACTGAGCGCCGAAGAAGCGGATGGTCTGCTGCAGGGCTATGATCGCTCGCCGCATCTCCAAGCAGTGATGGACACGCGCGGCGAAGAGATCGCGACCGGTATCGAGCGCGCCGCGGCGTTCCTCGCCAGCTCGTCGCGCGTGACCAACAAGCTGCGCGCCGCGTACACCAGCGGCGGCGGGTCGCGCGTGCCCGGCCTAACGGACGCGCTGGCTGCCCGTCTTCGCATTCCGGTGGAGCAAGCCAACCCACTGCAGCGCTTGCGAGTACGTGACGGTGCTTTTGATTCGCTCGTCATCGACGATGTCGCTCCACTCCTCATGCTCCCCATCGGGCTGGCGCTTCGCCAGGTCGCCTGATCTCATCGCGAAGGCCGCGTAATGATCCAAATCAATCTGAATCCGGGTAGCGCGAAGAAGTCGCGCAGCCGCGGTGCCGGCGTGAACCTGGCCGGCCTCGCAGCCGGAGCGGTCTCGCGAGTGAAGGATCCGTACTTGCTCGCCGCCGCAGGATCTGCCCTCTTCGCCGTCGTCGTCGTCGGCTTCATGTACTTGCACCAGAATTCGAGCGCGTCCGATCTCGATGCGCAGCTGCAGACCGCTCAGCAAGATTCCATTCGATTCACTGCGGTCATTGTGCAGAAGCGAAAGGCCGAGACGCAGCGTGACTCGGTGGTCCGGCAGGTCGATCTGATCAAGTCGTTCGACAACAAGCGCTACGTCTGGCCGCATCTGATGGATGAGCTCAGCCGCGCGCTGCCGCCCGAGACGTGGCTGACGTCGGTGGTGCAGAGCAACTCGAGCACCGCCGCGCAGCAGGAGGAAGCGCCGCCGCCTACGACAGGCAAGAAGGCCACGGCGCCCAAAGGCCCACCGCCGGTCGACACGACCAGTATCCCGGTGGTCAAGGCGCACATCGTTGGTCAGACGGTGGACATCCAAGCGCTCACACGATTCATGAAGCTCCTCGAGGCGTCGCCGTTCATTCAGAACGTCACGCTCATCAAGTCATCGATCGTTATCGCCGACGGAAAGGAAGTGACGGAGTTTCAGTTAGACGCCTCGTACCAGGCGCCCGATCCGTCTGCGATCAAGACGGTTCCTGTCTCGCTTTCGGTGAGGTGAGCGATGCCCGGGATGCCTAAAGGTCAGCGAGAACAGTCGCTCGTGCTCGTGTGTGTGCTCGCAATCGCAGCGATCGGTCTCTACTGGTACATGGTCTATTCGCCGCGGTCGGTCGCGCTCGCGAAGCAGCAAGACCACATCGAGGCGCTCGTCACGATGAACCAGCGCGCCAAGTCCGAAATGAGCAAAGGCAACTTGAGCGAGCTGCGTGCCCAACTGGCGACGTACCAGCAGAACCTCTCGTTGATCCGCACGCTCGTGCCGGCCGGTAACGAGGTGCCCGCGTTGCTCGAGCAGGTTTCGACCGCTGCGCGGCGCGCGGGGCTCGATCTGGCGTCTGTCGATCCGCAGCCGGTACAAGAGGGCAGCAACTACGACACGTATCGCTACGGCATCGCGATCGTTGGCGGCTACCACCAGCTCGCCGAGTTCTTCGCGAATGTGGGCTCGCTCCAGCGCATCGTGCTGCCGGTCAATGTCCAGCTCACGCTCTCGACGAACGCCAACGCCAAGGCATCGCATACCGAACCGGGTCAGGCCGTGATCGAGGCGCACTTCCAACTGCAGACCTTCGTGACGCACAACCCCGCAGAAGATGCGGACGATCAGCCTCCGGCGAAGAAGGGGGCGAAATCATGACGATGCGTACACTCACGCTCGCACCGCTCATCGCAGCTTTCGTCGGTCTCGGCGCTGCATCGTTAAGCGCACAGCAGATCCCGGGGACGGCGGCAAAGAACGCGGCGCGACGCGTCGTCGCCGCGACCAACGCGCATACCGCCGCGATGCAGAACACGGACGGTCCGGCTGCGGAGCCGGCGCCAACGCAAGTGC
>JACZCV010073982.1_pt1 | contig 22672 bp, 25 predicted proteins | sample 8641841 | NCBI WGS metagenome assembly JACZCV01 (sample SAMN15324606, study PRJNA640507) | soil metagenome | isolation source: monocropping sugarcane control | place: China: Luxin town, Laibin City, Guangxi Province | collected 2019-07-25 | depth 10cm m
CCAGACGAAACGTTCCAGACTTGGGTGGCGGTGTCGACGCCGGCGTACACCTTAATCGCATCCAGGGGCAGACCTAACTGATCTGCCACGATCTGAGCCGTGACGGTTTCATGTCCCTGTCCTTCAGGCGCGGTCGCTATCCGGACACGTACGTTGCCACTCGGGTCCATAGTGATCGAGGCCGTTTCGGTGCAGCCGGACTTACCTAAGCTCTTAGCGCGTTCGGAGGGAGTCTGCGCAAGAGCGATGTATCCGAGGTTCGTTCCGGACGGATCGACAACAAAAGCTATGCCGACTCCGGCCCTTTTGCCCTGCGCTCTAAGTTCGTCTCGTTCCCGAACCATCTCGGCGTATTCGGGGCGTGAAACCAGCGTCCCAATTTGGCCCAAGTAGTCGCCAGAGTCATAGACGCCTCCAAGTGGGGTTCGGTAAGGCAGACGGTCAGATGGGACGAGGTTTCGCCGCCGCAGCTCGACAGGAGTCAGCCCTACCTCCCGTGCGGCCTTGTCCATCAAACGCTCGAGGGTGAAGTAAAGCTGTTGCCCTCCAAACCCGCGATTCAGCCCGGTTGGAGCCCGATTCGTGCTTACCGCCCGTGCTTCGACGTCTACGTTGTCAATCAAATAGGGACCGGTTAGGTTTCCATAGCAGCGGTACAGGGTCGCAGGTTCGGGCGGGCGCAGGTAGGCGCCGATGTCGTCCTTGATGTTTAGGCGCAGGCCGACCACGCGCCCATCGCGGTCCAGACCCAGCTCGCCGTCGGTTACGCGATCCGTTCCAGCCTGGCTAGCCACAAGGTCTTCGTATCGATTGGCGAACCAACGTACTGGGCGATTGGCCAGCTTGCTGGCCAACGCGATTAGGGGCATGTACGCATAGACACCAGACTTGATTCCGAAGCTTCCGCCTATGTCCTCGGGCACCAGAAATCGAACATGGTTGTCGGACAGCTTCAGTGAGGCGGCCACGAGGGGCTGCATCAGGAACGGTCCATGAAAGTTGCTCCAGATAGTGACCTCTTCCGAAGCCTGATCCCAATCGGCGATCACCGCGTAGCACTCGATCGGAGTCGAGCTGTAGCGGGGAAAGTGGAACCTGCCCTTCACACGATGAGCCGCGGTCTGGAAGGCGCCTTCGACATCACCATGGCTGAAGTGTCGATAGCTGATGACCTTGGCGTTTAACACGTCCATCTCCGGATCAAGCAGTTCGTAATCCACCACCACCGCCCGGGCGGCATCCTCGGCGCGGTAGCGGTCGGTAGCCACCACAAGCGCAATGGGCTCGCCGACATACCGCGTCACCTCGATCGCGATCGGCCAGTAGGCAGGTGCTGTAGCCACGCCAACGCTGAACGGCCTCAAGTGTTTCGTTGCATCTTCGCCGGTGACCACAGCAATGACCCCGTTTGCCTTCTCGGCTTCAGAAAAGTCAATGCTCTTGATTCGCGCATGGGCGTGCTGGCTTCTGACAAATGCGACCTCGCCTACGTTGGCCACTGGATGCAGGTTGCCAACGAATCGCCCGCGGCCACAAAGAAGTCGCCGGTCCTCTACTCGTGTCACTGGCTTGCCGATGTAGCCCACTGTGTCAGCTCACAGCTGGCTGGTACTGTCCGGCAACCAAGAGCCGGCGGAGGATCTTGCCGACTGGGCTTTTCGGGATCTCCTTGACGATCACGAGTTTGCGAGGACGTTTGTATCGAGCGAGATCTGAAGCCACAACGAAGGCATCTAGGTCGGCTGCTGTGAGCTCCGCGCCAGCCTTTGGGACAACGAAGGCGGTCACAATCTGACCCCAACGCTCATCGGGAAGGCCGCATACAACCGCTTCGGCAACCTCCGGATGGCGGGAGATCACATCCTCGATCTCAAGGGGATAGACGTTCTCTCCCCCTGTGATGATCATGTCATCAACCCGGCCCTCGATCCACAGGTCGCCATCGTGGTCAAGTCGGCCGAGGTCTCCGGTGAAGTACCAGCCGTCACGAATGGCATTGTCAGTAGCCTCAGGCCTGTTTAGGTAGCCGTTGAAGGCTTCGTCGCTGGCCGTGGACGCGATGATTTCTCCAAGCTCGCCGCCGGCTAAGGCTTCATTGGGAAGGACCCGTCGCTCCCGCGACGCAGGAACGATACGGATTCTTGAATGGATACCGGGTCTTCCTGCGCAACCCGGCTTTCGCCTCTGCTCGGGGGAGATGGTGAACGTGTAGACCTCGGTCGAGCCGTAGTGATTAACGAAAATGTCTGGATCGAACGCCGCCACGCACCTCTCCACGAGCGATGGGGTCATGGGCGCCCCGGCGTATGCGAGCTTGCGGCATCTCGGAAGGCGAACGTGTTCGGCTTCCATAAGCCCGAGCAACATGTGGTATGCGGTCGGGACCAAGTAGAGACTCGTCACGCCTAGCTCGGCGAGGAGCCGTAATACGGGGTCTTCGCTGAGCGATGCCACCGGAACGTAGCAACCGTTCACGAGCACCATTGACAAGAGTGAACGGATGCCCATTGTGTGAGCGATGGTCTGGAGGCCAAGCGTCGACTCACCTAACGAGTAGCCACACTGGACGACCTGCGCGATGCTGGCCGCGTATTCGGCCTTGTGCGTTCGAGGCACCCCCTTTGGCGCGCCAGTTGTTCCGGACGTATACAAGATCACTGACAGTCCGGAGTCGTCCGTATTCGACGCCGAAACAAGTTCCCTTACCGACCTTCTCGATTCCACTTCATCAGTAGTGACCGTGTCCGGCAGTTCGCGGATCTGAGCGATTGTGTCAGCCATCGATTTGTCACAAATCAGTAGTGCAGCTTCACTGTCTTTCAGGCAGTGCTCTATCTCGCGAGAACCGAATCTGAAGTTGATCGGCACGGCGACAGCTCCTGCCAGTTGAGTCGCCATATATACAGTGGCCGTGATTTCCGACTGGCGCATCGCCATCGCGACACGGTCCCCCTGGCCGACCCCGAGCCGTCGAATCAACCCCGCTACCGATGACACACGCTCGTACCAATTGGCATACGTCAGACCGGAGCTGCCATTGTGGATCGCGAGCCTCTCTGGATACCTTTTTACCGCGCTCTCGAATGCCCAGCCGATGTTCATTGGCCGCTCAACCCCTTGAGGTCAGTTTGGCAGCAGCCGTACAGGCAACGCAGCGAATCCCTGGACGTTCGCAGACGGGATCCGTGAAGTCGTATCTGCGAGTTCGATTCGTGAGCATCTGCTGGCCAGAGAGCCGATTACCTCCTGGATCTCCATGCGCGCAAGTGGGGCACCAAGGCATGCGTGCTCACCCCCGCCAAAGACAAGATTCGGGGGCATTGGCTTGCGGCGAATGTTGAACTCGTCCGGGTCCGGGTACGCCAACGGATCTCGGTGCGCGCTCGCCACGTTGGGAAGTAACCATTCGCCCTCCTGGATGGCGACATCTCGGAACACTACAGTTCGGTCAGCCATCCGCTGCAGCTGGTAGATGCGCGGTGCAAACCGGCAGCACTCCTCGACGGCCCCTTTCAACAGCTCGGGTTCAGACCTCAGTGCATGCCACTGGTCCGGCCGCCGAGCGAACAGATCGATGCTGAGGCAGATCTGATTAGCTGTGTTATCGGTGCTGGCCTCCATCACAGTCGCAACGAGATTCACGGTCTCATCTGGGCTGAGCCGTTCCTCGCTGGTTGCCGCCACGGCTGCCGACACAAGATCCATACCGGGGCTGCGTTGCCGATGCCTGATCAAATCGCGAACGAAACCATCAAGCTCGATATAGGCGGCTTCAATTTCCGGCTTGTTCTTTGGATCCATTGCAAAGATCTTCAGCAGTGAGTCCGAAACACGGCTGATAAATGCCGCATTGTCCTGTGAGACGGCCAGCATCTCGCAGAAGAGAGCCGCTGGCAGCCGGCTCGCGACCTGGGCCACGAAGTCAGTTGTGTCCGACCCGTCCGCGTCGTCCAGCCACGAGTTGACTAGCCTATGCGCGATAGCCCGCAACTGCTCGATCGAGCGGAGCGAGAAGAAGGGCGTTAGAACCTTTTTGAGCTTGAGATGCTCCGCGCCTTGCGCATAAAGGATCGAGGACACCCAAGCCTCGTAGAAGGGGCCGGACGTTATGCCACTCATCGAAGCCAACTTGGCTCCGCCGTTTTGAAATCGGCGGTCGCGGGTCAGCGCCACACAAGCTTCGTACGTCAGAACTTGCAGACCGAGCTCACTACTGGCCAGCCATGACCGCTCGCGGAGCTCGGCAAGCCGGGGATAGGGGTCGGCCATGTAGTTCGGATCGAGAACCGAGAGAAAAGGAATTTCCGCGGTTGCCATACTCCCGCTCCCTACGGATTTCGGTCGTTTACGACTATTGATCGACCGTCCTGGTTCCGGCGCCTTGCTCCGGCCTCAGGCTGAAGCGTAGCGAATCTTGTTGTCGAGGGCGCTAATCACCATAAAACCAGCGCCCGTCTCGTATCCCGACGCCAGCTAAGCTGGGCGCCGGCCATGGGCACCGCAGCGATTGACTCGAGTCGAGATGTGGGTCGCCGGGAATCACTCGATCGAATCGACCTCGCCATCATCGCCAAGCTCCAACACGACGGCAGGATCACCGTGCGGCGGGTGGCCGCTAGCGTGGCCTTGTCCGAGACCGCAGTCCGCCAGCGATTGAATCGGCTGATTGCGACTCGAGCCATCCGAGTGGTCGGATTGGTTGATCCACAGGCCCTCGGCCGCCCACTCGTTGCCTGGTGCTTGATCCGAACTGACTCTCAGAGCACCGAAGTCGGTCGCAGCCTCGCAGCCCAGCGGCAGATCCGATGGGTGGCTCGATGCGGCGACGTCGATCAGTTGATCGCTCAGACTAGCTGTTCGAACAACGAGGAGCTGCTTGAGATCGTGAATACGAGGGTGCGAGAGACAAAAGGCGTCAAATCGGTTGAGACTTTGATCCAGCTTCGTACTCACGTCACCGAGTTCCGCTTTACGGCGGCCGGAAATGAGTACGCGCGACCGTCAGAGGTTTGGGTGAGAGGTGCACACCCCAGCCGGATTCTTGACGACACGGACCGGACCATTGTGGATGCGCTCCAGGCTGATGGAAGAACAACTTTCAAGAGGTTGGGCGATCTCACGGGCTTAAGCACGGCTTCGGCTCGCCAGCGCTATCAACGCCTCCGACGCGATGGAATCCTCCGCGTGAGAGCTGTGCCCGATCCGGCCTGGCTGGGGATGAATGTGTCCGGCTTGCTTGGCATCCGAGTACGCGGAAGTTCCTCAAAAACGGCGGCGGCTCTTGCTCGACACCCGGAGGCTACGTTTGTTTGCGAGTGCGCCGGCCGTTACGACGTCCTTGTTGAGGTGGTTTGCAGGGACGCGGGGCACTTCGCCACCGTGTATCACGACACTATCACCGCCACTCCGGGAGTAGTCGCAGCTGACATGTTTGAGTATCACCACGTAGTGAAGGAGTCGTTTGACTTCTAGCAATCGCCAATTCGTAGCGGATTCGTAGGCGGGGCTTGTCAGCGGAAACATAATCCGCTACTGTCTGCTGATTCCGAGGCGATGGCGAAAGTGAGACGCCTCGCATTCGAACTTTCTCGCACGAGCGCGACTGTCTCGGCTGGCACGGCAAATGGTGAGGGCGCCAAGGGATGGGGAGGTCGACGTCGAATACTGGAGCGGCAAGCGGCCAGGCGCCGCCGCGCTTCCAGAAGAACGGCGGGGGTTCGTGGAGCTTTTCCGATTACCAGGAGGAGCCGCTCACCTTCTTTCTAGAGCCGTACCGACGCTACGGACCGGTGTTCGAGGTCGAATTTGACGGTGCGCCGACGATCGTAATTGCCGGGCCAGAGGCCAACGACTTCTACATGCTCAACCGGGACCTTTGGGTATACCGCAAGGCCTTTGCCTTCATTAGCTATGTCATCGAGCGCGACCTCATAACGCTCGACGGCCGAGAGCACTCCGCCAAACGCCAACGCATGCAGCCTTCTTTCCGTCATGACGTACTCCAACATCACGTCGTGGACATGCGGAGTGCTGTCCGTGAACTGCTGCAAGAGGTCGAGGGTTCCGAGGTCGACCTACGGTGGCTCATGAATATCTCATTCTTCCGCCAAAGCAGCAGGGCTCTGGGACTGAACCTTCCAGATGACGTTTTTGCTGACGTCCTGGAGGCGGAACAGTACCTGCTCGAAGGTACGGCTTACGACAGTCCCGACAGCCCACTCGCCCAACAATTCTCCGTCGCCTTTGAGCGTGCAAAGAACAGAGTGCGGCCATATGCCGAGGCCTGTCTAGCCGATTCGAGAAACACCGGCATGCTCGCCGTGATGGCTCGTAGCCACAAGCCCGAGGCCGAGCCTAACTTCTCCACAGACGAGCTCATCGAGGACGCGGTCGTCCTGCTAGAAGCCGGAGTCGAGAATGGCGCCCACATCATCTTGTGGGCACTTCTTTTCCTTGCGCGGGATCCGGAACTGGCCCAGCGAGTTCGCGCCGAAGTCACCGCCCTCGACAACTCCAGCGAACTGTCAGCCAACGAAGCTCCCCTGCTGAACGCGACAGTACTCGAGGCAGAGCGCATCCGACCACCGTTCCCATTTCTGCCCAGGGTCGCGACCAATGATTTCGATCTCGCCGGTAAACGCGTTCCCGCCGACCAGCCTCTGCTTCACGCGATTACGTTGGTTCACTTTCTCGATGAGATCTATCCCGACCCACTCACCTTCAGGCCTGAGCGTCATCTGACGATTCATCACCCCGCGAAGCTGCACTCAGCGTTTGGGATGGGTCCACATCGCTGCATCGGCATGCCGCAGTCCCGCATACAGGCGGCCCAAACGCTGGCTGAGTTGCTAAGACATTGGAACCTCGAGGTCCGATTCGAGCCATCAATGCGCTATCGCATGAAGAGTTCGGTAACACCGATCGAAGACAGTTTGCCGGTGATCGTCACTAGGAGGAGGACAGATGGCTGAAGGGGCGTCTCAGATGGCGACTGCGAATGAGAAGTACGAGGTTTTCGTCATCGAGCAAAGGGGCATCGACTACATCCCTCCGCAACAGCGGTTTGCTAAAGCGGCGGACCTGTTCTGGATGTGGATGGGAACGATCTCAGGGCCGTTCTACTTGATCTACGGATCGCTATTGATAGTCGTCGGGCTCAATCTCGCACAGGCTGCCGCCTTGATTGTCATCGGCAACATCATCTCTTTTATTCCCATGGGCTTGGCGAGTCTACCCGGCCAGGCGTCGGGCACCGGAGCGTTCGCGACATCCAGAGCCGCATATGGCCCTAACGCCAACCGAGCTGTCGGCGTTTTCAACTGGCTCACGCTGCTGGGCTATGAGTCAACCGACCTGGCAGTAATCGTGCTAGCAGTCTTAGCACTAAGCGGCAAATTCGGACTGGGTACCTCCAATGGCTTGAAGGTGGCGGTGATGCTTCTCGCTCTCGCGATTCAACTACCACTTCCCCTTTACGGACACGCCACTATCGTTAAGGCGCTCAGGATTCTCTCCTACATATTCATCCCTGGAGCCATCCTTCTCGCCATCCTCATTGCTCCCAAGGTGCAAGTGGCGGCTGGCTCCCCGGCCGGATTCGTGCCTTTCACGATTGCCATAGCCCTTGTCCTAAGCGGAGGCGGAATCGGCTGGTGCGCCCAGGCGAGCGACTACTCCAGGTACATCTCCGACAAGGCGCCCAGGTGGTCCGTTTTCTTTTGGACCACAGTTGGTGCGATGGTGCCCGCGATCGGACTAGAGCTGATCGGGGCTGCGGTCACCACCACGGTCCCCTCGGCCAGCGACCTGATCTCGGGTTTGCCATCAGCGCTTCCGGGCTGGTTTGTGGTGCCGTTCCTACTGTTGGTGATCCTGAGTGTCTACGCTGGCAACACGCTTGACCTGTACTCCTCAGGCTTGACGCTGCAGGCGATCGGAATCCGAATCCGTCGATGGCAGGCCGTAATCGTTGACCTTGTAGTGTCGGGTGTCGCCCTGTTCATCATTATCTTCTCGCAATCGTTTAACACCCTCCTCACCAATTTCCTATTGCTGCAACTGATCTGGGTTACTCCATGGGCGACGATATTCGTCGTTGACTATCTCCTCCGTGGCGCCAGCTATGACCCGCTCTCGCTGCTGAAGGTCGCGAAAGGACTGTATTGGCGCAACGGTGGAGTCCACATCCCAGGGGCGGTGGCTCAAGTATCCGGATCCATCGCGGCTGCGCTCTTCATTAACACTCCAGCTTTCGTGGGTCCGCTATCGAACAGGATCGGCGGAGCCGACTTCAACGTAGTCGCAGGTGCTCTCGTGGCCGGGGTTGTTTACTTCGCTCTTGCCTACAGAACTGTGCCCCAGGAAGGACTGGCAGCAAAGGGTGAGAGGGAACGACTCGAAGAGACCGTCGTGGCTACCAAGCCCGTCGGGTCTTTAACATAGCGACGAGTTTGGGCTTCGAGGCGGACATCAGACCGCTCTTTCGGCAGGTGGACCGAGAGGAGATGAAGTGGGCGTTCGACCTGTGGAAGTACGAGGACGTCAGGGCCAACGCAGAGGCGATCATCGAGCAAGTTTTTGCACGCGCCATGCCCTGCGATCAAGCTTGGCCAAGCGAGCAGGTCGACAAGTTAGTGGAGTGGTTCGAAGCCGGGATGCCACCGTAATCGATCCTATGCCGCATGCCTAGAACGAAGTAGGCCATTCGACCCTATCTCGGTATCGCCACGCTGGCCAAACTCAGGACGAGGTGAATTGAATGGCCTACTTCTATGGTTTGACGTCGACTGCGCCCGCCGGCCTAGATCTCCTAATCATCGTGATCGCGACGATCGTGCTTGCCATAGCTGTCGCGATCGTGATTTCGCTGATCGAGCGGCCGGCCACAACTGTGCCATCAGCAACCACTCGTGTGGAAGGAACTTACCCCAAAGCCGCCTGAGTCGAGCCGCGGTTCGTCCGGTCCGCCGATGAGCTGGTAGCGAGCGACCGTCGCAAACTAGTTTGGCGGGAATCTGCTGCACGGGCACCCGCGGGCCGATGAGGCCTAATCCCGAGGCGGCTCAACTCCTGGTTGCTGTCGATAACTCGTAGGTATCGGTAGCGCGATCTCGCACGTACCGAACGAAGAATGCCCTCCCGTCGCTTGCCCGCGAGTAAGCGGAGGGACAGCGAACGAATCTCCAGTGGCCACCGGCGCAAGAACTCGTGATTCGAAGCTAGGTCACCATGGAATCACCGGCCACTGTCCTCGGGCGTGCCATCGCTGTTGACGAGCAATCGCGAGTCGCCAACCTCGCGGAGTCGAGTAGCACCACCACCATTTCGGCCTGAATCCAAGCTGCGGCTCGAGGTGGTCGGCGGCCAGTTTGGCGCTAATGGTCGAACTACGAACCGAAAGAAAGGAGAGTGGCAACCCGAGGAGCACCAGAAGTACAACCGATCCACCGGCGATGGCGGTGGCCTGAATAGACATTGCGACTATGAACACAGCCATCCAGATGACCGCGGCGAGCCAGACAAATAATCCCCAAATGACGCAGCGCGCGCCATACATGGCGGCCGCCTCTCCGACCGTTGGCTCGTTCGCCTCCCGATTTCGGCGCCCGAGCTTATCAACGAGCCCGCGACGATGGGCCCTGCCGGCTGGAGCCATGCGCACACACGATATCCTGCCGTCCGAGCACGGTCGTGCGGTTCCCTGACACGTGTCAGCGAGGGAGACTCTTGGTCGCGTGGCTCTTCGCGGTGCTCGGACGCTCGTCCTGGCCTACTCTTCGACAGTCACGGCTACCGACCGGGAGAGTTTGGACCCGTGATTCGCGGGCCTGAGTGCGACATGCTTGCGATAAGGCTCCCCTATCGAAAACGGCTGGACTCGCTCCAGAATGGAGCGCAAATCGTGAGACGTAGTCGCCTTCCGGGCGCCGGATTGTGGCGTTATGCCGCTCTGGTATTGGTGGGGCTGTTTGGACTACTCGCTTGCGGCACCACGTCGAGTGGCGCCAGCGTCGTGTCGGTTCGTGTCACTCGTCAGGCTGGCTTGGTTGTAGTGCCTGCTCTTGATCAAACCGTTAGCGACCCGGGAACGGCGCAACAACTGGCGACTGACGTCTTGGCCCTGCCGCGGTTTCAACCAGGTGGATACCTCTGTCCGGTCGACTTCGGTACGACCTACACCCTCTTGTTCAGCACAAGAACTCCTTACAGGTGGTCCGCAGTGGTATCGGTGCTCGGATGTCAGACGGTGAAACTGAGCGATGGCCGAGTTCTCCGAGCAGCGAATACATCCAAACTTTATGCCGATCTCGGCGCGGCCTTGGGTCTGCCTCCGGACGAACTCGTTCCGCGGCCGTGCCCAAGTGAAGCGCCAGATATCGGCCGGATAGGTCGCATGCGCCGAATGACCTGCGGGTATAGCGCCACGATTGATCTGAATAGGTTTCCATTCCTGGCGCCGCTTGAATTGCTACGAATACCGCGGTGCAGCTGCAGTCAAGGCAGCCGGTCATGCGATGGCGACCTGACCCGTGGCCGCATCGACAGTCCCATAGCGGCCGGCGCATGAGAGCTTTCGACTCTCGGCGTCCGAGATCCCTCACGCTAGCCCTACTCGATCGTCCGCCCATGCGTAGCAGTATCCACAGGATGACCATTCCATACAGCAACGCGAGCGAAAAACGGTGCTAAATGACGGCACTGAGCGGTGCTCCGCGAGTACGAATCGTCATTTCTGAACCGGCGGAGCCGATCTGTTAACCGCAAGGCTCAGGGTTCGAATCGCTGCTCCTGAGCCGAATCCGAATTCAAGACTGGGGTCGCTCCAACTTTTGTATCCGCTCATGAAATTAGTCTTGAATCAAAGTTCGCCATACAGAGCCCGATAAGGCGATCCACGGCGCCGGCGTCGATAGATAATCGGCCGATGGTGCGGCTGGGAGAAGTCATCAGCGCTATCGAAAGTTCGTGGCGGACAAAGTCGCTGCGACTCGAGATGCATGGCCGCGATCACCAATGGCGCTACTGGCAGAGTGGGAGTTTCCGACGCCTCGAGACTGATCCTGGGGACCAGGTTCAGATTTCTCGCGGAGAAGTCTGCTGGCGGTCGTCGCCCGAGGAAGGCGTTATCGAGCTCCGCAACACATCGATGTCCTTCGGACCGCCTGAGGCCGTCGTCGATCTGAGGGGGTTTCTGGCAGGAGAGTTGACTGCTGCGGAAGAAGACGAGGTTGCGGGTCGACGCGCAGTACGACTGATCGTAAAACCGCGCGCCGGGCTTCCAACTTACTTGGCCCAGATGTTCCAGAAGCCCGAAGCTGAAGTTTGGGTCGACATCGAGCGCGGAGTAGGCCTCAAGACGTCGCATGCTGAAGTGACCGCCATCGCATTTGACGAACCGCTCAACGACGAGCTATTTCAGGCTCCGGGTGCGGTCAACCGGCCGGAAGCGCCGGTCCGGATCGCCCCCCACGAAGGGACGAGACTGACGACTGAAGAAGCGATCCGCGAAGCACCCTTTCCGTTGATGGCGCCGACGAAGCTGCCGGCGGGAACACGCCTCGTCACCTGGATGATGTGGGACTTTCCGAACGTGAAATGGATGGGTGCCATGTATCTGGTCGAGCCCGGGCCCTATTGCGCGATCTCGCTGCATTTGAGCACACAGTCAGGTCCGGATGGACCCGATACAAAGTGGACAGACCTCGAGGTTGGCGGCAAATTGGTCAAGGTATCGCGAGACGAGAAGAATCCTCTGGCTCCGTCCTGGGCGCGGACGGAGCGTGATGGCGTAATCATCAGCCTTCAATCCGCATTGCCTCCGGAGATGCTGGCTGAGATAGCGGCGTCGGTGGAGCGACTGTGAGCGCGCTGTTCGACGCGCTTGAGCTAATGCACTCCGCCGACAAGTCCTGGACGTCGATCCAGGCTGAGGGCGTCGAGTGGACTGACTCTCGACTCCGGCACACAGCGGTCCGCAGAGAGATGGACCGGCGCCCGCACGGACCCCGTGGCTCGGGCCAGAGCTTCACACCGGTATTTGGAAGGTATCGAGGCGAGCAGCCCAAGCCCCCCGACCGATTCACAAGTCCGTGGCGAGCGTGGCTGAAGTCGCCGACTCATTACCGCACCGAGATAACCCCGCCTCTGATTCCAAAGATCACCCAGGTCGTTCGGGACAAGACATGGTGGACGTGGCAAGGGCAGGGACCGGTCACATCGAACCTCGATGACGAGAAGCATGGCTCGGGGTCACCCATCCAGGCGCTCCACCTCCTGCGCCCAGCCGCGCTCCTAGCGCACGCTGAGTTCGAATACGTGAGGAAGGCGACTGCGGTTGGTCGCAAAGGGCTTCTGCTTGAGGTCAGGCCCGTCCCGACACCAGGAATCGGCTCCATGATGCTCGTCGGGCTGATAGGCGATCGCAGTCAGATCGTGGTCGATTCTGAGCGAGGGGTCGTTCTCCGACTGCAGTCCTGGCACGACGGCGCGCCCCTGCAGCGCGTGACGTTCAAGCGAATTCTCTTTGACGGGGCCATCGACGAGGACTTGTTTCGCACGCCCGAACCAGTCATCGATGCGAGACAACGCTTTAGACAGCGCCGACATTTCTGGCAGCTCGACCAGGTTGCGGCATTAGCACCGCATCCGGTCTTCGTTCCTACGGAGCTGGATTTTCAGATCAATGCCTTTCCGGGCCTGTGGTTCCATGGCGCAACTGGAGACATCGACGAGGGCGATCCGGAAGAAGGCGCCCACGCGTCGGTACAAGTCCATTACTCGATCGTCAACGCGGGTCGAACTAGCACGCTCTGGGTTCAGGAGTCGACGTCGCCATTCGTTCTGGACGAGGACAAGGACTGGCAGGACGTCGGCGGCGTACGAGTCAGGACCCGCGGAACTATCTCACAGGTCCGCCTGGCCAAAGACGGTGTGTTCATCCATATGGAGTGCGACGCGTACTCAATTGACGAGCTGATCATTCTGGCCCGATCACTTCAACGACTTCCGGCCGAGCCGCCGTCCCTGGTTACCGTCCGGTAGCGGCGTCGTCTACCGCAGGCAACGAGGAACATCCGCGCACCCTCAATGTGCCCGATTGCTTGTGTAGGCGGCCGGGGCTCGGCCATGCCCGGCGCGGTTAAGATGACGCCGCTTTGGAATCGCCAGCGCCTGTCCCGCGCCAGCTGAGCCCTGACGGGAAGTACTGGTGGGATGGTGCCAAATGGCTGCCTGTTGACGTTCATCCGGTCGCCTCAGAAGCCGGTCACCCAGGAAGTATTCAGAGGCAGTTGTCCCCAGACGGCCGTTTTTGGTGGGATGGCCAGCGATGGCTTCCCTATAGGCGGATCACTTGGAACTCCATTCAATTGCGCACCAATCCGCCCGAAGACGCAGCCACCCTGGCGCGCAACCTGGGTATCTGGTGCATCGTCTTTGGCACTATCTCACTGCTGCTCGGCGGCATCTCGATCCTCGCGCTGATCGGTGGGATCGCAGCTCTTGTCCATTGGACGGGATTTCGCGGGAGTAATGCCCGGGCAGGTGGAACTCTGCCCGGGTCCGACAAAGCGACCTTAGGCTTGGTTCTGACCATCATCGGACTGGCCGAGATCCTCGCGTCCCTCGCACTTAGATTCGCCTTTAGGGTCTGATTCGCACCAACTGCTCGCGATACGAAGGGGTTTCTCTAACTCCAGTCAGTAGCTTTGACTAAGTAGTTTTGCGGTGGCAGACTTGGGGATGTGGACGCGCCGATTTGGCTGTTACTTGTCTACTTCGGACTCGGCGGGTTAGCGCTCGCCTCCTGGATCGTGCTGGTAGCTGACTCTGCGTCTCAGATCGTTGCCGGACGACCCGCTTTCATACCTTTAGAGGCAGCTCTTCGCAATCGGAGGCCTGCGACGGCAGCGGACTGCGTTATACAGGGTGCCTCGAAGGGCTTCCTGGCCATAGGCATGGCACTCCTATTGGCAGGGACCGTGGCTATTAGTCTCATCAGCCTCGTGGCGCCGAGCGTCCCGCCCTTATCTCACATGCCCCGGCCTTTTCTGATCGTCCTTCTTGCGACCTGGGTTGGATCACTGTTTCTCGGGTTTGTTTGCATGATCCTGGGAACAGCCCTTGCTTGGCGGGTTAGGTATGTGCCCGCCGCCTATGTCACGGCCGATTAGGGAGCCAGCTGAAGACGGCAGCCGCTGAAGAAATTCAGATGGAGAATGAGCCCTTGCGGCTTCTGAGGCGCCTTGTGACGCGCGATTGATCGAGATTTATCGAACGCTTATACTCGCCGTACATCGGTCGGACATTGATTTCAGGAGCAGAGATGCCAAGAGGCAGACCTCGACGCCTTGGTGGTCACGAACTCGTTGAGCAGTTGAATACGACAGTGGCAGCGCTCATCAAAGAGAATCGCAAGCTGAAGAGACAGAACGAAGCACTGAGCACACGCGCGAGCAAGGGCTCAAGCGGAAATGTCGATCGAAGCCTGCGGGGAATCCAGAAGCGCGTGCAGAAGGCGCTGACCGCGCCGGCGCGCCGCCGGCGGCGCAAGAGAGGGGCTGCAACAGCGACCGCTGAGCGGACGACGCGAAGGAAGAGGGCCGCCTAGTTCGCCGTCGACCTCGAAGCTATCGATAACCGTCAGCTATCGCGAACTCGCTATGGCGCCGCGGCTACGAAAAACCTGTTGCGCCGGAAACTTCAGATTCGCCCTAGAGTTCGCCCCACATCGAGTAGGGACTGCTCCAGGAGGTAGATTTGAGCCGCCCAGTTGCGTGTATCGCGGGGTTATTCAGCGGGCTTGGCACCGGCGACGTCTTGCGCACATTCGCGAGTTCCTTGACCAACGACCCAACCCTCCTCAGATGGGCCCTAATAATTGGTACGGTGGCTGGCGTGGCCGGCGCGGTGGGCTCCTGCCGGACGACAAGCCAAGCCAAGCGTGACTGCACAGTCGTAATTGTCAGTTGGGAACTTATTCTCATTGCCGTCGCCGTCCCGATGGCGGCCGACGCAATCCTTCCTGGTTCGTCAGTTGTACAAATCGTGGCTTTTGGCTCGATCGTGCCCTGGTTCTTCGGATGGCTGATCCAGATCGTGGATGTCATTCCGCGCGAAACACCTAGGTCCGGGGGAGTTACAGCTTCGGCCTGAGTGGATATTGATAATTGGCAGTTATCCCGAGGCTGCGTCAGCGCTTCGGCGCGAATGACGCCCCAGCCGCTCCCCATCGGCGTGTTTGCAAAAGGTTCCTTCCGGAGTGTTAATGCAGGTCCAAGCGAACCCGACCGAACCGGACCTCCTTCCCGGTCTATTCGCGGCCTTTAAGCCCACGCCGTTTTGCGTCTTCCATGTCCTTGTCGGTCAACGCGGCGCCTCGCGTTCGGGCCAAGAAGACACGCATTGAATCAGTGAAGTCGATGCCAGACATAACCACTTCCATGGATAGCTCTTTCGCGGGCTCACCCGGCTCGCGAAAGTCTTGAATGTGAACCCCAGTCTCTCCCGGGGCCAGGTAGCTCACTTGGCACCATCGACTTACTGAACCGACATGGACTGGATCGATACTTCGGTCCCTGTCGGCTGCCCGCCGATTGATCGCTGCCATGATCTGGAGCTGATCCTGCCAATTCGCGGGGCGCTGAAGAATCAATTCTTTATCCGCTTCGGCAACTGCTCGCTGGCCAAGCCCAGCCGCTCGAACTTCGGGCTCCGTGACTTCAAACACTCCGCATCGAAACGTTCGCCTAGGCTTCAGCGTGGCCGGATCGATATTGTTGATCTCGAAGTAGAAGCGCTTTCCGCTTCCCTCGAATATCCCTCCGGTCAGTATTAGGACAAAGCGACCAAGGTGAGACCGGCCGATATCTCGAGTTAGTCGATCGCGCAGGTGCTCGAGCATCGGCATGATCGGCCGCTGCTCGCCACGGATGGTTTCGCGGATCCACTGGATCATCGGTTTGCCGCCGGGGGCCTCTGCTAGGCCAGTGAACGCAAGCAGTACCTTGGGTCCATCCGGCAGTGGTGGGCACAGGATGCTGAGCTGCTTTGGCGCGGCCTCGTCAAGGGTCGCCCCGGTCTGACTATTGGTCAGTCGATAGTCCACCGACTGCCAGATTCCTTCAGGCCGAATCAGGGTCATGACCAGCGTCATGCAGCAACTCTACGGACCCATCACGACGCAGATCAAAAGCGCCTGATCGACAGCGTCCGCCAATTCCGATAGGGGAGGCGAAAGGTGATCATTGCAAATCCCGACGCGCTGAAGCGCTCTCGTAGAGTCGACGTTCCCCCAACAGCAGCATGATTCCCGGCTTCGCTTGGGTCGCAGGACCATGTCGCTATTGGCAGGCCCTGGGCGACCACGTAATCGCGACTGGCTATGCTCCTGAGCCACTGCGTGCCGGCAAATTGGCAGTTTCGGCGGCGCGGTCGTCGAGATGGCCTTCAGCGCTGGTTGCTAGCGATAAGAAAGGGCTATCTGAAGGGCGTCGAACTTGTGGTGAAGAGCCCTAAAGCTTGGATGGATCGTGATTGGAATCTTGGCACTTAGTGGTTGAAGGGATGGGCGCATGGCGCTAATGTGTCGCCGAGGCCGAAGTCGTGGTCTGGTACAACCTTGGACTGATCGCGCTCATAGTGAGCCTGGCGCTTACGGCCGGACTGTCGAGCTACCCACGACTGTGGGTCCGGGCTCGCGTCGTCGCAAGTTTTGCTCTCCGGCTGAGCGCAGTGTTCATCGGAACATGGTTGCTTATCTCAGTTGCCGCACGTGTGTCGACGGGCCTGGTTGCGGGCGGTGTAACTGAACCCGCAGGCATCGTTCTGGCTGGCCAGGTCCTCGTTGCAGGTGCGCGCAGCATCGCCCTCTTGGCGGTTGCGGTCGTCTGGGGGACATCTATAGGTCTCGGGACTGCCTACATGCAGTATGCCACCCGAAAGCAGCGACTCCCAATCTTGTGGCTCCTAGCAACGCTCCTATGGGTTATGCCCACATTTCTCTTGGGCATCTTCGCCCAAGAGATGCAGGCCCAGATATTTCAGCACTCGGGTTATGTCGTCACGGGCGGCTATGGAACAGCCAGCCCGCTGCAGGTCTTCTGGGCGGGCGTGGTTTTGGGAATCCGGCCGGCGACATACATCTACCGTCATTCCTACCTCGCTATGGGTGATCAACGCCAAAGCGAGCACGTAAGAACCGCCATCGCCAAAGGAATGCCCTGGACCGTTGTGGTTCGCAAACACATACTCAGGCCGTCGCTTAGCACCATCACTGCCGGCTGGCTCAACTCGTTTCGGCTGATGATCGGGTCTCTGCCCCTAATTGAATGGTTCTTTGCCTATCCGGGTCTTGGGCAGCAGTTGATTTACTCGCTCGGCATTGCAAGGCCTGATCAGGTTGGCGCGTTTCAGCCAGATGTGGCGATCGCGTTTGTAGTCGGTCTGGCTGTCGTTCTTGTCCTTATAGAAACGATCGCTCATCTGCTGCAACAGGTCTGGGATCCGCGGCTGACCGCGGTGAGAGTCGAGTCCTGATGAAACTCCTCCGCGCAGCTTGGCGAACTGTCGCCGGTGCCGCTGCTGGCGTGATGCTGCTGTGTGTGACGGGCCTGGTCGCTTACGGGCTGACCATTCCCGACCGCTGGTGGACGGTCGTATACGCCGGAGCGACGGTGCCGGGATCTAACGCAGTCGAGTTGACACCTTTCCCCGCCCTGAACCTCGTCACGCCCTTCGATCTGAACCTGAAATCGTATGGAACCCATTTCTATCTCTTGGGTTCAGATGAAGGCGGCCGCGACATCATTGCCCTTGTCGCTCACGCCGCGTTGCCTTCGCTGGGTTTGGTCGCGCTGGTCGTAGTCGTACGATTCGTCGTCGGCGTCGTCTTCGGCGTGTTGATCTCTCTGGGCTCGGCTTGGGCACGCACGCTGAGCCGAGCTGCTGGCAGCTGGGTCATGGGATTCCCCTACCTGGCACTCGCCATCGTTGTCATCGAGGCGCTCGAACCATCCGGAAAACTGACAGCCTTCGTGGCAGGTATGGCACTAGTCGGCTGGCGTGACATCGCCGATTTAGTAGCTGAGCGAATCGAATACGTTCGGGCGCAACCGTTCGCCACAGCTGCGCAAGCGCTCGGGACGTCGGGTCTCAGGTTCTTGGCGATGCATGTAGTGCCGTTCTTGCGCCCAGCGCTACTCGTCGAATTTGCGTTCCAGGCTAGCGCCGTCATTGCGCTTATGGCGGAGCTTGGTTATCTGCAGGTCTATCTCGGCCCCACCCTCATACTCCATCAGTCAGGCGATAACTCGATTGCGCTGCTTACCAGCCCTGAGCTGGGGCAACTACTGGCCGACTCACAGCGCAACCTGCTCTATCAACACGCACAACTAGTCCTGGTGCCGGCTCTGATGATCGCCATGCTCGCGATGTCCTTTGAACTGATGGGCACGGCAATGCGAGGTAAGACCCGATTTCAATCCTGAGAGCCGTGTTTATTGCGATTGCGGCCAGCTGGGTGGCAGCCATCGGCACAGCCAACGCGCTGGCTTCGAATGACTGGACCAGCGCGGGCGATCTTCCCGCCGTGCAGAATGGGGCTACCCTGACGGCCCTCTCGAACGGAGGCGCGTTGGTGGCTGGTGGCGAGCCCGTAACAAGAGGCTTCCCGCCGCCGGACAAGCCGACCCTGGCGACAAGCTATGTGTTGGACCCGCGCACGTCAAGTTGGCATCGCGTTGCAGATATGCCAGAAGGACACGCCAGCGCGGTTGCGATCCTGCTCCCCAGCGGACAGGTGATGGTTATGGGCGGATACGCCGATACTCGCAACACAACAACTGCCAAAGTGGCCATATTCGACCCCGCATCTCAGACCTGGCGCGACGCAGCCCCGCTGGGTGGCCCAATCGTAGACGCGGCAGCTACCCTCCTCGCCGGTGGCCGAGTACTCGTCACCGGCGGCATCTCCAGATCGATAGTTCCTGGAACGATCGGTTCTCAAGACCACCTAGCGCCCATCTTGAGCGCGGCGACGGAGATTTTCGATCCTGCAACTGGTAGCTGGGCTTCAGCTCCGAAAATGCTCGGCACCCGCGCCAGCCAGGCCTCAATCCGGCTAGGTGACGGAACCGTCCTTGTTGTCGGCGGGACAAATGGAATCAATCCACTTGCAACCGCTTCTCTGTTTGATCCCTCGTCAAGCCGATGGCTAGCGTTGCCGCCTTTGCCCAAAGCCCTTGGCTATCCAGCCATTGCGCTCTTGGCTGATGGCAACGCCATCGTGGTGGGGTCGTATGGGACCCTTGCTACAAGCGCTGGCCCTGCTTCTACGCCAGGGCAAACCGGGACGCTCACGGAGATCTTCAATACCAAGTCCCGGACATGGTCTTCGGCCCAGGGACCGCCTTCGCAATCGCTGACCGGGGGTACGGGATTTCTGGTAGCACACCGGCAAGCATTCTTCCTCTCCTTCGACGGAACTTCCGTTCAAGGTCTTCTCTATGACGCCACCATCGATCGCTGGTCGGTCACGACTACGCTCTCAACCAACGAGCCTTACAGCCCGGTGGTGGTGAAGTTGAGCGATGGCCGTGTTCTGGTCCTTGCTGGCACCCGGACCGCTTTGTACGGAGGGTCTTTGGCTCCGGCTTCGGGTGGCGCCATCCAGAAGAGCTTTCTGGAGTCGACCAATACTGCCGTCGCCTTGACCACCATTGCACTTTTCCTCGCAGCACTCCTAGGCGCACAGAGGTTACGAATCCGTCTTCGTCAGCCTGCCTGAATTCGGAACTCGGGCAGTGGACGGCTAACGATGAGTCGCCATTGGCTCGCCTGACGGTCGCGCCAATTGCTAGCGATAAGAATTTTGATATCGGTTACGCCTAACGGCCTTCAACTTATTCAACGACGTGAGTCAAGTGGTTGCCGCCAAATCGATTGTATTTTTCGCGAACCCGGAATATCACGAAAAGAAAGCGCTAATCAGCTGCGCATCGGTTGACTGAGGGAGCGGATTCAAAGCGGCCAAATGTCGATGCTTTCGATAAGCACCCACTATCGTGAGCTTGCAATTGGTAACTGGAAGATACCGGCGGCATCGTTCAGCCATCGCTTCGAGCACGGTCGCAGTGAGCCACCCACCTTGCAGTGGCTTGCGTCGAGTGGGGCGGAGAATACGGTTCCAGGCGACGGAACCCATCAACCGACAAAGTGGTCGCGGGTCGCGATTTAGTGGAGAGTCGACCGCCCAAACCGCCAATGGTAAGTTGGCTACGAAATCCACACCACGACGCAAAGATGCCGGCGCTAGCGGCTCAGCACGCTTAAACCTGCTGCAGTCGACCCGAGTCCGATGAGAACCCAAATGATGCCGATAAATGACGCCGCGATCCTTGACGGCGGACGGTCCTCAGTTGTCGGCCAGAAGGGTAGGAGATCCTTCTGTAGCCTTTGCTGGTCGCGAACATTCATGAGCTCCTGCGTGCCCAATCCACGGAAGTTCACTACGAGCAGCACTCCGCCGATAACGATGAGGGCGCCACCGACCAACAGCGCGATTCCGCCCGCCCTGCTTCTGATGAGTAAGCCGGCAAGCCCTAGAAGGAAGCCCGCAAGAGGAAGGTAGCCGAGTAGCTGCCAGCGCCAAGACGGCTTTTGGGGCGTGCTCAAATTCATCGTCTGAACAAGTAGGCGCGACTCTTAGGGGCCAGAAGAAAGATCAGTTCGGCCGGAATAATCGTAGCCAGGGCCGTGTCCAGTCGGGGCTGTGTCATGGGCATTCTCTTGTTCCGGTCGGACCATATTGCGCGGAATGGCGTGACGTCAAGTGTGGTCGTCGGGGCGTTGAGGATGCAGAATGCCCGCTCAAACTAATCGAAGCTTGCGGGCACCGCAGGAGAGGGTAGGCCTGAATTACGTACCAGTACGAAACAACTCCAACAGGAAAATCGATACGGATCAATACGAACGCGATGGCCCAGCCGATGAAGCCGGCGATGGCGGGCAGGGCCACATATCGCGAATCCTCGGCTAGCAGTACCAATGCGGGAAGTGCGGGGGACCCACTGTACGCCCCGCCAACGGTGCCCAGAAAAACCGTGAGGGCCAGCGAAAAGGCGGTGGCCTCAGCCAGGGTTCGGCGACGAAGCAGGAATATTCCAATCACCGCGACGGCAATTTGCGCTGCCGCGTATCCAACCGGACCGAAGGCCTGAAGCAAGTGGGGGCCCAGCCCGGCCCAGTCCAGATTCGCAGTTAGAACGCCGCGATACGCGGCTATCCAGTCCGGTTGAATGACAAATGCCAGGGCCGTCAGAGGAACCATAATCAGGGCAAAAGCAATTGCTGCCTGCCCCAAATCACGCCACTTCCATCCGGAAGCCAGCAGGACGGCGATCGCCGGCAGGCAATTTGTCGGCCGCCACAGGCATCGCGATTCCAAGGCCGACTAGCGGAAACCGTCCGGCCTGCTTTGCCCGCACAGCCAGGCCGACGCCAAGGATTGCGACGGCACAGTTGAAATTTGAATTGACGACAACACCGAGACCGACCGGCGACAGCAAAGCTGCCAAAAGAATTAGCGCCCGGCGGGCACCCCAAAGACACAAACCTGCTCCGAGCAAGATGAGGCAGATCAGTGGTGCGATAAGGGTCGGCCACGGGTCGCTGAAGAGGCCCAGCGGTGCGAATGGAAGATATATGGGCAAGGGATAGGCGTGCATGGAGCTTGACCCGTAGGGGACGCCCCGCACGAGGCTCAAAGCCGACCAGTAGTCGAATCCCGAACTCAGCTGGGGCGCGGTGACGATGACGATTGGAATGCTTGCGACGAGCGCCGCTCTTTCCGCGAGCCTGGCCATCGACGCGGCGTGGCCGGATGTTAGGCGAGCCATGTTCGGGGGGCCACTCAGGATAGTCTCGGGCCGCACAAACAAGTGATATTCAGGTTGCCAAAATCGGCCCCTGTAGAATGGCGCGCGGATCGATCGGCTATGGCAACAAGTCGGAATCGCCGCGGTGCTCGCGGTTTAATCGTGGTTGGCGCGACTTCGATTCTTCTTGTTGCAGCCATTACTGCGGTCTGGTTTTGGGCTCTCACATATTCCAGCGCAGCGCCCCCGCCGATTGAGCCTGCAATGGCCGCAATGCCAGAGGCCAATTTGGTCTATCCGAACGCGATGAACGTCCACAGGTCTGGAGCCGGCACCGAATGCCGCGATGGCCAGTGGCAGCCGGCTTTGGTGGAATACACGTTTTCGACGAGTGACTCGGTCCACGACGTTTTCGTCTGGTATTCCCAACGCCTCACTCCCCTCGGTTGGAACGGCGCGATCCCCGACACCATTGCCGGGTATTCCCTGACCCGCGACACCGACGACCTGTTTTCGATCGAGGTCAAGCTCGGCGCCGAAACCTCGTCATCTCAGAGTCCCGCGCGCAGTTTTCAATTCACCACCGGTTTCCAGCACGTCTTCAAGTCGGGTTCCTGCTGACGGCTTGAACGGAATTAACCAATCGCTTGACACGCATTCGTGCTGAGGGCCGGGTGTTGATCTCGTCTGGATAAATCCAGGATTGAAAGTGGCCTGAGGGGCACACAAATTCATCCGGATGGGTTGGTCACGTCGGAGGATCACTTATCGATCCGAGGCAGGCTACGTCTCTGAAGCGG